>Ga0208013_1001156_pt1 | contig 12772 bp, 9 predicted proteins | sample 16_taG_FD_184091 | JGI IMG/M metagenome (GOLD analysis project Ga0208013, IMG submission 184091) | Marine viral communities from the Subarctic Pacific Ocean - 16_ETSP_OMZ_AT15313 metaG (SPAdes) (version 2) | ecosystem: Environmental > Aquatic > Marine > Oceanic | place: Pacific Ocean | collected...
AATCTCGACACTCTCACAACCAAGAGAGCTATTCGGACAAATAGACCACAAGTTCGAAATAACAGCAATGTGTACACTATCCAGAGAGGGACTATTCGATGCCAACTGATGTAAAACTGGGAGAAGTGCCGTACCAGCCCTCAACCATCGAGACTATCGACAGGGCGCTCTTCGACTATATCGACGACACGCTGAATATCTCTTGTACCACCAACAAGGGCTGGAAGAAAGTGCCTTTCTATTGGGCAGGTGCCGAAAGAGCATACCAGATAAAACACGATAGAGAGTTGAGAGACAGTAACGGCGTCCTCATCTACCCACTAATGACTGTTGAGAGAGTCACACTGACGAAAGACGTTGGAGATAGAGATTCTCCTTTGGCTCCTATCCCGTACCTCGAAGACACGAAAGGATATTCTTTCACCGTCGGCAGGGTAATAAAACAAGACAAAACCGCCAACTTCGCCAACGCCGACTCAAAAAGAGTTGTTCTCAACGTCGGTAACGGACAAGAAACATATCCGAGAAAAGAAAATAAGAAAGTAGTATATGAAACTCTTACAATGCCAATCCCAATTTATCTTGAAGCAACTTATACATTAGTAATCAAGACAGAATATCAACAACAGATGAACGAGATACTAACCCCGTTTATGACGGCACCAGGTGGTATAAACTACTTCATCGCCAAGAAAGATGGACACCAGTTCGAAGTCTTCGTTGGATCTGACTATGCAATAGAGAACAATGGCTCCTCTCTAGGTGAAGATGAACGAGGATATAAGACAAGCCTAACGTTTAGAGTCGTCGGCTATGTTATTGGAGCAGGTAAAAACGACGAACAACCAAAGATAGTTCGCAGAGAGAGTGCGGTAGAAATAAAGATGCCGAGAGAAAGAGTTATATTCGGAGACATAAACGAGAATATGCACCTCAGTGGTAATGTTCCGTTTTATAGAGAGTAGTCTCTATTTATTTATGCGTTTAGCTTTTTCATCAACTATTTACTTACGATAATACGAATATAAATACTTATTTCGAAGATTATGTTATAATGCTGCAAGGAGATAACACATAATGTCAGTCAAATCATTCAAATTCATTTCACCAGGTATCTTCATAAACGAGATTGATAACTCTCAGTTGCCAAAAATCGGAACGGAGATGGGTCCAGTCATTATTGGACGCACCGAGCGAGGGCCAGCAATGCGCCCCGTGAAAGTAAACTCATTTTCAGAGTTCGTCGAGGTTTTCGGAAACCCTATCGCAGGCGGACAAGGTGGAGACATCTGGCGTGACGGAAACTACACCACACCAACTTATGCCTCCTATGCCGCACAAGCATACCTCCGCAACTCCAACGCCGCAACAGTCGTTCGTCTCTTGGGAGCCGAGCAAACTGGCTTGGAAGATGACGCAGACGGAAAAGCAGGCTGGTATACAGCAAAAGAGAACACCAATTCAGTCGTCACTAACGGTGGAGCATACGGACTTTTCGTATTCAACTCGGCATCGGCTGAAACAATCGTAGACGGCGCACTCGCAGCAGTCTGGTATTTGACTACTGGTTCTATCGAACTTTCAGGAACATTGAGAGGACCCAATTCAGTTCTGTCGCAATCCGCCGCTTGTCTTTACGCAGATGATGGTGGAGATTATAAGGCAGTCATTTATGGCGATGCTGGAGCAGTTTCACGAGAGGTTTCTTTCAACTTCACTCCTTCCTCTTCAAAGTATATCCGAAAAGTATTCAACACCGATCCAACTTTGACTAATGGTGCGATAACTAATACAAGCCAGTTAGAAACATACTGGCTTGGACCTACATACGAAGGACACCTTACAGAAGTTGTAGGCGGTTCTGAAGATACTTTCGGAACAGTTCTAGGATTGGACAGCGGTTCAATCAGCGCCGCAGACTTCCGTGGAGGCTTCCAAGCAGCACAAACTCCTTGGATTATCTCGCAGGATGTTGGAGCTTATGCAAACTACCAAGCCGAGAACATGACAAAGCTATTCAGGCTCCATACTCTCGACATGGGTGAAGACGAGCAAAAGAAGCTCAAGATATCAATCGCAGACATCAAGGCTCCAACGAACCCAGATCAGAAATACGGCACATTCAGCGTTCTCGTAAGAGACGCAAGAGATAATGATAACGCACCAGTTGTTCTTGAGAGATACAGTTCAGTAAACTTGAACCCTGCTTCCAATAACTACATCGGACGAAAAATCGGAGATCAATACCTCTCTTGGGACGACACCGAACGCCGTCACCGTGTTTATGGAAACTACGTAAACGCATCTAAGTTCATCAGAGTAGAAGTGAATGAAAGTCAAACAGACGCATCGTTACTTCCATTCGGTTCATTCGGACCAGTTCGTATGAAGTCATGGACATACAACTCGGCTAACAGCGCCTCTGTTCCAGATTGGGCTTGGGCACAGGGTGGAAACGCACTTATTCCTTTAGCTGAATCTGCAAACTTTATCCAAAGCGGATCACATGGAGCAGGAGGGTTCACGGGAAGTGTATACTACCCAGCGATTCCACTAAGAGAAAGCGCCTCCGCTGGAAATCTTTCAAATCCAAAGAATGCTTACTTCGGCATCGACACAACTCAGGCATCAAACAATCGTTATGAAGCAAGTTATGCAGACGCCGTTCGTATGCTTCCACCTGTAGTTGACTCATTCGCAATTGGAGAATCTACTGAATACTCATACATGTTCTCTCTTGACGATGTGTCAGCCTCGTCAGACACTGGTGTCGCAGTGGGCGTCTGGGTATCTGGCTCACGAGCCGAAGGAAACTCTTGGACAGCGGCAGGCGACTATACAGAAGTTCTCGATCAGGGATACAACCGCTTCACCGTTCCGCTCCACGGCGGATTCGACGGACTAGATATCACCGAGAAAGATCCATTCAACTATACTCGCGCCCTCGCAGACGGAACCGATTCTACAAAATACGCTTACTACTCAGCAAAGCGAGCAATCGACACCGTAGCTGATCCAGAAGCAGTAGAATACAACCTAATGGCTATGCCAGGTATCTACCACGCAGGACTCACTTCTCACATGATGGAAGTATGCGAGGCTCGTGGAGATGCTCTTGCAGTCATCGACTTGGATTCTGGCTACAGAACAAGCGCTGAAAGCACTGATGCTATCGCAGATAGAGTCGGAAGTGTTTCAGATGCAATCAATGGACTAAACACGAGAGGAGTTAACTCATCTTATGGCTGTGCTTACTACCCTTGGGTTCAAATCAACGACTCTATAAGTAATAGTCTCCTTTGGGCACCACCTTCAATCGTTGCTCTTGGAACATTCTCAAGTTCACAGCGCAAAAGCGAACTATGGTTTGCTCCCGCTGGATTCACCCGAGGTGGATTGACAGAAGGTTCCGCAGGAATTGGAGTTATTCAGACTCGTGAGAGATTGACTTCCAAGGACAGGGATAGCTTATACGAAGCAAACATCAACCCGATTGCTTCATTCCCAGCAGAAGGAATCGTAATCTTTGGACAGAAGACACTTCAAGTGACTCCTTCTGCTCTCGACAGAATCAACGTTCGCCGTCTAATGATTTACGTGAAGAAAGAAATCTCACGCATGGCAGCAACTGTTCTCTTCGATCAAAACGTTCCAGCAACTTGGAACCGCTTTATGTCAGCCGCAGAGCCATTCTTAAGAAGTGTTCAAGCAAGACTTGGACTCGCAGATTTCAAGATTGTTCTTGACGAAAGCACGACAACCGCAGACTTGGTTGATAGAAATGTCATGTATGCCAAGATATTCCTCAAGCCAGCACGCTCAATCGAGTTCATCGCCCTCGACTTTGTTATTACAAATACAGGCGCAGGATTCGAGGACTAAATAAAACTAATGACTATTTATATCATCAATAGGAGAAACAAATAATGTCAGATTTCTGGTCATCCCCCACATTCGAACCAAAAAGAGCCTTTAGGTTCCTTATAGAGTTCACACCTGGTGCGCACGGCACCGACCTCGACACCGCCGCAAACAATCTACAGTTTCTTGCAAAGTCTGTGGATCGCCCGTCATATACTGTGAGTTCAAATCCTCACAAGTTCTTCAACCATACTTTCCATTATCCAGGTCGTGTCGAGTGGAACACTATTACCCTTACATTGGTTGATGCAATAGGCAGCAACAATGCATCAAAAATATTCATGGACTACCTTGGCCATATCGGCTACAATAATCCTACCGATGTAAGCACCGCCACGGCGAATGCTATTACAAAGCAGAGCGCCACTGCTGCAATGGGGAGACTTCTTATAAAAGAAATAGGCGAGGGCACAGGAAATGGGACTGTAAAGGGTGAGTGGCAGCTTGAGAATGCTTTCATCACCGAGGTAAACTTCGGACAACACTCTTACGACAGTGAAGACATGATAGATGTCCAGTTGACTATTCAGTACGATTGGGCAAAATACGAGGAAAAAAACACAAATACTTGAAACATCCATTCAAGCGTGTTATACTATAAAGACATAATACAAACAAATACATTAGAGGTGTAAATGTCGAGAAATAAAGGACGCACGAAGGCAACTTCCCCTGCGCCAGCACAAGCAGTCAAAGCTGCTCCAACTCAAACCACAGGGTTGTCCTACGTGACGCCCACAGAGTTCGTAGAGCTTCCTTCCCGAGGACAGTTCTATTCAGCGGATCACCCGCTCCACAACCAAGAGACTATCGAACTCCGATTTATGACAGCGAAAGACGAAGACATTCTAACTTCTCAGGCGCTACTCAAGAACGGACTCGCAATAGAAAGGCTTGTATCTAACCTTATCGTCGATAAAGACATCAATCCAGACGAATTGCTCATCGGAGATAAAAACGCCCTCCTAATGGCAGCAAGAGTTTCAGGCTACGGCGCAGACTACAAAGTACAAGTGTCCTGTCCATCTTGTGGCGTCTCACAGCAGCACACTTTCGATTTGACTGCGTTCGAAAATAAAGAAGGCATTCAGCCCGACGAAAATAACACAAGCGGCGTAGCGGCAACTGACAATGGAACTTTTACAGCAGTTCTTCCAAAAACAGGATACACCGCTGAGTTCCGACTCTTCACTTCTCAAGATGAGAAAGATGCTATGCAAACCTCCGCTAAGAAAGCGAAGCATAAGCTTGCAGACTCGGCGTCAACAGACTTGCTAAAAGTCCTGTTAGTATCAGTCAATGGCGTGACAGACAGAGGAGAAGTCAATAACTTCGTTGATAATATGCCAGCACAAGACGCACGACACATCAGAGCATGTGTTCAGGTAGTTACACCAAACGTCAATATGAATCAACCCTGCGAATGTTTATCCTGCGGTGTAGTTGCCGACGTGGAGGTGCCGTTTACTGCGGAGTTTTTTTGGCCTAAACAATGATTATATGGAGAGTGTTTACGAACAGTTCTTCTATCTTAAACATCACGGAGGCTGGAGCTTCATCGAAGCATACAATCTCCCAGTCCAACTAAGGAACTGGTTCGTCCGACGCCTATCAAAGCAGTTCGAAGACGAGAACGAAGCGGTAAAGAAGGCACAGAAGAAAAAATGATAACAGAGAGCGGGCATTATTGCCCGTTTTCTTTTTGTAAGAGACTATTTATAAAGCAACGACTTTATGCGGAGGACATAAAATGAATAAAGATAACGATTTGGTTCCACTCGAAATCAACTTAAACGCCAAAGCAGAAGGAACTCTAGATGAAGGTATCCTCGCAATGTTCGGCGGAGCCATAGAAATGCTGATGAGAGGCATGTTTGGAGGAAAGATAATGCCTCTGAATGTCACAGGCACCAAGAAGCAAATTGCATCTTTCCAGAAAGCGCTTGGACACGAGGCAAAATACCTCAAAGCAATGAAGAAATACGGACTTGATAAGCCAGGTGTAAACAAGTCAAAAGCCCAACTCGACAGAGCAATCAAGAACTTCGAGAAAGACACTGGCATCGTTTGGCCATTCAAATAGGGGGTAACTAAGAGTGGCAATAGATTACGAAGCCAAGATAAAAGCGCTAGAAGCCGAGCAAGCCGCGCTTGATGGCAACGCTGAAGCTCAAACTCGACAACTTGAAATAACCAAGGCGCTTGCCGAAGCTAATAGGGACTATGCCGCTGCTTCGGGCGCGTCCGTAGAAGAACTCACGGATCAAGCAATGGCGATAAACGCCGCCACTGAAGCACTACATGCGCATACCAAAGCTCAAGAAGAAGCAACCAAAGCTGCTGAAAAAGCCGCCGCTGCCGCAGAAGAGAAGAAAAAGGTAGAAGATGCAGCCGCCAAGCAGGTGGAACTCGCCAAGTTGCGACATAAAGAAACCATAGCCGCTTACGCCGCTGAAAAAGCATCTATAGAAGAACATATCGCATCTCGAAGGGCACTCATCCAGGCGGAGATAGAACAGTTAAAGGTAGGAAAAGCAAGCACAGAGGATATACTTAAGAAAGAAGCAGCATTAAAAAAACTCGATGATTCTGAGAAAGCCAACAAGAAATCCCTTGAGTCCTTAACTACAGCGACAGACTCTTTCGATACTGCTCTCGAAGGGACGATACGAACATTTACTGGATTGACATCTGGAAATGAGACTCTTGTTGGATCGTGGATGAATTCTCGCACCGAGGCTAAAAGGTTAGCAAAGGAAATAGAAGAACTCGAAGAGAAGATCCTCAATGGCGAACTCACTCAAGAGGAAGCGGCGCAAGCAGAAGAAGATTTAGCCAATAAAAAGGAGCAGCACAGCAAAGCAACAGAAACCATTACCCAAAAGGTTTCGAGGTACATGGAGAAAGTTAACTCCATATCCTCCGCCATTAGCACGGTACAACTTCTAACGGTTCAGATGGCAATGGCGAACGATAAGGCTACCGCCGCATTCAACGCCTCAACAGGCGCAGCAGGGGCATACGACGATGAGCTAGTTTCTCTCCAGATGTCCAACAGGCAACACGGCATCTCCACGGCAGAAATGGGAGAATCATACGGAGCCTTGCAAGCAAACCTCTCGGGCTTTGGTGTCATGGCAGAATCTGAAAGAATGAGACTCGGAGAACTTGGAGCACAATACGCTAAAGTAGGCGTCTCAGTCACAGACTCCGCTGGGACTCTTCAAACAATGACGAGAACATTGGGTATGTCAACTCAAGCTGCGACAGGAATGCAAGAAGAGACAATGGAGTTGGCGCAGACTCTTGGAAAAGATGTCGGACAAGTTATGTCAGAATTGAATCAAGCATTGCCCCAACTGGCGGCATACGGCGACGATGCAACGAAAATGTTTGGAGAATTGCAAAAAGCGGCTCAAAGAACAGGATTGGAAATCGGCGAACTCATGGATATGACGTCAAGATACGACACGTTCGATTCGGCAGCATCAGCAGCAGGAAACTTGAACGCCGTTCTTGGCACTCAATCATTCGGCGCAATGGGGTTCCTTGATGCGGTTCGTGAAGGCGGCGATTCGTTGACAAATTATCTTACAGATACTCTGCAAGCCTCTGGGATGGCTTGGGAATCGATGGATTATTATCAGAGAAAGGCTATTGCAAACGCAGCGGATATGGACGTCGCTACTATGAGCAACCTTATGAATGCGGAAGCACAGACACAGCAAGAAATAGACAGAGCAGCGACATTAGAAGAATCAATGGCAGCAGGACGAGACTTGTGGCAAGAGTTGACAATATTCGCTCAAAACTTCGCCGTCACAATAACGCCACTTATGAACTTCTTAGGAGCCGCAATCAATAAAGTCAATGGACTCTTTACATTCATGAGAGAGGAAATGGGATGGCTCGCGACTATCGCCAGAGTTGTAGCCGCCGCATACGCTTTTACTTTTGGGGCAAAAGCTGTGGCAGGAATGGTAACCTTTTACGGTTGGCTGAAAAAGATAAATGTCTTGGAAAAGATAAATCTTGGTATTGACAAAGCCAGAGCAGCCGCCCGCGCCGTAAATATAGGCATGACTGGTATTGGTTTGGCAACCGTAGCCGCTGGACTCGCCGCAGGTATTGGAGTATACGCAGCTTTAGGCGGACTTGACTCTCACGCCGCAGGAACCGATAGCACATCGGGACGAATGGCTCTCGTAGGTGAGGAAGGTCCAGAGGGACTTGTTTCGCCAGACGGAAGAAAGGGAGGCATAGTCGGCGCAAATGGTCCTGAATTCATCCATCCGCCAAAAGGTTCTGCGGTTATTAACAATACTACAATGACATCTCTCGCCTCCCAAGCAACCAGTAGAAGCGTTGCTGGACAAGTTGCTGGGCAAAGCTCAAACGCAGCAATGGCTGCATCTATTGCCTCGCTCAAGGGAGCTATGAAAGAAATGAGCAATCGCCCAATAGAAGTGACGACAAACCCAGTTATGCTCAAGGATACTCTCGGAGGAGGAGTGAATGATCACTTTGGAGAACCAGGTACAAGACCAATAAGGCTTAGAACGACATGACAGCGCCAGCAAACATGAGAGTCTACAGCGGACGACATAAAGCAGTATCCGTCGCAGGCTGGGCAGACAATCAAGGCTATGTCGTAAGGTTTGTTCACGAACCAACTGGACACGCAGTAGAGTTCCCAGCCCTAATATCAGATTTTGCAGACACGCACTCTCCAACTTTCGGACAGACTCACGGTGCAAACATGCACGATCCCATCGTGACTCTAACAAAAACAGATAGGAAGATATCATTCACCCTAACAGTGACAAACGCCTCGTTAGAGGAAGCAAGACACAATAGGCAGTGCGTGAACCTTTTAATACAAATGCTATATCCAACTGTATCCGAGGGCGGAAGCTTTGTAGGTAAACCATTTATAAACATTCATATGATGAACTTGTTGGAAGGAATGCCAGCTACGATTGGCGAGCAAATTGTAGTAAACGGAGTTACTTGCGTCATCGATGGACTTGACTATGGAATCAAGTTTGATGACGGAATCATAAACAATGTCGAAGCCTCCACAGGAGAAAACCATCCTGAAAAAGAGATATACCCACAGAGTTTAGAAATAAGCATCAGCGCCAAGGCGATTATCGGTAGCATCGACAATCCGAACCAAGTCAGCCCGCTCCATGAAAACTACCCGTCATACGGAGGATAGTGAGTTATGCGCCGCCCAGACCAAATAGTGCCAGAAGGAGGATCTTCTCCACCTGAACAAGCCCCACGGGAAGAAGTAGAGGACACGCCCGTCGCTGAAAGTCCACCAGTCATAAACGCAACTCTAGGAATAATAGGCGAGGCGCTCTATCCCCCTCTTCAACTAGCCGAAATACTGTCTGAAGGTGCTGGAGTTGAACATGACAGTCAGCCAATAAATCTAGACTTCTTTATGATTCCAGACGCATTCAACGAGACATTCAAATCACGATGGAGCGCAGAAGATTTATCACACGGACGCATAAACCCAATACATAACTATGGCGGAACGACGAGAGAAATATCCCTCTCGTTCACCCTCGCCGCATTTACAGTCGCAGAGTCAAGAAGCAACCTCCGTCATTGTCAAAAGCTTGCGAGAACAGTATATGGAAGATATAAAAGTATGTCACAAAATGTTTTAGACTCTACGGGAGTCGTCACTTCAACGAGAAACAATACTGTATTCGGAGGACATAAGGAATTCAGAGCCAGCTTCGGCAACTTATTGCAATACGAAAGAGTATTCATCAACAAGTTCAACTTCACAGCAGATATGGATGCAGGAGTGTTTGACTATTCTGTAGGCGACGACACTGACGTAACTCACAGCACCAAAGGCGTCATATTGCCGAGAGCAGTAAAGATTGAGATTGGCTTCACTGTTGTTCACGATACACCTTTAGGCTTCGGAGGAGAAAATAGGCCAGGCGAGCCATTGCGCTGGGCACATAACCCAGTTGGCATCAGCAGAGATTGGCCACATGGAACAGGGATAGGTGTTCAAGAATATATGCTCCCCACTGCCAAACAAGCCCTCGCGAAACTCCCGAGAGTCATCCATCCAAACGACGGTGCTGACTTCGACAGCGATCAGATGAATACGGCAGAAGCCATCCGCAACTTAGCCGAGGGTGCGATTTCGGACGCAGCAACTCGCGGTAGAGTGCGAACTGCGAGACAACAAAGCGCCCTCAGAAACGATGAAGAAGCATGGCAAACCAGTGTAATCGCAGAGGGTAATGACGCCAATGCCACTGAAGAAGAGAAACAGTTGATGAGGGACGTTGAATGGGTTCAGGAGAATCCAGAATAATGATAAAAACAAACAACAACTATTTATATCACGGAGGAAAATACATTGGCGAGTAACTCAAAAAGAATGTCAAGAAGGTTTAAGTTTGTAGGCGTGAACAATAGTGGAGAGACTCCGAAACTCGTCAAGCAGTATTCAACCCCTACAAATATTAGATTATCTGCCGCTCAAAAACGCACACTAACTGAAGTCAACCATATTTGGAAGACAGGGGATAGGTATTATAAACTAGCAGAGAGGTATTATGGACGCCCTCAATATTGGTGGGCGATAGCGCTCTACAACAATAAGCCAACCGAGGGGCATGTAAAGCTCGGAGATATGATAAGAGTTCCACTCCCTCTTGAAAAATACTTGAGATATCTATAATGGCATCATCTCGTTCAACGCCCGTGTCATTGGAGGAAATAAAACAACTTCAGGCGAATCTTCTCGAAGAAGCTCCCACCATTGTGAATAGATACCGCACCCAAGCTGGTCAAGACAACCTATTAGAGAAGTCTATGCCGCCAATCATTCCTACGTCAGTCGATGCTGATTATCAAATTCTTACTTCTGTTCAGAAGGTACAGAAAAGATATGATTTTATTGACTTGCCAGATGAGTTTACAAATAGCTTAACGCCAGAAATAAGAGTTTATAAAACATATATAAGCTCAGATGGAAAGGAATATAACTACCTCCTTCCTATGGGAAGTTATTTGGGAAGAAGAGGAGAGGCTGTCGATAACGTGCAAGGCGTTGTCGTAAAGAGTGCAGAGTTCACAAGGCTTGGTGGAAACCCAGCGGAAATAGATACAAACATAAAGTTCAACTTGAAACTGTTTGCAAAAGACATTAATACATTTTTTATAAAGAATGAATCAAAACCGATTGAGAACTTTGTATGGACGACTCCCCCAAACTATGCCTTCAACGCGGCACGCGCTGACGCTATAAGCGATACAATCTCTAGTTTAGAAACCCAATTGAGCCAAGCCATCCCCGAAAATCAGGCAGGCATTCAACAACGTATAGACGACAAAACGATTATACTGGAGCGAATAAATGATAGATTAAGCGCCTTGGCGCAAGCTGTGGCAGATGTCGCCGAAGATGGAACACGCAGGACTTCATGGATAGATTTGATAAAGATAAATCCTGGTCAGCCGCTGGAAGAAAACGTTTCCAACGAACTTGTGACTTCGGAAGAACAGGTAAGGATAAGAGTCGAAATAGGATATGCAGAGGTCAACAATAAGCCGATAAACTACAACAAAGACGATTGGGAAGAATGGGCAGAAGCAATAGGGAAACAAGAAGAAGTGTTTTATTTAAGTCTACTTAAGCATCAGTTCGAGTTTAATGGATATGACGGCGTTGAACTGTCTATTGACTTTGTGGCATCAGGGGAGGCTAAACAATTATCACCTGCTGCGGATATGTTTAACAATATTGAGTTGAGAAATAACTTAAGGCGACTCCAAAAAGAAAGAAGAGAAAAGAAAAAACAAGTTAAATTAGCCCACCAACAATCTGATGAGGACGTCACATCCATTACAGCCGATTGCGTAAGTAACCTTGAAACAGCAATTGAAGATCTTGACAACGAAATAAAGGCGAAAAGTGCTCAGATTAATTTACAACTATTAAATCAGATTTATTTAGAGCCATCAGAGAGCACCGATGCCGTGCATTTTTCTAGACTATATATCCGCCAATACATCCCTATTGGCGATAATGGCGTCCAAACTGATATAACTTACGCTCGTGCGATATCTGCTGAAGGACAGACTCATGGCACGACTCTCAGAACTGGCCAGCTACATTTAAGCAGTATTGACTTCTTGGCATCCACAAACGCATCAGAGGCAAGGAACGACGAATCTGTCACTAGAACCTTTCTTGAAGGCGGCTATTTTGGAGATAAGTTTATTTTTTTAGGAGATATCATTGATGCTGCGGCAGAAATGCTTTTTGAAGAAGGCACCCGCTTTGGGAGAACACGCGAATTCTGGACGATGCGTAGTAGTCGTCATGGGTATGTCGGAACGCATAAGACGCAAACACACTCTCACCAAGTAACATATGTCCCTCCCTTTTGCTACCAAGGGCAAGCCGCAGCCGAGGACGCAGCAGCCACGAGGGTTCAAGCCGCCCTCACCCAACTAGGTGGCTTTCTATTAGGAAAGGTAAAGTATACGAACCCAAACAATGTAGAGGAAGACATACAGATTCCGATAAGAGATATACCAATAGCTTTGGATATATTTAGGGCTTGGTGGATAAGAAAATTTGTGAAAACACAAAGAAAATCACTTGTATTTAAAGACTTTATAGTTGAATTATTGAGGTTTGTTGAAAAAGATGTCTTTAGTGAAATTCCTTTGGAACATGGGACAAATGAAGACAAAATAGAAACTCCGAGATTTATTGTAAATACAATAGCTGTTGATTCTCTTACTGACATATATGTCAATATTTACTCCTATGCCACGTCAGGGTGGGCTACGAAAT
>Ga0208013_1001162_pt1 | contig 12743 bp, 23 predicted proteins | sample 16_taG_FD_184091 | JGI IMG/M metagenome (GOLD analysis project Ga0208013, IMG submission 184091) | Marine viral communities from the Subarctic Pacific Ocean - 16_ETSP_OMZ_AT15313 metaG (SPAdes) (version 2) | ecosystem: Environmental > Aquatic > Marine > Oceanic | place: Pacific Ocean | collected...
TGAGACAAGAGATAAGCCTAAAAAACGTGGGCCTCGAAAACATAAGAAATCTTTAAATAAAAATGAGAAGAGACAGAAGCGTACTCGACGTTACAAAGGCCAAGGTAAAGGCTAAAGATCCTGCGTTACGGGAGGAGTGGTTTCGGCTGGTTCGCTCTCTTGATAATTTTCAACCTTCACACAATGAAACTTTGGATATAATTCCAAGGCCTCCACGGCGTTAGCTCCAAAGACTTCACCATCAAACAATACACCATAAGATTCACCTAATCCTTTTTGAACACACCCATAATGAGTCTTATATAAACGTTTATAATCGTGTTTTGCTAGAGGTACTTCTGCACATTGTTGAGATACAACCGAACATATGTATATCGTTAAAAAAAATTTCATTGACAACCTTGTAAATAAATATAATAATCCTATATGTTTATATATAAATCGAAAGGATATACTAATGACTGATATAAGTAAATATAAAAGTCTAGCTGTTGATCATACCTGTTACGGTAACATCGATAAGTTAGCAAAGGTTCTGGCACCAGGGCTTACCCTGTCCAGAGCACAAGTAATAAGAATGTTGGTAGAAGAGAAAGTTAAGAAGTTAAATGGAAAACTTAAGTCCAAAAGCGCTTAACATAGCAGGGGAACATAGAGACCCAGTTAAATCTTTGTGGAGAAACGTATTAATTGTTGCTCTTGAAGATGCACTAGGTAAAGGTTTTAAATCTTACGGAATGTCTTATAGAAATTATAATGACTCAGCACGTAGATGGTTTACAGAACCTAACGCAGATTTTAAGGCGGTGTGTACGTTTGCCGGCTTTGATCATGAATATGTAAGAATGAAAGCAACTAACTATTTTAGAAAGGAACAAGATGGCAGAGTTAAGAGACGAACACTTTGAAGTTATAAGTGAAAACAAAGCAAGAGCACACGAACAACAAAAAGACATGAGAGATGAACTATCTTTTTTTGTAATGAACTGTACTCAATTTCAAATGCAAGAACTTTATTCAGAGATGAAAAGAATGAAGAGGATGAAAAAATGACAATCGAGGGTGATGGTAAAGAGTACGATCTCCTTACGAAATGGGCTAAAGACTTTGATTGTAGGGGTCATTACAGTTGTGAGATAGGTGTACGTCAAGGTTATGGCTCTAAACTTATCTTAGACAATGTAAAAAATAATTACATGCATGTTGGGGTTGATCCATATGGTGAATTAAAATATCAACACCATGACCGAACTTTTACAGAAGGTTGGCCTGAATTTTTTAGAGGTTCTTTTTCAGCAGATTACACTGATCAAATGAGGGATACTATGTTGAAAGACATGTATGAATACAGAAACCAAGGTAGATTTACGCTTGCTAACATGACTGACACAATGTTTATGTGTCATCCTTCTTGGAATGAGAAGACTTATGCGTTTGTGTATTTAGATGGTCCCCACATGACTAAAGATGTACTTACTGAAGCTGTGTGGTTTGCTAATCGTTCGGCGCCCCACACTAGAATAGTTATTGATGATACTGATAAGATGGAAACAAGCGTTATCGCTCACGTCTTAACTTACTTTGGTTTTAAAACCATAGAGATGGGAGATACAAAAATATGTTTGGAGAAAAAACAATAGTAGTTTTAATGCTTTTAACTTTAATGGTGGTAATACAAATATGACAATACCTGATACAGACAAAGCCTACATCGCCGGCCTCTTTGATGGTGAAGGTTCAATACACTTTAAGCGAGGACCAGAAAAGAAAAAGAAACACAAAGGTAAACCTGGGTATAGGTGGTCAAACAGTTTACGTTTATCTATGGAAATAACCATGACTGATCGATCTGTTTTGATTTGGGTTCACGAAGTCTTAGGAGTTGGCACTTTAACTGACAAGCCGCGTAAGGGTAAACGGGTTGATGGTACGCCATACTTAAAACAATATAGATGGCGTTGTACATTCAGGGATGCTTTTTATGTGTGTTGCCTAATCTGGCCCTTTGCACATACAAAGTTACCTAAGATACAACAAGTCATTGAACACTACACTACCAATGGTAGGGAAAATGTGGTAGACCTAACCGAATATAAAGTAGCTAAAGAGTTAGGAATAAAATGACATTAAGAAAAAAATGGAAAAAGAAAACAGGTAATAAAACTTGTAAAAATTGTAAAAAAACATATCCAAGAACAGAAGAATATTTTTATGCAAAAAAACATCGTACTTTAATGAACGCTGTAGACTATGACTCTTATTGCATTGAATGTAGTAATAAAAGAAGTAGAGATTATAGAGAAAGAACTAAAACTCAACGTCGTAAATCTGACATAGCTTACAAAGAAACTGAAGAAGGTTTCTTCAAAGAAATGTATAGTGGAATAACTAGATCTAGACATGGTCATCAATTTAAATCTTATGAAGAGTTTTTTGATTGTTGGAAAAAACAACAAGAGTTTTTTGGTTTGAACTGTCCTTACTATCCTTGGATTCAAATGACTAGAATTAAAGGTAAAGGTAAAGCGACTGACACTAATATATCAAAAGACAGAATACTTTCTTCAATGCCTTATGGACCTAAAAATATTATGTTTGTTTCCTGGAAGGCTAACAATGAGAAAGGAAATATCTCACCTTATCTTGCAACTAGATATCTAGAGTTTGTCAACCAGTCTGAATACTGCAAAGGTGTGACTGAATATGAACTAATGAATTTAAATTTTGATCATGGTAGAAGACATGATGATGATCTAGCTATGATATTATCTATTATTGATTCAAGTAAAGAATCAATGGAGTTGTATATTAAATTTGTTAAAAAATTAAAAGAAATGTGTGAAGCTAAACCTTCACAGATTAGAAAAGATAACTAATGATAACATGGAATAAGAAGTACGATTATAAAGACCCTAAACGAGTTGATGGTCCTGATGGACGTAAGTATTCAGTTAATGGCGAGAAGTTGCCATCGGTTACGACTATACTAGGCAAGACTCGTACACCTGAGAAAGAAGAGAGTTTGGCGAGATGGAGGCAGAAAGTTGGCGAAATTGAGGCAGATAAGATTAGAGACAATGCAGCAGCTAGAGGGACCATCATGCACCGGATTCTTGAGGGATACATCAAGGGTGAGGGTCATATGGATATGACAGACCTTGGCCAAGAGGCAGGCACCATGGCCCAAAATTTAATTGATAGTGGTTTTAAGAACTCCATAGACGAGGTATGGGGTATGGAAATGATGATGTACTACCCCGGATTATATGCGGGAGCGTGCGATATCGCTGGAGTCTATGAAGGTAAAGAGGCCATAATGGACTTCAAACAATCGAATAAGTATAAAAAACGTGAATGGATTGATGATTATTTTATACAGACTGCAGCGTATGCTGTAGCTCATAATCATGTATATGGCTCAAACATTAACTCTGGAGTGATTCTAATTAGCGTGAAAGATGGTACTATATTAAAATACGTGTCATCTGGTAAGGAATTTCAAGGGTTTATGTTTGAATGGTTAAGAAGAGTTGACCTATATTACAAGAATCAAGCATCAGGGACCAAGGGACCCATAGTAGTTTAAATTTGAAAATGAATAAAAATATTTTTTTCAGCGTGGAGAGGGTGTTACAACGTGACAATGGCTTTAAACTATTGATATTATTATATAAAGTGCTGTTACAATCGTGTTACAATGTGTTTCACAGTGTTACAATGTCAAATTCCCTTCGCGAAGAAACCTTTTTACCTTTTTTAAAAAACTTGTTTTTCAAAATAAAAACTCTATGGTTTAGATATGGCAAAGAAATCTAGGAGCATCAATACTTACACTAAACCTAAAACTGTGAAGCAGCAGGTTAAGTTTCCATACAAGCGTGTGCGTATCGATTGGATTGATATCATCACTGAAGGCGGTTGGGGTTCTGAACGTGAGTTTAAGAATATGAAACTAGCTACACCTGTAAGTGAAGGCTGGCTATTTAGTAAAGACAAAGAGACTGTAAGAATCTTTGCTGGTTATGATATTGACGATGATGGCTCTATTCACTTTTCTGAGCGTTCGGTTTTTCCGACTTCTTGTGTGAAGAAGATAACGAAGATTCACTAGATGGTTCTGACTCTTTTTTGGTTTCTGATTTGGATCGCACTTGGTCTTTTATTTCTTCAAATGAAACGTCTTCTAATATGGGTGAATAATCATCAATTATGGTTTTCATTCTTGCTTCTAACTCTTCTGTTGTTAAGTCTTCTAATTTACCAGTACGGATTATCTTTTGTTCTATATATAGACCAGCGGCTTTTCCTCTAGCCACTTCAGCATTTACAGCAGCTGACCACGCTCCTTTGTTAAGAGCCTGTTGTCGTATTTTACCTAATTCTGAAATATGTCTATCGTAAGTGACTTCGTATTTTTTCTGCCACTCTTCTCTTAGCTCTCCAATGTATTTTACAACTAATGGATATAGTTTTGGATTTTGAAGTTTACTTGCATATTGTCTAGCAAACTCTGGTTCGAAACCTGCATCAACAGCACACTCAGTTGCTGTTTTTCTGCCTTCGTTCGTCACCACTTCGTGAGCGAACTTCATCTGTCTCTCTGTTAGTTTTTTTGGTACTCCCATTGAATATCCTGTTCCATTCTTGTTTATATTTGTCGTTCGTAGGTCTTGATCTTCCATCCCATTTTTCCTTTTTCATACTTGATATTTAATACAACTTAATCTATAAATCAACCCATGTTTACCGGAAAGTTATTAAAGCAAATCGTAGATAAATTTACTACATCACCAGCTGCTCAAGAGGCTAGAGTGCAAGTCGTGTTACCTAATGGAGAATTTTATGACATTGATGGTGTAAAACTCTTGCAAAATAAATTAGTAGGAGTAAGAGAATCTCATCGATTGGTTTTTACAATTACTCCTGAAACTTGGAAAATGGGTAAAGTCATTAAGAAGCTGTAGTATTAAAAATGTCAATCAAACCTGAACGAAAACTATGGCATGAACTTAAAAAATCTACATCTAAAATATCGTGGACAAGGCTTGAAAATAGCGGCGCTTTTGGTACTCCCGATCTATTGGGCTATAATTCTTTTGGGCACTTTTTTACATTGGAGTTAAAAGTAACAAAAACAAACAAGATACGCTTCTCACCACATCAATTTGCGTTTCACGTGAAACATCCTAACAATACATTTATCCTAGTTAAGGCCCTCTCCCTTAACCTTGTAAAACTTTATAAGGGGAAGGATATTATGAAGCTTGGTGCTTGTGGCTTGGAGCTTGAACCTTGCTGCTTGGGGCTTGAGGCTTGCGCCTTGCACCTAGACCAGCTTGGGTCTTATCGAATGAGCAGCTTGTTCCCTTAGGCTTGTGGCTTGAAGCTTGTGGCCCGGACCAGGACGCACGCTCTGACTCACCCGTCGGCTGTCTTTTGCTAATGGCCTGATCCGATACGTGAGGCGCCTGGTTAACAGCTAGCCCGCGTCCAGATCTTAGGACCTCACGATTACGTTTCCGTAATTCTGTATAATATTTTGGATGTTTAAATTCGTGTGTCATGTTAATGTTTTCCATAACTAACATTTTTTATTTCTTTATTCCAGCATTGTCGACAGTCTAAACATTGTCCGCCCTGAGTAGGCGCCGGGCAGCTGGGGCTGCCGTTTGTTACCACCGTTGATGAATGCGACCAGGCATTGCCAGCGGTCCCATCAACACGTGCAGCGGATAATCTTATAATTAAATTTTCAGGAACATCTTCAGGGGCTGGCAGGTACTGACGCTCTTGAGTTGGCAGCCAGTGCTTCGTATCAGGTGTGAGCTTACACACCTCAATAATTTTTTGCATATGCTCTTTTGATTGAAGGTCCCCGGCGTCGTGCCATCTAAACCATTTTTGGCGTTTAATTTGTGTTACCATTGCATCGACCCATTGCGGGTGATTGATAGCGTCGAGCCTTCTATACTGAGCTTCTTTAATTGCTGGGTAACGTGTATAATTATTTTTCATAGCATAACAACCAAAACACGGGCTGGTTGGAATCTTCCTGAGCTTGGCGCCAGTTTGGCAGGCCCAGGCTGGCAGGCTGTAACTCAGGCCTGGCATCTTGCTTGTTCTTGTTAATGAGTCTGTAATTTTTCTTGCTTCTTTTACTTTCATAATTTATCCTTTCTTATCCTATACCATAATCATTTTATTTTGTCAAGCTTGCGGCTTGAAGCCTGAAGCTTGCGGCTTGAATCCTGCTTGAGCTTCAGGCCATCAAAGAATTTTTTGCAGTGGTCCAGGTAACCTTGCGGCAGCTCCTGATGCGGCCGCAAGAAATAGTGTGTGAGATCGTTGTGTTTAATTCTCATTTCAAATATCCAATCTCTTTCAGGTAGTCATAAGCAGCATCCATGGTATTTCTAAAATGCCTAGTCCTGTATTCAGCTGGACAGTCTTCGTCAGCCTGGCAGCACATGTTGGTGAGATGATCCGCCAGCTGTGTATTCTGTGTTGCCAGTTCGGCAACACGTTTTTTCAGGTCAGTCATCTTTCCTGTCCTCCATATATTTTCTAGATCTCTCCTGATCTTCCTTCACCATCCGGATGATCTCTTCCAGGGCGTTCGCTACTCTGTTCAGCTGTTCACCAGCTTCATATGTTTTTAGTTTCATAATTATTCCTTTCTACATTTATCCTATACTATCTCATACCAGTTGTCAAGCGAAGCTTGCGGCTTGACGCTTGCGACCTAAATCATATAACCGGGCGCCATCCTGATCAGGGAACCCTGGCGCTACCGGTCCTAGTACTTCGTTGCTACCTTGCGGTCACTGCTTACGTACAGGGAAATGCCAGCGGCAGATTTGGACGCCTTCTCTAGGTCATACATCATCATTAGCAGGACCCAGGCTGTCCGGAATTAGTACACCCTCTGGGTCCAGCAAATAATGATCGAACTTTACCCAGTTCGATCAATGGGTGATCAGTCACTATGCTACGCGGGGCCTGAGGACCTTCCGTTACTCAGTCTCATCGGGCCGGTACTCCGATCGTCTTCACCCGTGTTCTAGTGTTTATTCTCACAGTCAACAATGACTGATCCCAGATCCATTGTCCCGCTACATGTACAGTCGCGAACCCGTTACAATGGATCAGGGATCAGTAGCATCCAATGGCTCTCTTCCAGGATGCTAAAATCCCACTTGTTTAGAGTGTCAACTTGGGGTGATGATTATGATACACCCCAAATCTAATTTTTTATCTGAACATAAACAAATAAAAAACATAATTAATATATAATCCTTGACTATCCTATTGTCAAGTAGTAAAACAATTAAATGCAAAATAAAAATAATAACCAGAAAGGTACAATGACTAAAATAAGAATGAATACAGAGTTAAGAAATAAACTCTTTAATAAAATAAAAAATGTCTTTGAGAATGAGGACACACAAGAGAAAGAGGCATTTCTTCAAGCAAGGGAAAATGTTGACGAGCAATATGCAATAGCAAAACAACTCGCAACAGATGTTGTAGAGAGATCATATCCACCAGAAGATGTTGCAACATTAAGAACATTTAAAAAGAAATATGGTCAACCTTGTGATGTTGTAGCAAAAGATAAATGCTTTTACTTTGCACACTCGGAAGATTTAGATGATGAGGGCGACACTAAAGAAACTAAATCACACTTTGATTTTGGTTTGTTTGGTAATCTAAATGGTAGTGAGTATGATAGTGAGGAAGGTAAAAAGTTTGCAGTTGCATATTACCGAGAAGAACTAAAAGCAAAAGATTGCAACCCAGATATCTATGCTCAACAGAATGAGAACAAAGACAATCCACATAAAACGAAACATGTTGATGAGTGTATGAAAGCACTTGGATATAGTGGTAGTCAATATCGTAATGGCAAAGATATGGGTATGGCAAACGAATTTAATGCACCATACTATCTTGATGTCATTGGAACATCTTATTGCAGATCAAGAGCAATAGCATGTACCAAAGATGAGTACACACAATTTGAACAATGGCGAGTTGCAAAAGGTAATCTAGTTGTCAATCATCAAAAGTGGATTGATACAATTATGAAACAATGCGATCAGTTAAAGATTGGATTGAAAGCATACAGGTATCTATCAGAGGGTATCGAACTTGCAACAGAACTTGGAATACAAGTTGATGAGGCAGAGTTAATTAGAACTAACTCAACAGGCTTGACTATCTATAATCCAAGCAACTTGGCTAGTATGATTAAAGGTATGAAGAATAAAAATCAATCAAGAGAGGCGAAGATATTGGCTAGAAAAAAATATGAAGAAAGTCTAAATTAAAGTTTGACAAATAGGACTATCTAATATAGGATAGTCCTATTAACTAGAAAGGTATATATGATAAAAGACAAAACATTTAGAATAACTTATTATTCTCACAAAGATAATAGACACATAACTAGATTTGGTAAGTTTGATGACAAGTGCAGATATTGGACTAGTAAAGTTGGAACTGCATTAATCACTTATTTTGATCTAGACGCAAAAGGATATAGAACTGCAAAAGACAGTTGGAAAGTGAGGTACTAATGAAATTATTAGGATTATTAATAGGATTTATAATTGCAACATTAGGATTAATTATTGCAATACATTCAACTAGTCATGTCGTTGGATTACTAATGTTATTCGGTGGCCTGTATTTAACTTTAAGTTGTCTACCGGCTTATGGGGAAAGGTTATTATAATGCCAAATAAACATTTTTGCCAAGGACCAAGATGTCATGAACGAGTTACACAAGATAGATTTTTAAAATCTCGTGGAGTAATTCGTGGACGATATGCAATTTTACCAAGGGACCACGACACAGGATATTATGGACGAGGTAAATTCTTTTGTAGTACAGGTTGTGAGGGTGCATGGTTAGATGAGCATATGACAGCTATTGAGATGAGAATACCTGTACCATTTATTACACACAGACGAGAGAGCCAAGGCTATGCCAAGGTTAAGAATGATGAGTCTAGGTGGGGTCCAGAATATTCTATTCAAAGGGTTGACAACGGACAGCTTATAGAATAGGATTATCCTATTAACAAAGAAAGGTATATATGACAACAATAAGTAACAGAAAAAACTCAACAGAGAAAACAGAAGAACGTAAGAATAGATTTAGTGGCGAGTCTATTATGTTAACAAAGGAAGAAGCTATCATTCATGATAGACTATTCATCAATGAGTTAGCAGCTACACTAGAGGACAAAGAGCCAGGTCAATCTGCAGGCGACTCTAAGTTGTGGGACAAAGTACGTAAAGACTTAGACTACTTCAGACAGCATAATGCTGAAGCATACATGGTTCTACTAGACTAGAGCCAACCTTTCTCCTGGTACTCTATCTAATTGATAGAGGTACCAGGGCAAATCCTAATTTTAAAATTAATTAAATAATTGTTTTTTTATTTACAGAAAAGGGGTCCCAGACTATACCCTTTATGCTGGGTTTCTTACGTTTAAAGCCTTAGAATACTTTTTTACTTTTTAAAAAAATAGTGTAAAAATTTTTTAGAAAATTTTTTTCAAATGATAAATAAAGATAAACTAAAGAACTTTGACAAATTACCCGCTGACGTTAGAAGACAATTCTCATTACTAGCTAATCAGTATGGCGAAAAGAAAAAGACCGCTGGTATACAAAATAACTTTATGGATTTTGTAAAACATGTTTGGCCTGATTTTATTGAAGGTAAACATCATAAACAAATTGCAGATAAGTTTGATAGACTTGCTCAAGGTAAAATTAAAAGATTAATTATTAATATGCCACCCAGACATACTAAGTCTGAATTTGGTTCTTATCTTTTACCTGCATGGATGGTTGGTAGAAATCCTAAACTAAAAATTATTCAATCAACTAACACAACTGAATTATCTGTAAGGTTTGGTCGTAAAGCTAAATCTTTAATGGACTCACCAGAATATAAACAAGTTTTTAAAACTAGACTTAATCCTGATTCTCAAGCTGCTGGTAAATGGGAAACCGAACAAGGTGGTGAATATTATGCTGCCGGTGTTGGCTCTGCTATTACAGGACGGGGAGCTGATCTACTAATTATTGATGACCCACATACTGAACAAGATGCTATGAACAATCAAGCTCTTGATAGAACTTATGAGTGGTATACATCAGGACCTAGGCAACGTCTTCAACCTGGTGGATCAATTGTTGTTATTATGACAAGATGGAATCAAAAAGATTTAACAGGTAGATTATTAAGTGCTCAAAAAGGAGTTAAAGCTGATCAGTGGGAAGTTGTAGAATTCCCTGCAATACTTCCATCAGGTAAACCTGTTTGGCCAGAGTATTGGAAGTTAGATGATTTAGAATCTGTCAAAGCTAGTATTCCCCTGACTAAATGGAATGCACAGTATATGCAGAATCCTACTTCAGAAGAAGGAGCGTTAATTAAACGTGAGTGGTGGAGAGATTGGGAAGACGAAGATATGCCACCGCTTCAACATATTATACAATCTTACGATACAGCTTTTATGAAAAAAGAAACTGCCGATTATTCTGCTATTACCACCTGGGGTGTGTTTACAGAAAACGAAGATGCTCCACCAAGTTTAATATTACTTGATGCATTAAAAGGTCGTTATGAGTTCCCGGAGCTAAGACGTATTGCTCTTGAACAATATGGATACTGGAACCCTGAAACTGTAATCATTGAATCTAAAGCATCAGGACTCCCTCTAACTTATGAGTTGCGTAAAATGGGGATACCTGTTATAAATTTCTCACCTAGTAAAGGCAACGATAAGCATACTAGAGTAAACGCAGTATCTCCGCTCTTTGAGTCGGGACTGATATGGGCGCCCAAAGAATTAGACTTCGCTCAGGAAGTCATTGAGGAATGTGCAGCTTTTCCTTACGGAGACCATGATGATCTAGTGGATTCCATGACGCAAGCTGTAATGAGATTTAGGCAGGGCGGTTTGATCAGGCACCCTGAAGATTATGAGGAGGATAAAATGCCTCCGCAACAAAGGACGTATTATTAATGGCTATAGATAAAATACCAAAAGTCGGTAAAATTTACAAAACAGTAACAGCAGCTTACAACGCCCTTAAAAAAGGTTTTACATCACAAACTAAAAGAGAGCCTAATCCAATCGAAGATCAAATGATTATGGAAGAGGCTAAAACTAAGATTCAAGCTCAAGGTGATAATATTTCTATATTAGAGGACTTTAGAGAAAAAGGCATCGGGAGTCTGGAATCAGGCACCAAGAAACCTATTGATGAACTTGAAAATTATACCAAGAGTAAAGACGAGATTATTCAAGACCTTATAGATAGAAAATTTGGTAAAGGTTATTTTGATTTTGATAATGTAGAAGAAGTAAGCTTTGCACCAGGTATGGATAAAAAAGGTAAGGTGATAAAAGAATCACCTAGTCAAAAAGAAAAGGCAGCTGATCTAGATAGACCATTTGTAACTGGTGAAGAGATGTCAGCATTTACATTAGAAGAGAATGCAAGAAAATTAAATAAAGCTAAACCATTTATTGATAAACTAGGTGCTAAGACTGACAAACAAAAATTGTTTGTTGCAGATTTAATTGAAGACGTAGGCACAGGTGTATTTGAAAATGTTGATATGGGTGCTGTTATTAGATCTAACATGTTTGATGATTTAATAGAGCAAGGTATTGATGAAGATGTATTAATGGATGTTATGTATTCAGGAACAAAGTCTGATGACTTTATGATTTCAATGGCAAAAATAAAATCAAACGCTCAGGACAAAGGTATTGATATAAATGACACTGTAGATTTTTATGAAAGATCTTTTGAGGAAGTAGTACCTCGAACTAAAAAAGCTATGGGTGGACGTATAGGTTTTGCTGATGGTCCTGATGATCCTAAAAAATTAATAAAAAAAGTACCGAAGGTTGGTAAAGTAGTATCTGGAATAGAATCTTTAAAAGGTGCTATTGGTAAAATTATGAATAGATTTGGTGAAGATGCAATTACAACTGCAGACAAAGTTGATCAGCCAGAAAAAACTACACAACAATTAATCTCAGAATTTGAAGCTAGAAATAAACCTGATGCAATTACTATAGAGTCTAGAGAAATTTTAGATGTACCACCTGTACCAGAAGGTTTTAAATTAAGTAAAGAAAAATTAATGGCTAAGTTTCCAGAACTAGATGAAGATTTTGCCGATCAACTAATGGCTATGGATAAAGACACTGCAGGTAGAATTATTAAAATGCTAGAGAACAGAAGATTAAATCCAGAAGCTTATGATAGATTACTTGATGAGTATGGTGACACTTTAGAATTCCAAGGTAAGTTTGACGAAGTAATAAGAAGAAGTAAAAACGCATCAGGAGGCTTGCCTCACATATTGGGAGTTTAACTTGAAACTCAACGACTACAGACAAATGATGGCGTACATGAGACGTCCTGGTTTTCAGAATGGAACAATAGTACCTCCACCAAAACCTGAACAGAAAACACCTTTCATTGATAAGCTAAAAAACTTAAAAGAAGTTGCTCCAGGTTTAATGCCTAGAAGTAAAGTTTCTATTTTAAAAATGTATATGGATGAAGCTCTTAAAGATGGAGAGATCACACAAGAACAACACACAGAAATGTTAATGCCTTACTTTGGTGAGTTAGGTGAAAAAGTTACAGAACAGATTGAAGTATCTGATAGAGATAACTTTGCAATAGGTGGCGGT
>Ga0208013_1001163_pt1 | contig 12730 bp, 9 predicted proteins | sample 16_taG_FD_184091 | JGI IMG/M metagenome (GOLD analysis project Ga0208013, IMG submission 184091) | Marine viral communities from the Subarctic Pacific Ocean - 16_ETSP_OMZ_AT15313 metaG (SPAdes) (version 2) | ecosystem: Environmental > Aquatic > Marine > Oceanic | place: Pacific Ocean | collected...
AACAGCATCGTATACGGCTCGAAAGGCTTGAAGAGGCTCTAACTATGCTTTTCGATGCTAGCTTTGGTATGTCGGTGGAAGAATACCTTAAACATCATAGGCAACTAAAGACGTTGGAGGAAGGGCATAAGCGGATTGCAGCCGAAAACAGTTCCTCGACAAAGAATGACGATACTGAGAAGCCCGAATAGCAGTTGTTTCAGTACTATTTGGTCGGAGCGTTTATATGAACTTTTAGGCGATATCGTCGATGGTTCCCGATCCACTCCACCTATTGCTTTTAAATATCAAACAATAGGTGGCAAATCACAAACCCTTTTCAGCGAATTCACTTAACTTTTTTTTCACAACTGTCATGCAACATTAATCTAAACCTGATTAAATTGTACGCGTTTTCGTACAAACGTTGCGATAAACACTCGATGTACAAACCAAAAACTTATAAAAAAACAAAATAGGTAACTCGATGAAAAATTCGTCTACCCTAGGCAACCTGACGCGAACGCTAGCGACTCTATCGTGTTTATTTGCCGTTTCATTTTCAAGTAGTGCAGAGCCTCCAACGGGCTATTATAATAGCGTCGACCAAAGTAATGCCCAAACCTTGCGCCAGTCACTTCACACTATTATTGATGACCACCAACGCTTCCCCTATACCTCAAGCAGTACCGATACCTGGGATATACTAGAAGTAGCCGATGAAGATCCGGATAACTCCAATAATGTGATCGATGTTTATCGAAACGCTAGCTACATCAAGCAGGGTGGTGGTAACAGCTATTATAATCGTGAGCACAGCTGGCCAAAGTCCTATGGCTTTCCTTCGGATGGCAGCTCTAATTACCCCTATACAGATGCTCACCACTTATTTATTTCGGATAGCGGTTATAACTCCAGCCGCAGCAACAAACCTTACGCAAATTGCTCATCGGCTTGTTCGGAAAAGCCAACGGAGTACAACAATAATCGCGGAGGCAGTTCAAGCCAATCAAACTGGACAGGCGGCTCTTATTCGGCGGGAACATGGGAAACCTGGTCTGGTCGTCGCGGTGATGTTGCCCGTGCGTTGATGTATATGGCGGTACGCTATGAAGGCGGAAACCATGGCGTAACCGGTTATAGCGAACCTGACTTGATCCTTACTGACGACCGCAATTTAATCGATCAATCCAATCAAGGTACCAACATCTCGGTGGCTTATATGGGATTAAAATCGGTGCTATTACAGTGGCACAGCGAGGATCCCGTGGATGATTTTGAGCGCCGCCGTAACGACGCTATTTATGCTCAACAAGGCAACCGAAACCCGTTTATCGATCATCCGGAATACGTTGACTGCGTATTCCAAAGCGTATGCAGTGGCAGTGATGGTGGTGGGACGGGCGACACGACAGCGCCGAGTGCACCGACGTACTTAAGTGCATCAGTTGGCAGCGGTTACGTTACTCTAACCTGGAACGCTAACAGCGAAGCTGACTTAGCGGGTTATAATGTCTATCGCAGCACTAACTCGGGAACAGGCTATACTCGGCTCAATAGTAACTTAGTGACCACCGCGAACTTTGATGATAGCTCGGCAACGGCAGGTATTACCTATTCTTATGTCGTGACTGCTATTGATACCTCTGCTAATGAATCAGCTTATAGTGGTGAGGTATCAGCTATAGCAGAGGGCGGAGACTCTACCGGAGGCTCAGTCTGGATCAATGAAATTCACTACGACAACGATGGTGGTGATACAGGTGAGTTTGTTGAGGTTGCCGGTACTGCTGGCACTGATCTAAGTGGTTGGCAATTGGTTGCGTACAACGGTAATGGTGGCGGTGCTTACCATACCGAATCTTTAATCGGTACTTTACCGGAGCAAAACAACGGGTTTGGTACACAAAGCTATGCGATTAGTGGCTTACAGAATGGATCTCCCGATGGTATTGCGTTAATTGATGCGAAAGGCAATGTGGTTCAATTCTTAAGTTACGAAGGCAGCTTCACGGCAACGGACGGTGCGGCGGCTGGCATAGCATCGGAGAATATCGGTGTTGAGGAATCGTCTTCTACGCCAATTGGCTTCTCTCTGCAGCTGACAGGCTCCGGTAGCCAATACACAGACTTTAGCTGGCAAATGCCACAGTCGGCCAGCGCTGGCTCCGTTAATACTGACCAAGCCTTCGTGAACCCTAACGCGCCTGCCGACCCGGTGGTTTGGATTAACGAATTTCATTACGACAATGACGGCAGCGATAGTGGTGAGTTCATAGAGGTTGCGGGTACTGCAGGCGTTGACCTGAGTGGCTGGAGTCTGGTTGGTTATAATGGTAGCAATGGGCGTGTCTATGGAGCCATTAATCTAGCGGGTATTATCGCTGACCAGCAAAATGGTTTTGGCACGTTAACAAGCGCCTTTACGGGTCTGCAAAACGGCTCTCCTGATGGTATAGCGCTGGTCGATGCACAAGGCCAGGTTGTGCAATTTATCAGTTATGAGGGCTCTATTCGCGCCAAAGATGGCGCAGCTAAAGGACTGGTATCTGAAGATATCGGTGTTTCTGAGTCAGCGAGCACAGCAGTTGGGCATTCATTGCAACTGTCCGGTTCGGGTGTTGAATACGCAGACTTCACCTGGCAGTTCCCTGGCCAAAATACCGAAGGCTCCATAAATAGCGGGCAGTCGTTTGGCTACTAACCATTGAACTTAGCCTTTAAACAAGAGGGCGTAGTTTTACGCTGCGCCCCATTAGCCCAATTTTCTTATGGTTAGTTCCTTTATGTGCCAACAGCGGACCTTGACGCAAAATAACGGTGCAGCATCAGAATAGACTCTGCATAAACGAAGTCATTCTTAAGTTCAGTAAACTCAGTACTGAAAAGTCCAGAGATCTCACTACGTTCGCGGTGGAATACGCTTCGGCATTTTATCCTTGTTCTTCGATTCAATTAGATTCAATAATTCATTAAATTGATGCGAAGTTGTGATGCTTGAATTTATCGGCAGGTGAGTGTACCGATAAGTCGTTGTGAGCCCCCCAAATATAGCAGATTCAAACTTGTTCGTTGCCTCGGTACCTTTATCATTAATTAATAGCACTATCCCTTCCAGAAAAGTAAGTTCTGCCCACTGGTCCCCATCTAACTTGAGCTTTGCAATTTGCTCACCCAACTTGGATAATTCTGAACGGTCTTTTTTGAGTGCCGCTAAATAGACTGCTGCTGAAAGGTAATACCGTCCGCCTAAGCTTGATGCTGCGGAAAATTCATCAATCGCTTCTTCAATTTGATTGTCGATCAAGAGTGCTAGACCCAGTAACCAACGAGCTTGCTGCGAATTCTGTTGTTTATGAATCACGTCGCGTAACACCGAAATTGCCTCTACATGTCTTCCGCTTTCTAGTAAATACTCACTAAAAAGTAGGCGAGACATTAGAAAGCCAGGATCTATATTTAACGTTTTACTGAATTGCTCTTCGGCAGCGTAGAAGCGATATGATTGACGGTATAACTCTCCAAGGATTGCGTTAGTAAATGGGTTACCAGGATCGAGTTCAACTGATAAGATTGCAAGCTTATGCGCTTTAATAAAGTGACCTAACTGGATCTCTACAAGTGACGCATAGGCTGGAATCTCACCCCAACTAGGTTCAATTTGACGCGCAAGGTTGAATGAAGCAATTGCGTTTTCATATTGTCCGGACAAATAGTAGGCAAGCCCGAGAGCTTTATGACCCCAAGCCAAGTCGTCATTAATTTGTACGGCTTTTTCCGCATGCTTTTTCCCTAGTTCCAACCAGGCTTTATCCTTTCCATAGTGCCAATAACCTCGAAGATAAGCGTCGCTCAACCCACTGTGGCTTGAAGCGTTCTGAGGCTCTCTATTTATCGCATCTTGATACAATGAAATCGCCGTATCGTTGTCTTTTTCTGTAAATTTCAAATAGCTCTGAGCCGCTCGATAATCGAGAGCTTCGCTTATTTCATTAGGTGGATTCTCGTCTTCATGGTGAAAGAGAACGAATGAACTCATTCCTATTGCAAGTACTCCAAAGCTAGCTACTAACCATATAGGTAAGCGAGATACTAATCGTTTGATTGAATAGTAGGCGGCTTGGAAATCGCCAATATCATTGTATGCGCTCTCTGAGCGCTTAATTTTTCTTACCGTTGCAACGCACCTATATCCCATTCCACGTTCGGCGACAATGTACTTGGGTTCAGAATGATTATCAGCTATCGAGTCTCTCAAGCGAGATATTCGCTTCTTAAGATTCTCATCGGAGACAACTCTGTCTTTCCAAACGGCTTTTATAAGTTGGTCATGAGGCACGATCTCAGGAGCGTGTTCAACAAGCTCCAGCAGTAATCGATAGGACAGTTCTGGTAAAGAAATATCGTCCCCATTTCTTATCACCTTCTTATTTAAGGGATCTAGAATCAGGTCGTTCCCTACCTTAAAGACATCCATCACTAACTCCACCCTGAGCTGCTAATTATTTGATTTTAAATATTTTTCATCGATTGGTCACCATAAGTCACCAAAAAGGACCATTAAAGTCATGTTTCCTTTCTCATGCTCAGGTAAGTTTTTCAGAGAAACGAAAATATTATCTCATTTTGAACGACTAAGGATGATTATGTATATAAAATTATTAAGTATTCCTGCCCTACTCCTAATAAGTGCCTTTGTGGGAGCAACTGAAATCAAGACCTCAAAGTTAGATGCTTTTGTTGAGTCTTACGCCGAAAATGATGAATTTAATGGCTCAGTATTAGTTTCTTATCAAGGTGAAGTGTTGCTAAAGAAAGGTTACGGCTATGCCAATATGGAATGGAAAATCCCCAACTCTGTGGATACAAAATTTAGAATAGCCTCGACAACCAAGCCTCTTACAGCGGCACTGATTTTAAAATTAGTCGAAGAAGAAAAAATAGATTTAAGTCATTCAATCAGTGATTACTTACCGGGCTATCGCAGTGATACCGGCGGTAAAGTAACTATTCATCAGCTCTTAAATCATACATCAGGGATCCCAAACGTGTTCAGTCATCCAGACTTTAGAAATATAGAAGCGAATAACCCTTATACCCTAAATGACTTTATTTCAAAGTTTTGCAGTGGAGACCTGAAGTTCCAGCCTGGTAGCCAGTTCAGCTATAGCAATGCTGGCTATTCCATTTTGGGTAAAATAATCGAGCAAGTGACCGAGTTAAGCTATAAACAAGCTTTGCAGGATTATATTTTCAATCCGCTAAAGATGCATAACAGCGGGGATTCTTACTCTGGCTATGTTGTTCCAAAAAGTGCTAAAGGGTATGAGAAAACGTTAGCAGGACTGAAACCGGCAGAGAATATTGATATGACTGTCACCTATGCTGCGGGTTCTATTTATTCAACGGTCGGAGACTTATATCAGTTTAGCGAGGCCTTGTATTCAAATCAGATATTTAGTGAAGCACTAAAAAAGAGAGCTTTTACAGAGTCGCCTCATCGCAATTATGGTTATGGCTGGTTGTTCACTGAACTACCAAAAGAAAAGTTCGGTAAAAAGCTCACTCAGATACATCACCCGGGTATGATGCCTGGTTTCAATGGTGACGTAATTCGCGTAATTGAAGATGATATTACAATTATTATCCAAAACAACACTGGAGGCGCACCACTTCGTGCTCTGACAGAAGGCATTTTGAACATTATTTATGAACGCCCGGTTGTTTTTGCAAAAAAACAAATCGAAGATGAGCTCTACTCTAAGCTACGCCAGGATGGAATCAAGGCTGCGATAAAGTCATATATGCAACTTCAGAAATCGAACAAGGGTTTCAGCGAACGTGGCTTAAACTATTTTGGTTATCAACTGATGGAAGTTGAAGAAATAAATGCAGCGATAGCTTTCTTTCAGCTCAATGCAAAACAACATCCTGAGTCTTCAAATGCCTTTGACAGTCTCGGAGAAGCCTATCTTGCCAACGAAGAATTTAAGAAAGCCCTAATAGCATATGAAAAATCACTTTCGCTAGATGAGCACAATAAAAATGCATCTGAAGCAATCGATAAGATAAATGAATTACTATGAGCCGTCATTAAATGATTAGAAATACTAAATTTATATTTAACATGAACCAAGAACTATTATAGTTCTTGGTTCATGTTGCCCGCTTCAAAGGAAATGTCAGCCTGTAAAACCAACGTCTGCTGTTCGCTCATTGCAGACTGACAATCATCTACCAAAAGCGGATCTGATGGCTCTGAGTTCAGTTCCTGCGTACAAAACAGCAACGCTGGCTTGCTTTCTAGTGTTACTGTGGCAATCAAATTCCGCTTAACATGTTAACTACCCAGTCTCCCCAGATCTGTGAGCGGAAAACTGTGTAAATCGAGATCGCCAATAGGCTAAACAGTGCAAGAGAAATAAGGGTACTCCAGTGAAGGCGGCGGTCCGTTCTCCAGTCGTACACCATAATCGATAAGTAAACCAATAACATAATGATCAGCATCCCGTATCCCGGCAGCCCCAGCACATGAGTAATACGAGACAGGCTCTCTGGCATCATTTGTATAGCAGAGGCCAACATAAATCGTTTGTGGTGCGTTGGAGTGCGTATATTAAGCAACCCCAAAATGTATAAAGTTGCAAATATGGTCCACTGCAAAAAGGTTCCGCCTATCAAGCCTCCTGCTCGCGTTCGAGCGCTTGCGTCGGAAGGGTCAAAAGCCCCCATATTAACCAGGTAGTCGTATAGTCCCAGCACCATCATTACACCAGTCGACAAGATACCTATCACCAGCATGACACTCAGTTTTCCCATACGTCTATGTGCTTCCATACGACCGGTTCTGGAAAGCCTTAACTGATTAATAAGTAACAGGTACCAGGCAGCACTGCATGCTCCATGTAAGCCTATCCATAAAGTGAATCGTCCGAACTGTTCATGATTGACGACCCCATTAAGAATAAATCCAGAAAATACTACGACAGTAATGAAAACGGCTAAGCGTGAGAAAAAAGTTGAATCTTGAAACTGGGGTTTAATCTCAGGCGGCGTTGTTGGTGTTGAGGTTGTGTGCATTAAAATGTCTCGATCTAATTGGACTTCCCAGCTTTAACTAGACAGTTTTTAAGCTAGAAAGTAAAAAATTTAACATATTGATTTGTTTGAGATTACCGTATTCTCAACTACATTAACAAGAAAATTAAAAAACACTTATGGTAGGGATTGGCGCTACTCCTTGACCGTCACTTTTCTAATGCTTGAATCTTGCTATTAGCTCGGAGCTGAAGGTCTGCTAAGAGCGAAGAACGGACCTTCGTGTTTTTTGCTCCCCTCAATAGTGAGAGCGGATGACGGAAGTCGGCCAAGGTCCACTTATCTCTTTGTTATTGCGAGTTTGTTGTTGAGTTGTGTATTTAAGTCGTTTACTGTCAATGATATAGCAAAGATAAAGGTTAGATATTGTGCGCCCGCTAGAGAGTGACTGAGAATAGCCAAATTGCTTTCGCTTATTTAGAACGAGCCCAGAACCGGTTGCTGGTTTGCTTAGTGAGTCAAGAGCCAATAACTACCAATTGAAAAAGTTAAAAAACACCTTCGCGCACTGTAAAAATGTTAGGCAGCATAGGGAAATATCGTAATGCCTTCTAAATTTGAAAAATATAAAGATGATTTTGAAAAGCTTAGTCAAGAGTCAACGTTACTTTATGAGTCTTTTTTGCACGCTTGCTATGGGCAGGAATTTAAAGACGCAATCATCGAACGATTCGGTGGTGACGAAGCAGAGACACAAAATTACATATCGTCGTTGCCTGATTTTAAGTCTACTTATCAAGAGTGGTATTCGGAATCCCTAGCACTTATAAAACAACTTTTACCTGACAGACTCAATGACTTTATACGTCATTATCAAAAGCCCAAGAGTAGGAAAGAGATAACCTTTGAAAATTATCGAATTGAGGACGCACTGCAAGGACTCATGATTACGCGTAACGGACATGAGGTTAAGGCAGATGCGAAATCAGCAGTTCCTCATTTAAAACAGCAAATAGCAATTCTGGATTCATTAAAAAAGCGCTTTGAAAGTTCGTTGTTTGATATTAAGCAGCTGGTGCAAGCAGATGTGTTAGATTCTGAGCTTGATTCAGCAAGCTTACTCTCAAAACACAAATTCTACCGAGCTGCAGGTGCTGTAGCGGGCGTCGTACTAGAAAAGCATTTAGCAGAAGTATGTTCGCAGCATGGAATAACAGTTCGCAAAAAATATCCTACAATTGCAGACTTAAATGAAACATTGAAGTCAAAAGATGTCATAAGCACTTCACAATGGCGTTTTAATCAGCATTTAGCTGATATCCGAAATTTATGTGATCATAATAAGGAAAAAGAACCAACAAAAGAAGACGTTGATGGACTAATCGAGGGGGTAACTAAAGTGATTAAAACCGTATTTTAGTATTGCCTAACAAGCGCATTAAAGCACTCGGTTTTCTCGATAAGAAACTAACACCTCAACTCTGTCGCGGAGCTCCTATTTTTACTCTAAGAGCGATACGCAAAAGTTCGATTTGTCCATCGCGTAATAAAACTTAGTTCGTTGTGTTAGAACGTGTGTCGATTTATATCAGGCCTTACCACCCAAGGTTTACAAATTTCGGAGGAACGCTGAGTGTATAAGAAGGAAAACTTCACTAGAGAAAACTTCAACAGTGAGCTCGTCGAATACGTTGGAGATAGAATTAACAATGGTCATTACAGTGACGCCATTTTAGCTGGTACCAAGTGCCTAACAGACACATTAAGACAAAAAGGTGGTGTCGAAGGTGATGGCGCGCAACTAGTCGGACAAACTCTCGGTGGAGCTGCACCAAAGTTACCGCTCAATAACTTGCAGACAACCTCTGAAAAGGATGAGCAGAAAGGTATCGAACAACTATTGCGCGGTTTTTATATAGGTATAAGGAACCCACGCACACACGAAAACATGGAAGACACTGAAGAGTTCTGTATAAGAATGATGGTTGTCATCGACACCGTTTTACAATATTTAGAGAGGGAAGTTGAGGAGTTTGACGTACAGAAATTCACTGCTCGCATCTATGACCCTCACTTTGTTCCAAGTGAAGAATATGCACAATCACTTACTGCCCAGATCCCTAACGATAAGCTTACTCTTGCTTTCAGGGTTGCTTTTGAGCGCAGGAGCGAAAGAGATATTAGAGACATTAAGCTTGCTTTTCGTTCAATGTACCAATTGATGCCCGAAGATGATCTTTCAGTTGCAACAGAATGTGTGGGCGAAGCTCTTCGTGAAGCTGTAGAAAACTCCGAAATAGCGGATTTGTTCAGGTTGCTCAAACCAAGCGCTTGGCAGCTTCTTCAGGACGATGTAAGAATACGGTTAGAGAATTTAATCATAGATAGTTGTAACGAGGGTCGTTACGACTACTACGGAGGCCTTGAAAAGGGAGCCCTAGGTACTTGGGCCAATAGCTTTGGGAGGTACTTTTCTCGAAAGCGGGATTTGGCAGAGGCTCTGATTACACGTCTAACAAGTGACTGGTACACACAAAATTACGTTGGAGAAAAGTTCATGTATTCGCTTCCTGCTTTAGTTACCGACGAAGACCAGCTTGAAGACCTGGCCGAAAACCTAGCTTATGCAGCACTTAGCAACAAAGCAAAGATTGTAAGAAGAGAATTAATTGAGGCTGCTGGCAACTACCCTAAGAAATTAAAAGAGCTTCTCAAAGTGTCCGTTCAAGAAATAAAGCAGAGCGATCCTTCTTATGCAAACCAACTGCTGGATGCGCTCTCATAGCTGTCTCACAATGCTGTTATATCCGGCGCTCGTACCTCGTGAGGCTTGCAGCGAGCATCAACGTCTTCTTTTGGCACAAAGCGGGATTAGGCAATTCGTTTGCTTTGATAAGAGCGTTTTTTCAAACCGAATTATGTATTTCGTACCGAAATCGGAAAGTGTAGCCGTCAAGGGAAATAGGGTAACGCCTTACCATTAATCCAGTATTTTCACAGTGTCTTAAAACGTTGTTCCGCTGCAGCGGTTGGCTTTAATATCTGATATGGCTATTAAGTGTCAACGGTAATCTAATTTTGACTCACTTAGCGGTAAAGTAAAAGTTATGTATTCCTGGTTGTATTCCTGTTCTAATTTGTTTTTATAAAAATATAATTTAAACAGCTAGTTACTTCTTTTTTTAAACTCCCGCCAGCTCCACCAATTCCATAAAAAGCCGCTCATTTGAGCGGCTTTTTTTATGGCTTTGCTCTCTCTTAGCGTAGTATTTCTTGGCAGACTCTGAATTATTGCCTTGTTTTCCACGGGCCAAATGCAATGAAATAGAGAAGGATAATATTGGCAAAGGGAATCAGAATTAATATTCCTAACGGGCCCGGATAACCGATGCGCTGACATATTCGCCATGCGGGAATGACAAAAATAATACCAACCACTAACATCCATAGAAATCCCATACCACCGAACATTTCGTAACTCATAGCATTTTTCCTTGTTTGGCAAACACATAAATAACGTTAGATTCAAATTAGTTAATTTGCAAAGATGCTATGGCCGATGCCTGACATCATTAATTGGGTGTTGTTTGGCTATTTTGAAACCGACCGGGCTTTTTAGTTTGCGTCTGATGATCCAATTCCCCTTTATAAGAACTACTATTCAACACATGTTTTAGTTAAAGGACTGCGATCATGACTTATAAAATTAAAGCGTTAAGACTGAAAGAGCCATTTGGGCTTGATAATATTCAGGTGACAGAAATGTATGATCCAGGCCAGCCAGGGCCTGGAGAAATTCGTGTAAAAATAAAAGCGAGTTCGCTTAACTTTCATGATTACGGTGTCGCGGCCGGTTTTATACCGACCGATGACGGGCGCATTCCTATGTCAGACGGAGCCGGTGTAGTGGAAGCTGTTGGCGACGGAGTGGAGGAGTTTAAGGTAGGGGACAATGTCGTTTCTACCTTTTTCCCGTACTGGCAAAGTGGGCCGGCGCCTGTTGGCGACTTCCGCAATACACCGGGTGATGGAATTGATGGCTACGCCAGGGAAGTCGTAGTGCGCCCAACTCAGTTCTTTACTCACCAGCCTAAAAATTATAGTCATGCTGAATCAGCTACCCTGACCACGGCCGGGCTTACTGCGTGGCGTGCTCTGGTGGTGGACGGCGGCATTAAACCGGGTAATACGGTGCTGGTACTAGGTAGTGGTGGCGTCTCCGTATTTGCCTGCCAGCTGGCAAAAAGCCTGGGTGCGACCGTATTTGCAACTTCGTCTTCCAATGACAAGCTGGAGCATTACAAGAGGTTGGGAGCGGATCACCTGATCAACTATAAAGAAGACCCTGAATGGGGTAAAACAGTTCGCAAATTGACCAATGGCCGGGGTGTCGACCACGTCGTTGAAGTCGGTGGACCGGGTACCTTGCCTCAGTCTATTAATGCTGTCGCTATTGCTGGTCATATTGCGCTAATTGGTGTGCTAACCGGAAGTGAAGGTGAAATTCCAACCGCAAAACTAATGGCTAAACAAGCCCGTTTGCAAGGACTCATTGTTGGCAGTTGTGACCATCAAAAAGACTTTGTGCGCGCCTTAGAGACCAATGACGTTAAACCGGTGATTGATAAAACTTTTGCGTTGGAAGAGTTGGCTGAAGCCTTTCGTTATGAGGAATCAGGCAAACACTTCGGTAAAATTTGCGTAGAGTTTTAGGCTCAGATAGCTCCTGTCGACACGAAAGCCCCTGAGATTCAACCAGGGGCTTTTTTATATCAATTGAAAGGTTACAAATAAAGCTAACGCATACGGCATCTGAGTATGAAAACCCTATTGGCGGCTGGATAATATTTTAGTAGGATTGTTGCTAAAATGTTATTTTTTCTTACGCTAATCAATACATGGAGGTCGATGTGCGCTTTTTGGGTTTATTGCTGCTTGCGCTTGCGTTTACAAGTCATGCTGAAGTTACCGATTGGATCCCTTTTGAGTTGGACAGTGGTCACGTAAGAATTACCGTTGAAGTCGATGGCATTGAAGGCAATGCAATAATTGACTCAGGTTCTCAGCTCAATGTTATTAATAAAAAATTTATAGAAAAGCATGATTTAGAGTACGAAATTTCAACTTTTACGGGCGTTAGCGGCGTTCATCATAAATCGCGTCAACCTATATATGAAAGCGTCCCGACCCAACTCTTTGGCTCTGAAATGGAGCTTAACCTGGTTGGTGCAGACTTTGGTCATTCCGGTAATGCTCTCATTATTGGTGCTCCGTTTTTACGAAACTTTATTGTGCAGTTTGACTATCCTAACGGGCGCTTACGCCTTGCCACTCGTGATGCTCTTAATCTGGATGAAGTTGCTAACTTGCCTATGAGAGCTCAAAAAGGGTCGGGTAGGCCATTGGTCCGGGTAACTCTTAATGATGAAAAAGATATTTGGATGATTCTTGATACCGGTAACAGCGGCGGAATTTATATGAAACGAGGCATTGCTGCCCGCAGGGGATGGCTCGATGAGTTTGCGCTGGGTAAGACCATGTCACGCGGTGTAAACGGTATTGCTTACACCGACACCTTTACTTTACCGTCCGTTATTTTTGGACCGTTCAAAGTGAAGAATGTGGATGTGGCTGTACCTGTTGCCGGTGAAGAAGCAGACTTTGGAGAACGTTACAAAATTCAACACAGTCGCATAAGAGGCGTTAAGGTTGA
>Ga0208013_1001164_pt1 | contig 12728 bp, 21 predicted proteins | sample 16_taG_FD_184091 | JGI IMG/M metagenome (GOLD analysis project Ga0208013, IMG submission 184091) | Marine viral communities from the Subarctic Pacific Ocean - 16_ETSP_OMZ_AT15313 metaG (SPAdes) (version 2) | ecosystem: Environmental > Aquatic > Marine > Oceanic | place: Pacific Ocean | collected...
TGGCTTTTTCTGCATCAGAGGAAGCATCGTAAGCTGCTTGAGCTTCTTCAATTTTCCCATCAACGATAGCTTGTGCATCTGCTTTTGTTTTAGCAGTGCCACTCACTCTGTTGATCCAGGATACGCCTGCAGCGGTATTACCCACAACCCAAACATCGCCAGCATGACCAGACAGGTAGAAATCATTACGATCTTGATGCGTAAAGAATCCCTTTCCGAAATTAGTCGCTGTACAATATGTGTTTGCCATAGTTTGTTCTCCTTATTTTAAAAATTCCTTATATCTCATTATTAACTCACTGTCACGGTTTTGATCGCATAAACGGGATCACTCCATTCTTCCACTGTAGCTCTTGGCGGGGGCTGTCCCCCGATGGATAACATTCCACCTGTTTGGGCAGCATTACTCCATCCTACAGCTTGGTGTTTTGCAGGTGTACTTAAAGCATTTTCTGTACTCCATGTAGAGCCATCAAATGACTCAGTGCTATCAAGAGTCGTAGGACCTGTTGTTCCTCCAAAAGCTAGCGCTGAAGTTTGAGTTCCTCCTGAACCACCATAATGACGTCCTGTATTTAGTGACCCTGTGGCAGTCCATGTAGAGCCATCATATTTATTTCCTGTAGTCGTAGCTGCAGGTCCTCCTGAACCTAGTGCAGCCGTTTGTGACCCCGAACCCAAAATTCCACGTCCGGTGACTGGATAAGCTCCGCCAGTTGTCCAAGCAGAACCATCATATTCACTCGTTACATTTGTATCACCGGGACCACCATAACCACCAAAAGTTAATGCCGCTGTTTGAGTTCCAGCACATCCTCTATAAGCGTTGCTATTAGCCGGGTCAGCGGTTTGAGCACTAAAATTTGTTCCATCATATTCAATAGCTACACCACTGTAAGTTCCTGATGGATTATATCCCCCAGCTCCGAAAGCTGCGGTTTGAGTTCCCATCCCTACCATGGCTGCTTGAGCACCAGGAGTAGCATTACCCGCGGTCCAAGTCGTTCCATTAAATTCAAAAGATGTAGCTTTAGGAATAGGCGCCCCATTAAAAACTACACATGCGGTTGTAATTCCTGCATTTGCAAAAGAGTGAATTGCGCCAGGCAAAGCAGTTGTAGTAGCCCAAGCTCCTGCACCTTGTGTTCCTATTTTAAATGTCCCTTCAGTAGAATTATACCAAACTTGTCCAACAGCTTCGCTTACCGTAGGATCGTCTGATAATTTTTGGACAGTATATCCTTGAATGCCTTTATAAGTTGCCATGAGGATTATTTATCCTTCAGTAGCCAACCTTGTGTAGAATCTGTAAAGACTAATGTGAAAGCAGCACGTTCAACTGAACATGTTAAACTAGCGGCTACACCATTAATTTTTTCAGACCCATTAGGAGTGACAGTTAAAGCATTAGAGTCAAATGTGCCTGCATAATCAACAAGAGATACTTCATCTCCTATCGTGCCAGCTGGCAATGTTACAGTACAAGCATTTGAAGTGGTATTAATAAAATATCCTTCTCCTGCTACAGCTGTTTTAGTCGCTGCTGTAATAACCGCTTGCCATGAAGTTCCACCTGAGTTTGCTACCCATGCAAGAGTTCCATCCGTTTGACCTGTTAATATATAGTCATTAACCGCAGGTGCATTTTGTGGCCATGTCAAGGTATAAGACGTGCCTACTGCAGTATGCGATTTAAATCCTATATATTTATCATCATCTGTATCACCTAATCGTAGTTCTTTCTGAGAGTTAATGGTTAATCCAGTTCCAGCGGTCCAGATTAAATCTGCATCTCCGCCAAAAGCTCCTGAATTATTATATTGAACTTGTGTTGTTGATCCACCTGGATCTGTTGAAACGCCTAATGTAGAATCAACTACATTCGTTCCATCTGTGTAAAGTAATTTTGTTCCCTTATCTGTTGTAGCCCACGTAACTCCTGTGCCTGAAACTGTTTTAACTTGAACGGTATATGCATTTGTAGATGCATTATCAATCAACCACCAGTTTTCAATACTGTCTGGAACAGTAACGATAGCATTATCTGAAAGGGCACCAGTTAATTTCCATACTCTTGTTGCAAGAGTAGCTCCTGTAGATCCATCTGATTTAACGAGAGCAACTGTTCCACCGCTAGTTAATGCTTGAGTAGTATAACCACCAGAAATTTGTTCAATGATGTTCCAGTTTGTATTTGTTAACGTTCCCCATGTACCGGCTTTCTCGCCAGTAGTCATCAACTGAACACCTAAATTTGTATAATTCGAAGCCATATTTTTCTCCTATTAAGCCGCGTGCGTATCTTCTGTATACGACGTTGACCCTGTTATGTCAACACTTGTATAAGACGTCGACCCTGTTATTGTATCCAGTTTATAATGTATTGGATAAACATTTCCCACACTAATTGTTGCTGACTGCCCAGTCAAGGACGTAGTAACATCGATTACTAAACTAGGAGAACCAACCGCCGTAGTAGCGGAAACTCCCGTTAATCCCATCACATCAGCAGGATCTAAAGCTCCTACACTAGTTGTAGCGGAGACGCCAGCGGGTTGAACTGTTGGATTAGAAGTAACTACTATACCTGCACCATTCTGAGCCGTCGTAGCAGAAACTCCAGTTAAAGATGCAGTAACATCTGCTACAGCTGTAGGAGAACCTACAGAACTTGTCGCTGAGACTCCTGTTAAAGGAACTCCAATTTCTACATTTAATGATCCTATGGAAGTAGTTGCTGAAACTCCTGTTAAAGAGAATGTTACATCCGCAACCGGTGTAACGGTTCCTAAAGAAGTAGTGGCTGAGACTCCTGTGAGTCCCATAACATCGGCTGGTGTAATTGCTCCTACACTTGTAGTTGCTGAAACTCCACTTGGTATTCTATAGACTGCTTCGTCAACAGATCCCCAGCCATTGTATCCCCATTGAAGAGTACCCCAACCAGGTTGAACATAAGCGTCAACCGTTCCTACGGAAGTTGTTGCTGATACACCTGTAAGAGTAACTGTTTCATTGGAGAGATCTCCCCAATCACTTTGACCCCAGGATTTAGCGCCCCAACCTTGAACATAAACGTTAGTGTCACCCCAGTCAGATTGACCCCAGGTTAATCTTCCCCATCCTGTAGCCATAAGGAATGCCTCCTTATGCTATTTGTATGATTGCTGTTGATGCGGCGGCCGCTGGAAATTCTACTGTGAAAGTTCCGCTTGTAACGGTCTTGTCTCCACCAAAATCAATGGCACAAACTGAAGCGTCACTTGAATGCGAATCATTAAAAATTAAACAACCTCGTGCAGTAAAAGAAGCAGATGTCCAACTAACATTAGAAAAATCACAAACTGCTGTGTCACTATCCAAAGTAGGAGTTACACTTGTAAGTGCTTTTCCTTTTGCTGTATAGCCACCAGTAGTCGCTAGTTCTTCTGAAGTTGTATAAGCAGTTGTTGATTTATTTAAAGTCGCATCACTATCATACAATGCCAAATTAAAAGTGTTACCACTTGATGCAGTAAAATTATGTTCAGCTTCTAAAATTTCTTGTTTAAAACTGTTACAAATTGCTGATGTAATTGCCATATTTTTCTCCTAATTATGGAGACGGAGATTTAATGGGTATACGAACTGTTCCATCCGTATAATCATCTCTTCTTCGTCTACCAAGTTGCGTTCCCGCAAACTTCTGTACCTCTTGTTTATACTTGTTTTCATAAAGTGTCAACATATCCATTGGGCCTTTTAAGAAGCCATAAGCCTCTGCTAGAGATGCATAAAGTAAACCCTGAGGAAAATAACGGCTAATATAGGTCCCACTCGTAGCTGTAACTAGACTCGTAGGTTGTGCATTATAATAAATTCTAAAACCATAAGCTGCGTCTGGAGTAGGTGCTAATAAAAGGCCTCCTGATGTAGAATCAGTTAAACCCGTAGCTCCTCCAAACATGGCATAATATTTAGGTTGGCCGGTTACATCTTGAGCTGTCTGTCCTCCTGAGGGACCTGTTAATTTTGCTACATATTCCCTTAAATAAGTCACATCTTTTTTCTGTAAAAAAACAGAATTTCCATCTGTAGAAGATGTTGAGTCAAAAACTTCAACCGCTCTAACAAAAAGACATCCTGCGGGAGCATTGATGGTATTATCATCAGCTGCAAAACTTCCTGTAGCCATTTTACGATCAGAGTCCATAGGAACATCTAAAAGAATTTTTTGCTCAGCATTGTCTATAAATCTGCTTAGAATAGCACCAGTAAAAACATTACTGTCTACTTCAGTATAACTTCTAATGTCAGCTTCTAATGCTGAAAGTGTATATCCTGCCATAATTATAAACTCTCGATATTAAGAGGACTAATCACACAATTAAATCCTCCTCCTGTTGCCGTGCCGCTTGCAGCACTAGGTAATGTTGTCGTAAAACTATTATATTCTTTTACAGTCGTGCCAGCATCATTAACATAACTCGTCTCGATTAAAGAAGCAACTGTAAAAGCCCCATAGACCTTGGCTCCGGAATCATGGGCACCTGCTGTTGTAGCGGGTGGAGTATATCCACGATAAGGAGAAGAAGTTGCTCGAGTACATCCTGTTAAATTATGTGTAGATCTTCCTGTATATTGAATAACTTCATTTTGATATTTTCCCACTTTTAATGGATCACTAGTATCACTTGAAGTCAAAACTTTTTCAATCATGATATAGCCACTTGTTGGAAAAATAGATCCATCGGTTAACGTAATCGTTGTTGCACTATCAGTAATGTTTCCATTTAAAGTAGTTTGCATTTGCAGTCTATCCACAGATACACCGCCTACTGGTTCTTGGACAGTTGCAAATCTTACCACATCATTAACTTCTAACTGACTCCTTACAAAGGCTATAGTTAAAGTTGTATTCGATGCAGTAGTAAAAGGATTTAAAGCTAAAAAATCTTGTGTAGAAAATTCTGTTCTTGCCGGTCTTGCTCTTTGTAAAGCTTGAGGATCAGCACTTGTAGGTTTAGGTTGTAATTGAGGTTGTTTAGGTTCGTATTCTGAAAAATGAACCCATGCTCCATTCCACTCTCTTACCATTTCTAAATAAGGAAAAGCCATTCCAGAACGATCCGAAATAGATAGTGCATGTTTCCCTGAAGCAAAAGTAGTCATAATTAAAGAGTCGGGTAATAAACCTTAGGAGCAATATAGGTGCTCGTAATATCAGCATCTTCTTTAACTGCTCGTGCTAGTTCATCCTCATAAAATAATTTTAATTCTTGTGCTCTCTGTGGAGCGTTTTTTTGTGATAGGTAAAAAGCTAATCCTGCTGTCATGCAAGGAACAAATCTATAAGGAACATTGGTAGCATTACCATATGCACCCGCGTCTTGAATTCTTCTTGCATAGTAAAGATTTAATTTATTTCCATCTTGTGCCGCGCCAGGTGTTAAATAAATTGTTAATGTTGTTCTATCGATAAATCTTTGAATAAAAAAAGAAGTAGGAGTTCCCGTTGCTGTTTTATTAGAATAACCTTGGTACTGAGATCGGCTTACTTCCGTCATAGGAGAATCTACACTTGTAGAAGTAACTCTATAATTCACTTCCAATATGTTATCCATTCCTGTGGCATGTTGAGTTACTGCATCTGAAGTCGAATGAGTCGCAGCTGTCGTTCCATTAGAACCACGAATGGCTCCTGTTAGATTTGCTGCTCCCGTAGCTGCTGATTTTCCTGTGTATCGAATCGTTTCAGAGTTAACCGTAATAGTTCCTCCACCTTGATCCGCGCCAGGCATATCTTTAACCTGGGTCAAGGGAATATCAGTCACAGAAGCATTAATGCCTGAAGATAAAGTTGTTGTTAATCCGTTAGAGGCTCCGTCTTGAGGGGATCGATATGTTGTATAAACATTTTGATCTTCAACTAAAGTAAATCCTTGATTAGCTACTTCCCAATAATGAAGTCCTCTATTGCCCCATTCAGAAAATAGAATATTTAAAGATCTTTTTGCAGTCTTTAATTGATAACCAGAAACGTTTTGAATTCCAATACGTTCGTATGACTCCTCTACAATTTCATCAATCGGAAGAGTTTTTCCAAAAGTATATGTTTGAGACGTAGTGTTAGCCACAATTCCTCCTAACCGTAGAAGACAGTAACTTTATCTACACCACCTGTTAACTGAGCATAAGCACCGTTTGGACAATAGAGTCCATTACCTGGAACTTCTATCTGATAAACCGCGGGTTCTCCGGCACTTGTGCCACCAACGGGTACATCGAATGTAGCAATCACAGTTGCACTTACACTACCATCTCTAATTACAATAGTGCCAAGAGCCCCTTCACTGCAATAATAAATTGCAAGAACTCTAGCTGGACCTGCGAAGACATTTCCTGACGCTGTTAAATGCGTTGATTTTACGTCTACTGAATATCCACTCATAATTTTTATCTCCTTAGTCGTGAGCTCCCGAAGGAGCTCACAATTTATCTATTAAGACTCTTTAGCCCAAACACCTTGAACATCTACAACTGTCCAAAAAACAGTTGAGTTTAAAGATGCGATAGTTACGTAGTCGCCTACTTTTGATGTAGCTAGAGTATTAACAACGTCTTTGTCGTCTACTAATCCTCCTAAGTACAAAATACCATCAGCTGCAGCGGGACTAATAGTCAAATTGTTTTGACCATCAGCTCCTGTATTTACAAATGTAAATACATTCCCAACAGCAATTGCTGGTAATGTGAATACTACGTCTTTAGTGTTTGATAAAAAGGTTTTTCCAGAATCACCGTTATTAATAACAACAGTGTAATTTGAATTTTTCTGTTCGATATTATATCCAGTTAAACCTGCTTCGTTTTTCTTCCCTTGTAAAATAGGGCCTCTAAACAATGTTGATGCCATAATTATAATCCTCCTAGTTTGTGTGAATGCTATCTCTAGGCCGTCGAGTATACTCGTTAGCATTCTAATAATTGTATACTAATTATTTTATAACCCCTTTTTAAAAAAAGTGCAAGGTATCCCTGTGGTATTTATGTGATTTTTGATAGCGCTTAAGTGGCTATCGAAACTTCGGGCTTTGAAACCGATATTTTATTTTCACGAGTAGCTTCTTCAAATTCTCGAGCAATAATCTGTTTGATAACATCCTGGATCTGTTTGTTTATTTCGATCATCCGAATATTATGCTTCCCTGATTTCAGGTGCTCTTGTTGCCACTCTAGTTCCAAGGACCTCTTCGTAGTGTATAGGTCTTCGGTCATTTGTAACCTCCTCATAGGTTATCCATTTACCAGTCTTACTAGTAAATCCATCAGATTCGAACTTTACCTCATCTTTTCCCAGTTTGTCAAGGATAGATTGTTCTATACTATCAACGCTATCTTCAGCCATAACTAAAAATGTAGCGTAATAGCCATTATATCGAATCTGTACGTGGAAGTTTTTCATAGTATTTCTTCTTTATAGTCGAAATGGGGCGATTTTGAGGCCGCCCCATTTCTAATTTGCTTAGGTATTAAGCACCCTCAACACCGTAAATACCTCTAGGGTCAGAACATCCGAAGACGTATCTTGCTCTAGCTTTGTATCTTACGTTGCCAGTGTCAAAGTCCCCTTCCATCTTAGTAGTAAGAGGAGCTCTGTCAAAGTGCTTCATTCCATTAGGTACATCTGTAGTAATATACCAAGAGTCAGAATCAGTTAAGAAATTATTCACTCTATAACCTTGAGGAATCATTCCCATTGATTTGACTGCGTTGATATCATTATCAGCAGTTCCAACTCTACCTTGAGATTTCATCAATCTCTCAGCAGTGAACTGACCAGCAGATGGCACAATCATCTTCACACCTTTCGCAGCGATTTTTAAACCTCTTTCATCAGTTAGCGCAGCGATATCAATTAACGCTTGCTCTAATGAAGTTTCGTTTAAATCCGACTGAGTAGTTAAAGTGTTTGAAAACACTCCAGCTATCGTTGGGTGATCTGTTGTAAATAAAGACGATCCATCCCCTGAAGTAAATGTGCCTACGCCTGGTAGACCATTATTCAAAGGTGTCGCGCCTTTAACTTGTTTAGTGTTTGCCATCGATCTTGCTAGTGCTTTTGTGTATCTAGAAGCAAGTCTGTCATACAGGTTATCTTCAATAGCTTCCTCAGTGATTGCAAAAGCGAGAGCGATAGTCTCGTTAGTGTATCTTGCTGTGAAAGTTTCTTGCGCTTGGTCATAAGCAACTCCAGAACCTTCTGGTTTTGCTAGTGCCGATGCGAAACCTGACAACATAACTTCTTCTTCAAAAGCTCTGTCAGATGACTCAGTAGTATAAATCTCAGCTGCCTGATCTTCATACTGTTTGTACTCCAGGCCAAATAAAGCATTTAAACCTGGTTCTAGTTCTTTAACTAGCTGATTACGTGATATTGCCATGTTTTATGCTCCTTATATTCCAGCGCTATTATTGCCGAGTATATGTTCGTCTATCATTACACGCCATACACATCCTGCAACAGAAGCGTCTTGGTTGTTTGGATCTCTGGAGATACCTATTAACTTAAGTTGGTCAGCTGATGTTCCCACAGTACCACTCATAGTAAATCCCGAAATAAAAGTTACGGAACTACCAGCAGTAGCAACTATTGGTGCAGTACCACCTACAGAAGCAGCCGCCGGCGTAGCCGAAGCTGTTCTTATTTCGTACATTTGTTGTGGATCGCTATTAACGAGCGCAACAATGTCCGTAGCAGTATTCGATGCTTTCGAATAATTTGCCCATGTAGGTTTACCTGTAGCTGCATCAGTGTAGAAAACGCCGTTTAGTGAGCCAACATTGTTCGCAGTTGAATTAGTTGAAGCTAAAATAACTCCATCCGCAGTCAACTGGACCATGTCGTTATGGTACATAATAGCAGAACTTGCTGCTACTAGCCATTCACTTAAGCCGCCGTTGTTATCATTCTGACCTACTTTTCTGATTGGTCTCAAACCGAAACCAGTCGTACTTTGATTAGCCATAGTTTTTCTCCTTGTGCAGGCTATTTTACTAGCCCACGGTTAGTTAAAATTCGTTGGTAGGGATTAACCCGAGAAGTAAAACTTTACTTCTTTGTACCACCGAAGGTTGTACGAGACTGTCTATCAATATTGATAGGCATTCTTCTGTCCTGTTCCTTCATTAAATCGTTGTCTACAGCTTCCATCTGTTCACCCGCTAATTTAGCGTTGTATTCAGATCTTGCTCTCGCGATCTCTTCAGGTACCCTTGTCAGGACAAGGCCTCCGTGCCCGATAACCCCTTCATATTTGCCGTCTGGTATTGCTGGATAGTCATCCTCTGGGTATTCGTCTGATCTTACTAATTCGTATCCGGATCTTAAGCGTCCTTGTACGTTTTTCGTATCAACGAAACCTAGAATTTCTACCCTGACCCATCTGTGTCTAAATCCAGTTGGCGCGTTGGGTGTATCTAAGTACGATGGTGGAGTCCAAACTACTTTACGTTTTTCTTTAGCTCTTGTCTGGCTCGCACGGGAAGATTTGTTTGTTTCTTTTTTCATATGCTTATTCCTCCTTCGTGAGTTGTAATTGTCTTGCATACTCTTCTAGTGGCACTCGTAATTTTTTAGCGATTGCTACCTGTGATGAAGTGAGTCTCACAGTTTTGCGACCAGTCTTTGAACTACGCGTTGCAGAGGCAACGTTTTGTGTAGGTTTACTAATCGTGTGTGTCACTTTACCAAATTTCTGAGGGAATTCAAGTCTTATTCTCTTATCAATTTCCTCGTAGTAAGAATCTGATTTTGGATCAAATCCTTCTTCTTCGGTAAGCTTCCTATGAAGATCAAAAGCGGTGTAGGTCATAGCGTTATCACGCCCAAACCAGTCATTTTTCTCCGCCCAGTCCTCCGCTTTAGGATCAGGTTGAGGGGTTGATTGAGCAGGTGGTTGTACTCTTGGGGTTTCTTTAGCAGCAGTTTCTTCCATTTTCTGTCTACTTTTAATCTCCGCAAGTTTACCTTGTTCATAGCCCAATTGAGAAATAGCCGTTAAGGCCTCTACCTCAGCTTTCTTATCGTCGGCTTCTCTCGAAGCACCTAATTTAGCCTGAGCAGCCGCTAATGATGACTGAATTCTATTCTCCATTTCTGAAGTATAGTCTTTTTCATAATTAGTAGCTTGAGTGCTTAACTGATCTCGTTCTCTCATTACACGTTTAGCATAAGTAACAGCTTCTTCCTTCTGTCTCTCAGCCTCACGCATTTTTCTAGTCAGCTTGGCGATACGTTTTTTAACGCCTTCGCTGTATTCTTCCATTTCTTTCTTTTGTTCTATTGGTTCCTCTTTTACTTCTTCTTTTTTCTCTTGTACTGGTTCTTGATCGTCCTTGCTATCTCGAACATCCAACTGCTCATCAGATTTCTGAGATGAGTCATCGGACTTATTATCGTCTTGATTACTTTTTTCATTTTCAACGGTTCCTCCTTCTGCTTTTTTATCTAAATCAATATCGGTTGCTTTTTCAGCAGAATCACCGACATCAATTAGATCTTCTTTTCTTATGTCTTCGTTTTTATCTTCTGGCATAGTCCTCCTATGTTTATATATCGTGGAATATATCTTCTGGGTTTTCCACGGTCGCTAAAACTTCATCATCATTGAGAAGTCTAACTTCACCCCCATCTATTTTAATTCTAGATCCGGCGTATCTAGCAAAAATAATCCAACTTCCTTTTTTACACCAAGGGCCTTCTGGATATCTTTTTGGATCCTTATAACAATCCGGTCCTAATGATAAAACTAATCCACAAGTCGATGCTACTTGCGCACGTTCTACCACGTCATCTGTTATAATAATTCCCCCTTTAGTTTTCTCTTTCATCTTAAAAGGTAAAACTAAAATTCTCCAACCCGTAGGTTTGGGTAATTTTGCGGATTCTGCTGTTAAATCTTTTTTAGGTTTTTTTGGTTCTTGATCGTATTTTTCCTGAAGTGCGGCCCTATGTTTTGGGACCTCCGTCGGATTTGATACTGATAACTGTTCCTTCATTTTTTTGCTCCTTTTTTTCTAGCAGGCTGGATATTTCCTGATCTAAATATTGATACGTTCGTATCTGTCCCAACATATATTGGTATTTCTCCATATTGTCAACACCACCCGATACCATGGATGCGACAATATCATCATGTCTCATTTTAATGATTCTTTTAATCTTAGATATATATACTAAATCTTCCATTATTTCTTTTTCTTCTTCTTCTTCTTTTTACCTACTGGTTTACTACCATAAGCTTTTGTCCATTCTTTTGCAATCTTTGGTTCATTTTTCCAAAGATATCTACGTTGTTTTTCTGATCTAAATGGCATTATTCTCCCTTAGGAATAGTATAATCTTTTAATACTTGTATTTTTTCTTCTGCAGAAGCAATTTTGTGTAACTGACAATCTAATTCTTTTTGATGGTTCAAATGTTCGCTTACCCCTACTGAATTCTCCAATAGTAATTTAATAACTGCATCTGCTGATGCAATTTCGGCTTCGTACTGTTTCTCTAACGCGTCTATTAAGACTTGCCTCATTAAGCTGATTTTCTTTCTCTCGCCATTTTCTTAAATGTTTTTGCTAAGGCTTTAGCTCTACCCGTACATCCTGGTTTTGTTATAGGAGTACATTTGCCTTTTGTTCCTCTTTTTTCAATGGACTTATTAACTTTCTGAATCCATTTGCCGTCTTTAGCTCCAACACGACCTCCGTCAGCATGTAGCTCACGAACGATTCTTTTTTTCTCGTCTTTTAAATTTCTTTTACCTTTTCTTGTGTAGCCTTTTTCAGCATCCACACGACCAAGTTCTTCTAAACGATTTTCTCGGCTCGTATTGCGTCTTTCAATACCATGACCTCTTTTAGAAATATCGCCCATATTATTTATTTATTTTTCCAGCTTTACGTTTGCCCCATTTTCCATAGGACTCGTCACGTCTGTCTTTGAAAGATTGTTTCTTGCCAGATTCTTTTCCACGTCTAGCACTGATAGATTCATCTTCTCTATCTTTGTAACCTTGTTTTTTAGCTTTGCCACCTTTCTTCATACCACTTGCGTATGGAAATCTAACATTGCTTCTTACACCATTTTGTCTCATTATTTTTTCCCCTTCATTAATGCTCTACCAAAACCACGTTTAGCAATTCCAGTAACATGACCACCTTTTTTAGCACCTATTCTACCACCTTCAGCAGCAAGTGTAGGTCCTGGATCAATCCCACCTAAATCAATTTTAGGTTTGTAATTGTAATCATCATAGATTCTTAAAGGACTGTATCCAATATTTGCATCTTCAGACGCAGCTGTTTTTGCAACGTTTCCTTTACGACCTAATTTAGAAGCACCGTAAAGTGCTGCAGCCACGGCAGCTGCTTTACCAGCTTTCTTTAAAAATTTTTTAAGTTTCTTAGCCATAATGTTAATTCCTATTCTATTTGTTTATATAACGCAACTTATTTTTTTCCTCCGCCATTACGGAATATCTGCGTTCCTTTTATTCCAAATACGCTAGCTACGACCAAAATCCACAAATTAGTGAACCATTTCGGAAGATTCGAGAAATACTCAAAAAAGACGTCGATCTTCTCCATAGCCGCCGGATCCTCTGTCCACACCGACCAGGCGAGCACAATTATTGGGAGCGTAAGTATCGCAAGAACGATTTCGTCCTTGTAATCGTTTTGCCGGGCTTCTA
>Ga0208013_1001168_pt1 | contig 12683 bp, 16 predicted proteins | sample 16_taG_FD_184091 | JGI IMG/M metagenome (GOLD analysis project Ga0208013, IMG submission 184091) | Marine viral communities from the Subarctic Pacific Ocean - 16_ETSP_OMZ_AT15313 metaG (SPAdes) (version 2) | ecosystem: Environmental > Aquatic > Marine > Oceanic | place: Pacific Ocean | collected...
TAGTATCTCTATCACTACTATCTTCTATTTTTTGTAATGCAGAAATAATATCTTTGTAATAATCATTTTCTACCATATTATATTTTATTCCCTTTACTTATATTTTCCTTTGCCCACAGAGGTTGTAAGTTTTTCAACGCCCAAGCTTTTTGGAAGTTGGGGTGTGTCATACTATCGTATGGTAGTTTGCTTTGTGGATAGATATGGTCAATATGCCAACCATCATGCGTCCAATTATCCCAACTCATACCTTCTGTAAATAAACTTTCTAAATGCTGTCGTAGCTCTGTTTGCGTATAAGGTAGATACTCAAAAACACTTTTACCATCTTTATTACCATTGTTGTTATTGATATAATAGTTTATGTTTCGTGTAACATTACTACGCAGTTTATACTCTATACTTTCACTTCGGTACTTTCTTTCCCGTGCATTTCTTTCTTCTTTATGGGTTTGGTGATATCGCTTCATATACTTTTGCTTTCTCTTACGCACGGATGGTTTATTACGATACAACTTAACGCACTCTTTGCACTTACTGTGATATCCAAGTGGGCGGTCTGGTCTGGGGCTATATTCATCAACCGATTTAGTTTCCCCACACTGGCTACACTTCTTACTATTCATCACACTTCCCCTTACCAACTTGCTCGGCATACAACTCTCGGCGACGCTCATTCTTCTTATCTTTATGTTTATCATAATATTTGCGTTGCCTATCGGCGTGATACTTTTTCCATTCTTCCGGTGTGCGCTCTACTTTTGCTCTTCCCATTTTATATCTCCTTGTCGTCTTCCTTCTTACACTATAAATATCATTAAGGTAAGACGAAAAGGCACCTTTTTACAACTTTTTTTCACCAACTTAAATCTTCCATATTTAAGACTACTCTTGCTCCGTACTTATCAATAATGAATGGCATCTCTTGATAGTTTGACAAGGCTTCTTTCAATTTCTTTTTATCATCAGCCCAAAACAAAAAGAAGCCACCACCTCCAGCGCCTATCACTTTTCCACCACTAGCTCCACCTATGGTGGTCGCTACATCATAAACCTTATCTAACTCTGAACTACTAACATTATCAGCAAACTTTTTCTTCAACTCCCAGTTTTGTCTCAATGTAATTGGAATAGCATCAACATTTTTATACGCTAAGCTTTCAACTAAATCCTCGGCTAACTCAACATTACTGTGCATATTCTGAACAACTTCTTCATCATTTATAAGGTTCTCAGTTTGAGTAGCCAATATATCTTTTGACTCTCTTGTTATTCCTGTATAAAATAAATGCAAATGATCAGATATATCCCTTATCTCTTGGTCACAAAAGTCAAAATCATTTACTCTCTTTTCTTTACCACTAAACTCCATACGATTAAGTCCACCAAAAGCTGCAGCATATTGATCTTGTATTCCAATAGGCTTACCACATTTTTCTATTTCTATATAACACGCTTGTTCCGCCAAATCCTCTTTACTAATATGCCTGCCATCCAAAGTATGCAAAGCCAATAAAAGACCAACAAGGAAAGAACTGCTACTTCCCAATCCAGTTCCCTTTGTAGGTATGTCAGCCCAGTTGATAATTTCCAATCCATAATCTACATTCATAAATTTAAGGGTTTCACGGATGAAGTCATGTTGTATATCATCAATATGTTTTACATCTACGACCTCGTTCTCAGAGTACTTTAGATATATTTTATCGTCAAACCTCTTTTTGACCAACACATACACATACTTGTTTATTGTAGCAGATACACAAGTGGCTGGGTGCTTCATGTAGTACGAAGCCATGTCACTTCCACCGCCAGCAAATGTAATTCTTAAAGGGGTCTTAGTTAATATCATATATTTTTTACAACAATCTGCTTATTAAGATATCCAACTTATCTTCAATGAGATCTAACTTTTTACATATACTAATATAATCAATTTCTTTTGGTTTGTCAAGCTTTATTCCGCTTACATCACAATAATGATCCTCTATAAGAGTTCTGTAAATTTTTTCACCATCTCTCTCATAGATGTATTTGGAGTCGATGTTTAGCTTTCTAGCTTCGATTCTCTCACGCATTGCTTTGTTAACTCTAATCGCCATCTCTCATCTCCCACAATCCTTTAACAGTTTTTTCTACACCATCATCAAAGCTTATCTTCGGTGCCCAATTAAGATGCTCTTTAGCCTTATCTATATTAACCAAAGTCTGTCGTGCCTCATTAGGCTGATCGTCCTTATAAATAATTTTGCCTGAAGCATTAGGGTAATATTTTTGGCATGACTTATATACATGTTCCCATACTTGATTAATAGAAAAGTTTTGGCCGCTGCCGCCATTAAATGTATGTGAGTCTCTTTTATCTTGTCTGTTATTCAAAGCCGCTAAATGAAGGTCACTCAAATCATCAATATGCAAAAAGTCTCGGCGTTTTGAGCCATCGCCGTAAATGATACAATCTTCACCATTAAACATCCGACTAGCAAAAGATCCAACAACTGGGGGGATGTCTCTTTGCAAATTCATTGAAGGGCCATAAATATTTGTATAACGAAACAGAGTTGTACCTATATTATTTGTTTTACCAAAACTTCTTACAAATTGAGAAGCCGCCATTTTTGTAATAGCATAATATCCCATAGGAGTCATGGTGGTTGGTGCCATCCATTCTGCTGTAGGAAAAGCATCTTGCTGTAAAAAACTATCATACTCAGCTGAGGTGTCGGAAAAATAAAAATGAGAGGCCAAGCTTTCCTTAGCCAGCCTTAACATATTCAAAGTACCTTTTATGTTTATGTCAATAGCTTCTTCAATATTATCTCTTACATAGTACAGCTCCCCTCGGGCTGCAAGATGAAAAACAGCATCGTAACTTTCTCCTGTTCCTTCCCAATCTCTAATATCAGCCTTTTGAAAATTAAATCCACTTGGATGAGTAATTAAATCTTTTATATTTTCCATAAAACCGCAAGACATATTGTCTAAACCTGTGACATGATGCCCTTCATTTAATAATCTCTTAGCAAGATGACTCGCTAAAAAACCCGCTACACCTGTTACCAAAATTTTCATAATAGTTCCTTATAAACTCCTAACTGATTTGTGGCTATTTTTTCAGGTACGCAATGTTCTTGCCAGTTCTTAATACATTTTTCACTTAAATTAAAGTAATCAATTTCTTTTTTTATAAATTTGTCCATAATCCTTGCATATTCATCAACGTCATCTTTCATCACTATAAATCCACAATCTTGAATAACTTCTATATGGCCATTAAAAGGATGCCCATAATGACTTATTACAGGTTTGCCATGAGCAAATGCCTCCCATACATTTTGTGGGCTACACTCACCATCTTTTCTAGAATGTGCCAGAACGTCTATAGTATTATAGAACTCACTTATCCTTACTTCTGAACTAATGCGTTCAACAAATTTAACACTTTTAATATTAAGACGCTCAATATCGCGGCGTGATGATTCAGATGGATTAACAATAACGAAGTAAGTGTTACTATTTGCAATTTTTGAGTATGCCTCAATATTGATTGGGTCATATATGTTCTCATCATCTCTACCTATTCTTCCAAAGACGAAAGCATCTTTTGGAATATCTAATTCTTCTCTGAGATCATCGGAAGTTGCGGGTGGTTTAACTGGTATGCCTATGACATGATGACCCTCAGCACCGGCTTTCGCAGCTTGCCATTGAATATGCTTAGACACATAAATAACTTTACTAATATCTATAGTATCATCTTGATTACCAAATGTAGAAGTAGAAACAAAATGTTCCGTATTTTCCTTTACTGACTTAGTGAAGGGAAACTCCGGTATTCCTGCAGAATATCTGTGAACAATAAAAGGTTTCTTATCTTTTACTATATCTATAAAATCACTTTCACTCTTGTAGGGTAACATTCTATTACCTAGTATTTTCTTAAAAAACTCTTCTCTTGCTAGGTCACCATCAGACTTATAGGCTAAATAATGTTCAAATGTGCTATCTTTAACAAAATAACCCATATTGGTTTGAACCATCTTTTCTGTACCACCTAATGTCAAATCATTCAGATGGTGGATGATCACTGGTTTATTGATGCTCCGCTCAATAGTAACGCCCTTATAACTTATTCTATTATACATTATGATCTCATAAAGGCTTCTATTATACTACCCGATGAAACATTATTTTGCTTCATATACATTTTCTTTTCCCCATTATCGTGAAGATGCCCAAAGGCATATTTTTCTGTATACCTATAACGAGGATGGCCATCTCTTTGCATTCTATGCCATAGCTCATCAAGATCACCTAATCTATGTAACGCGTTAAGTACCCACTCTTCAACATTATGAAAACCTAATTGCGTCCCTTCATATTCTTTTTGTAAAAACTCTACTTCCTTACGAGCTGGATAAACTTCCGCCGAAATAGGTAGTAACTTCTGTAAAAAATCTTTTTTAAACAACATTAGATCTGTTAATGGCATATCGTGAGATTGATGGTAGCCAGAACTAAAGGGTTTTCCACTATCAATAAACTCATCAATAAGCGTTTTATACCTATCTTCGGAAAAGAAATAACCATCAAAGTTAGTAAGGACTATAATATCTCTGTACCCCTCTAGTGCAAAATTAAGACCTACATTAATTGCATCCAAAGCTCCATAGGCATATCCTTTATTGTCCTCTATTTTTATAAAAGTATTCTCTCCTACACCAGAAGGTACTTTATCTAAATCTCCATTATAAACAACTGTTAACCATAAGTCTTTACCATTAGGAAAATTGTGTCTTATTATTTCTCTGTTAAACATCAAATCTATATGTTGATTATATCCAATACAAATGTGATGTACATTTTTAAGATCAACCATTCTATGCCCCTATACGTCTATAAAATTTTAAACTATCTTCCGGTGTACCATCTATGTTTTTCTCTATAAAATGCTTAACCCTACTCTTAATAGCGTTTGCAAGATTTTCTTCCATTTTAATATCAGTTAACATATGAACAATATATGGCTTGGTTTCCTCCAAAATATAAAATAACTCAGGTATGCTTCCGAACTTAATCATATTGTTCTCACCCATTAACTTAATAAAATCTTCTTCTTTTGTCAAGTCAACATGAGCAGGGACCGCAAGGGTATAATGAAAATTAACCTTATCATTTATTAAGTACTTCATACGCTCCTCTACAACCCTTGTCTTTTCATCATCAGACAAACTCTCAACACATTGTATCAAAAGTTTACTGCCCAGCTTCAAGTTTATTTTTTCCTTAACATTGGTGGCTGCAATTTTATATTGATCATGCTCTCTTTTTAGGCCCCTTTGTTGCCTCTCATAACTTTTTCTATGAACAATATGTTGGCCCACTATTGCATCAGCATTATTTATTCCTATAATTCGTTCATGGGTGCGGCCTGAATATCTGCAGTTTCTTTTATATAATCGTTGTTGATAATCGGGATAGTTAACCCAATTAAAGTGCGATAATTGCCATCCGTTTTCTTCTACCATATCTTGAGTAAGTCCATCAACAATATTTATGCGTGGGACATTGATACAATCAACACCGTCAGCTTCTGCTTTTGCAATATACCAAGGTAATTGATTCCAAAAAAGATGTTCATATTGTTCATCTGCATCAATTAAAATACGCCATTCTTGAGTAGTTGCATCTAGAGCAAAGTTCTTTTGAAGTTCAAAATTATCTTCCCACTTTTTCTCAAGTAAATGAACCCCCTTCTGTTTTTTTAAAATCTCTAATGTTCCATCTGTTGATCCACCATCAACCACAACAAAATCCTCTGTAACATATGAAGATACGTTCTCCAATGTATCTTCAATACAATCTGCATCATCTAATGTGATCATAGCTACAGAGTACTTTTTATCTGGTCTTTTTTTATGAGCGGTAAGAAAGTTAAACACATCAATAATCTTATTGGCTGACTCAGGTTCTTGGTCTAGGCAATCAGTTTCCACATATAAATTATCCCACATAGGTGACGGGCCTTGGGGAAGATGAACCGGCAAGAAAAAATGATTTTTTAAAAAAACAGAAACTGTGGGAAGGCCCGCTCGTGCAGCGATGGCCCACTCCCATGAGTTTGTTGTTATGCAACCATTAGAGTTATTAATTACCAAAATAGTATCTTCGATAGACCTATCAGAGAAGTCTAAAAACTGTAAGTTTTTCTTTTTGCATTGTTCTGGTAAGTCTTGAAGATCTTTTTTCAAACCTATAAAAATTGGAACAAAATCTTCTTCACGCAACTTCTCAATAAGGTTAACCCACTTTTCAGTAGTCCAAAATCTATTATTCTCTACGTCATGTTCAAAACCTTCTGGATTTCCCTCAGTAGTAAAAGGCTTTATAACTACTGTTTTACTATTTGCAAACTGATAAAAGTTGTCTAATAGGTCTGGCGTTGATGAAGTGTTATAAGAATAAGGAAAGGCCATATCATAACTTAGAAAACTTGGTTTTTCATTATTAAAAATCTCTTTACAAAACGACCATGTTTCATATAGATCGCCGCGGGACTCTTTAACATATGATTTTTTTATAAACTCTTCCATCTTATCATGTTGATTAATCCAAGCGTAATTCTTAATGATCAAAGCCAATTCGCCTTGGCGTTCGATCATCTCTTTCATTAGTCTTGGACTTCCCCCAAACCCACCCAGAAGGAAGACAACGGTGTGGTTAGGGTACTTCTCCCTAACTGCCGGCAAGCGGCTCAAATGGGATACTATGTCTCCTAAACCACAAAGAGCATTTATAAAAAAAATAGGTTGATCACCCTTAACAGTTTCTAAAAAACTTTTTGCCATACTTATTCCTCGCCTTTGTCCTCAAACATACTTTTTAGAATATCTTCTTTGGTATGAAAGGTTTCGCCTGTTTTTATATTTTTATATATTTTTTTCACTTCAGTACTGTTGTCGAAATATAATGCCAACTCTTCTTCTGTTTTACTATCAGCCCATTTTTCAAACTTAGCATGCAACTCTTCCAGTGACTCTTTAGTATATTCTGCCATAAAGTTTAAAAGAAGCCGCTGAACTAAAATCCACTTTTCGTCATTTTCATTAAACTCACTATGATTGATCATTTTCTTTCTCAGCTAATATTTTAGCCGCCCTATCTCTTGCCTCTTGCTTATTACCACCATCATAAGAATAAGCGTGGCCTTCTTCTAATAGGATGTCACACGCATCTCTATCGTCATCAAGAATGATGGAACCGAGAACCCTTCCGTACTTTCCAAGCTCGTGGCTTTGAAGCAGAAACTTGTTGCCGTTATCTTGTAAAATCTCTTTTAGTCTAGCCTTAGCTGCTAGTCCTTTCTTTTTTTCTACTAAATCTTTGGTGCGACTTTCCCACGTATCTATTCCAAATAATCGTATACGTTTCTTTACAAACACGCCGAATCCAAGATCTATCTCTGCGTCAAGCGTGTCGCCATCTACTATTCGTACTAACTCTGCTGGATACTCAAACATTATTTTTCCTCTTTCTCTAAGGTGCTATCCTTACATTTTTCATTTCTTGTTCCCACTTAATAATACTATCGGGATGATCTTTAAAATATTCTTGGCCACCAGTAGCTAGACTATTTTTTTCGCCACCTAAAGTATAAGGTTTCCATTCTGGAATCAGTATAGGGTCGCTGTCATCGTAATAAGAAAGTTGACCTCTTTTAGTTTTATAATCAATCCATCCAAACTTATCGGTCATCCATAAATTCCACCAATTACCTTCAACATCTTTCATTCTTATCCAACCTTGATAACTATCGTCATACTTTTCCCACTCATCGCGATCTTTTTTATGATTATCGGGTAAAACTTTTGGCTCATATACTCGCCAAATTTTACTTACGAAAGCGCTATCGTGTCCAACTCCTGTTGCGTAGGTTTCAAAATCAAAATCATAATTACCACCTAATCTTTCATGGATAGGTAAATCTCTATGCCACCGTTCACCATTAATAGGATTATTTAAAATAACATATCTGTTCATCTCACCCTTACGAGCTACTTGACCCTTTATCACTATCGGGGGGATAGAATCTCTAAATGCCCACACCACATCACGGTGATGATAAAGCAATCTATACTGCCATAAAAATTTATCATATAATCCTTGACTAACATCTTCGCACTGGAGCCCATCTAATGATAAAACAATTCTTTGTCCCGGCTTAAAGTTATAAGTATCTAATTCTTCACAATTGCCATCATAGTTATTCCTAACATAATCTCTAAAATCAGCACCAATAGCATTCAACGAATCAAATACATCTTGTGAATATTGGTAATCATTAGGTAATCCACCACTAAACTCTTTTAATAAAACATAGTCATCATCTAAAGTAAAGTATAAATAAGTTGCTCGGCCAAACTCTTTAGTAACATCAATCATAGGAGTAAACCAAGATAGCATTGTTATATTGACAGGGATGCCTACAAACAATAGAAGTTTCCAAAGCTTAGATTTTACAATATAATTGCGTACCTTAGAGAATAAGTTTTTTATTCTTTCTTTTATTCTAAGCTTTGGAAATTTCATTATTATTCCTCGCTATTAATTCCAACTACTTTTTTCATAACATACCAAACAATAAAACTACTTGCAAAAACAAACGCACCAATAATGCCAATTCCTTGTAACTGAGCCAACACACTTGCGTCTGGTTTGAAAATACCTACCGCTAGTGTTCCCCAAATGCCAGGAACCAAGTGAACAGATAGTGCTCCGACAGGATCATCTACTCTTACCTTATCAAACAAAGGTGTAACAAAAAACATAATCAATCCACCTATCGCCCCAATCAATACAGATAGTTCCATAGTTGGATAATCTGGGCCGGCTGTAATAGCAACAAGACCAGCTAATGCTCCGTTAAGCATGAAGGGTAAAGATACTCTCTTATTAATAAACTGAGATAGGAGCATAGCCGCTATAGCACCAGCAACTGCCGCAATGTGTGTATTAGCAAAAACATTTGATATGGCATCAATATCAGTTTTAGTAGCCATTGCTAGCTGGCTTCCACCATTAAATCCGAACCAACCTAACCACAAAATAAAAGTACCAATAGTCGCAGCTGTCATATTTGATGGAGCAAACTCCCAAGTATTCACTCGGCCATCATCAGTATATCTTCCTCGTCTTGCTCCCAACAAAATAGCTCCTGCTAACGCTGCCCATCCACCAACCGAATGAACAATGGTTGATCCTGCGAAATCTGAAAAACCCAACTCTGAAAGGAACCCACCACCCCATGTCCAACTTCCTTGTATCGGATAAATAATCAAAGACAACACAGCAACAAAAAGCATAAAGGGCCAAAACTTTGCTCGCTCAGCAATAGTTCCTGAAATGATACTTGCTGCCGTTGCAACAAAAACAACTTGAAAGAAAAAATCTGCCGTTGATGCATGACCAACACCAGTAAAATCTCCATACATAATACCATAACCAAAAAATAAAAACGATAGACAGCTTATACAATAAAGGCCAACATTCTTCTTAAGAATTTCAAGCCCTTTTGATGCCCTTACTAGACCACACTCCAACATTGAAAATCCGGCCGCCATCCAAAAAACCAATGCACCAGAAAACAACAGCAAAAAAGTACTCAAAATATACTGAATATCTAACATAGCCTAACCTAACCCTTTCTAATCTTATCTATAATTTTTGTAGACGATACACCCTCTAACATCGGGCCAGTGAGCACCTTGCCCCCATAACTTTCAATGTATTCTTCTCCCACTATTCTATCTGCTACCGCACAAGCCTTCTTTGAATAGTTGCCACCCTTTACCAAAATCTGAGGCTTTATTTTCTCTATAACTGGTAGAACGCTTTTAGTATCAAATAAAATAACATAATCAATCCATCTTATTGCAGATAAAATGGTGACCCTATTGTCTTGGTCCATTATGGGCCGATCATTGCCCTTTAACTCTTTAATAGATGCGTCAGTATTAACACCAACCACAACTGGACAACAATAATTATTAACATTAGACTTACTTACACTATGACAAAACTCAAATAATTTTATATGTCCTTTATGAATTATGTCAAAGCAACCATTAGTAAACGTGCCACCTTGGCCATGAAAATCATCAATATGAAAAACCTTATCGTATAAAGGCATTGTACTTAATTGTCAACCCTTACTCTATCATAAAGCTCACGGCATGTGATGTCAATGCCTTGATCAATACTAACTTGATGAACGCCTAAATACTTATGCATCTTTTGACAGCATGCACACCTTCTCTTCACAAGATTAGGATCATGTGAATCATAAACAACATTTATTTCTTTTTTGCCTATTAGTTTTGACATCCTATCAGATATCAATTCAAAAAGATTTATGACAGAGGTTTGGAATCCGGTGCCGACATTGATAAACATATTTTTACATTCATCATTCTCTAGTGCCGCAACATTAGCCCTACCTATATCTGCACCAAAAATCATATCCATTGTTTGATAACCATCACCATAGATAGTAATCTCTTCACCCTTGACTATACTACGAATCCACTTAGGTACAATCTGCGTATATACATTGGATAGACTTTGACGAGGCCCATACACATTGAAGTATCTTAAACCAACAATATCCAAACCCTCTTCCATAAAAGACTTAGCAATGTACTCTGTGGCTATTTTTGTAGTGCCATATAGGAGTTTACAATCCTCAAAAGGATAATCCTCTTTTGTAGGAGTTAGTTTAGGTGTACCGTATACCGAAGCAGAAGAACTATACACTACCTTCTTTGCTCCGAATTCTAAAGCTAACTCAAAAACTAAAGCACTGCCATAAACATTCACATTCACACTACGAGATTTATGCTTGTTACTATCCAAAGTAAGATAAGAAGCACAATGAAAAACATAATTAGGTTTATATTTTTCAAATGTCTCTCTCATCAAGTTAGTATTAGTGATATCTACTAACGCTGGGACAAGAGAAATATTTTTACCCTCAATAATAGATAGAGATTCTTTTAGGTTATCTATATTGCCGTTATAAAGACTATCCACACAAATTATCTGTATGTTGTCTTTGGTCTTACAAAGTTCTTCTACAATATATGAACCTATGTGCCCGTGACTACCAGTTACTAGATAAACATCACCATCAACATAGTGTTGATTTGCTGTAATAAAATGATCAACCATTAGTGATTAACTCTTTCATAATCCCACATCGCAAGCTTTGGGTCCAGCCTATCTTCGTCTGTTCCATCATACTTGGTAGTAATGTGGTAGATTAGAATGGCAGGCTCATTGGTGTAGTTATAGCATCCATGCCACAAACCAGTCGGAATATACAACGCACCATCATTAGCATTTCTTTCACTCAAATAATGCCATTGGATTTGTGGGTCATCCTTTGACCAAGACCACAACTCATTATCCTCTCGGAGTTTCTCCCAATCAGCTGCAGCATCTGAGTGTGCCTTATCAATGATTACGATTTCCTCATCTCTATATAGTGACGCATTATATCCAAAGTTAGGTAAATTACACATACCAACCTTTAATGAACCCTTCACTACAATTTGATAATCGGCCTGATGTCTATGCCGATGCCATAAGGCAGCTGCTCCTGGCTCTATAACAGAGACATTTACATCGCCTTTGCCAAGTTCGGGAAAAATATCACAATAACGAATACCTCTGTCGTCCATGTGAAAACGACCCCAACTCATGTCTTTAGCTGCTTGTGCCATTAATCATCTCGCTTCTTTGGGTATTCACTTGGATCTACTCCTAACTCTTCAAAAATCTTTGTGGAGTACGGAAAGTATGGATCGAAGATCTGCACTTCCTTATAATGTTCTTTTGTCTCTATCCTACTCAATGCTCTATCTTCATCCGCCAACCAATCAAGAGCGTTAATTGCCTTATCGTCAACGAAAACATCTACGCCGCCTGGCTTTAATCCCACAATCAACTGATCATAAGGGATACCAAAGTCATCCAATTGTTTTGCTGTAAACTCTCGCCAATCTGTTTTACTTCCCGAGCCACGAGCAGTCATAATAATAATATGGTCACCTCGTTCCTTATAACTCCTTACCTTTTCAATAGCCTTAGGAATAGGTGTGCTACCTTTATAATCACTACCTTCCGTTCTTACCAATGTGTTATCAAGATCAAAAACCCATCGCATCATTTATTTTTCTCCTGTTTTAATTCTACTTGTTATAATAAAAAAAACAGCTTAAATAAACTCTTTATGCTTAATGAATCCAGAAACTTTTTTCTTAGCATCGAATAGAATATCTTTAAACATTTGTTTTTCTTCGGTTGTTTTTAATTTTTCATGTTCTTCATACAAGTACCAAAACATTTTATTAGATTCATGTGGTTTGCATAATTGACTGCAAAACTTAAAACATTCCACATTATCTATTTGGTGCATTACTGCTTGACGAGCCTGTAGATCATTCCAAATAGTATAAAAACTTTTCTCATGCAGAGATCCATAACTGTATTGCTTATATCCTCGTTGATTAGGGCAAACATAAACATGGCCATCAGCACCAATACACGGTTGTATCTGAGAGCCTAAACACTTCTTATAGTGCCTACCTAAAAGCTCTGGGTCTTCACCTAAATCAGTAATCTTA
>Ga0208013_1001175_pt1 | contig 12627 bp, 25 predicted proteins | sample 16_taG_FD_184091 | JGI IMG/M metagenome (GOLD analysis project Ga0208013, IMG submission 184091) | Marine viral communities from the Subarctic Pacific Ocean - 16_ETSP_OMZ_AT15313 metaG (SPAdes) (version 2) | ecosystem: Environmental > Aquatic > Marine > Oceanic | place: Pacific Ocean | collected...
TCTGAATTTAGTGTTATTTTCTTATCAAGCAGCTTAATCATTTAATCTCCATATATGTGCGTTCTTACCATAGCTACTCTTCTGTAACTCATCGGTTTTAGTTAACTTACCAGCTTTAGTTAAAGTGTTTATAGCTCGTCTAATGCTAGTGATTGGCCATGCTTTGTTTAAATCTAAACATCTTAACTCTATATCTTCAGGTGAAAATCCATGAGTTGGATTCCATACAAACATTTGATATATTAACTCTTCTTGTTTTGCTGTTTGTATCCAAGATGACCTTAATTGTGGGCCAGTCTCTTCATTTGTGTTGTAATATGTCATTTCTCATCCTTTCCGTAATTTAATTCTCCAAATTTTGTTACTTTACCGTTTACCATCTTAGCAAACTTCTCTGCATGTTCTTCTTCATTGAAGAATTTACTTACATCTTCATCTGCAATGTTAAAATGTACTACATATCTGTATCTCATTTGTTCTCCTTGATTATTCTATAGCCACACCCCGTGAAAATCACATGGTCAGACGCAAAACCCATGGAATGTGGCATAGAAGTGATAATATATAGTAGAATTTATGCAGTTTCAGTGACCCTGTGGTATGAACTCACCTGATTTCTCCCGTTGTTTAATAGCAGGCACTATTAAAAACTATATATTATCGTTTCGGTTTACTTATCTCCGCCAGTCTTGTCATTGCTGACAGCAGCTACTAGATCACCATCTTGTAAGCTGTATGAATTGCCTTTATTAGACCCATTCACTGCTACAGATGCTGAAGAACTGATAGTAAGCTCTTCTCTAAGCTCACATATTGTCTCTGATCTAACTTCTTGCTCTACGAAACCGCCACCGGCTAGTACTTTTATTGTTGGCATTTGATACTCCTTTAACTAGTTAACTTGTGAATTGCAGTCCTCACCTTCAGCCATATCGGGTGATCTGCTTTGTATTGCTTTTCGCAATTTTGTACTGTCCCAATTGAGACTTTATGCACTTCTGCTATAAATCTATACTTGTATTTATCAAGTATCCGCATTAATGCTATCTTTTTTCTTAACTTTTTTGGAAATGGTTTTCTTCCCCGCATCTTCTTCTCCTATTTTAGCTATTCTAAATAATCCTCTTACTTTATCTGGATTATTTTCATCAGTATGGTTTACAATTGCATCTACATACCCATCAAGATATGTTTCTGCCTCTATTTCTAGTGTAAACGGACGGAGAGGGTGATCAACGACCACCCCATCCCCATCCTTACAGGAGAACAAAACTGTATATTTATACTCAAATTCCATCAGCTTCTCCATTCTGACGCGAGTCATCCATTATTCTAGACACCCACTTCATATCACGTTGAACTCTAAGTTCACTTAGTCTTCGTTGAGTGGCTTCTATAAGTAATGGTGTGATTTTAACCCCATGTTCTGTAACATGTTGGTTCTTATTCTGAAGATATCTAAATTTCTTCAGTTGGTTTTGATAAAACTGAATTATCTCAGATTTATTAAGCATTGTGTGTCTCCTTTTCATTGTTGATTAAGTAGTATCTACCTGTTTCAATATTAAATCGTATATCATTATATTTATGAAAGTTACCCATTAATTCTTCGCAACATTGATTAAAGCTATGATGTGCAGACATATGATCTGATGGAGAACATAACCATAAATTAGATATATCATTGTTAGATTTATTCATATCTACATGATGAACCTGTTCATTAGGCGTTAATTTTCTTCCTAAATGTTCTTCCATTATAGATCTATGTTGATATATTTTTACTCTATGCATTCTACCTTTATATTTTCCGCCCAATCGTAATTTTCTAACCCTTTTAACAATGTATCCTTTTTGCGGTCCTTTAGTTTCCTTATACCAACCTTCATCATCTCTAGCTATCATTCTTGGGTTCCATTCATAACATTGAGTAAGTTTGTCTTGACATTTACGAGTACAAGTATTTCTTTTATGTTTACCTTCTTTTCTTTGGTGCTTTGCGCAGCTTGTTAAGCATTCAATTCCACATATAAAGCAAGTTACTGTAGTGCCATCTGGATTATATTCAGAATATATCGCTTGTGCTTTTACACCTGTTGATCCTACCCAAAATACTTCATGTCTTCCATCTTCTCTTAAATTATATGTTCTTGGATATTTTGTTGGCTTTCCCCAAGTATTTAAACTATTTTTTAAGTGTTCTAATAACATTTGTTCTCTCCTGTAATTGTGTAAGAGGCAAGACCTGCATCCTGCCTCGTTACGTTTAAAGTTGTGGTGCAGTGCAGCTTCTGACTATTGTGTCTGGATCTCCTAATCCGTCACCGTCATTGTCAACAAACCAAGCTTTTATACCTTCCCCTCCACACACACCACATTCATCAATATAATTGTCAGGACAATAGAATTTATCATCTATATCATCTCCGACTTGAACCCAATTGAGTGGTATCTCTGACTCTAGCATTGTAGTGTATGTTACACCATGCCAGAAGAATGTGTCATCCTTACCCTTCCAGGCTCTCATAATCTTGAAAGCCTCATCAAATGCTAGTTCATCTATATCTAATACCATAATACCATTAGTTACCTGAGGTTTAATCTTATACTCCTCGGTATCATAATAGTATTCATCTACCTCTTCAGGTTGTGTTGGCGCTGGACAATCTCGTCCCATATAGGCTAAGCCTATTAATATAGCACCCATTATAACCATACATATTATCATTATATTATCTTTTACTGCTTTCATTGTTACTCCTTTTGTTATTGTTTAAATAAATAGTTTATACATGCAGCTCCAATAGCTCCTAGTAATATTATAATCCAAAACCATATAAATATCATTGCAATAATAGTAATTATATCATTCATTATCTTCTCCATATAAGTATTCCATTATAGCTTCGCCAGCAAATACCTCATCTTTAGACTGATATACTATCAGTTCTGTATCAGGGTGACTATTGCATTCTTGATCTTCTATAATGTGTCCACATTCAGGACATATTGCAGTTATCATCATGATATCCCCTTTGTATTAAGTTGGTCAAACATACCCATTGCTACCATTAGCTCAGCTATATTTGCTTGATATTTAGGATATATACCTGATTCAGGTAATCTCCATACTATTGGATGATTGTCTCGTAATGTACGAGTTAATTCTAACCTAGCTAATAGATGTGCTATACCATTACCTAAGGTTCTCCAGTTATTATCATTGATGTCTATATCATCAAAGACAATTTCAGCTAACTCAAGAGTATCATCAAATAACTCATAATCACTCTCAAGCATAACTCTTTGAAACCAGTCCATACATCTCATATAATCCAATACTATTGCATCGTTATACTTGATCTCTTCACTGGTACTATTATATACTATTTGCATTGTTTCTCCTTTGTATTTAACTAATAGGAAGGACGCTCTGGGGTCATCTAAGTGACAAGGGAATAACTAAAAACCTTATACCAGAGCGCTCTATGAGATTTGTATCTCTAATTTTTGCAGGAAGGGTTATCTCCTCCCTGACCACTGCCGTGGATTTTACACACATACCAATTGAGTGCACCAATTAATATATGTATCCTAGAATAGTATAAGAGAGAGACTACAAGTTCTATAGGGTATCATGATAGATTACTGCTATTAACCTTGAACATGTAGTTTTACCCGCTAAAAGTTAATGCCCAAGTCTACTTCTACCGGTCGGTAGTTTCGCTAGCATTAACCTTGTAGGGCCATAACTCTCTCTTAATAATAGATAGCACGTCCTAATCTCCCCCTCTCAGACCATTGGAGTATTAAAGATATTCTAAGGTATAAGGGTGCGACCCCTATTTCGTTTTATAGCTTCATGAGCTAACCACTTATTCGGTACCTTTGTCAGACGTGCCACGATATCCCTGAAATTGGTCCTGGGATATACTTTTAATAGAATATGTCGGCAGAGTGGCGGTAAACGTGACACCATATAACCCTTCCATGGTTTAGTCTCAACAATGTAGCTATAGACTACTCAACATCACATGGTGTTAAGTTATACTTTTAACTCTTACTGGCTATGAACCAGCTTCTTGTTTACAATAGAACCAACATAATTTTGTTGCGGGAGAGGGATTCGAACCCTCAATCTCTTGGTTATGAGCCAAGTGAGTTGCCATTTCTCCATCCCGCTATAAAATAATAATTACTATTCACTCCATTTGAAATGTTTATAATAAGATCTATGTTCTGTATACATAAGCCCCTTTCTTTATAATTATATGACTGCGAACAGACTACTCAGGGCCGTCCCTTTCATCTGTTCTATCGCACGTTGGATATCTCTATAGTGGCCAGGTCAAGACACCTGGTGTCATCAGTCAATTTAGTGTGCTAACCATCCATAGTGGAAAGGCCAGAACAACATTTGTAATACATTTGGGGCACAATGATAGAGCCCAATACATAAATAAGAATATAGACTGACTATTATCATCAGCCTCTTTACGAATAAATCATACGATTGTTGTTCACTCATTACATTACCTCACTTTTAATTGGTGGGCATTTAACTTGTGTATAAGTGTTACGAACTTCATGAGATTTAATATAAGGATATTCTTCATGAGCATAAGAACCTGAGTTCATACGATCAGCAAGATCATCAGCATAGTCTTGAGCTTCACCTTCAGTAGTAAAGATAGCTTGAATACATGGGTCAAGATATTGATCATGAGATTTAGTGAATTTAACAGTGTCTGAATATACAATAAAGATAGTCATTTTATTTCCCCTGATTGGTATAAGTTTATTATAATAAGATACGTGAGTGTGCACGCACGATGGGCAATACACACTCGCTCTATATCAACGAACAAAAGCCCCGCAGGGCTCCCCCTTAGGCGGCAATTTGGATGTCAAAAGACTCTGCCTTAGCAGTAGTGACATACATAGTTGATAGCTCTTCAGCAGTAAGGTCAGTAACATTATGAGAGTTGTTATTCTCTATCTCATAAGAGATGCCATTATCAGAAGGCATTGTTACGCCTGTGAAGAACACAGTACAGGTACGATTAACTTGCTCACCAGCTTCAGTGACAAAGTTCCAGCGAATCTTGAATAGTTCGCCCTTAGTAAGTGTAATTGTTGTCATATCTTTCCCTTTCATTGGAATTGAAATTAACGGAAATTCGGAATTGAAAATCCGATTCATAGGGGTATGTGGCAAGTATTTAGCCACACATACAAATTCTATAATTTTTGAAACCTCTTGCTTTCTAATCTTTTTAATTCTAAATTACTGATAGATATGGATAACAATAACATCAACCTCAAAAAATTTTTTCAATATTTTCCAGAGTGCTAACTTGGGAGGATATGATTATACTATTGGTGGCTTCTCTACTGGGTATGGCCATGGACCGCATGGAGGATATACCGGTGTGTCCCCATTATTGTGCAGCAGATCATATGCATTCGTTTCGCTTTCCGACGCCCGAAGGGCAAGGAGGAAAGTGGGATTGTCAATCCGATTATTACGCAGACTGTGTAAAAGAGTTAGAATTAGCTCTAAGTCCCTGATATTACAGGTAGTTAACAGAATAAAAAAAGTTATTGCATTTTTAAGTTAAAGTATATAATATATATGGTATAAATAGGAGGTTATTATGAAGACTTACGTTTTAACTATAGAGTATAATGAAGAAACGGAGGAAATCGAGTATATCTCAGAGGAGATACTTGAGGATCATACTACCTTCCACTATAACAACATAGATGTATCAGAGTATTGGGATGAGGAAACATTAGAACTACTCGCTAACGGGTACATCTTCGGAGAGAGTTAAGGGTTTTAATAATTCTTTTTACGCAAACAAGCGTTTGCTAAAAGAATTGAAGTTTACAGGAATGGTTTACAGGATAATAGAAAGGATACTGTGATGGACCAATATGAGATAGAGCAATTAGTAGGTAATCTTACTAAGTCTATTGAGGATTTAACATACAGGATATACACAATGGAAGACAGCTTGGCGCAAATTAATGCGGAAGTTGAAGAACTGAAAGAACCACAATTGGAGGAAGAGAATGCCTAGTTTAGATGGATATAGTTTAAATGAAAAGATAGATAAGCTACATTTAGAGGTAAAAGAAGAGATAGTGAAGTTAAGGGAGGATTTTACTGAGCTATATAAGTATATGAAAGAATTACAACAAAAGGAGATCAAAGTTGAAGCTAAAAAAGAAGCCAAGCCAAAAGCCGGTAAAAAAGAAAAAGCCTCAACCGAGAAAGCCTAAATACGGTTATTAAGGAGATATAATGGCAGGTATAGAAGATAAGATATTGGAACAGATGATGCTGCAAGATGAAATATCAGGCATGAATGCCTTTTCTCAGCGTGAGCAAGAAAAGGGTCATGGATATGACTATATGTTTGATGAGCGGACTGGTTATGATAAGACTGAATATAATAGGTTTCATCAGTCTATGCCGTTCTATAAAGAGGCTAGAGATAAGTATGTCGGTAGGGATAGACAAAAATTTGGACGACTATCCTTCGAAGACTATGTAATGGGACTAACCCCAGAAGAAGGTTATATTACTTCCCTTGGTTCAGATGAGCCCTCTGAGGCAGCTTTAATGTGGAATGAAGCTTTTGGTGAGGATACTGAGCTAATGAAGAGAGCTGCATTGCATTATGGATCTATGTCTAATGTAAATGATTACCCCGATAAGAATACTGCTCCTTACCAGGAAGCGAAAAATAGTTACAAACAAGGAGAATAGATGGCAACATTAACACCAACACTAACATTGGCTAGCGCAGATGGCATTACAAATGAAACGCTATCTTTGAGTGCCACTGATAGTTTAACTACTACAGCTCCTACAGCAGGCCTATCAACCATTGCTGTTACTACCGTTGGAGCAAATAATATTATACAACCATCAACTGATGGCCAGACAAGATATGTATACATAAAGCATACAGCTAAAGATTCTGGAGGATCTGCAGTTACTACTACATTAAATATCGAGATGACAGGAGATGTTATTTTTGGTAAATTATCAGCTGGTGAGTGGTGCTTTTTACCAGTTGGAGGACATTCTTTAGGAGTACAATTAGAAGCGTCTAGTGGCACTATTGTTGCTGAATACGCTTATTGGACTAAAGGATAGAATGAGATTCTACCGTGTAAACGGTATAGAGCATAAAGTTTACGAGTCTGATGACATCCTTCCGGATGGGCTGATTGTTCAGTCGGACTGGAGGAAAGGGGTTGTCGGGGACTGGGTAAAAGCTGATGATGACTGTGTCTTGGAGGTATTACGCCAAGGCACTATGAAGCGTCAGAAGGGGAAGAAGCGAGAGGTTGCTTATGTTGGTACATGTACTGGGACATTCCCTGCCTATAGTGGTACCAAGATGGATACTTCTCGAAGATTAAATATTTATTCATTTGGAGGCGGTAAGCTTGCAGATGATGTACTAATACAAAGGGAGAACCTGTCTAAATGTGAGCAGGTTTTTGTTGTTTATTTAGCATCTGGGTTATGTGCACAAGATGCATATATGCGCGCATACCCCACTAATGATCCTGGATACGCAAAGTTTAAATCAGCACAGCTAGTTAAGACTAGCAGAATAAGGACAGCTATGAAAGAAGAACTTAAGCCAGTTTTAGAAGAGCTAGATATAGACGAGAAGTTTATTCTTAATAACATCAAGGAGGTTATTCTCTCATCTGAAAAAGATGATACTCGCTTAAAAGCGCTTTTTAAGCTGGCTGATATTATGGATATGGAAGATAAGACTAGGACTAGTACAACAACATTAGCCGTAGGCGCATTTAAAGGTTTTAGTGAAAATGCATTAGATGAGGTTCAGAGACCCAAAGAATTAAATGGCTAACATTAACCTTAATAATGTTTCTACGATGGAAGAACAGCTACTGCTTGCTAAGAACGACCTTATTGCATTCGGTAAGTTATTTTTACCAGATGACTTTATGCGATCAGAGACTCCCTTCTTTCATTATGCTGTAGCTGATAAGCTAAATGACCTATCTATTAAGCAGCTAGCAGTAGTATTGCCTCGTGGTCATGGGAAGACAGTATTAACTAAGTGTAGTTTATTGCATGATTTTGTCTTCGCAGAAGATCCATTATTCTACGGCTGGGTGGCCGCTTCAAGCAAAATTTCAGTACCAAATTTGGATTATGTAAAATATCATTTGGAATATAACGAAAGGTTTTCGTATTATTTCGGCGATGTTAAAGGGAGAAAATGGACAGAAGATGATATTGAACTTAAGAACGGTTGTAAACTCATTAGTAAATCTAACCTTTCTGGGATACGTGGAGGTGCTAAACTACATAAGCGCTATGACCTCATTGTTCTTGATGACTTCGAAGATGAAAACAACACAGGGACGCCTGAAGCTAGGTCGAAGATTGCTAACTTGGTTACTGCTGTTGTGTTTCCTGCTCTTGAGCCTGGTACTGGTCGTCTTCGTATCAATGGTACGCCTGTTCACTTCGATGCTTTTGTTACCAACATACTTAATGGGTATAATAAAGCACAAACTCAAGGGGAGCATTTTTCGTGGGATGTAATCACTCACAAGGCTATAATGGAGGATGGTACTCCTTTATGGCCCTCATGGTTTGGCCACAAGGAAATGGAGCGAAAGAAAAAGTTTTATGCGGACAATGGAGTTCCGCAAAAGTTCTATCAAGAGTATATGATGGAGGTGCAGAATGAAGCGGATTCTATCTTTAATAGGAACCATATTAAGCACTGGGATGGCAGCTTTTATAGGGATGAAGACACAGGCATTTCGTATGTTAGGACTGCTGAAGGTGATGAGCTTCCCATTAATGTCTTCGTGGGGGTTGACCCTGCTACTGATAGTACTCGTAGGGACAGTGATTTTAGTGTGTTACTCGCTTTGGGCGTCGATTCTAACAATAACTGTTATGTACTTGATTATCTCAGGAAGCGGTCTTTACCTGTCTTGGGGATACCGGGAGATAACAAAAAAGGGATTGTTGACTATATATTTGACTATAATAAAATATATAGCCCGAACTTATTTTGCATTGAAGACACAACTATGTCGAAGCCAGTCTTTCAAGCTATTAATGCAGAAATGCGTAGGCGCAATGACTTCACTGTTAAGTATACTGCAGAGAAGCCGGGTAACAGAATGTCTAAAAGGGATAGGATACAAGAAATATTGGCACAAAGGTTTGCAGTGGGTTCAGTCAAAATTAAAAAGGATCATTACGATTTGCACCAAGAAATAATTACATTTGGCCCTAGAATGGGCCATGACGATACTATTGATGCATTAGCTTACTCATGCAAGTATGCGCATCCCCCAAACTCTATGAAGAAGAATGATGAGGGTGTGTGGAGAAAGAGTGTACCTAAGCCTAAGAATTGGGCATTGGCATAATGGGCAAAAGAGAAGATTTGAATAGCTTAAAGCAAGCTATCCCAAGTATAGATTGGGATATTATCGCAGAACATGAGGGTTATAGTATAACTCCTGGAATGGCTTATTATCCCGGGATAGAAGGATCTGGAGTAACAATAGGCATGGGAGTAGACTTGTCAAGACAGTCACTAGGCCTTCTAAGGAAATATGGGCTAAAAGATCAAAACTTAATAGCTAAATTAGCTCCTTATTCGGCAACTAAGAGCTATAATGATGATGGCACTTGGAACCAAGTTGTTGGGCCTGTAAGCAAAAAGGCTGGAGAGATGCCTTTTCTTCAGATTTCAAATACGGAAGCTGATGAGCTCAATAAAGCCGTTGGTTTAGATATGTATGTTAAGACAGCAAAGAGGTATTCTAAGGAAACAAATAAAGATTTTCAATTACTACCGAAAAAGGTTCAGACAACAATATTAAGTATGACATGGAATATGGGTGCAGACTTTTCAGCTCCAAAGGCATGGGATGCAATTAAGAGAGAGGACTGGGAAGGGTTAGGGCTTGAATTATCTCAAGGCAAATGGTCAGACAATAAAGATCGAAGGGTTAACGAGGGTAATTATTTATTAGATTCAATTTATGATAAGCAATATAAAGAATAATGCCTGATATATTTACATTAGAAGATTTAACAGAAAAAATTCCATCCCAACGAGAAAAAGATGTGGATGAGCCAGAAGAAGAGGAGTAATAAATGGCAAATTTAAAAATAGAGCTAACAGAGAAGGTAAATGTTTCAGGGAAAAACGTAAACAATTCCAAGAGCCATAATATATCTGGCGTAAATAAGGTATACCAGGAAACCATTAAAGTCAGCAAAAGAGATTTTGGGAGTACATACCTCTTTGTTGCTGAGGTTCCTAGCAAAGCATATGATGACAAATCAATTTATATCGAAGCACATACTGATCGCACGTTCACTGCTACTGGTGATGGTACTGGGAGTAGTGAGGTTGTCACTCTTGATGCTGCTATTGATATTGATGTTCTAGATCAAGTAGGGGCTGCTGGCTCTGTATCTCCTGAGCTTAGATTAGGCAATACTGATTTAATTGGTGCGACGGACGCTCATGATGACGGTGCAGACGATAGAATACTTTCGGTAGCTGGTGACACTACATTTAGTCTTCCTGTTAATACTATATCTGGCAGCAATCAAATAATGTATTTTTACGGCAATCAATTTAGTGTATATGCTACCACAGTTAGTGGGCAAAAATATATAACTCATACCCACACTCAATCTGGTATTCAGGTAGGATTCAGAGTTACTGGAACTAATATTGGAACTAATGCAGTTATAACTAAAATAGTTAGCTCTACAGAATTTGAAGTAGACGTTGCATCGACAGGGAGTGGTACTAATGATATATTTTTCTCTGATACAATAAAAGTGACATTTGATGATGACGTTACTCAAGCTAATAGTACTAAGCATATAGCAGGTGTTTCTGGTATATTTGGAGCTGAAGATAACTTAACAAACAGAAAAGCAGTTCTAACATCCCTTAAAAAATCTCTAGATGCATGGGTTTCTGCTGGAGCCCCATTTTCAATAGGAGGAATCTCAGATAATGGAACTCTTCCTTATTTAAAGATTACACATACTGTTCCAGGACATAGTACTAAAGCAAGGGAGCTGTGGGGTAATATGATCAAAGCAGATCAATTATTTTCATCAGATAGAACTACATCTGCATTAACTAATGCTACTAACGCTTTTACGAATGATAGCGTAAGCTTAGTAACTCTATGTAGTTTTAATGATACTATTCCAGGAACACGGAGTGCATCTTTACCTACCAATTCTGCTGGAGGAGGATTCTCTAATGATAATGTTAAGTATACAAGAATCACTAATAATGGCACGTCAAATGTCATATTGTATTTACATGTAGGTGGTAGTGATTTAAAACTATCAGCAAGAAGAGGAACTAGAACTATAGCAAAAGAGTTATCTGCTAATATACAAGAAAATTATGATGCTAATGCATATATTATAAATGTAATTAAGCCAGGTGAAAGTAATGTGTACTTTGAAAATAAGATTGATGTTACACATTTTAATTCAATTGGTCCAGTGTTGACTGAAATAGACAATATATACGCAATATCGGAATCAGGCACTATAGATGGATCAGTAGAAGTATTTATAGCTGCTAAATAAAAGGTAATTATGGCAAAGAGAAGAGATAAAACGGCAGACAGAGTAAGACACTTATTTGATCAAGTGAACACTGCTAGTCGAGTTAAGTGGGAAAGAATTAACCAAAAAGGTTTTGACTTTGCTAATGACAATCAATTAACTGAAGCAGAACAACAGCATTTATCAGAACAAGGAATGCCTGATTTTACTATCAATAGGATTATGCCTGTGGTAGAAATGCTTAATTTCTATGCTACAGCTAATACTCCTAGATGGCAAGCTATTGGTGTAGATGCTAGCGATACAGATGTAGCGCATGTATTCTCTGATGTTGCTGATTATATATGGGACTTGTCAGATGGACAGACCATATTTTCTAATGCAATTAATGATGCTATTACTAAATCAGTAGGTTATTTACTTGTTACTGTAGATCCTGATTCAGATAACGGAATGGGTGATGTAGTAATTAAGCAACCAGAACCATTTGATATATTTGTTGATCCTAAGTCAAGAGATATCTTATTTAAAGATGCAGCATTTGTAATGATTCGAAAGATACTGCCTACTTCTCATTTAGAGAAGATGTTCCCTGATATGACTAGTAAAATCAAGAAAGCTTCTAGTAATCAGCAAACTGAGTATAATTACACTGAGAAGTCTCTTAAGATGCAGAAAGACTTTACCTATAAGGATATAAATGAGTCAGAATCTTTTGATCCTTCTACTGGGGAGAATGATACACTATTAGAGCTATTTGAGGTTTATGAAAAGATTAAAGTCGGTTATGTTAATGTATTTTATAGAATGCCACCTAACGAGCAGCAAATAGCACAGATACAACAACAAGTTCAAGTTCAAATGCAAGAGATGCAAGCAGAGATGCAAGTTCAAATGATGGAGCAAGAAAAGCAAATGGCTGCTGCTGTTGAGGCAGGACAAATGCTACCAGAGAGATTCCAATTGGAAATGCAAAAGGCTGCCAA
>Ga0208013_1001176_pt1 | contig 12626 bp, 5 predicted proteins | sample 16_taG_FD_184091 | JGI IMG/M metagenome (GOLD analysis project Ga0208013, IMG submission 184091) | Marine viral communities from the Subarctic Pacific Ocean - 16_ETSP_OMZ_AT15313 metaG (SPAdes) (version 2) | ecosystem: Environmental > Aquatic > Marine > Oceanic | place: Pacific Ocean | collected...
CACCCTTGTCAGTGGTGGCATGATTTTCCGCAGCGTAGGCAGCAATATATGCCGAAGCCTCTGTTATAGAGCTAGGAACATTGCCGTCTACGCTATCAAATCCAATTCCGCCCAACAGGTTCCCATCGGAGGTTGTTGTATCGGTACTAACAATCATTATTCCGTTGTCGCCATCACCGCCGCCGTTATTGACTTGCAGGACATTCATAGGAGTATCTGCCGCAATACCCACTCTATCCGTGGAGCCATCCACAAATAGCATATTGGCGTTACTGTTTGATTCGACTCTAAAATCGACACTCTCGCCATTTTCATTGATACAAACCTCATTGGCGGAGGCCATGTCTATTGACAAATACTCATCACCGCCAACGACAATACGAAAATCGTCAGCGCCAACAAAGTGGAGGAAGGTATTAGAATCATCCTTATGAAAGAGCTTCGCAGCGATTTCGATATCTCCATTTACCAGCAAAATATTCGAGCCATGACCCCACGTTAAATTAGACTCGTATTCGAAATCATCACCATCAGCATTCATATAAGGTATCTGATTGTCAGAACCAAAAGAAACTGAGCTACCACCTGTGGAAGCAAAAGTCACCACACCAGAGCCATCTGTATTGGTCGTGGTAACGGTCATATTCGAGCCAGCCGCAAAGAATAGTCCTGAACCATCCCCCATACTGATTTGGGTTGGGTCAACTTGCGTTGTGGAACCAACATGGAACTTGCTCATTGTTCCAGAGCCCTTAGTGTCCAATTGGGTTTGAATTGCAGATGTTACGCCGTCAACATAATTTAATTCAGTTGTAGTAAGCGTAGCCCCGTCAAGTATCTCCAGTTCGGTCTCGCTAATTTCAGCGCTACCTATAGTAATGTTTCCGGTAAATGTTGGGTTGTTTGTGCTTACGTCTGAAGCAAAAGTTAAAATACCACTACCAGCATCATTATTCGTCAGGGTGATTGCCATGTTGCTGCCAGCAGCGAAGAACAAGCCAGAACCGTCTCCTAGCTGCTGAAGCTGAGGAAGACCATCGCTTGCACCAATCTTTAATCGGCTCATTGTTCCAGAGCCTTTGGTGTCCAGTTGGGTTTGAATCGCAGATGTTACGCCGTCAACATAATTTAGCTCTGTCGTACTAAGAGTAGCTCCGTCAAGTATCTCTAATTCGGTCTCACTAATCTCAGCGCTGCCTATTGTGATATTTCCAGTAAATGTTGGATTATTTGTAGAAACAGCAGAGGCAAATGTTAGAATGCCACTTCCCGCATCATTGTTCGTAAGAGTGACGCTCATATTGTCACCGGCAACAAAGAACAAGCCCGAGCCGTCTCCTAGTTGTTGTAACTGAGGAAGGCCGTCACTAGCCCCTACCTTCAGACGACTCATTGTTCCAGAGCCAGAGCCGCCCGAGGCTGACGAAGCAAAGGTTATGATACCAGAACCATCTGTGTTTGTGGTGGTGATGGTCATATTATCACCGGCTGCGAAGAACAAACCCGAACCATCCCCAAGGCTAATTTGATTTGGGTCAACTTGAGTTGTAGAGCCAACATGGAGCTTACTCATCGTTCCAGAGCCAGAACCGCCTGAAGCCGATGAAGCGAAGGTTATGATACCAGAGCCATCTGTGTTTGTCGTGGTGATGGTCATATTCGAGCCAGCCGCAAAGAATAGTCCTGAACCATCCCCCATACTGATTTGGGTTGGGTCAACTTGCGTCGTAGAGCCAACATGGAACTTGCTCATTGTGCCAGAGCCGATAGAGGAACCTGTGAAACCATCTAGCGCATTAAGCTCAGCAGCTGTGGCTGTTACAAGAGTACCTCCTAATTTGAGACCTCCATTTGCTCCGTCATGGGTGGTGACATCTACAGTAATATCTCCGTCATTATCAATTCCCGTTATATTAAGACCTTCTGTAAGAGTCCCGTCTAACTCAGCAACAAAGAACTTCAGCGCCCCTTGCTCAGAACCAGCATCAACATCGGCTATTGACCCAAGTATTTTTGCATAAGTAGTGCCGACACTTCCAGAGTCTTCGCTGGACCATTCTATAGTTCCTATGTTATCATTTGTAGCCGGGGAACTACCATCTTTGCTAAACTTAAAGATACCAGCAGCCCCATCAGCATTTGTGTTCTCAATAGTGATACCCGGACCTGATGTATGAGCAACAGTAAACGTCTGACCATCAAACTTCATTCTTGAGGAAGAAGATAATGAGGAACCTCCATTGGGTTTATAGATAACCTCATCGTTACCAAAGCTCGTAGCGCCTGTGCCGCCTTGGTTTACAGCTATCGTGCCAGTCACACCTATGCGGATAGCGCTATTAGTATTATCTGTATCAATGCTGATACCACTTGCAGGAATTATATTTAGAGCTTGACTACCTGCTAAAGCAGTAACATTAGATGCACCCCAAGTATAGCCTATGTCACTACCGGTCGAGATTGCGCCAAAGGCATTCCCACTCGCCTCTGCGACTGCGGTTGAAGCAAACGTCAAGACTCCGCTACCATGCGCGTCGTTTGTCAACGTAATTGTCATGTTGTCGCCAGCAGCAAAGAACAAACCCGAACCATCAGTAAGCCTTTCCCCATCTCCAGTGCCCTCTGGCATAGTTGTAGCGCCGACATGTAACTTACTCATAGTTCCAGAGCCCTTGGCGTCTATCTGGGCTTGAATATCAGAGCTTACACTTGCAAGATAGCCATATTCGGCATTCGATACATTTCCATTCGCCCCAATCAAAGAAGCATCTAGCCTACTAGACGAATCAATGACAGGGTGGTAATTCCCACTTGGAACAGTATTGGTGCCGATTCCCGTAATATGCCCATAAGCATCAAGAGTAATATCTTGGATGAAAGTATTTGAAGCATTATCTGACGAGCTAGCGGGGGTAGTCGAAGGGTGTGTGGCAAGAGGTAGGGAGCCACTTACAGAAAACCTAACTGCGTTGTTTGTTGCGTCTATATCTAGCTCTATTCCTGTTCCTGCTACTAAAGCTAGTGTTTCAGCGACATCATCTGAAACAATATTGTCTTGGCTACTCCAAGTGTAGCCAGTATCCCCTCCCGCAGAAACTGATGTGATAGCATTTCCACTAGGGAGAGTTGCATTGAATGTGAATACGCCACTTCCCCCCGGGTTTAATGTGTGCTCTATGGCGAAATCAATCTCCATATTTGTTCCGGCTCTAAGCATGATACCAGAAGAGTCGTGAATCGTTACTCTTTGGCCATTCCCATCAGAATCTTCTCGACCAAACTGGAAGCTGCTCATTAGACCGCTGGGATTTGTGTTAAAATCTCCAAGAGGACCCAACCCAATAGTAACAACACCAGAGCCATTGCCTGCGTCTGAAAGGGTTGTTGTAACATTTGCTCCTGCCGCGAAGTGCATGCCGGAGCCAACACCCAAGGTTACAGGGGAGATTCCATCAGAGGCCCCGAGTCCTGTACTGGTTGTACCCGAAGCTGGTACTACAGCAAAGATAGTATCTACCGTGTCGGTCATTACATCTCTCAGAACTTGTGCTGTAATAGCACCCGACGTATTATCAGCCAACCCTGTGGCTATAATGTTTGTTAAGTCTGAATGATTTCTATCGACCATCGAATCGCTCCTAGTCTTTCATTTCTAAAGCATCTTTTAGATTTACGTTTGGATTTTCGCTTTCGAATTTCTTTAAATTCATTTCGAAGTCAAGTATTTTATGGACACAGGAAAGTTTGTCAAGTTTTTTCTTTGCTCTGTCTAGGTACTTCTCAATAGAATCAGACCAATCAAAAACCTGAAGTATATATGAAGCTCTATTATTCATCCCTCTTGCCGATGAAGTATTCAGAAGCTCCAGAAAGCTTTGTTTCAGTGGTTCACTATAAAAGCTCTCGAATAAAGCAATCATCTCGCCTCTTAGAAATGCAACCTTTTCTTCTCTAAACGGGACATACAGGTATTCTTCCAAATTGTCTTTATATTCGCGAAAAGCTGCATCTAATTTTTCTTGACTTATATCATATATATAGAAGAACTTGCCGTCATACTTAGAAAGGGTACTACCTTCTTCATATCCAGCTAATTCTGCTATTTTGGATAAATTATCAAACCTAGAAACTTTTATATGCGCCATTTTATTTCCTATTCAACAAAAAGTTCTGTGACAGTAAGCGTATTCCTACTGCCATAAGATGTCATCATCCATGCTGGCTGTCCGTGCTTGTGACCCTGACTGTGCCAAACCTGTGATGTTACAAAGTCTCCTGCCTTAGCCTCAAAAACTCCCTCAACATTACAGGTCTGAGCGACTCTAGAGCGACCAGTACCAAATGCTCTAGCGACTTCTTCTGTTCTATTCGCAACTCCGCTGGGAGTAGTGTCTGCCTGCATTCGGTGGTGCAATATTCTTATATAACCCCTGTCATCACCATTGTTCATCTGTTGACTAAAAGAAGCTCTGGTAGATGCCGAATAAGTTCCGTCTCTCAAAATCCTAACGCCGCTACCAACACCACTTGGATAGAATCTAGTGGTATAGTGGTCTGCTATATCGTCTCCGTCATCATCTTGAACGGCGCCTCCAACATCTCTATGTCTTACATACTCCCGCAATTCATTAAACTCAGCAGTACCGCTAACAGATGCACTTATTACATTATCAAAAGGCATGTCTGTCCAAGTTTTGTACCAAGAATAAAACCGATTGACCTTGTTATCCCCTGCGGGACCAGAGTAGGGGGTTAGTCCAACCTGAAGGGCTGTTACATGAGGCTTGTAATTTTTGTTAATTGCGTGCCACCCATAACCACCTGCTCCAGTAGCAGAGATAAGTGTGATTGAGTCATCTTTACAGAAAAGGATTTCTTCAGACTTACCTTCTACCAGCTGACTACCATCTGGCACAATTCTAACCCCAGAAGGCAACGAGTCTAGTTTCTTGATTGTATATATTCTGCCAAGAGTATCTGAGCTTGAAGCAGGAAGATTGATAACCCCGCTAGCAGCCCTGTCTGTAAGGTCAACCAGAATAACGGAATGCTTATCTGTAAGAGTCGCTGGTTCAGTAGCCCCGCTAACTGCCAAACCAAAGCTACCGGTAACATCTAGTGTTGACTTAGGGGATGCGTTCAGAATACCTACCCTGCCGCTAGAGCCGTCTCCTCCAACTAATGTTATACCACTGGCCGCTAGGCTAATCTTGTCATCAGCCTGCAATGTGCTGAATACTATACCATTTGCTTGAGGGCATATAAAAGCTCCATTTCCACCGTCTCCTATTGTGTCGCCGTTTTGGTCAACGGTCTGCTGAATCATAACAACAGGATTCATATACCCTAGACCAAGAGGTATTGGCGGTCTTGAGGCAGGCTCATTAGCATCTATATTTGTATAAGCTGTGCCCGTTCCTACAATATGCAGGCCTGTGAATGGCGACTGAGTCCCTACCCCAACTCTATTGTTAGTGTCGTCATAGTATAAGCCACTAGCACCAGCAAAGAATCCTCCATTGTTATATTGGAATTGGCCATCAGCTCCAGAAGCAGCTTGGCCTCCTGCTCCAGCTCCTGCGGAAGTAGCACTTGTTAGTGCAGTAACATGACCAAAGGAATCGAGGGTTATGTCTTGTATGAATACCTGACCTGAGTTGTTAACAGAAGCTTGAGAAGAAGTGTCTTCGTGGGCGATTGTGATAATCCCACTCTCTAAGGTGTCTTTAGAAAGAGTGCTTAATATACCATCCCCCCCAACAACACGTATGCCAGAGCCTTCACCAAGCTGAATGTTGTCTATTCCATGACTAGCGCCAAGCATAAGCCTTGTGCCCACACCAGTTGTAGCAATGGTAACAACACCACTTCCGAGCCCATTGTCAGAAACAGTTACGGAAATATGGTCTCCAGCAGCAAAGTTAATACCGTCTCCATCTCCTAGCTGTATTGGTGCTAGGTCGTTTGCACCAAGCATCAATCTAGTTCCAACACCTGTACTGGAAATGGTAAAGACGCCACTTCCGCTATTAGCATCGGTTCGTCCTAGAGATATAGCTACATTGTCCCCAGCAACGAACATAATTCCAGAGCCGTTCTCTATAGTTGTTCTATCCCCAGAAACACCAACATTGAAATTACTCATGCTGCCAACTGAGCTATTGATTGTTACAACTCCAGAGCCATTACTCTTTGACAAGACTGTTGTGATATTTGTCCCGCCCATAATGCTAATGCCTGAACCAAGGTCTAGATGAACAGGAGCCAACCCATCCCCAGCGCCCAAGCCAACTCCACTAGTAGATATTCTAACCGCATTGTTAGAAGAGTCTGTGTCTATTGCAACGCCAGTTCCAGCAACAAACTTCAAAGTGTCAGAGCCTACTCCGGCAGTTATATCGGCAGCCCCCCATGTATAGCCAGTATCGCTATCATCACCAACCACCGTGGTAAACTTATAACCACCAGCAAAACTTGAGTTGGCGGCTAATCCAGACACACTGACATTCCTTAGCGTCATCGCAGATGTATCATAAACAATTATTGTGTCAGTATTGTCCGGACCAGCATCTCCAGCCCCTAAGTTGGTAAGAGAAGCAACATCAATATTGAATTGCGCGCCAGCTCCGGAATCTGGTTTTAGAAACAGACCTGAACCTGCTGTGTAGGACGTACTAGAAATGGTGACCACGCCGGAACCATTGTCATTGTCCCTTGATAATGTAGCGGTAACATTATCTCCTCCTGTAAACAGCATACCCGAACCACTTGTGAGTTGGATAGGCGCTATTCCGGCCGTTGCTCCGAAGTTAAGCGTTGTCAAAACGCCGGTAGCAAGAATTCTCTGTACTGCGTATGGAGTAGCAGCAGTACCGGAGCCGGAATTTGAATCAATTGTATTTGTAAGAAGGACTATGCCTGATTGTTCTACTGTAGCTGGCAGAGCGTTGAATTCCAGAGAGCTATTAGAACCTGATGGGGTTTGCAGTACTAGACCTGTGCCGGCAGTGTATGCATTACCACTAATTTTGAATATACCGGAGCCACGGTCTTCTATAAGCTCTACTTTTATATTGTTGTCTCCGGGAACAATTCCTAGTCCCGAACCTGTTGTTATTTGTACGTTACTTCCAACCCCGCTCGCTGTAAGGGTAAAGTCAGTACCTATCGCTCCCGGCACGCTAATTGTTATTACGCCGGAGCCGTTGCCACCGTCTGATAAGCTGGTTGATACATTTTCTCCATCGGCAAAGGCAATTCCTGAGCCTACTTTTATGCCCAAGTGCCCAAGCCCAGAGGGGGCAGAAATTTTAAATATGGCATCGGCGTCCCCAGAGTCTGAACTAACTACAGAATTGCCCCAGTAAAGAGTGCCCGCTACGTTGTATAATCTGTTTACTACATTTCCAGAACTTGGAGCTAAGTCTTGGTCAATCCATATACCACTACCAGCATGAATTCCAGAGGCTCTAATGTCACCTTCAAATATAGCTTTGTATGCACTATCAAGAGTATCGCCAATTTGCAGGTTTCCGTTTTGGTCTAACAGAACCATCTTGGCTGCTGGAGCAGTACAGTAAACACTTTTTGTTCCAGCTGTAAAATCAACCTTAGAGTAACTTCCAACAGTACCAGAGGAGCCAGTAGTATTGCTACTAGAAACTATACTAACCCTAGACAAGGTGGGAGCATCCCCTATTGTCGGATATAAAGGGTGGCCAGAAGCGTAGACACCATACCCAATTTCCCATTCGGGCTGAGTTTGGTGAATTATCGCATAATATGTGCCTGACGCATTTCCTACGCCAGAAGAGAAAGTCACATAGCCAGAGGGAGTTACATTGTTGAGCTCTATGTCGCTTTGCCCGACACTTGTTGTAATCTCCAATACTCTGTCATTTATTTTTAACGCCATAGTAGTGTGTGGTCCTTGTTAATCCATAATTAAAAAGGGGAGAGGTAGCAACACTGTGTGCCACCACCTACTCCCCAATTTTAAACCTCTACAGGCTTAGAGAGAACCAAGCAGAACTCGACGATTGTCGAGGACGGCAAATCCCTGCTCGGCCCATCCATACCATCCAGCACGTTTCTGACGATGAAGGTTATCGTCTTCGAAAATCTGGACTTCTTGGCGAACTGGCATTACGAACGAGTCGTTGCGACTTAAGTCACAACCAACTACAAGTTCGGTATCTCCAGAAGGAACAGAACCACCAAGTTCATTTGAATAGAACTTTTGGTATTCTTGACCTTCTCCAAGTTCATCAATATCGTGTAGGTTTACGCTAAATACACGGTTAATAACACCGTCTTCAGCAACGTAAATTTCACGACGAGTAACTTCGTCCACTTGGTCAACACCCCAGTTGCGGATGTCTTCCATAGCTTCAGGGCTAACGTAGAGGTCAGTCAACTTGCCACGATTGAGCGAGCTAGAGTTTCCTCCGCCGTTTCTTCGCATGACAGTTTTCATCAAGCTCACAAGTCGCTTGCTGAACTGACCAGCAGAAGCATCACTATCAAAAACGATGATATTACGGTCAACACCAGCACTCAAGAGTGTGTGCCATCCGTCATCATTCATTTTCTTAGTAAATTGTGCTTCCATAACTTCCATAGCACGACCAACAACATCCCAACGGGCGTCGCGAGCGAACTTCAGAAGGTAATCAATAGAGGCACCAATGTCATAGGTTGGGACAATTACGTAATCGCCTTCAACGTGACGTTCTGGAATGCGTCCATGATTAGGAATGGTATAAGCAACAAAATCCTTTTCGGAGCCCGGAGAAATGAAATCTAACGGGAACTCAGTTGAGGCTCCTGCTTCCATTTTAATGGGTTCAAAGATATTGTTGAGAATATCGCCAGAGAGCAAACCTTTTCTCAAAGGTAACTCAAGAGCTTTTGCAAGCTCGGCGGTAGCTGCCAAAGCTACTTCTTTGCTATGTGAACCAGAATCTCGGAGAACCTGATTCATCTCAGCTGTTGGCGTAAAAAGTTTATCAGCCATTTTAAATCTCCTTTTTCAGGGTTAAGCAATGTCGATGTAAACTTTAGCGTAACCATCGGCGTCTTCTGTGCTTAAAAATCTACCAACCAACTGGTTTTGCGCGCGAATAGCGACTTCCACTTCTTGCGGAGTACCACCTTGCGTATATGGGTTAGTTGTAGAAATTAAACCGGAAGAAGCAACATATGCTGGAGCACCAACAGTAGGCTTCGAGTTTACTTCAAGTTTATTAGTAACAACCCAACCTTGTTTAAGGAGGGTTACTTTGCCACCTTTCTGAACTTCATCCTGATGTTGGTTCAGGTGTTGACGAGTAAGGTCAATGTTGACCATATCATTCAACAGCAAACCGGCAGGATAACTTCCAGAAGCAGTGGTTGGAACTGCTACAAGAGCATTTCCGTCGTCCATAGCAGCACCGGAGCCCGCTGTGCTATGAGTAACAACAATGCCTCGTTCGGCAGTTTCATTCATAAAGAACGAAATATCTGTTACTACTTCATGTCTATCTGGTTTAAGAGCCATTATTTAGTCTCCTTTACTTTAAGATATTTGCTAGCAATTAAATCGCTAAGGGCTGCTCTAGTGGTTTCAGATTCATCTTCTGAATCTTCATCACTAGCAGAAAGAGCAACTTCTTCAGAAGCTTCCACTTCTTCAAGAACTTCTTCTTCTGCTACTGCTTCGGCATCGTCTTGTGCGATATCTTCTTCTCCGGATTCGGAAGCCACAGGATTCTTTTTATTCATCCGTGCTTCTTCTTCCTTCTTCTTGTCTTTCTCCTTGTCCTTAGGAGCGACCATTAAAGCGATAGCTTCAAACTGTTCGTCGGAAAGTTCAGCGAACTTTTCTACGGCAGCCTCAGCCTCTTCGCTTTCAAGACCAGCTTCAACCAATTGTGAAATTCGGTTGGCGCGTACTTTTTCAGCTTCAATCTGAGACAATTGAGATTCGAGTTCAGCTTTCGCTGCTTCGACTTCAACCGTCTTAGCTTCTGCTTCTTCAAGTTTAGTCTTAACTTCAGTGAGTTCAGTAGATACTGCTTCTGACTCCGTTTTTTGAGCTTCGATTGTTTCGTCTTTTTCAGCAATTGTTACTTGCAACTCAGCAATCTTGGCGTCATACTCTTTAGCGCCGGCTTGTGAAAGCCTGCTTTCGAGCTCTTTCTTTTCTTCAGAAAGAGAATTAACGGAGGCCTTAAGCTCATCTACTTGATTCTTATAAAAATCGAGATTATCAGCCATTTCTGTCTCCTCTTTTGATAAAACAGATTGTTGCGCGGCCTGCGAAGATTCAAAAACTGCTAAGCTTCCTTCAGTCGGCGCTACAAAGGGGTTATATTTGTCGAAAATAATACTAGATGGATTGGCTGGCTTATTAACTAAGCCATGACCACAAAATGCAATATTCTTTAAAAGTCTTCCAATTTTATATCCTTGATAAACACCGGTGCCTCCATAAGCTCTCAAATGCTTAGTGAGGAATGCGCTCTCTTCATTTCTACCAAGGGTTTGCATCTGACCTGAGTCTGACGCTAGAGCATAGTCAAAGTCTGTGAATAGACATTCCATTGAAACAAATTTATTGCCAGCTTCTATCTGCTCAATTAGTTCAGTAGTTCTTTCAAGCAATTTTGGGTCTGTCCAATGTCTATACATCACAGAGCTTGTCACTATATGATAGGTATCTGGCAATCCTTCAGCCGTCGAATCTTCTTTTACGGTCCGGCCTTGTTCGTCTATAATCCAGTTACCTGTTATGTGTCCAATGATTTCGTTTTCGTCGTGTTCAATATTAAACGGTTTGTCCTCTGGAGTATTGCGTGCGGCCCAAACCTCAGATTTATCGAATACATCATCATTTTTATTCCAGCATGTCGTAACTAAAACAGAGTCTAAGTAATATAGGTCTGACTGACCCTTATTGCTAGCTGCTTGAGTTTTAACGGATGCTGCTATTTTAGATTTTTCTTCTTCGGTTGGGTCGGCAACATTTAGAGGGCAGGTGTATGCTATAGAAGCATTTGCCTGCACTAGTTCTGATATGCCGTCTTCAAGTTCTTTTGCGTATATTCTAATCATATCTTATTATACCTCGTTGACTAATAAAGTATACACCAGATTTATTAAAAATGGCGTTTTAACGGGGTTTAGATTCTGAATATATAACTGCTTGCATACTTCTTGCTTCTTCAAGAGTTGGTTTTCTACCAATCTCTTTCACAAACTCTCCAACCCAGTCATTATAAGACGCAGAAATATGTGATGGGATGGCCTTTGATAGAGCCTTGTGTATATTCTGAGGAGAAGTATCTGACAAGGAAGAAAGATTGTAAAGAACTCCAAACTTTATGCTCTCGGCCTCAGTTGTCTGAGCGCTGCTTAAACTTCTTAGGTCTTTCTTTTTATACATTTCAAGAATAAGAGGGTTTACTATTTTGGAAATTTCTTCTTGAGCTATCTTTGCCTTAGCTTGCGTCACAGCTTTTGTTATAGGATTTACAGTTCTAGATTCTCTTGGTGACTTATCTCTTGAGTTCTTTGGTCTACCTTGGTTTGGAGTATCTGGAAGACCTTCTTTGTTAGGGCCCGGAGCCTTTTTAGTTTGAGCTTCTTTCATTTCCATACCACTCTTTTGTCCTTCCACCTTATCCTCTAGGTCAAGACCAACTTCTGCCGGCGCCACAATACCTGTTTGTAAGGCAATCTTCTTAAGACCTAGGTCTCCATTGGCATCATGATAAGGACTTGCCTTTTCGGGCCTTCTTCCTTTGTCTCTGTCTCTGTCTTCACGCACTATTCTAAGTTTTTCCATATCTGGATTATCACCAAACTTTCTTTGTAGTGTTTCTTCACTAATAAGATTTCTATCTGCAAGCTGTATAAGAAGAGATTTTTCAGAGTCCTCGTTGGTCAAAGACATCTTATCGAATTCAACATGAGCAGGAAATCTAAAGCCCATAGCTTTCTGTACTTCATGTATTTCTTTTTGCCAAAAGGAAACTAGAACAGAGCGTCCGTATTCAAGTCTTTCAACAAGAGTCTTTAATGACATAAAGTTGTTTGTAAAGCTTCCGCTACTTCCAGAAAGACCCGTAAGAGATGGAGGAATTCCTAATCCAGCATAGATGGAATTCAACGTGGGCATGTACTTTTCCTGACCCAAGAATTGATGTACAGATGTTTTAGATTCTACTAGCTCTATATCAGGACCCCATACTAAGTCGGTCGTACCTCCTCCGACATGGTTTTCAAGTATGTTTGCTAACTTAGATGCTGCCGCTGCGGTTGGGGCAATTTTGTGGTCTAGGTTACCAAGTTTGAATATTCTGATATTTGATATAGCTCCGTCTAGAGCTGCAACATCAGCAAGCTTTAATTTTTCAAGAAGCATCACGTCATCTAAGATTGCATAAATCATTGGATGAGCCCAGCTCTGCCAATCGTCTTTCTTGTAATGAAAAACAAGGGTTTTATCTTCAGGAAGTGGGTATGCTTTTCCGGAAGACGCAGCTTCGATTATTTCTTTTGGTAGCTGTGATACTAATTTCTTTTCAGCTTCATTTCTAGGAGAGTTTATAATTCTTTTAAGCTTGGGGGGTAATTTAATA
>Ga0208013_1001179_pt1 | contig 12600 bp, 8 predicted proteins | sample 16_taG_FD_184091 | JGI IMG/M metagenome (GOLD analysis project Ga0208013, IMG submission 184091) | Marine viral communities from the Subarctic Pacific Ocean - 16_ETSP_OMZ_AT15313 metaG (SPAdes) (version 2) | ecosystem: Environmental > Aquatic > Marine > Oceanic | place: Pacific Ocean | collected...
TTCACTTAACCACAAAATCTTGTATTGCTGGGGCCAATCTGTAACGTTGTATCTTTGTCCGTTGACTAAATAAACTTCTACTTCTTCTTCCATTTATTTATTGATTATGTTTTTTCCATGCTGCTTCTACTCTTGCAGCGTATTCTGCGTCTGTTTCTGCATCTACTCCTGTAATTTGCGGATGCTCATTTTGCCAATCTATTTTCCAAGCTTGTTTTCTCAGACTAGTCTTGTTCATTAACTTTCTTTCAGAAACTGATAATTGATTAAGCAGGAAATCTAACCTATCTACATGTTTGGTGAAATCATACTTACCTGTGTATTTAGGTGATCCGCCTGATGCTAAAACATATAATCCATCTTTACTAAAACTTTTATTAAAAAACTTATCATATTCTTTTCTCCAATTCTCTCCATGTCTATTTTCAAATACAGCTTTATAAGTTCTTCCTTGATCTTTAAATTCAGGATGTACTTTCTCCAATAATCCTTCACGCATTTGTGTTAATGTCATATATGACTTCAAAGGATAAAACTTATTCATAACATCAATTATACCTTCAGTAGCCTTTCCAACTTCTAAAGGTCCGTCGTTCCTGCCTAAAGCCATTACCGCTGCATCTATATCTTCTTTTCTATATTTTATAGGTCCTTCTTCAGTTGTAACTGGGCCAGGTTTACTTATACTTCCTTCAGGTTGCATATATATATTACCTTCACCATCATTAGTTATACCATCATAGTTAGTTAAAGTATCTACAACGGAATTAAATAATTCGTTTTGCATTTCAATATTGTCAGGGAGATTTTTTTGATAAGAATTTTCAAATCCTTCGTTTAATTTTCTTAAATCTATATTCCAAAAATTAGCTGTTTGTTGGGGTCCAGTAGAAACAACTCCACCTATTTTTTGAGTTAACAAGCTTTGCATGTCTTGTTTAAGTTTTGCAATATCTAATTTTTTCCTCATAGACGTTCTAGTAAATCCATCATTTAGATTTTCTACAATTACTTCATCATCTATCCAATATTTCTCTGCAATTACTCCTTTGTTATTTAAAATACCTAAGCCATCTCCTTCTGGAGTACTTGCTTTTGGTGATAATTTTTTAATAGTTTCGTTAACAATTTGAGGCACATCTGAAACAAATCCAAAGTCTTTACCCTCAGCAGTTCTAGCATTAAATGCTCTAGCACTCATTATTTTTTCTCTATAAGGGCCTTGTGACATGTTTCCCTCAGCATCTAATTCATGTTCATGACCAGATACCTTTATCATTATGTCATTATTTTTTTCATCATAAACCATCTCAAAATTAGCATTATCATATATACCTCCTAAAGCATTAACAAAATATTGATTATTTGCTATTTCATTTTCATCATTTCCTATAATAGTAATAGCTGATCCAATAGTTGGAGCTTTCTCTTTCCAATAAGAACCTAATGCTGTAAAATTAGTTACAGTGCTTTTTGTCAATGCTAGTAAATCATAGTAATCTGATACTGCTTTTTGAGCTGATGCTCTATGCTTTTTATCCCCATATTGAGTTTTTAGATAAACTTGAGCCTGTGTTGCAATATCTAATCTTTTTTGTAAAGTAACTTGTAATTGATCTTGAACAGCTGTTGTTTGTGGTATAGTATTAAGATCGCTCATTTGTTGAAGATTCCATAAATCAGCGTTTGTTTGCACTGTTTGCATTCTTGCTATAATAGCTTGTCTTTCTTTTCTTTCTAATTCTTCTTGTCTTTTTCTTTCAGTTTCTTGTAAGTGTCTTAATTTATCTCCCTGCTGTAATACGTCCACCATTGATTCCGCTGGAGATATTTCTGCTTTTCTTGGGGCTGGTTGAGCATAAGCACCATAGTCAACATTAGGCAATGTAACTCCTGGTAGAGGGTAACTTGATGATTGTGATTTTGTTGCCATTTACTTTATTTTTTTAAATTCAACGTCTATTTTTGAATAATTTACTCTATCAAAACCATTTTCGTTTTTTACTACAGCATAGCTTGGTATTTCATCAGTCATAACTCCTTGGAAAACACCTTCTCCAAAAATTTTATTTATATATTCAAAATTATATATTTTTAAACCACTTGGTGAATAACCAATAAGTTTAATATTTTGTTTAGCTCTTCTATCTGAAATAAAACTAGTTATTCCTCCTGCTACTTGTCCTACAGCACTATACATTTGAGCTTGAGCATCAGCTTCACCTGCTCTTGCAGCTCTTAAATCTTGTTGGGCATTGTCTAACATACCAGCTGTTCTGTTTAACTCAGCAACTTCTCTTTGCTCTGTAGTACCAAACATAAATTGTTTTCCCATAACTCCAGCTGATTGCAGTCTTTGTTCTTCTTGCATTTTAGCTTGATTTAATCTTTCTTCTCCTTGAGCATATAGTTTTTGATTTTGGGCTTCTTGTAATTGAATACTACTAGATACTTGTTTTTTACTTTGTAAAGCAGCTTGAGCTAAAGCTGTAGCTCCACCAGCACTTGCGCCAGTAGCTCTTAAAGTGTCTAATGTATTAGCTAAAGATATATCTGCTTGTTCTGATTGAAATTTAGCTGCTTCTGTAGCAACACCTAGATTAGCATAAGTATTAGTTAATTGCCCACTAGTATCTGTTACGTCAGCGTAGGGATTAATAACAGGTTGTCTACTGTTTTCTAATGTCCTCAATTCACCCTTAAGCCGATCAGATTCGCCTTGTGCTCTTCTTTTATCATCTGCCGCTCTTTTTTGTGCGGCGCCGGCTCCCATGATACCAATGGCTCCACTGACTATCCCTGCTGTTGCTCCCATATTTATAAGTATTTATATATTATACTGTGTTTTTTATCTAACACATTGTAGTTTAATTTTTTAGCTTTGTTTAACATATTTTTATTTCCTGTTGTAGCCCAAACAATTTTACAACCTTTGTTTAAAGCTTCTTCTACCATGTGATCTATTAATGTTATTATTAAAGTGTTTCTGTCTTTTTGTTTATAATTTACATTAGAAATAATAAAATCAAGATAAGCAATTTTTGTATTAGTATAATATACATATCCTGCTGCTACTTTAGTGTTATTATTAATAATTACGTAACCTCTTTTAGGTAAACATTCTTTATCTGGAATATTTAAACCCCAGTCTTTCCACCAATTAATGATCTCACTATCATTAACAGTGTTAAATTTATTTATTTTCATTTAATTTAATATGATGATTGCACGTATTCTGTAGATACTGCAAATAATTCGTTTGTTTTAGTTGCTCCAGTAGTATTTGCTGCACTAAAAGTAGCAACTGCAAAAAATCCTTTAACTCCAGATATATCTCCTCCATATATAACTTCACCTGCATTAACTGGACTTGTATTAACTAAGTTAGCAAAATATTTATTTTCTTTTGCTTTAAAAGTATTTTGTAATAATGCTGCTTCCATGTTTGCTAGTGTAGTTGGTACTGAATAAGCACTAATAGAGTTAGCTGTATCATTTATATCTGTTAAGTATGTTGTGAAAGTACTAAGTGTCCATTGAGTATCTCCTTCATAATTAACAGTTTTAAAAGTTTTACTCATAGAAGGTTTAGCATTAAATATTGTAGTAACAGTGGAATTATTATTACTTCCATAAAAATGAGATCTATTAACATTTTCTGAATAATGTTGATATAAATCTCCAGTTAAATTAAATGTATAAAACCTGTTATCTAAACTAAACATTTGAGCTGGTACATAACTAGCAAAGCTAGTCCAACCGTTAACTTTTTCATCAAAAGAAAGTGTTACTGCTCTATCACCTGTAGATTTTCCTATAGTTGGTTGTATAGATAAAACGTATTGTTTACTATGTATATCCCATCCTCCTATAAGTTTACCTAAATTACCTAAACTACTTAAGCTTAAATTATCTCTAAAGTAATCAAACATACCATAACTTGATATTTCTGTTAAACCATCTTGAGATAGTCTCATTACAGCACTTTTGTTAGCATCTGTAAAATATTTTCTATAACCATAAACCGCAAAAGATTCTGGGTTAGTAGCAATACCATATTCTCCTGCGTAAGATTGTATTTGACCTATAACTAAATTACTACTAGTAGTCATAGGTTGACCCTCAGCCGTGTAAATAGCATCTTTATCTATTAAAGCTCTATTAACTTTATATTCTTGAAATATAATTAAGTTAGTATCCTCGGCATATAATAATTGTATAGTTCCTTTAGATGGATCTACAGTTCTTGTAATATCATTTGCAACTGAAAATTGATTAGTTTCATTTATATCTGTTCTAGAATTAAATACACCTGAGTAAATAATACTATTACCAAAACTTTCTTGGTATTTATTTTCTGTAGCCAAATAAGCGCGCGGAGCAATTCCTGAAAATACTCCATTAAAATCTCCTTTTATTCTAGACTCTTCAACATACCAATCATATTGAGCATTTGTTCTATCCATACTACCCGTTGTTCCATTCCAAGATTGATTTATTTTCTTAAGAATATAGGTATTATAGTATTTTATTTGTAACGTAGTTGCCATGTATTATAATCACTTATTTATTTAATATTTTACCAATAACATTATGTTGCTGGCCAGTCTTGGTATTTATACCATTGACTAGTATGAAATGGTGGTACTCCTGATGCTGGAGCTATAGTCGTAAAACTAGGTGGAGGATTTTGTAATGCAGTACTCCATCCTATCTGTACTTTTGCACCAGCGCTACATGTATTTAAAGCATCCCATTTTAATCTACAATTAATCCAAGCACATTCTTTAAATCCTTCATCTCCAGGAGCTATTCCAGCGTTTAATTGTGCTGGAGTAGGGTTAAAAGCAGCTAATGAACCAAGAGGTACGTATGCAACTGCTCCATCACTTAAATCATAATCTATAGTTATTGGCCCGTTAAAAGCTTTAGTACCATCTCCTTTAGCTGGAGCTTTCATAGTAGTAGTGTCATTAGTATTATAACCTCCAAACTCAGCATCTAATGCAAAAGTACTATTACCGCTAATCCTAGCGTATAAATATACTACTTCGTTTCTCCAATTTTGTATTCCTCCAACCCACGTAGGTAGTACGGGTGTAGATGAAGCCGTAGCACATCCAGGTAACATTGCTGTTGGAACTCCTTGATAATGGTTTGCTGGTACTATATAATTAGGATCTGAAGGAGTAGTAGAGGCAGTATACCAATTTGCCATTACACTAGTATAAAATGTACTTTCAGGGGTGAATTGTAAAGTTAATATTGCAGATTCACCTGTACCATTCATGTCTGTTAATTGAAGAGTCATTTCGTGTAAAAAAGGACCAAAGAAATCTCCTCCTAAAGTACCAGGAACACCACTTACATTTGTCATTCTATTTAACCATAAACCTTTCCAATTATCTGGAGATCCTCCTGTACAAGTAGCTTGATTTTGTACAGCTTGACCTTTTATATAAAAATAATAAGCGATATCAGCTGGAGTGGCACTGTTTCCTATATTTGTTCCTGTTACATCATCATACCAAACTCCCTGTTGATTTTGCCATCTACAATTATTTATACTCCATTCAATTTGTTCTGTTCTCTCACATGTATTACAGCTACCGTTCCAACCCTTTATTACTCCTACTCCACTTCCTAAACCAGCACTGTAGTAAAGAATAGTACTATCAGTTGCTGTAGGTGTAGGACCTATAGCTAGTTCAATTATAGGTGGATCATTAGTCAAAGCTCTAGTAAAACTTTGAGTTGAAGTAGTTCCATCAGCTTGCGTAAATAATATAGTAAATTGATATTTTTCTAACCAAGCGAAACCTTCAAGAGCAGCATGAGCAACTGTAGTTTGAAGTTTCCATGATCCTCCACCTGCTGCTACTATTTGAAATTCACTAACTCTGTTATTAGTTGTATCTGGAGCAGCATCACTAGAACTTAAAAAAGAATATACTGAACTTAAAACAGCTGTAGAGTTAACATCATTTCCTTGAGGAGTTAACGCGAAAAACGCGGTAGTTATATCTGCTCCCGCACAATCTCCTTCATTATGTAACCAAGTAAAACTACTTAAACCTGTTATAGCAGTACCTGAGGTTACTACAGCTTCATTTACATCTGATATAAGACCAGTAGTAGAGGTTTCCCAAAATAAATCTAGATTAGAAACTGTAGGAGAGGTTTCATAAACTGATAAAGATTGAGCATCTGGATATTCTGATGGGGATGTAGTTGTGTTAAACAAAGCCTGTGTTACTCCTATGGCTTTTTGCACACTTACTTTTGCTATCATTGGTTTTGATTCAATATCAAAAATAGAAAAATTATTTATATATGGTGCAGTTGGTGGAGTACCACTAGTTCCGTCATTATATTCTACTTCTGGAAAAACATCTTTAATACTCCCTATTAATTCTACTGAATCAGGGGTGGTATTAGGAGAGTATTGTTCGTTACTACCAGCCGCGGTTGCGGTGTTATTAGTAACTCTTCCAAACCATGTAAGTTCACTATTAAATTGAACGTCTTGATTGCTTATATCTTTTAATTGTCTTGGTACTTTATTTATATTATCGTGAAGTAAAGTTACAAAAGCAGTACTTCCTATTTCTGTTGTGTTTCCTTGTATAGGATAACCACTAACAATACCTGGTAAGTAAGCGTTGTAAAATTCTTGTTGTTGTTGTTTTATTACTACTCTATATGAGTAAAAACCTAATTGATTAATGCTATAAGTATAATTACTTACTTGATCCACTGTTTTAGGTTCTGTTCTAGCAGATGTATTACCTGAACCATGGTCACCTTGGAACATGTAGTTATCAGAAATTTCTTCAGTAGTATAAAATATGTATCTATCTGTACTTCCAATTTGACTAAATGTTTTAACATCTACATAATCAGTATATTTACCTCTTAAAAATCTTCCAACTCCAAATAAAGCTGTAGTATTAGTAATAACAGGTGGATTAGCAGCAAAACCTGTATCTAAACCAGGATAATCTAATTCATATCTGTATTGAGTGGTATTATAAAGATTTTTACCTAAAAGCTTCCATCCAGCACTTGCAGGAGTACCAGAAGTAAATGTTACTACTATTTCATCATCTCCACTATCTGTTTTGCCATATGTACTTGAACTAACTAATTCCCATCCTAACCCTTTATTTAGATATAAACTAAACACCGTATCATCTTGATAAGATAAATTAGTAAAAGTATAAGCCGCTTGAGCTGCTACTGTAGTTAATTCTTGAGTACTCCAATTTAAAAACCCTGCCCATGGAGAGGCAAATGTTGGTTCAGAAGAACTACCAATTGTATATAAACTTGGTTGAGCATAAAATCCATCAGTATCTCCATTTATAGTTAATACACTATCAAATCTTACATTTAAATTTTCTCCTGACCAAGACTTAGTTTCACTTGCGTTTTCTGCAGGTCTATATGTTGTAAAATAGTTAGAACCTTCTGTTGGTTCTCCACCTGCTACCAACACATTATCTTTAGAAGACAAAATAACATCTGTTTGTCTACCCCATTTATCTGCAAATATTATACCAACTTGATAATTTCTATTTTGTTTTATAGAATGTTGAGGATACTCTTCAGCTATTTGAGGGGTTCTATCGCTAGAACCTGCGGCATAATCTAATCCTAAAGGCGCATTATAACTTTGAATAAAATTACCATACATTATTCTATTACCTGCTACAGATTGTGATAGCGCTCTTACTGGAACTTTATCATAAACCCTAGTGGTTTCATCAGTAGGTAAGGTTTTAAAAGGAATTGTTGATTGATAAGTGTATTGGTATATATTAGTTTTGTTTAAGTTTGTTATAAATTGAGGATTTACATCAATACTTTGTAATATTTTATAAGCTAAAGAATCTGATTCTTTATATATTATATCAATTTCTTGAACTTGATAATCAGTTATTATATCTAACGACGGTAATTCTATATTTAAAATTATATTATTAATATTATTTTGCATAAAATTAACAACAGTTGCTCTCATAGCATCATCTTCATCGTCATTCAAAAACCATCCTTCTTGTTGTGGTATAAAACATTCTTGTGTAAACGGAGCTATAATAGAATATTCTCCATCTGCATATTTAAATCTATAACTAAATCTAACAAATTTATCTTTTATAAATTCTGGATCACCTTGCCAACCTTTAAAACCAGCGTCTTGCACTACTCTTACTGCATAACCTTGTATTGTGCCTGTGTTAGCTACTCTAGTAGGCGCATTACCATTGTCTTCAACTAAAAAATACTTATTAACATCAGCCATCCAATATCTAGCTTCAGTTGTTAAATCATCAAAATCATTATTAGCCGCAGTAGCTTTTCTTTGACCTGAAGGTGTCGCATCAAAACCGGTAGAATTATTACCAGCTTGACCTGTTGAATCCCATAAATCTGTAGACTTTATATTACCAGGTGTTCCTGTAGTTGTTTCTGTTATAAGATTAGTAAACATTGCGTCTGTAGCTAATGTATAACCATAAGGAGCTAGATTTCTAGAATCTGTTACAGCATGTCTATTATATAGTTTTTGATAAAGCACACCATTAGATAATTGATTATCATAATAACACCAACAACCAACATCATTATCATCATTAGTTTTCCAATCTGCAAAAGATTCTGCTTGTGGTATTATATCTCCATTTCTATATCTAGTTACATCTAAATTATTTGTTGCCCATGTATAACTTCCAATATTTATTACAGGTATATTGCTAGCATCAGACATTGTACTAGGTTTTAATGAACTAACACTTCTTAAATCTATTAAAGAAGGAGCTAAATAAGGAGAGAACTTACACACAGTTACACTAGTTTCATTATTATAATAAGATGAGTTTTGAGAAGCTGTAACAACATTTATAACCCTAGGTTGATTTCTATTATCAGTAAAAAATAATAAATTTTCTAATAGATTAACTCCGTGAATAGGGTGTGTAGTAGAGAAGTTTAAAAAATAACCATTGACTAGTTCTTGTGTGTTTGTAGTGTTAGAACTTGGTTGCCATCTTAATATTTTACATGTAGCTGAAGAAGATGTATGAGTAGTTGATTGATGATCAGTAAGAAAATAATAAACATAACCACTTGCTTCATCAACATAAGAACCAATACATTGAGCATCTGCAAAAGAATCTATTAATAATTCATTACCTAATATAGCTTCTAATGCCCCAACGTCTTGACTTTCTGATCTAGAGACTGCTATGTTTTGAGCATCTCTGTATTCATTATTTGGTACTAGTCTATCGTCTAAGTCTTTATTCATCTTAGACTTGATAAAACTATTTTTATTTTCTGCCATACTTAATTTTTAATCCACTTAGATTTGTTACGCATAACTTGTACTATCTCATCTAGTTTGATATTAGATAATCTAATTTTAGCATTTCTTAGTTTAGCTGTTTTTTCTTTTTTAAGTCTTAAAACAACATATTCAGGTTGATTAATTCTACCAGCTATAATTGAATACATTATATAAGAATACATAGCATCTTCTACCATCTTAGGCACTCTACTATCTAAATCATAAGCTAAACCATCTGATATATATTCAAAAACTATCATTAAATTAGCTAGATTACTAGAAAAAGATAATTTATTTTCTCTTTCATTTATATTAAACCAACCATTCATTTGAGAAGAAGATGGTTCTAAACCATATCTTTGGCCCAATCCATAACCAGTTCCAAGACCCCAACCATATCCATAACCATACCAATCTGGATCTATCCCATTATTAATATCTTCATTAGTTAAGTCGTTATTGATTAAGCTTGTGTTAGTTTTATGCCATCTTTCCTGTGTTATAGGTGTACCTTCTATATCATCACCAAAATTATCTGTAGTTGGTATCCCATCATCATCTTGAATTTGAGTATAATATGGACTAGTCGTTATATTATTAGTAGGGTATATAATATGTTGAACCCCTAATTGATCAATCCAAGAACATCTAACGTAATTAACATAATCTTGAGGTAATACTAATGTTAAATTTGGAGGAATAGTTAATTCTGAAGATTTAATACTTTTTAATGTATCATAACTAAATTCCTGCATTGCTCTTTTAGCATGGAAAATTACATCTGTTCTTTTAACATTTGGAATTAATTTGTCTTTACCAACATATCCTACTAAAAAATTATTTACAATATCATTTAGTTTTACATATTTATAACTACCATAATTATCTTCTACAGCTTGACCAAAAGCCTTATCTGTATCTGTATCACCGTATTTACCACCGGATAAACTTTTTAATTGAACAACGAGAAAAACACTTGCTGCTAAAGTTCCAGTAATTTTTATAGTATTATTATCAAGCTCATAAGCCGCAGTATACTCTGTCCAAGTTCCGGGTGTTCCTAATGTACTAGTGTATATTTTAAAATTATTTAAAGCATAGTCGGTTGTAGTTGGATCATAATTCGCTAAATATAAATCTGTATCAAATGTGGTTGTAAAAGTTTGATTATTAAATGGAGCAGAACTTGATCCTCTAAAGTTTTGAGATCCTGCATAATACTGTTGTGCTGTTTCACTTATCATACCATTGTTAGGTGGTTTTATTATACTTGCCATAACTTATTATTGTTTTTCATTTATTTCATTAGCAGCTAGTTCTTGTGACGCTGCTTGAACTATCATTGGATCTTTAATTGTAATACCCGCATATTTTAATATTTCTAATATTACAGTGCTTTGTTCTGATACATCTAATTCAAAATCAACAGAAGTAGTAGGTTGCCACACATAGTAACCTGTAGCGTTACTAAAGTTCCATATTACATCTCCTGGTTTTCTAAGATAGCTTACTGTAACACTTTCATTTATAGTTTGAGGATATATTATTATTTTATTTTCTTCATAAACATAAACTGGAAAATATTCTGAAGGTTTTGTAATAGTAGACATATTCATTTGTGCTAATTCGTTTCTTTGAATAGCTTGAACTTCTTTATCATCTTTATATAATACAGTTCCTAACTTATAAAAATCATGTGGATATAAGGTAATTAATAAAGTAGAACCCGCAGCTATAGATCCAGCTGTTAAATTAAAAACTCCTCCAGTTATATTATAGTTAGCGTATGCTACACCGTTTAGTGTAACTACTACATTACTGTCTGCTACTTGAGCTTGTGTTATTGTTGTTAATGTGTAAGCGGTTTGTGTATTTACTGTTGCAAAGGTTTGCGTACCGCTAGCCACTCCTGAAGTGTTAGGAGTTGTAAAGTAATTAGGTGTTCCAGCTACATAAGTCGCAGCGCCTAATACTTTGAATATATCTAGTTTTTCTTGAACTGTTTTGTATCTATCCCCATACTCACTTTCGTTTTGAGGAAGACGCATTTGTTGGTTTAACGTTTCAAAATAGCTTTCAAAAATTTCTAATTGAACTTGAGTAGCAATTTTATTAAACTCATCTGGAGTTAAATAACCTCTTTGTTCTTTATTTATTATTAATAAGACTGTTTTGTAAACCTTATCTACGTTTATAGCCATTTATTTTTTTTTAAAATTATAGTACGGGGTCCGAAGACCCCGACTATATTATTATAATTACAGGTATTTATAGTTTTTTATCTATAGACTTGTAAATTTCTACCCCTTCATCTGTTTTGAAAAACGCAGCCATCGCTGAGTACGGATTTTCATCAAAAGGTACAGTCATAAGCTTTCTATTATTAGAACCCCATGAAAATGATCTTTGATCTTGAGATAATTTTATAATACCTACTTCAGTTGCTTTAATAGCAACATTTCTAAGTTGAACATTTTCATCTTTAACTAAATCAATAAACAAATATGGATTAGATCTAGCAAAAATAAGTAAATCTCTTCTTAATTCTTTAGAACTCATTTTATCTACTTTTGAACCTATTTCTACACGTAATATTGCTTCAGCTATATCTATACTAATTTCTCTAGCTAAATTTAAAGCATCAACTTGCATATCAAGTACTTGTAGTTCATCAACAGCTTCTTCAACAGCATCAAACTCTGTAAATAAATTTTTTCTTAATGGGTGATAAAGAGATAATAATTTTTGTAAATTTTGTTTTTCTTTAGGCACCATTAATACTCCATCTTTAAAAATTATATGACCCATCGTTGCTTCACCTTTTTGTTCATCTACAAAAGGAGAATCTTGATTAGTAGCATATCTAAGTTCTCTTTGTTTACCAGTGCTTTCATCAAAATACAATAAAGCATGTTTTCTAGTATGTTTAGAGGGTATTGTTAATGTTAAAGGAGACTTATTATCTTGAAGAAAATATCTTCTATCTTTTATTTCCCATTTAGGAGCTTGAGGTTTTTTAACCTCTATTTCTTTTTTTACTTGTACTGGTTTTTCAACCAATACAGTTTTTTCTTTTTTTGACATAATATAATATAATTAAATAGTTAAAGGTATATGGGCGCCGAAGCGCCCTTACCTTATAAATCAACTACACGCCTTTGAATAATACAAAGTTGTTAGCTGCTTGAGTTACTAGACATCTTTCTGATAAGAAGTTAACTTCCATAGCATCAAGAGTAGAAGTGTAAGCA
>Ga0208013_1001190_pt1 | contig 12528 bp, 13 predicted proteins | sample 16_taG_FD_184091 | JGI IMG/M metagenome (GOLD analysis project Ga0208013, IMG submission 184091) | Marine viral communities from the Subarctic Pacific Ocean - 16_ETSP_OMZ_AT15313 metaG (SPAdes) (version 2) | ecosystem: Environmental > Aquatic > Marine > Oceanic | place: Pacific Ocean | collected...
CTATAACCTTTATTACTAAAACTATTAAATGGAAATACTGATTCATCTTTTTGTAAATCTCTAAGTTCTCTATATTCACCACTTCGTAACATAATTTTATGGTCAGGTGTTGCTAATAAATTAGAACCATCATCCAAAGTAAGTTTCCACACTTCTGTATTTTCTTTTGTTTTCCAAGTTTTAATTGATTGTCTAATGACTACTTTTCCATTTTCATCAACTGAATAAACTGGGTATTGAGTATCTACTAAATCTTTAATTGGAACTGTATTTCTACCATCAGCTACTGCTACTAATGTTTCACCAACAATACAAGGATTGCCACCAGCTACTCTATGGTCTTTTCTATCTTTTCCGTTTCTCATACGAGAATAGTCTTGCATATTTTCTAACCACGCGAATCCTGGTTCACCATTGTCGTTAATTCTTTCAGAGGCTGCTGTATAATCCATTCCAAGTTCAGCAAAGATTGAGTTGTTTGATGTCCAACCATATGTTTCTCTGTGTGGATTCTTTTTGTAATTCTTTAAGTTTATGTATTCATCTGATTCTGAATCACCGAATACTATTTCGGCAGTTCGTCTAACATTACCTGCTACAACACATTTACCGATTAGATTCATTATATCTACGATGGTTGTTATTGATATTGGTTCACCTACATTTTTATCTAATGCTTTACTTACCGTTTCGTGTACTTCTTTAAGGGGTTCTGAACCACTTGATACACCACCGAAACCTTTAATCGGTTCGCCTTCACCTCGTATCAATGAATAATCAAATTCAACTGGAGCTACACCAAGAAAGTAACTATCTAACAATCTTTGTAATGATTCAACCCAACCTTCACGACTATCTGGAATAACATATAAGTCATTCGTTCTGTCGTGTTTTGGTCCTCTCACTATGAATGTATCAGCACCTTTTGTATCAAATCCTACACCTACTCCAACCATTGAAGCATCCATTAAGAATGTAAATGGTTTAGACAAGTCGTCTTTTAGGTTTTGTGTTGATACGAATGCACAATTGTTGAGGGCGGCGTAGAGTCCTTTTTCTTCGGTTAGTGATGTTCCCATCGACCACAACCCGCGTCCAGGAGGCAAGAATTTCATATTGAAAATTCGGCCATACATCTCTTGTGCTGACCTTTGTGCTTGCCACGCGTTCCACCCTAAATCATATCTCTCAATGTGTTTCTTTTGCATGTTGTAAGTTCCCTCTACAACACGCTGGACAGTTTCCCACCACATTTCGTTTTTTCCATCCTCTTTAATTCGAGAATAGGTTCTCATATACACTAACTCACCTAATCCGTTAAACCCGAATGGTGCTCTTTTTCTTTTATATCCGTCTATGAAATTGTCTGATAAACTGAATTTCTTAAATTCTGCCATATATAACTCCTATAATTCTTTTGTGATTTGTATCAATTTTTTATCTAATAACATTTATAAATATCATTCTTTTGTCAAATTATTACATCTATTAAAAAAAATCATGTTTAATTGTTCTATTTGGGTTTACATTTTTTATATTATATTCTACTACATCTAAATTAAATTTTGGTTCTTCTTTCATTATCTCATATTTTCCTTTACCAACTAATTCTTTCCATTCTAAATCTATATCTTTAGGATATTTTATATTCCACTCCATATTTGAATCTTTTAACATTTTTTTAGCCTTTCTATTTAAGGGTAAAATATACCTAAATTGTTTACCCTTTATTCTCTTTATTCCTTTCTTTTTCATAAAATCATATGTAAGCCAAAAAATCTTATCTTTACCTACCATTTTGGCATTTTCCTCACATAAGGTTCTAGCTGAACGAGGATGAATTTTTTCACCCTTATCACTAACATATATATCTGTCCAAATAAAACCACCATACAAAAAATTAAATGATTGATACACATATCCAGCTTTACCAACTATACCATCAGCCCAAGTGTAAAGAAATAATCTATCTGATGTATTTATCTTCATCCATTTTACAACCTTAGATAACATTTGAGATTCTGAATTTTTAGGCATTTCATCTAACATACACATTTTACCAATTTCATAATAATCTTTAGTCTCTAATCCAGGAAACATCTTATTTATAGTACCTTTAGGTTGAGTGCCCCAACCTAATGTGACAACACCCACTAATTTATTTTCTAAAAAACACCCAAGATAATGTTTTGTTAACCTTGGCATAACTTTTGAGTAGTGTGTACTTTGTATCAAATCTATAGCTAATTCTTTACCTATCTCTTTTATAGTAAGATTATTCATTCATTGAATCCTCTTCTAATTCAACTATTCTCTCTTTTAATGTTTCTATATCATTAAATCCATTCAATTGTATCACCATATCAGTTACACTTGATAAACACCATACACAGAATCCAACCGGTGATATTCCGAAATTTCCTATTATATCACCATTATCTGGTTCTAATTCTGAATCACATATACTACAATTATCAATCATCGCTCATCAAATCATCATATCTATTAGATAACATCTTTTTCATAAGGTTATCTCTATTATCAATCTTACCTTGTGTTTCTTTTCCACCCACACTTGTAGATTCAAATATTTCAATCGCTCCAGTATTAGTATTCATTTTTGCTGGGAATGTTATACCATCAGGTCCAAATCTGTTTTTTATAACGTGGAATCTTCCTGTGTTTCCTATCTTATCTTCTACTTTTCTTGATAAAGATACTACGAAATCAGCAGTCATAATCTTTTGATATGATTCAGCTACTTTTTGAGCTTCAATCACATCTTCGTCAAGAGCACTACGATTAGCTTGTGAAGCTGTCCATATTGGAACTTCAAACTCACCAGCCAATCCTCTTAAATCTTCATATATGTTTCCAAGTGCGTGTCTTACTTCTCTCGCATTTCCGGTATCTTTTAATATATCAGCATAATCTACTACAACCATATCAAAGTCTTTACCCATCATTCGTAGTTTCTGTAAGTGAGCTGATATTGTATTTACTGATGCTGTCTTTGTTGGAAAGTATTTAACAATTAACTCACCTTTAACATCTTCAATCTTTGTCTTCACATCATCTATGTGATACTTTAAGTTTTGGTTTGCTATTCCTGTGAAACAGCTATCGTATCTTAATCCCACATACGCTTCATTTAACTCTAATGTATAATGAACTACGTTTGAACCTCGTTTCATTGAACCAGCTCCAAGTGCACATAGAATCCAAGTCTTACCAATACCAGCAGGTGCCACTATTACTCCAAGTTCACCACCCGCCAAACCACCTTGCATTAAATCATTGAGAACATCCCATGGAGTTTCTACAGTATCACGAGCCATCTCTGAATATCTTATTTCAATATCTTCTTGATAGTCATGTCCTAAATTTCTTTCAGCTCCTGCTCTCATAGCATCATCAACTAACTTTTTGATTGCATCGAAATCACCATTATGTTCAAGTATATCAACTGATTCGATGATTGCGTTTTTTAATGTTTGATTTTTGAAGAAGTCAATTGCTTGGTCTTTGATAAACTCTAAATCTGGTGCTTCTAAATATCTATATACTTCTTTAAGTGTTTCAACTATTGTAGTTTTCAGAATATCATTATGAACATCTTGAACCTTTACTTTGAATACATCAAGTGTTATAGGTGCTTTATATTCATCATAATATGATTTACATTCCTTTACAATCCATTTAAGTGAATCGCTGTCATAATGTTTCTCATCAAGTATATCATAGATTTGTGCTATGAAACTTGAATCTGACATTAAACACGATACAGATTTGATTTGAAATGTGTGTCCGAAATCTGATAATTTATTTGTCATTTATTCTCTCTAAAAGAAGTCATGTTGTGCTTCTTCTGGTTTATGTGCTTTAATTCTTTCTTGTGCTATTACTACATAATCACTATCCATTTCCATACCGATATATTTTCTGTTCAGTAGTTTAGCTGCTATACAAGTTGTTCCACTACCTACGAATGGGTCTAATACTAAATCGTCTTCTCTACTACCAAGTGTTACAAGATAAGACATAAGTGATATTGGTTTTACTGTTGGGTGAAAGTTCTTTTCATCTGTTCCTTTATTCTTCTCACTCTTACTTGCTTTTGGAACAATCAGAAATGGATATGTTACTTGAACATCTAATGGTAATTCTTGTATTCTACTTTCCCACCAAGAATCTAAGTCGTAGTATCTACTGAATGTTCCTTCATCACCTCTTACATCCAAAGCCTTACGATGACCTGTATATTCACCATGAGTATTATTCGATTTATAATTAGATGGTTCTTTTCCTGTTGTCGGAGCTTGTGCACCTTTACTTGGAATACCTAACACATCATCTTGAACAAGTAAGTTAGCTGCAAATCTACCTAATGGACTTGCTTCTGCTGTATCATTATTCTCTGACTTAAATCCACTTGTTTTAAATACTGTATTTTCTTCTCTTGGTTTTCTGTTTGTTGTTTTTGGTTTCTTCAATCCCCATTGTTGAGATGGATTATGTGTATATGCCTCACCTTCTTTTATTGAGCTTCTTTCCGTGAAACCTTTTGTATCATTTTCGTATGTTTCTATATCATTCTGACCTTGGAATGGTATTCTCACACCATCTAACCAAGTTACACCTTTACCATTACTAAGTGCTTGGTCTAAATAACCTTTTTGGTCTAATGGTTTCATACATACAATGACATTTTCCCAAGCTGGTTTAGGTTGATAACCTGCGTATGAACCATCAAGTTCTTTTGCTTTATCTGATGCTGGGTTGTTTTTTAATTCTACTACTTCAGTAGCTTCTTTACCCCATAAATTTCTACCATCATTTGTTTCTGATGTATCAGAATCACCATATGCGGAAACTCGTGTACCAGTTACTTCTCGTTCTTTACCCATCCTCTTATCAACTGCTTTCCCAATATTCATCGCCTTTGGAAATCCTGTAGCGTATGTCCAAGCAATCGGTGTAAAGTCAATTCTGAAACCAGCGTCTTCTAACATCAAACACATTCTACTATGAACATCAGAACGAGGTGCAGACATAATGAAAGCGAATCCACCTGGTTTTAATACTCTAACGGATTCTTTCCATATATCGATTGATGGTAGAGCTTTATCCCAATCTTTACCCATAAATGAATAGCCAATTTATTCAACCGTACGGCGGGTCTGTAACAATACTATCCACCGTACAATCTTCTATCTCCTTCAATAAATCTAAGCTATCACCATGTAATATTTTATTTTCCATAATATTCATGACCTTTTTTAAATTTTGATTTTTTCCAATTTTCATTTTCCATCATTTTTTTGATGGACTTTTTATTCATAACACGCCAACCATTCATATCAAATTGTTTTATTACTTCACCTAACAATTCCATTTGTTTGACTGAAAACGCGTGTCCTCTTGTTCTATTACATAATTCACAACAAACTATACAATTTTCTTTAATATGACCTAAATCATTATTTATTCTATCATAACCCCATTCTTTTAATTCAATAAACTTACAACCAAGCAAGTCAACAATTTCTTGTTTTCTAATTTTATCTTTTTCTGTTTGTCGTTTATGTGCTTTTTCATAATACTCAATCACAACATTTTTTTCTTTATCATACCCATCAACCCAATATCCTAATTCTTTGATATGATATTCTCCACCATTTTCAGCGTGTTGAAAGTTGTATCCGTGTTGTTTTCCGTATTCATCAATTATTTTAATTGAATTTATGTTATATCTTGGAACACATTTACCTTTAGCATTTTCAATATAATTTATTGTACTCACTCTCAATTTCTTTTTAGTTTTCGATGGTGTTTTCCATCCCAATTTATTCTTATTCCCTTTTGCTGACTTACTCATCAAATGTTTGGTTTCATCTGTTCTTTTTGAACCTACTCGTTTTTTATTAGAAGTAACTACCGCCATTCTTCTTTTTTCCAATTTCATACTTTCTATGTGAGAACAACTACTACAACATTTATCATTTCTAATGGCTCTATAATATGATTTTTTATATTTATAAATCATATATTCTTCACATACTTTACATTTTCGTTTATATTCCACCAAATCTGGATATATTTTATTTTTACAATTTTTACATTCAGTAATCTTTTTCATACCAATTTCAAATGTATATTTATCACGATATGTTATAATGTTGTCACAACTATGGCATTTTTTACTCCACTTTGTTTTTTTCTTCATAGTATTTCTCCATACGCTTCTTTTTTATCTTTTCTGCGTTTTTGAGATAATATTTACGAGCCGCTATTCTATTCGCTTCCCGTCTTTCTTCTTCTGTTTTGTATTTCTTTATTCTTCCCATATTACCTCTCTACTATAAATATCTATGATAACAAAAAAATGATAACATTTTTTATTTATTTTTAAGGCCACGAAACCTATCAATTCTAACAAATTCATCCAACCAAGAATTAAAGTTTTTAATCTGATTACTCAACTTATCCTGTAAAAAAAGAGTTTGTATTTTATACTTAATCAGTTGTGGAATTTCTCTGTTCACTGCTTCTTGTACTTTTAATTTTACATGTCCTGGAATATCTACTTTGTTTAGTTGCATTAGTAGATAATTCCTCTTCACTAAGTTACTACTATTTTTTATATTTTCCAAGAGTTTTATTTTAGAATCTGATTTTTCTACATAATCTAATAGTTCCATTACACCAAAATCTTTATCATCTGCTATTGGTTCAAGATATTTAATTATAGATTTTATACCACATCCTGGTATTCCACCGATATTATCAGATTTATCTCCATCAAGTATTCTGTATGTTAGAATGTTGTTTGATGGTATTCCATATTCATCTAAAACTTCTTGTTTATTGTATAATTTCTTCTTTGTTGGACTCCACACTTTCACTCTATCATCTACAAGTTGTAAGAAATCCTTATCTGTACTCATCAAGAATATATCACTCTCTGTAAGTACTTGTTGTGAGATGTAAGCCATTACATCATCGGCTTCTACATTATCAATTGAAATCAGGGTAAGTGGTAATTGTTCTAAATAGTCAATTAACCTACCCATCTGTTGTCGCATTGATTGTTCTTCATCTTGAGGTGCAGTTCCCCAATCAACATTTCTGTTTAATCTTTTCTTGACTTTACGATTAGCTTTATACTCTGGATATATTTTTCTTCTTTTTGGTGAACCACCTTTACCATCAAAGACGATGATACAACGAGATGGTTTTAGAATATCACAAGTATATCTTACTGACCGAAGAAATCCAATTAACCCACCAATGTGTAATCCGTCATCATTCATCGCTGGATTGACTGCAAATCCACGAATGAAGGTGTTGAGTCCATCGATAATCAACACCCTATCATTCAATCGTACTACTTCTTTGTGTTCTTCATTTTTGGTTTGGTCTAAAAAAGATATAAACTTATCGTTCAAGTCCTTGTTAGAGTTCATCCACTACCTCATCAGTATCTACAACATCATCGATACCAAGTACCTTAGAATCATATTTAAGAATACAAGCATCACATATCTGTTTATAACAATATTCTTTCAAGTCTGGATTCTCTAACAATAAGTTTTCAAAATCCTTTGATTGAAATTTGTATTCTTTGATAAGTTCACCTGTGTCTGTGTCAGCATGTTGTATTGTGTACCAAGCTCCACCTTGTTTAAGTAACTTGTGTTCTTTCATTACTGTGAGCCAACTACCATAATCATCAATACCAGTATCAAAGAATAATGGGAACTCTGCAGTTCTCATCGGTGGACCAAGACGATTCTTAATCACTTGACCTTTTATCTTAATACCAATTGTATTCTTCTTACTAGCATCTTTAATCTGACCCATATTCTTGAAACGAACACGAGTTGATGCGTGAAATGGTAGTGCTTTACCACCTGATGTAGTCCAAGGGTCTCCAAACATTACACCGAGTTTCTGACGTAATTGATTTGTAAAGACGAGAGCCACTTTTTGTCGAGCTATCATTTGTGTTACTTTTCTCATAGCTTTTGATATGATGATTGCTTTGGCTGTTGCCCAACCATCCTTATCAAAGTCAGCATCCATCTCTACTTTTGTAGATGCAGCTGCTAAACTATCAACGAGTATTGTAACTAACTTATCTTTATCTGATTCTCTAATCTTTGTAACGATTGTTTCAATAGTTTCAAATACTTCTTCGACCGTTTCAAGGTGTACATATAACATTTTAGTTGTATCTATACCTATCGCTTCAAGAAACTCCGGTGATACTGCTGATTCTGTATCTATATAAACAGCTATACCATCTTGTCTCTGTGTCGAAGCTAATAGATGAGAACCTATTAAAGACTTACCACTTCCTTCTAAACCATTTAATTCAGTAATCTTACCTACGGCAACACCACCATCTGGTTTATTGGAAATAGCTATATCTAACATTGTTGAACCTGTTGAAATCCAATCTGTTACATCAGTTGGATTAGAATCTTCATCAAGAAAGTATGCAACTTTTTGGTGTTTGAAAGTCTTATTTAATTCATCGGCTATAATTCCAGCCAAGTCGTCTTTTTTTGACATAATATTTCTCCTAAAGAATGATGGGATGAGATGGAACGAACTCACACCCCATCAAGTTAATAACTATTCTTAACTATTGAATAAATCGTCAAATGCGTCACTGACATCTGATGTAGTTTTTGCTTCAACATTTGTTGTTGGTGTTGTAGCAGCTGTTACATTTGATGTTGTTTCAGTTGTGTCATCTGATGGATTTAGATAAGTCGCGAGAGCTTCTTTAAGTTCATCATAAGATGGTTCTGTGTATAACTCTGTTAAATCAGCTTGATTGTCGAAAATACTTTTAAGTAAAGTATCATCATCTGTGATTGTAGTTTGGTTAGGTTTAACACGAACTGTTGTCTTACCATACTGATTTCCTGCTTCTGCTGGTGTTTGGCGTTCAATACCAACATCACGACCATTTGATGGGTCTGTAATATCACCATAGTCAGGGTCAGCGATAACACTTAAAAGTTCTTGGTAAACTGTTTTACCAAATCCCCAAAACTTAACACCTTCATTTTCACGACCACGAACTACAACGGGAACAAATGTTCTCATTTTAGGTTCTAATCGTTTTCCTTGAATCCACTCATCTTTGTTTCCAGTTGATTTCAATTTGTTTGCAAATTCTTCAACTGGGTCTGGACGACCAAATGAGGTTGGTGACATATAAGTTTTATTGTTACCTAAATTGTAATGAAAGTATAATTCAATAAATGGATTATCTTTATTATGTTTATAAGGAACAATACGAACTACTTGCATACCAGGATCAGGTTTCCAAAAGTTGTCTTTGTTTGAGGTTGTTGATTGTAGCTTGGTTAGCTTTGATTTGATTGCATTTATATCCATGCCTTTTCTCCTACTTTGTGTTTTATCGTTTATCGTTTATTATTTATGGTTAAATCGTATAACCATATAACCTATTTTGTATTACTATAATATATATCTATTTAGACATATAAAACAAGTCTTTTTTTTTAAATTATTTACAATTTTCTTCACACCCACATTCACATCCATGACCACAATCTTTTTTCCATTTTTTGATTGGGCATTCTGCAGATGCATAGTGAACTTTTACATTCATAAAGCATCCGCAATGAGTACATCTACCATCTTTTTTATTTGTGTCTGGATTTGTTTCATCGTATTTGAGATGAGGACAAGTTTTACATATATCCCATCTTCGTTCCGCTTCTTCTTGTGATGTGATTACTTGTGAACCTTTTAACCACGACTTCAAACCTTTCCAATGTTCAACTGCGATGTTTCTAACCATTTGAGATGCTGGTGGGAGTTTTTGTTCTTCACCTAACATCTTTTCGGTTTTGTCAATACAATTTAATTCTTGTTCGGTAGCTTCTCTATCTTTTGTTACCTTTGGTCTGAATTTAGTCAATATTATTGAACTCCTAAATGTTTCATTAGTTTATCAAGTTTTTGTTCGAGTGTATTCATTCTACCCTCTAATCCAGCTGGATTTTGAGCTGGTGATTGTTGCATACCTTGTCGTCTTTTCTTAAAGTTTTCAATAATCATATTTGATGGTTGAAGATTTGGTAAATGTGAATTTTCATCTTTCCACTTTTCATACTCTTTACCCCAAGTTTCTAACTCAGCGTCAGTTGCTTGTGGTGTTGGTGGTTTAGGTGGTTCTGATTTTGGTCTTGGTCTTTCGAGAATTTGGTCAGCTGACTGTAAGTTTGGAAGATGTGAATTTTCTTCAGTCCATTTCTTGTATTCCTTTTTCCATTTAACTTCTTCTTTATTTGTTGAACCATATAATGGTGGTTTTGGCATTGGACCTTTTGGTCTTGGTGGTTGAGGAATATCTTCACCTTCAATCCATTTCATCATAATATCTTTTTCTCTGAACCCACAAATTTGATGACCAGTGTCAGCGTTGATTAACCACGGTGTTCCGCATTGTGTGTTAAACTCTTTTTTAAGTTCTTCGTTGATTTTCTTGTTTTCTGGGTCAGATAAATCTAATTTAAGAATATCGTGTCCTTCTTTAATCAATTCATCAACGATTGGTTCTGATTTTTTACACCATCCACATCCTACTGAATAGAAATAATATAAGGGTGATAATTCTTCTGAATCCTCTACGGCTTGTAGAGTTTCTTCTTTTGTCTTTGACATAACCATTTTCTCCTATTGTGTATATAAGTATGTATTATTTTTTTGAAACGACTAATCTATTTTAATTATTTTATAGATTCTTGTATTAATTCGATTTAGTCCATCTGAATTTGTAACTAATAATGTATTTTGGAAATTTTCCCATGGAACAATAAATTTACTATCTACTACTCCGTTGTTTAAGTCTGCAATAACCTCATTTAATGCATTTATTGTATATAATGTATTTGTATGTTTTTTTCTGTGTAATGATATAGTTCCTTTTACATCATTAAAATCTGCTCCCGCTGATAAATCTACATTGTATGTACATATTAACTCACTCACACTATCTTCATTTTGTAAGACATATATCTTACCGAATGCAATTGTATATGCACCTTTAATCTGTTTGATTGTTTCATCGATATCAGTTTTAGTTGTGAATGTAGCTAATAGTTGGGTTCTCATTAAAGTGCTTCTAACTTATCTATTTCTTGTTTTAAGGATTGTCTTTGTTCAGTATTTGCATCTTCCGCCTCTTCCATAATTTCTTTAATTCTTGCATTTACGAATCTTTTTTTCGTAGCTGGTTTCCATTCTGATACATCAGTCGTTCCTTCTTTTATCACATTTCCCATAAATGTAGTTTGATTCATTTCTAATGCTGGTGACGCGCCAAGTGCTTTTGCTCGAGCTTTAACTCCAAAGAGATGAAATTCACCATCTTTGTGTTTAATTTTAATTTCTCCTGATTTAGCACCATCTTTGATATCTATAACTATTTTATCATTCATTTCATCTAATAGTTGTTCTTTAAATTCTTCTTTTTGGTCTTCATCATCTATTCCTAAATATTGTTCGTATTTATCTTGCAATCCAAAAATTTTAAGAAGAACACCTTTATCTAATTCAACTGCTGGATTATTTCCATATAAAGTTATAAATTCATCTAATTTTTCACTCTTACCAAAAAGTATATCTTCTACATGCATACCATCCATACATAATTTTTTTAATCCTTTGGCTACATTTTCATTTGAACTTGCTTGATTTAAAATAGATTGTGTTAATTTAACTTCTCTACCTCTCAACGCATCATAAAATTGAGGAAATTGTTCTCTAATTACTGGGTCTTTCATAATTTTAGATAAGTACTTTATCTCTTCACCTTTAATATGTGGTAATTCAGAAATTATTTTTTCTGTTTCATTAACATATTTTAAATACTTATCACTATCGAATATATTTGTAAATTCTTCTTCAGATAAATTTTTATAATCATTAATTCGTTGTAACATTGCATCTTTAAAATCTTGATTACCTTCAAATTCATTGTTGATTGTTTTTAAATCTCCATAAAAACCATTATTTTGTCCATCATCCGGACCACCATTCCAATAAGTATCTATTGATGTGGCTTTTTCAAATGCCTCTAATTCTTCAGGTTCTAAAGTTTCACTCAATGAATCAACTAATAGTCCGTGTTGTTTTTTATACCCACCATTTAACAAAAATACATTAGTAGTTTGTTTTAAAGATATACCTACATTTCTTCCATCTGTTAATTGTATAAACATATCAGAAGATGTTCCATGTCCTTCTGTACCAATAAGAGCTCTTCCAGATGGTGTATCCCATACTACTTCTTTTATATCACTACCATAAACATCATTTATCCACTCTGCGGTATTTAACGCCGCTTGGGCCCATTTTGAATCTAATATTTTTTCTTTGTCTTTGGCTAATCCAACTAAAACCTTTTTTACATCGTCTATACTTTTTCCACTTACCAATTCTCTAACAGCGTAATGAACTGCAGCTTCTCCTGCCCTTGAT
>Ga0208013_1001198_pt1 | contig 12485 bp, 20 predicted proteins | sample 16_taG_FD_184091 | JGI IMG/M metagenome (GOLD analysis project Ga0208013, IMG submission 184091) | Marine viral communities from the Subarctic Pacific Ocean - 16_ETSP_OMZ_AT15313 metaG (SPAdes) (version 2) | ecosystem: Environmental > Aquatic > Marine > Oceanic | place: Pacific Ocean | collected...
TTAATGCGGGCGCAACCCGCACGGTCTTGCAGCCTGATTTACAGCGTCGAACGGGACGCAACAAATATTTTTTTGTTGTAAAAGAATTGTTAAACATTATTATCACCTCGATTTTTAAAATTTATCCCTTCGTCGCCAAATACCACATTCAAAACATATGATGTTCCAGAACTAATACACGCTAATAAGAAAGCACTAGTAATAGAATAATCAAATGTAAATAGTTCTGTATATTGGTTAATTGCCCACAAAAAGAGTCCAACCCACCAGCCTACACAGATAGAACAATGAAAGAAGTGATGAGAGGGGCGGATTTTATCGAATATACTTCCAAATACTAAAATTTGCGTAAGACCATAAGCAGCAAGCACAAATAGCAACAAGTTCATTAGTAATATCCATAACCACTTAAATAGCGGCGGATCCGTGATGGAGTGATGGAACCCTTCTTCGGTTCTTGGGGAACTTCCCCAAGCCTCGTAGAGTCTCCTGGTGTGGGATCCACGAGATGATCTTCAAACTCATTTTCAATAAAATCTTGCATTTCTAAATGAGGTGTTTGAGAATCAATGAATTTTTTTGTAGAATATAAAACTACCTGGGCGGCACTGACCTTCTCGTCAACAACCTCCTCATATTTGCCCTCTAAACTTCCAAACACATTCCCACTTTGGATGGTGCTGGGCTCCACAACACCTTCGTTTACAAGATGTTTAAAGTAAGAATTTTGGATTCCATAAATTTCATCACTTAAATTTTCTTTAGGAAACGTGATGATTTTGTTAAGAGAGGTATCAAGGATAATATCAATTAATCGATGATCTAAGATCATAATTTTGCCATCTAAAGTTTTCCTGACTTGAAGCTCAATTTTTATGCTTGGCGTGGCTTCAGCCTCTATGTTGATTTTAATCGACATTTAAGGAAGTTTCCCTTACTAATCCCTGAATCTTTATAACTTCTTCCACCATTTCTTTGGTTGGTGTCATCGTTTTATAACTTTCTAAAATATCTAATATCTTTTTTGCGCCTTGCATCATATCATTGTCGGTTATAAACTCCTCAATAGTTAATGATTTCTCCAGCTCTGTTTTCAATCTTCCGATTTCCTCATTCAAATGAGTCTTAAGTTCCAGCCCATTATTGTGAAATGAAGTAATAAATTTATTTAATAAAATCTTCTGTTCTTTAAGTAACGTGTCATGATATTTTTGATTAAATTTATTGACAAAAGATTTATACACAAGGTTATCAACGGCTTGCATTCTATCTTCTTCTTTAATCGACGCCATTTTTTCTACTAACTCATTTTCTAAAAGAATTTTAGATTTAACAGGAACGTTGTTATTAAAAATTTGAGAGATGGAGGCTAAGTCTTTATAATTGGGAATAAAATTGGCAAAGATTTCACTAGATAAAGATTTTTTAATATGTCGAGTTAACTTATTTTGCTCTGATATTAGGGCTTTCTTGTTTATGTTAGAGTGTCTGACTTTGACTTCGTTTAAAATCTTCTCAGCTGTATTCGGATTTACATTCTTAGTATGCATAATCGCGTGATACAATTTTAACTCTCTATACATTTCTGTTCTTACATTAAACGACTCTTTAATAAGTTTGGTAATGCTTTTTTGCGCTTTTGGGGTTTTTGACAGAATAGATTTAGTCAATTCTTGAATTAAGGCTTCATATAAAAAGGCACTATTTCTTTTCTTATTATGCTTAAACTTTGTCATTTTTATTTTCCTGTTTCTTTTTAGTGGCAAGATTTTCAATTATTTTCTGAATTTCTATATCATTCTTCAGAATCTTTAATTCTTCTTGCTTATATTTTTTACTATAATTAGTTTCTTGATTCTCATAAACTCCTTTTGACAAACTTTGTAACCCATCGGACCATCCCTTATAAATGTTCCGGGGAGTATTTTTGCCAACTTCTTCGGCATATTTTCCCTTATAACTTCTTTTTCTTGCGCCCATGTCCCGCTTGTCTGATTTGACCGCTGTATATTTTTTCCCCTTTGCGCGTGGAGTGGTATACTCTTTATCATCTGGTCGTTTCCATTGCAAATCATTTCTCTTGCCAGGTTCAGCAAGGAGTGTTTCTTCTTCGGCACCTTCGTCTGGCTCCAGTGCTCCTTCTTCCTCGCCAAGATCAGTGTCTCCACCAAGAAGATCCTCACCGCCGCCACCAGCCATTTCCGCAGAGCCTTCTTGGGCTGCGGTTTCGAGCGCCACATCCAAGCTTTTATCATAAAACATTTCTCTCTGATTTCTGACAACTTCGTCCTCTGACATATCAAAAATATTTTTTGAAACCCAGCGGCGACTGAAGAAACCCTCCGTGGCTGTACTGGCGATTTCAAACTTGGTCCTCCAATGTTCTAACTCTTGGAGTTCAGCAAGTTTTGACGGAGCATTTAAATGAAGCTTGAATGAGATCAGATCTTTATTTTTATATCCCAAAGTATATAAGTGAATCACAGCTATTTTTTCTAACTCTGAAACGATGCTCCGCTGGAGTCGGCTGATTGTTCTTGCAAAGCGAATATCTTTTTGAGCTAAAGTGGTCTTATCTTCTGAACCTTCGTCACCTTGGGTTAGATAGGATGCGGGGATTTTTAAAGCCGAAAACAATTTATCTCTTAAATATTTAACGTCATCAATATCCCCCGTATAAGTACCACCGGGCAGTGACTCAATTTTGGTTGCAGCTTGCCCGCCACGAATCGGAATAAAGTAATCTTCGTCAATACTCATAGGATTATACCGCAAGTCAACTCGACCAGTATCTTGATCAATTACTTGGTTTCTTTTCATTTGAGTGACGATTCTTTGCATGTGTTGTTCGACTTCATTTTCTGGAATCCCGCCAACGTCAATATAAAAAACACGCCGCTCGGGGGATCGAACAACTCTGTACGCCATCATCGCGTCCTCAAGAAGCATTAATTGCCTCCAGATTCGGCGGGATGATTCTAAACAGGATGTGCCATAAGGTGCATACTTATCATTTCCTAAGATTCTAAAGTGAGCGACTTGCCAATTCTCAAATGTAAGTCCGCCAGAATTCCATTGGAACTGTACATAATTAGGATTAGTTTTGTCTTCTCCCTCTAATCGTTCAATTTCACCTGGTGGCAACCCAATGACAGACTTTATTCCCAAGCTATCATCAATATCCAAATAGAGAAAATAGTCTCCATATTTGCACATACTGCGGCACCAACCATAAAGATTAAACTCTATATTTAAAATACTATAAAACAAATCCTGTAATATTGTTTTGATTTCTTCATTCGGACAGTTTACCGTTAAAAGTTTTTGGAGAGGAGACGAAACTGTCATCTCATCTGCATAAATATCCATAGCCGACGCAATCTCAGGCATATACTCCATTTGATCGAAGTCTACATATCTTTCACTTCGGGCTGCATTTGAGGTAGATTGCGCATACACATTATCAAAAGGGTTGTATGTAGATTTCTTAAAGCTCAACCCCGCCGCAGATTGAAATTTATATTTATCTAACTGCCACCTTTTCTCGCTTCGCGGGTTCTGTCTTTGATACTTTGTAATCGGTCCAGAAAGCAGCCGAGTCAGAGCTTTAAATAAGAAAGAATCCGGGTTGCGAGTATTTTGTTTGTTTTTGTTCATTATTTATTAACCTTTTATAAGCCATCCAAAATTTTTATAATTTTCTTGTGCTTCTCTCATTTTATCAAAAGATTCTTGTTTTTTGTAGCCATACATACCAGGAATTGTCGTATTTAATTTTGTATTGGAACTTATCATTGAATTTAAAAATGCTCTCTTGTACGCTAAGTCTTTTGTATTCTCTTCCAAAACAGTATCTCGAACCCAGCAACAGATGGCTAGTGACATAACTAAGTCATCATTATATCCTCTCTGCGCTTCGGGTCTTCCGTTTCTCCAAACAAATGTTTTTAATTCTTGAAATACTCTTATAGAATTCAAAGTAATTAGTTCATTTCTTATGAATTCCTCCAGTTTAGCGACAATGAGTGGTCTGGTTTTTTGAGACGTTGTAAAGCCAGCGATTACGTTTGTTGCACCATCAGCTCTATATTGTTCCACATATTCATGAGTTCCTTTAGTAGAGTAATATAAATTTGGATAACCGGCATCAATGAGCTTTTCCAAAACTGAATAACCAATGTTGTTATTTTCAACAATGACCATCGCGTCTCCGTATTCTTTCCCGGCGTCGAATAATATTCGCGCAAACAGGTCTGTTGTTGGCTTGCCGCGATATTCTGCGACTTGTTCCATAGTTTTGGTATCGAAAACGTGGAACACTGAATAATCATTTCCATCCCCGCGAGCAACATCGCCCACCAATAAATATTTGCTTTCTGGGTCGTATTCTTTCCAAATCCAAAAATTTCTATCAAAACCTGTTTGATGTTTCGGGTCGCAACACAACTGTTCTATTTTGTTTAAATTATCTGGGTGTATGACTGTTTCACCAGATGCATTAAAATTACACTCGTACTCTTGTGCAACTCGACGACGAGATAAATTCCTGGTTGTTTCTTCAAACCAATCGTTATCCCTTTCAGGATGAAGGGTCCAGTGAAGTATTGTTGGATGAAAATCATTCTCACCACTTTGGGCGGAGACATATGTTTTATGGAACCAATTGCCCACACCATTAGGAGATGAAAGCGCAATACATCGTCCGCCCGCCGCCATTGTAGGTTGAAGTGCTGTCCACAAATCATCAAAACCCTCAATATGTGCAGCTTCATCAATCACCAATAATGACAAAGCTTCTGAACGACCAGCGTCTGCTGACGTTGATGATGCTTTAATTTCTGATCCATTGTTTAATACAAACGATGAACGGTTATCAATCGCAATTTGTGCCAACTGGTCGAACCATGGAGGCAGCATTTTAATCATCGCTTTTACTTTTTTAACAAGATTTGCCGCTGTGCTGAACTTTGTCGCAATTACTAAGATATTCTTATCACGATGAAATAGCATCATCCACGACACATATGCAGCAGAAATGGTTGAGATACCCATCTGCCTTGATTTTAGTATCACATTGTTGCGATAATCGTTAAATTTGTGCAATAATTCTTGTTGAAAACCCCAAGTCTTGAATGGTATCTGCCCACGTTGAGGGTGTGCAATTTTGCAGTAATTGTCAATAAAATAGACAGGATCTTTACCGCATTTAACTATTTCTTTGACAAGATCTTTTTTGGAAAGGTATTGTGACATACATAATAATTAGCAGTCAGGATGATCTGTAGACTCACTAGTGGCGAAAACATCCAAAGAATTAAACATTTCGTCAGAATTATCAGTTAACATTGATGGGAGCGTATCGTTTTCTTTTATTTTATCAAATGTTTTTTTGATACTTCTTTTATTTTTGTTAATCATCTTTTTCACTCTTAATAAATATTTTGCGCCTTTGCCCAAATACATCAAAAGTTTAGTGCCTTTTCCCAATGCATCCCCAGCATAGGGTAAAACGGACACAATGGAAAGCGCAGCCATAATCCAACATTTTCTATAGGCATACCACATAGCGTTCATTAAATCGGAAATACCAGTAGGATCTGCGATACCAATTACATCAAGTAATGTTTGAGCACCAAAGCGCATCCAGTCTTTAACACCTTCGTCCAATTTTTCAAAATTGTTGTTTTCCCAAAGGTGTTCAATGTCACTGTTTTGGGCATATTCAATAACACGTTGTTCGGTTATAAGTTGATCTTCCGTTAAATAACGTCGCCAGTTTTCGAATAGTTGTTCCATTAAACGCTTTCAGGAGCATCGTCCTCAACTCCTATGTTTACGTCTTCATCGGAATCTTTTTTTCTGGAGGAAAATGACATCATCTTCTTGACTTTGCTCATTATTTTTTTAATGGGTGATAAAATTTTAGCCATCAATCCAGGTTCTTTTTCAAGAGCGTCTGTTAATTCTCCTTTAAATTGTTCAACTGCTTCAGGATTTTTAAACTTTTCTCTCATTTCTTCTAAAGACAAAACTTTTCTCTTGAGAATATACTCGAAGACCAGCTTTAAGACCTTGTAGACAACGAGCGCGATAAGGCCACCTGAACCGGGGAGTACGAGCATTGCCAACAATCCCACGATGGATTCAACAGATTTAAAAACATTAGTAGATATTTCTGCGCCTGACGCGGCGGTTGAAGCAATTTCCGAAGGTATTTCTAAAGCAGTCTGTGCCAAGTCTGCGCTGCCAGCGATAAGGTCTTTGAGAACTAAATATAAATCTTTGATAGCTAATACCGTATCTGTGGCCATGTCCATCCACTCGACCTCGCTTAACAACTCAAGTTCCTGTTCTTCAGTCAGAAGATTGTCATCATTAAAATATTGTTCCAACAGTTGTGTCTGTTTTTCTTCTTCTAGATAATGACGCCAATTTTCCATCAAGAGTTTCATATTATTCACCGTTCCCTATTTGACCAGCACTTTTGCCGGGTGTATGATTTCTTACAAAATCTTGCAATAATTCAAGGATGTCTTGCCCTACCTCGGCATCCATGCCAAGGCTTTTGTTCATTAATTTATCACCAAGCTCTTTATGCAAAATTCGTAATGCTTGTGGCAAACGTTTTGGATCGGGAGCATGAAGATCACTACCAGGGATTCCACCAGTAACTTCGCCAGATTCGTCATCAACGTTAAAACGCTCTGACTGAACACCTGCTAGCTCCTCAAGAATTAGTTTTTTAAGAAATCTTTTTGTAAGTTTCATTTAATTTTTCACCATCCCAAACTATAGTTTAAAACTACCTTGCTATTTTGGCTCGTTGCCGCACTTAACTATTTCCTTGACAAGATCTTTTTTAGAAAGATATTGTGACATACATAATAAATAGTTACTTGATGCTTTGACGCCCTTTATATTACTTAAGGACTTTAAAGCAGTTTTTTAAAATAATATTAACACTTTCCCTTTTTACTTCGGATAAAGAAGACAGAATATTTACATATGAGTTCGCATCTAGTCCGAGGTGAGACATTAAAGCAGTGATAAAAGTGGCAGATGCAACAGGATTATCCATAATCTTTTCTAGATCCTTCTTGATGCCGCTGTGGTTTACAATACTTTTAACAGCATCTTCAATAGATGACTTTAGATGTGGATCTCTTTTGACCTTTTGGTTTAAACTTTTAACTTGACCTTTTGCGCCTGCAATCGAAAGCTGCTCTGTTAAAAATATATTAACTTCACCTTTGATGATATATCTGATATGTTGTTCTGTAAGTTCCATTATTTAATTTCAACGCAATGATCCCAATGCATCCATGATTTGACGTAAGTGTGCCACAACCCATTGCACCTTGGCTGCATCTACTGGTTCACCAGTATCACCAGCAACACTTAGTTCACCATAAATTTTTCCCACATGATTCCGAATTTCATAAAGTTTACCTGACAGTTCTTCTGACAGTTCTTCTTTAATAATTTGTTGTAAATTTTCTTTTGTTAGCTTCATGTTCTTGGTTCTTCGTCGCGTTTGCCTTTTACATTCTGAGGCTTTTTTGTGTTTGGGAATTTATCTTTTCCCATTCCTAACCAATTTTTAAAAGCAGTATCAAGACGTTCTTCAGCGGTTGTTCCCAACTCTGGTTCTTCTGGCATTCCACCAATTTTATATGTACAGGTTGCTTGCACCCATGATCGAACTCTACTCACACTTTGGACCATAATATCCGGCTCTTTACCCTCTTTTGTGAGAGTGAGAGAATTGCCAGTAATCTTTTTGTACTCTTTTTTCAAATAAGATACAACGTCCTGAAGTCTTTGAGCAATTTCTCCCTCAAAATCTCCTTTATAAACGTCCTTGAGTAAAATCTCTGAGTGGTATTTTAAAATTAATATATTCCCAGTAATACTAACGTTAAAACCATCAATGATCCTTTTGTCTAAAACAAGATCACCCTCTTCTCTTTTAAGACCCGTCTTCAATCGATCTCCGTTTTCATCAGTTGCACCATCGTATGCGTTCGCCGCAGCTTGTGAAATTCCATTCACAATATCTAAGATGTTATTTTTTTCAGCCACTTTTCTTCTCTCCCTTCTACGTGCTGCACGTAACAAACAAAACAGCATTTAAACTTGACCATATATAAATCGTCTTTCATATTAAAAGAATACTTTTTACATTCTGGACAAGTGCGATTTGATTCTTTTCTAAATAGTTTCTTGGGCATTAAAACGCCTTCAACTTCCACCTTCTCTTTAGGTCGCACTTTGTTTGCAAGCTTTTTGATTTGTTCTAAATATTGTTTTTCCTTTTCCTCATTCCAATTGGACTTGGGATTTTGGATTACTGAGTCGCCGTATTTTTCTTGTATAGCTTGCTCAACTTTAATTAAATAATTATCGTCTTTCATCTTGATATTTCAGTTGCCGCATAAAAAATTGCAATTGATGATCCTGCTCCCAACAAAAAACCGATAGCTGCCCACATCGTAGAATCTGATCCTTTTGCCAAGTTACGCAATGTCTCGATCTCGTCTTTTTGCGCTTGGGTGATTAGATCAAATTTCTTCTTTTCGATTTCTAGCTCCGACTTTAAGAGTTTGTCGTCCCGGATACACTTAGCCTTTAGTACACTTGTTTCATAATCTATTTTTAAATCACAACTTTCCTTGGCAAACTTCTTGTCAGCAATGATTTTTGCAGTTGCTACGGGGTCAAATAATGTACCCTCAAAGGGCGCTGATTGTCCCTTCTTCAGAAAAGTAAATTGCCCAGTTGTGCTTGTGGTTGTTTGAGCAGAGGCGGCAGAGGATAAGAGGAGAAGGCTAATTAGAATTGCTATTTTTTTTGGGAACATATTTTACGCCAAACAAATCACTAATCTCGGAGGACAATGCTTCTTTGTTATTATAATGTTTTTTAACGATTTTTTTAATTTCTTTCTTTCTTTTGTTGTCTAATTTTTTGTCTTGAAGGTTATGAATAGTTTCAATTGCTGTAAGCGCGTCCTCATATTCTTCTTCAATTTGTGCTTTGGATACTTTTTTTTCTGTTTCTGCTGCTTCAATTGCAGATTTTTGTTTATTATAGGACTCTTTTTGAGCATCAATAATTTTTAATAATGAATCGCTCTTGCTCTTTAAAATAATTCCAATCAATAATATTAAAGGAATGTACCAGTGTGTTTTTAAGAAAGCCCAAACTTTTTTTAAAATTGCCATAATTCTCTTTTTTCTAGCTCATGCATAACTTCCCAATATTCGTTAAGAAGATCTCGAAGTGCTTTATTGGTTATCTGATTCTGCATGGACGGATGATATCCTTCTTTTAGATATTCTGAAGGCCAATCGCCGGATACCAAACTGACATCCTTTGGATCAGCATACGGGATATCATCATCACCCGAAGGCAGGCTTTTTTTATTCTCTATAGAATTGACCTTGGCGTATAAACCCATAACTTTATTTACTAAAAATTTTAAAAAGGCAAATCCTCCTTTTATTCCAGAAGGTAAAAACTTTGTTGCCCATCCAGCGAATCCAACACCAGCGTCGATAAATTTTGATAATTTTTCCAACTTTGATAACAAAAAATAAAGTGCTCCACCTAAAATTATAGAGATGCTTCCGACGCCGAAGCTGGCAAGCATCCCGCCGCCAAAAAGAATGTTCCCAATAGAAAGAAGCAAGCCACCAGAGGATAAAACCCCCACAAGATTCTTACCACCTTTGATGATCTGTTTTGAGTCAAGTTTCTTTAATTTTTCCTGATCTCCTTTAAGTTTTTGAAACAGATCCGCATAAGCCTTTACGCGGTCTTCGTCGGTGGCATCTTTGCCTAGGTTCAAACTCTTCTCTAACTCCGACATGATCTTTTTAACTTTTGGTTCATCTAAATCTTTAACTAATTCACTGCTCACTGCTTTAACTGCCTTTGTCATGCCACCAGCAGCTTTTTTCAATAGCTGTGATTTTTTGCCTTCATTAAGTTGAAAGGGTAATTTGATTTTTTCATTTCTAAGTTTTTTTTCAAATTCAAGCCTAGTATTTACGATCTCTTCTTGAATCATTTGCTGGAGCGTACTTGTTGTTAATTTCATTGATTTAATCCTTTTTAGTAATTTTAATTACAATTGTGCCTTTTTTTAATCTTGACTTTTCTTTTCTTCCACGATTTTTAGATACAGGTTCGCACTGGACTTCATCATTTTCAATTCCATTTACATGATGAAGTTCTTGGTTTGGTGGACATTCCCCGTTTTCGCGATCATGTTTGCGTTTGTCTCTTTTTCGTTTATTTCTGTCTTCTTGCTCATCGGAACCAGGAGCGTTATATTCCTTAGAATAATCACGCGGTGTTTCAGAATCTTTATTCCATTCTCGTTCAGTGAGAACTTGTTCGATTAGATTTTCAAAATTTTTATCTGAAAACATTGTTTTATTCTGCCGGTTGTTCCGTCCCTTGAATTGCTTGGGCGGTGCGCTCTATATTACGTCTAGCGGATTGTTTCTGTTGTAATTTCGTGGCTGCTGATTTTGCTTTAGACACCATTCCACCCTTAGTCTTAGCCACTTGACTTGGTTTGGTGGATGCTAGTTTTTGTAAACCCTGTATAGCTTCTTGAGAACGGGGATTTGCTAATGTTTTTACTACGAAGTCATCAACTGATTTAATCATTTGATTTGCCATTTTTCCAAATTTTGGATTATCGGCTAATCCTCCTAAAAGTTTCTTAATTTTTGGCATCTGAGACTTTAACATCTTGGCGACTTTCCCGCCTTTCCCTAAAGATAATGCAAGTTTGCTTCCTTTGCCGATTACATCTCCAACTCCAGGTATCATAGCTATAGCCGATAAAGCAGCCATTAAATATTCTCCCTGTTTCGCATACCATGCTGCATTTGCTAAATCAGCTGCTTCGCCAACACCTGGGATCAACCCACCAATATCCAATAGAAAATGACCTACGCCTGATGCTGATAGCTCGTTTAAAGAATCATCCTTAAACATTTTTTCATGCAAAATATCAATGCGTTTAAACTCACGTTCTATAATTGCCCTTTCTCTTTCACAAATCATTTCTTCTTCAATGATTTTATGTAATATTTCTTTTGTTAATTTCACAATGTCTTTCCTCTAACCGGATTTAACGTCTTTTTCATAACCAGACTTTCCTCCTGGGCGGGCTTTTTCAACTTCTTTTTTGCGTTTGGTTCCCCAATCTAAAGTTGCGCCGCCTTCTTTGCGGGAATCTGTGCAAATCGCGGCTGCGGCGTCTTCCACATTCTTTCCCTTGTGTGGTTTGTAGTCATGTTTTTTAAAACTCTTTTTCACACTCGCAATACAATCATGGAATACATCGTCTGCGGTGCCCGGTTCTTGGGTTGGGTTAAAATGTTTTGGCGTTTTAACTTTATATTCTTCAAGTTGTGCTTTGAGTTCTTCTTGAATAATTTCTTGTAATTTTGATTTTGTTAATTTCATAATTATTGTTTCCCAAACTTCCATTGTGTAGCGATATCAGCAATACCTTGTATTCCGATATAACCCAAGGATATAGCAACCCATTGCTCGCCAGTGATGCTGCCAAGATATAAAAATAAAGTTGCGAGTGAGAATACTGTGAATTTACGGGAAATGACTTTTCCCATTAATCTATCGAAAATTGGTTTGATTACTTCGCTCATGAGGATTTCTTTCCTTTAAATAGTACAACAAGTACAAGGAGAGAAACTAGACCGGCAAAGCCGCTTGAACCAATGTCGTTGACGAGTTTTGTAATGTTGCCAATCACGCCCATGCCGAAGATGCCTTGACCGTAAATAACTTCAACCAAGATAGCAAGAGCAACGAGATTAATGACAACGCCAGTAATTCCGGCTACGCCGTCACTGACTTTTTCAAAAATGTCTTTGATTTCTAAATCTTTCATATTATATCACCTCCTTTATAAATAGTTTCTTGTTCTGTTAACAGCTCACATTCGCGTATCCGTTTTTCTTTTCAATATTAATGATAGAATCTGCGGAATCTTTCAAGCTGTCCAAGTGTGAAATTAACATAACTGTTTTGAATACAGACTTTACAATTTCAAGAATTCTTGTAAAACCTTCCATACGTTCTTCATCGAGTGAAGTTCCTGGTTCGTCAAGGACAAACAGTTGGCTTCTTGGGATGGTAGACACTGCAATGAATGCTAAACGGATCGCCATCGATGAAACGGTTTTTTCTGCACCGCTTGCCATTTCTAATGGACTTGGATCACGGTCAGGGTGTTTGATATAGATATCCAAACGATTATCTTCCGTTTCAAAGAACACCTCGAAGTCTACCACATTCGCAAGCACTTTTGAAATTTCAGAGTTAATAACCGGCAAACTCTTTTTAATAATATCATATGCAATACCGTTTGGATGCATCGCTCGCATATAAAGATCATACGCTTCATATTGATTTTGTGTCTGTTCTTTTTGAGATTTCTG
>Ga0208013_1001204_pt1 | contig 12446 bp, 8 predicted proteins | sample 16_taG_FD_184091 | JGI IMG/M metagenome (GOLD analysis project Ga0208013, IMG submission 184091) | Marine viral communities from the Subarctic Pacific Ocean - 16_ETSP_OMZ_AT15313 metaG (SPAdes) (version 2) | ecosystem: Environmental > Aquatic > Marine > Oceanic | place: Pacific Ocean | collected...
CGGCGCTGGCATATTTCGTTCGGGGCTTTTATGCGCCAGTATGTGTTCTTCCCGCTGGCCCGGGCAAAGACATTTAAGGTCGGGCATGTGGGGGCATTGGCGGTCACGACACTTGTGTCGGGTTTCTGGCATGGTCTCGGTGCGACATTTATCGTCTGGGGTGCATTGCAAAGCCTGCTGATGTTGGGGGTTCACTACCGCGGCGTTATTGCCGGAAAATTGGGGTTATCTTTCCGGAAAAAGGGGTTCCCATGGTTTTCGATGTTGCTGACATTTCTGGTGACGGTACTGCTCGGTGTGCTGTTTCGTTCGAGCGATCTGCAGGTGGCATTCGGTATGTATGAGCAGATGGTGGTCGCTGTGAAAACCACCTTCAGCGGAGATATTGTCGCGCTTTATCAGCATATCGATCGCACGGTTGACCGCTGGGTTTTAATCAACCTTGTCCTGATGCTGCTGATTGTGTGGGGGGTGCCTAGCACCCGACGTCTGTTTGCCCGGCACTGGACAGCACTGGACCAACGCACCTCGAGCTCCGAAAAAACCGCACCGGATCTGTTGCCCTGGCTTCGACATCAGGCGTTTGGCCTGACCCCTCGATGGGCGATTATCATGGCAGCCATGTTGTGTTCCGCGCTCATTTTCATGAGCGGAACCAGCCGTTTTATCTACTATCAATTCTGAACATGAATACTTACCTCCGTTATTTTGCCGGTTCCCTGGTGGCGATTTTTCTGCTCGGTGCTGCAGTCAACTTTTCGCTTGATCCATTGGGTTATTTTCGCAATCACGGTATGCACCCCGGCTTTCTGTTGAAAGAGCGTGTGTGGGGAGATGATCGAACGGTATACGATTTGTCGATCGACACCTATCGACCGGATACCCTCATAGCCGGAAATTCGAGAGTCAAACGTGGCTTCGCTGTGGATGACCGACAATTAACGGAACGGTTGGGTGCGATACTGAATCTCGGTTTGCCCGGTGCGCGTTTTGACGAGCTGGATCGCTATATACGGATTGTTCTTGAAGAGCATACCGTGCGACATCTGCTGATCGGTCTGGATTTGGGGCAATTTCTTCCTGACAGAGAGCTTGTTGGCGGCTCCACACCGGGGCACTGGCTCGATGCTGATGGTAATTTCCCAGCCTGGTTAAAAAAGCTGGCGGCTGCACTCTGGTCAAAAAACGCTTTTCTGGCCTCCGCCAAAGTGATGCTTCGCCCATACAACATAACCCTTAACGGCGGTGCAAATCCAGACACGATGCTGGAAAAACTGGAGGTATCCGGACATCGACGGATGACACGCAAGGTCGAGGCGCATTTGGCTCGCCGTTATTCAAGGTTCGATCAAGAGGTTTATGTGGAGAGGGTGGCTGCACTGAATGCACTGCTCGCCGATGCCTGTCTGAACAATACGGATGTCGGACTGTTCATTTCCCCCATGCACATCCGGCAGCTTTTGTTGATTCGGGAAGTGGGTCATCTCGGTCTGTTTTTTAACTGGAAAATACAGCTCGCAGACATGGTCAGCCAGCATCAGAAAAAGGGGTGCCGGGTAACGCTGACGGATTTTTCGACCATTTCCTCCTTTACCAGTGAGCCATTTCCTGAGCTGGGCGATAACCAGCATCGAATGCAATGGTATTGGGAGTCGAGTCATTACAATCATGAAATGGGGCAGATGGTCATCGATCGCTTGTGGAATCACGACGCTAGCCATGATGGTTTTGGCAAAAACCTTACGGCTGAAAATATTGCCGGGTGGCTGGACGAAGAGCGGAACAATCTGAACGCGCTGGTACGCAGCCAGCCGATGCTGGTAAAGGAAATCAGCGATTTAGTTCGCTAGGCCCTGATTTGGTTGCATCTGTGGTGACTAAAAAACGCCAATGACGGCTGGCGTTTTGAGAGTCCCGGCTTGGGAGCCCAGTGCGATTGATTCACTCCGCGATGAGGAATGAGCGCACTATCCGGCCGTGGTTAGTGCGCTTTTTGGTGGCTGCCCGCCAGCAGACAGTAGAAGGCTGGCAGTACAAACAGGGTCAGCAATGTCCCGATACCGAGCCCTGTGGCAATGGTAAGACCAATCGCAAAGCGACTCTCTGCACCGGGTCCCGCTGCCATTAACAGTGGCACCATGGCAACCACCAGCGCGACGGACGTCATCAGGATAGGGCGCAACCGGATGGCCGAGGCCTCTATTACGGCATCGAGCTTACTGAGTTGCCGGTCGGCCTGCAGCTGGTTGGCAAATTCCACGATCAGAATACCGTTCTTGCTGACCACGCCGATCAGTGTGATCAGGCCCACCTGGGTGTAAATATTCATGGTCGCCGCACCCATCATGATAAATGCCATAGCCCCGGCCACCGACAGCGGTACCGTGACCAGGATAATGATCGGATCGCGCCAGCTTTCAAACTGGGCGGCAAGCACCAGATAGATTACCAGCAGGGAGAGGAAAAAAGTCACCATTAGAGCGCCGCCCTGTTGCTTGAATTGCCGCGATTGCCCTTTGTAGTCGTAATTGAAGCCAGCCGGAAACAGCTCGGCCGCTTTTTGCTCAAGAAATGTGATCGCATCACCCATGGCGACACCGGGTTGCGTGACACCCTCAAGCGCGATGGCATTGAGCTGATTGTGCTGGGTGCGGGATGAGGGTTCGACCTGCTGCTCGAAATCCACCAGGTTGCTGAGTGGGATCAGGTCACCCGAATCGGCCCGGATATAGTAGTTTTTCAGATCGTCTATTGACGCCCGGGCGCTGCGCTCGACCTGGGGAATCACCTCATAGGAACGGCCCTGCATGTTAAAGCGGTTGATGTAGCCGCCACCGAGCATATTGGATAGCGAGCGACCGACATCGCCCATAGAGAGCCCCAGGTCGGCGGCCCGGTCGCGGTCGATCACAATCTTGTTGATCGGGCGATCGATCTCAATGGATTTCTGCAGGAACATGAAGTTGCCGCTGGCCATGGCGCTTCCCAGCAGTTCATCGGCCAGCGTATCGATCTCTTCATAACTTTTGCCCGAGGTGATCACGAACTGCAACGGCAGGCCATTGCCAGCTCCCGGTATCGGCGGTCGGGGGAATACAGAGATGCGCACACCGGGGATTTTGGACATGGCTTGCTGCATCAGGGGTTCCACTTCGAACTGGGATATCTCCCGTTCGTCCCAGGGTTTCATCTTGAAGCCGCCAAACATCGAATTGGCACTGCCTCGGCCAATCAGCAGAAAAGTCTCATCGTAACCCGGCAGCTCTTCAAAAATTTCCTGCATCTGGTTGCCGTAACCTTCCATATACTCCAGTGTTGCCGTTTGGGGGGCGGCACCCATAAACAGCAAAATGCCCTGATCCTCTGGCGGTGCCAGCTCATTCTGGCTCAGCTGCAACATGAAATAGATGGATGCGAGAAGTACCAGCGCGAAAAAAACCACCACCCATACCGACTGCAGTACGAAAGCCAGTGCGCGCTGATAACTGCTGGCGAGTCGGTTGAAACTGCGCTCGACAAACCCCTCGAAGCGGGATGGGTTACCGTGGGGCTTGAGTATCTTGCCGGATATCATGGGGGACAGGGTCAGGGCGACCACCCCGGATATCAGTACGGCACCTGCCAGCGTGAAGGCAAACTCGGTGAACAGGGAGCCAACCAGCCCGCCCATGAAACCGATCGGTGCGTAGACGGCCACCAGGGTGGTGGTCATGGCGATAATCGGGGTTGCCATCTCCCGGGCGCCGTTCAGGGCTGCCTCGAAGCGGCTTTCGCCGTTTTCGATATGCCGGTGAACGTTTTCCACAATAATAATGGCGTCATCCACCACCAGCCCAATGGCCAGCACCATTGCCAGCAGTGTCAGCAGGTTGAGGGAGAAGCCCAGCATCAACATGATCAGTGCGCCGCCAATCAGCGATAGCGGTACGGCGATGGATGGAACAATGGCTGCCCGCAGGGAGCCTAATGTCAGAAAGATCACCAGCAGGACGATAATTACCGCTTCGCCCAGGGTTTTGATGACCTCTTTGATGGAGCTGTCGATAAATTCCGAGGCATCGTAGGGCAGTTCAACCAGCATGCCTTCGGGGAGCTGTGAGCGAATATCCGGCAATTCAGCCCGCACCAGTGCGGCAACATCCAGGGGGTTGGCGCCCGGTGCGATCTCGATGGCGATGTAGGTCGAGGGCTTGCCCTTGTAGTTATTGATGGAGTCGTAAGTCTGTGATCCCAGTTCACTGCGGGCGATATCACCGAGACGAATGATACTGTCGTCGGTCTGTTTAATGACCAGGTTTCGGAACTGCTCCGGATTGTTGACGTCGGTGTTGCTGGTCAGGTCGATACGCACCAGTTCGTCCCGGGTGCTGCCAATACCGGCGAGATAATTGTTGTTCAGTAGAATCTCGATCAGGTCGCGCGGGGTCATGTCGATTGCGGCCAGTCGCTGCGGATCAATCCAGACCCGCTGGGCAAAGGTTCTGCCCATCAATTCGGCCTTGCCAACCCCGGCCAGTGCCTGCAGTCTCGGCTGCACCTGTCGGGTAAGGTAGTCAGTAATCTGGGGAACCTTGATCGTGTCGCTGTAGAAGGCGATATACATCAGTGCGGTGCTGTCCCCGGTGGTGGAGCTGATGACCGGATCTCGCACGGCCTCCGGCAACACATCCCTCTTCGAGGCGACCTTGGCCTGAATTTCTGCCAGTGCATCATTGGCGTCGTAGTTCAGGACCATTCTGGCCTCAATGGTCGAGATACCCTGCTGGCTGGTGGAAGATAGATAATCTATCCCCTCAGCCTCAGCAATGGCCTGTTGCAGCGGGATGGTCACGAAACCCTTGACCAGTTCAGAATCTGCCCCCGGGTAAGCTGTGGAGACCGTTACCGTGGTGCTCTCCAGTTCCGGGTACTGGCGGACTTCCAGTTCCAGAATTGCGCGCAACCCCATCAGTAGAATGAGCAGGCTCACCACGGTGGCCAGCACTGGTCGGCGAACAAAAATATCCGTAAAACGCATTAGTTGGCAGCCTTGTCAGAGGTTACCGAGTCGACAATCTCAACGGCCTGACCATTGCGTAGCCGCAGCAGACCGGTGGCAACCACCTGTTCATCTTTTTTTACGCCACTGGTGACCGATACTCTGCCGTCCCGGACTTCACCAGTGGTGACACTGCGCCGCTGCACTGCTTTTTGCTGATCGTCTCCGGACTCGATGACAAACACAAAGTCGCCATAGGTGTTGTAGGAGATTGCCGTGCGCGGCAGGGTAAGTACCCGATCCTGCTGACCGCGGTAAGTGCTGACATTGGCAAACATCCCCGGTCTCAGCCGATGTTCCGGGTTGGGTAATTCGGCGCGTACGGTGAGGGTTCTGCTTTCTGTGCTGACGGATGTCTCCAGGGCCAGTACTGCGCCACTGAACAGTTGTCCGGGATGGGCTGCAACACGGATTTCAACCCTGTCCCCCACATTGATGCGCGGAAGCTCCCGTTCGGGAATCGTAAAATCCACATAGATGGGATCGAGCATACTAAGCTGGACGATGGGCGTGCCCACTTCAAGAAATTGACCGAGGTCGACCATGCGCAGCCCGATAATGCTGTCGAAAGGAGCCCGGATACGCTTCTTGTTCAAAATAGCCTGTTGTTCGTGAACCCGGGCCTCAGCGGCTTCCAGGGTGGCTTTTGCTTCGTCAAAGGCCGACTGGGAAATGGTTTTTCCCCGGATCAGATTGGAATAGCGCTCGAATTGCTGAAGTGCCAGCCGCTGCTCGGCTTTCAGGGTTTCCAGAGCGGCCTGATCTGTATCGGTGTTGAGTTTCAGAAGCAGATCACCGGCGCTGACCTGCTGGCCGGATTCAAATTCAATGTGCTCAACCACGCCCGCCATCTCATTGGCAATCCGTATACCGTTGACTGCCCGAACGCTACCGATCGCAGAGAGGGACTGCGGCCAGGAATCTTCCATCACGCGGGTTGCCTCTACCACCGAGGGTGACGGAGCCTGACTCATCAGGGCTTGCTGTTGCTTGATCTGCTGCATTTTCCAGGCAAACAGGCTGCCCAGAATCAGGGTTAGCACAACAATAACAGTTATCAGTCTGGCGGTAGTTTTCATAGGATCAACGAACACTTTTTTAAGGCGGGTGTCGGGAAGGTTAAAACATCCAGCACCACGAAGGGTGAGCAAACATTTTACACAGATATTTACGATTGGCGATAAACGCTCGTCCAATTGTTTTGTCTTGTGCAAGATCCGTCAGATTCAACCATAATCAACCAGATACAACCATCAATAGAGGGATGTTTTATGTTATTCAGGCAGTTATTTGATAATACCTCTTCCACCTATACGTATCTGTTGGCCGATGAAACTACCCGGCGGGCGATTCTTATTGACCCGGTATTCGAGCAGGCCCAGCGGGATATGGCACTTTTGCGGGAGCTGAATCTGACACTGGCGCTGGTGGTGGATACCCACGCCCACGCCGACCATGTGACAGCAGCCTGGTTGTTGCAGCAAAAGACCAGTTGCCAGATCGCCTCGGCAAAAGTGATCGGTGCGGAGCACGTCAATCTCCCTCTGGAGGACGGGCAGATTTTTGGCGTTGACGGTATTCAGTTGAAAGCCCTGTCAACCCCCGGGCACACCAATGGCTGCATGAGCTATGTGTTGGAAGATCAAGCAATGGTTTTTACTGGCGATACGCTGTTGATACGCGGCTGTGGCCGCAGTGATTTTCAGGAGGGCAGCGCCCACAACCTGTTCCACTCGATCACGGAGAAGCTCTTTAGTCTGCCCGATCACTATATGGTCTATCCCGCACACGATTACAACGGCAGGACCCAGAGTACCATCGGTGAAGAAAAAGCCTTTAACGCCCGTGTCGGCGGGGGTGCCGATGAGCGTGATTTTGTTGAATACATGCATGCCATGAAGCTGCCGCACCCCAAGAAAATTGACGAGGCAGTTCCCGCCAATCATCGCAGTGGTTGTCCGGAAAATGGTTTATTGCCGGAGGAGCCCGACTGGGGTGATATCAAAGTGACCTATGCCGGTGTGCCGGAGGTGGATATTGACTGGCTGCAATCCCACCGCTCAGAGGTCACACTGCTGGATGTGCGGGATATCGATGAGGTTCGCCCGGGTAACTCTCCGGTTCTCCAGTCTGATCTGCTGATTCCCCTGGACAAACTCCGGCAGCAGGTAGCCGATGTGCCGAGCGACAGGCCGGTAGTGGCCCTGTGTCGCTCCGGGCGGCGTTCGGCGATGGCCGTATCGATTCTGACTGAGGCTGGCATTCAGCAGGTCGCCAGCCTCCGGGGCGGCATCATCGCCTCACTGTAGAATGTTCAGTCAAAGCTACCCTTGCTAGACTGCTTATTCTATTATGATATATGTATATAACTAAATTTAAGTCGCGTGTATGCCATCATGCCCGTGACCAGCTGTAGTACGAAAACAGGAGGCCCTTGTCATGAGTAATCAAGACCCACATCACGTGCAGCCCGAAAAAATCTATTCCGTCCTGATTGTCGGTGGCGGTGCCGGGGGTATTGCGGTGGCGGCCAGCCTCCACAAACGTGACCGCAAACTGGACATAGCCATTGTTGAACCGTCAGATACCCACCATTATCAGCCCGGATGGACCATGGTGGGTGGGGGTGTCTTTCGCCCGGAAATCACGGCCAGGGCGATGGCCAAGGTGATGCCCGATTTTGTCACCTGGCATCAACAACAGGTTGTATCCATGGAGCCGGATCAAAATTGTGTAACGCTCTCGGATGGCACAGTTCTGGGGTACAAGGCTCTGGTGCTTGCTCCCGGACTGGAACTGAACTGGGCTGGCATTGAGGGGTTAACGGAAAGTCTCGGAGAAAATGGTGTCACCTCCAATTATCAGGAGGGTATGGCCCAATACACCTGGGAAATGGTTCAGCGGTTGAAAAAAGGCACTGCACTGTTCAGCCAGCCACCGATGCCCATCAAATGTGCCGGTGCCCCCCAGAAAGCGCTGTATTTGTCATCGGATCACTGGCGCCGCAATGGTGTGTTGGATAATCTTTCGGTCCAGTTCCACAATGCTGGTGCCGTGCTGTTTGGTGTGCCGGAATATGTCCCGGCGCTGCAATCGTATATCGACCATTACGGAATTGATGTCAATTACCAGAGCAACCTGGTCTCGGTTAACGGTCCTGCCCAGAAAGCCGTGTTTCGCATTTCGGATACCGAGGGTGTTAGTCAGGATCGGGAAATCAGTTTTGATATGCTTCACGCAGTGCCTCCCCAGCGGGCACCTGCTTTCATCCGCGAGTCCAGTCTGGCCAACGAAGCCGGCTGGCTCGATCTAAAGAGTGATACGCTCCGTCACAGCCACCATGAAAATATTTTTGGCCTGGGGGATGTCAGTGGTACGCCTAATGCCAAAACCGCCGCTGCCGTACGTAAGCAGGCGCCGGTGGTTGCCGAAAACCTGATCGCTCACCTCAACGACCAGCCGTTGACAGCCGAATACCTCGGCTATGGGTCCTGCCCGCTCACCGTCGAGCGGGGCCGGATTGTCCTCGCTGAATTCGGCTATGGCGGTGAGCTACAGCCGACTTTTCCGACGTGGATAAATGACGGTACCAAGGCCACTCGGGCAGCCTGGTGGCTAAAGGCAAAACAACTGCCCATGCTCTACTGGCAAGTTATGTTGAAGGGCCATGAATGGCTGGCAAAACCGAAAAAACTGTCACAATAAAAGTGGGCAAAGGCAGGGTGGCTGGGGTAGGGTGCTTTAGCTGGCAGATTCCTCAAACTGTTGCCAGGGGCACTTTTGGCGGAGCCGAAAATTTTGATCACATCACACCAAAACAGATATAGCGGGTGGAATACAAGGATGGTCGTGCATCTGTTTTTGCCACTCTCGGGGCTCTGGATTACATGCCCCATTTTTTTGTCGGGCAGCGCATGACTTGCGGATGCCTCGCTAAGGGCAATATGCCCACAGGGAAGTAGGCTTATGCGACAGTTTATCCGCCACCCCACTGATTTTCCCATTCTGGTCTCCTCCGAAGATAGCGGCAGTAGCTATCAGGCCAGCCTCTCCAACATCAGTCAGGGAGGACTCGCCTGTCGCCTGCCACGGGCGTTCTCGCCGGGCACCGCCGTGACGCTGTACATTCCCTCACTTCAACCGGATTACCGGGTCTTGGGTCGGGTGACGCGATGCACTCCCTGCGCCAAGGGGTTCCGGATTGGCATCCAGTTCAACGATGAAACGGAGTCCTTCAAAAGCAGAATGGTGGAGCAGGTCTGCCTGATAGAACACTATCGTCGGGAACTCGATCGGGAGGGTCGGGTGCTGGACAGTGAAGCGGCTGCACAAGAGTGGATAGCGCGTTTTGGCAGACAGTTTGCCAAATCCTTCTCCGGCTAGGTCGCTACATCTGTTGGTTAGCCATTTTCCGGCTCTCCAGGTGAGCTTTTTTGCTGAAACCTGGTACGGGTTCCTTTGATGTATTCGAAGCAGCGTAATAATTATTCACTATTAAATATGAATAGACATGCGAAAAAATTATTCAGGGCCTGTTTGACTCGGCCACTCTGGATTTGTCACGGATACAGCCGCTTGATAGAGATGGAAACTAACCATGAATACACTGTTTGACAGTCTTACCCCTGTTACGGATGAGGTGCTCGCCGCCGTTGCCCATATGCCGACGGCAAGCTTGCCGGTGCTGCTGGATGCTGCGTTTGCCCGGCGACTGAGCGATGCCGACTTGATGCGTATTGCGGTATTGCTGGCGAAGAAAAGTTATGACGAGGGCGGCTGTCCCATCGGGGCGGTGATTGTCGATAATGTCTCGCGCCGGATTGTTGGGAAGGGTCACAATACGCTGGTGCAGGAGAATCACCCCTACAACCACGGCGAAACTGCGGCGATTCGTGATGCCGGGAGGCTGGATTTCAGTCGTACTACGCTGTTTACCTCACTGAGTCCCTGTGACGTCTGTGCCGCTTTGCTGCACATGCGCGGTTTTGCCCGGGTGGTGGTGGGCGATATCAGCAACGCTTCGGGTACTGAGCCGCTGTTGCGCAGTAAGGGCGTACAGGTGGACATTCTGGAAGATCCGATTGGGGTTGCGCTGTATGCGCGTTTTCGGGCCGAGCAACCTGTGCTGGAGTTGGAGGATTGGCAGGGGCTTGCCGCGACTCATAAATGTTGATGCACAGTCGGAGCCGAAATAAAGGGGGGATAAAAAAACAGCAGCCTCCCTTCCTCGTCCTGTTTTGTATGGAAAGTGTTATTGCAAACAGCCGTGTCAGGTAATTTTACAATATGGGCGCGAAGAGTTGCCGATATTTTCTGTAACATACTGAAATATAATTGTTTTATTTCAATTGGCATAGTATGTGCAAGAAAATTATGGAGGCCACTTTTATTGAGTTTTTTCTCAATTGAGCTTTTTCTCGAACGTACCGCAAGGATCAAAGTGGTACAAATTAATTAATACAAACATGGAGAATCAACATGTCATTAGCACTTAGAAGCAGGATTCCCTCTCTTTTGCTGGCGTCGAGTTTACTTTTCACTGGTGGGAACGCCTCTGCTGCCTTGCTTGATGCCTTCGAAAACGGGGGGTTTGAAGGGTATACAGGAAACACAAACGGATTTAACAGCGATGTTCCGCCCGGTTGGACTACCACAGAAGGGACTCCCGATGTGTTTAATGCCAGCACTAATTTCAGGGGTTTTTCCTGGAAGGCCAGTAGTACTGGCGGTGATTTTCTGCATGGCATTGGCTGGGACGGCAGGGCGGGATCGCCTTACGTCGAAAGTGCTCTGCAGGTTGGTCTGGGCGGATTGGTGATTGGTCAACAATACGAGATCTCGTTTGAACAGAGTATCAGCCACAGTGATTTTTCTGAAGCTGGAGGTTACTGGGAGATTATCTTTGGAGCGGAATCGCAGAACGCTGCAACGATGGAGCTACCCACTTTTGGGGAAGCTGCTGACTGGATCTGGCAGACATTGATCTTTACTGCGACCAGTGAGATTCAGACGCTCGAAGTTGTTGCACACAGTACATTTGGTGATCGGGCTGACCTGGGCATCGATAGCTTCTTTCTGGGTGATCCTGGAACCAATCCTGATAACCCGGATACGCCCACCGACCCCACCCCTCCAACCGCATTGCCTGTACCGGGTTCTCTCCCGCTGCTGGGTCTCGGTCTGGGTGCACTGCTGTTGGTGGCAAGAAGGCAGCGTCAATCCTGATGGCTATGCTTTGGGTCGGCTGTGAAGTGATTACAGCTGGCCCATCGTTGCTTTCCTTTGCCGGTCGCTAATGAATGCTGGGCTGAGCTTGGCACCTACTCCTTGAGCAAGTCAGGTTTTTCGAAAGGCAAGCGTATCAGGTATTTCCATTTATCCTCCCGGATTATCCGGGGGGATACCTTAGTATTATTCACCCACTCTTCGCATATCCCTGTCCTCAATAAATGACTGGCTTTTGGCGTATGCTGTTGCCCAGTGGCCAAGTGAGCAGGTCATAGGGTCATTGGCTGAATTCCAATATACTGGGCTTTCACCTGTAGAGACATGTCCATGAGCGCGAACCCTTTGGTCGATGTGATCATTCCTACCTGCAATCATGGGCCGACGCTTTTGCGAGCGGTGGAAAGTGTTCTTGGTCAGACTTTTCAGAATTTTAGAATAGTGATTGTCGGCGACGGGGTTTCTTCTAAACATGCCAAACTGTTTACACAATTGTGTTCAGGTGACGCAAGGATACAGTTTGTCGCCAACCCGAAGGGAGCCGGTCATGGCGAGGTGCACCGTGCCAGAGTGCTGGAGGATTCCCGCGCAACCTATGTTAGTTATCTTGGCGACGATGACCTGTGGCTTCCGCATCATCTGGAAACGTTAGTGCCTCTTCTTGAAAAATACGATTTCGTTCACACGCTGCATACTGAGGTTGCCACTGACGGAACCATCAGTGCGAATGCGGGCCGCATTGATGACGCGGAGACCCGCAGGCGATTGCGGCTCATATGGAATTACTTCGGTCCGACCTGTGTGGGTCACAGGATGGATGCCTATCGCAGGCTGCCTTTTGGGTGGCGCCCGCGTCCGGCGGGTATGCCCAGTGACCTCTATATGTGGCAGCAGTGGATCGCTTTGCCGAATTGTCGTTTTTATGCCAGCCCGCATCCCACTACGCTCCATTTTGCCAGCCCATCCCGCCAAGACATGTCTTTGGGTGAGCGATGTGCCGAGCTCGATCACTGGGGTCAGCGGTTAAGTGAAGAGCACTTTTCAGCATGGTTGCTGCAGGAAGTGATGGCGGATTGGCAGCGCAGATTTCTTCCACCGGTTTCATGGCGGGCATGGATTCCACAGCCACTCCGGAGGGTTTTAAAGCCGATAATTCGCGATCTGAGAAAAAGGGTTGAAAAGG
>Ga0208013_1001206_pt1 | contig 12436 bp, 18 predicted proteins | sample 16_taG_FD_184091 | JGI IMG/M metagenome (GOLD analysis project Ga0208013, IMG submission 184091) | Marine viral communities from the Subarctic Pacific Ocean - 16_ETSP_OMZ_AT15313 metaG (SPAdes) (version 2) | ecosystem: Environmental > Aquatic > Marine > Oceanic | place: Pacific Ocean | collected...
AGCCACTATCCGTACTCCGCTAAGTTTTTAGTGCATAAGGCGTAGTAGCCTGATGGGGGTGCGTATTCAAAAGTTCCGTAGCCCGATCCGTCTGTTGCTGCACTTGATATTGTAAATCCTGGAAAGCCACCATAGTTACCATAAATGTAATCAGGACCATTATAATAAAATGACGCACCTATATAAAAATAAGAGCTTGTATCTAATAATGAAATTCCATTTGAACCTGATGCTGGATTTGCTGAGTTTTGCCAAGTATTATTTTTTGCAAAATAAATTTTGTGGTTATCTAAATCTAAAGCAATAGCAACAATATCTGAATTTCCCCAAGTAGCATAAGTGGCAACTCCAACAGCATTATTTCTAATTGAGCCATCATAATTATACCAACTTACTCCATTGTCTCCGCTTGTTCCACCATAATGACCTGTAACCAAGTTGTTTGATGATTGTACTGGAGAAACACCTATCATTCCTGCTGGTCCAGTATCGGCAAAATTAAACTCTACATACCACTTTCCGCTTGCAGGTGCGATAGTTGAAATTGTACTACTCCAACCATTTCCTGTGCTTTTTATTGTAGATGCTCCTTGAATATAGTCTCCATAATTTGTATGCAAAGGATTAAAAGTACAAAAATTGTTAGTCGGAGAATCAGTTGCTTGGTCACTGTGATTTACATTTTGCACACTATATCCACCTGTACCCGCACTATTAGCACCCATGCTTGAAGCATTTGAATAATTTAACCACAGCCCATTAGTCCCCCAAGTAAAAGATGTATCAGTAATTTCTATAGGTTTCCAAATACCACTACTATCAAACTCGCCAAATGAATCAGGGTCTAATGCAGTTCCGTCAACTAAAATTGTTTCAGCTAAATAACCATTAAAATAAGTAGTACCATCGGTTCTTCTGCCTATATTATGTTGTATTGCATCATTAACATTACCATTATAATCTTCGGGTGGGTCACCATAATCAGTAGCAAAACTTGTTTCCCTTACTCCATTAATATATAAACGATATCTATCTCCTGCTGTTCCATTTGTTGTATCAGATACAAAAACTACGTGATACCACGCACTAGTGTCTCTTAATAATCTATTTGTTTGTTTACCATAGTCTGTACCTGAAATAATATCGTAAAAAACTATTTTGCCTGTATCAGCAACACCTAAGATAAACCAAGTATTGGAATTGTTATAAGCGTCTAAAAAATAATTATTTACACCTGTTTCAGTAATTTTTATCCAAGTGCTATAAGTCCATGTTTGTCTATTACCTGCACTTGAATTTGACTTTTGAAAAAATTCTGAATTATTAGATTCAAGTTTTACAGAGTTATCAATATCATATCCAGTAGATATGCTTCCTCTATTTGCAGTACGCTGTAGCGTTTCCATATTAAGTTTGTGCTAGGTTTTGGACTCTACCGATTTCTTGCCAGACTGACCCGTTGTATCTAAAACTAAAGATGTCAGTTTTACTTGCGGTAGCTGTAACTGTAGGAGCTGTACTTGCAGCAAACTCAAAGACTGTATTCCAGGCGATTGTTCTTGCTGTACCGCCTTGAGCTAGCTCAACCGAGATAATTGCTCCTTCTGTAGCGTTACTTGGTGCTGAAAACGTGGTGTTCTCAGTTGTAACATGATATGCGTTTGCGGCCGCTCTTGCGTCCCAAGCTACTGCATTAGAGCTTGAGGTAATAGCTACTTGGCTAATGTTAGCTGAAGTAGAAGCTGTAACTTTTTTAGGCATAGTTACATATTGATCTTCGTCTATTGAAATACCGGGGGTTGTGCCTACTGTTGAACCTAGACCTATAACTAAATCATCAGCACTATCATCAAGGCCTACATAATAATCTTGAGCATTACCGTCAAATACTATTTTGGTATCTTCAGCTGTTGCATCACCTATGGTTAGCGTTGGACCGTTTAAGGTTAAACTATCAGAAAGTTGTAAATCGGTAAGTACATCTAAAACTGCTGCTCCCGCACCCGCTCCGTCTAATTGAACTATAGCCACTTTGCCAGCAGCAATAGTTACATTAGCTCCTGAGCCTTGAGAAATAATAATATTTTGAGATCCGCTAGTAGCATTTTCAATTATTTGAACTCGCTTCATAGTATTTGGAGTTATGGTAATAGTGCAAGCTGAATCTAATGTGCCTGTATATTTAATATACATAGCTCGACCAGCATCAGCTGTTCCGTCTGCTACTACAGTAGAATGTGTATCAGCATTAGTAGTGATAGCTTCAGTTCCTATACCAAGAGCTTCACCAATTAATTCTAAGTTAGTATTTGTAGAAGTACCCCAAGTTCCGCTTTCGTCGCCTGTGGCGATTTCTTTGAGTCTTAAATTATTTACATAAGTTGCCATTTCTTACCTCTGAGCATTTATTATGCCATTTTAAATTGCTTATTGTATATTAAATTATGCAGCTACGTCTGTCCAATTAGGCGTCTGAGATTCGTCAATATCTTGCCATTTAAATACATGACCTAGTTCTCCTGTAGCTGATACGCCTGTTATTGTAAAGTTACATGCCCCGCTAACCGTTGGATTAACAAAAGGATTACTAGCAACCATCTGATTAACTAGTTCACCAGCATCAAATCTATTATCTGTAATAGTGGTAGCTGTTCCTAAAGCACTTGTTCCTGCCACTCCTGTTAGTGCAACATTAGCTTCACCATCTACGTCTACGGATACTGAGCCTAAACTTGCAGTAATACCTGCAACAGAAGCTACAGCTTTACCATTTACTCCTACACCACCTACAGCAGAAGTTCCTGCTAAACCACTTACGCTTATATTGTTGTTAGAAACAGTGGTTGCAGTGCCTAAAGCAGAAGTACCTGCTTGGCCAGTAGGTGTAACATTAGCTTCAGCATCAGTTGTTACTGAGCCAAGAGCTGATGTAGAACTTAAACCACTTACACTTATATTATTGTTTGTAACAAGTGAAACACTTCCAAGAGCGGAAGTGCCTGCTTGACCAGTAGGAGTTACATTCGCTTCAGCGTCTATTGAAAGTGTGCCAAGTGCTGAAGTTGCAGCTAAGCCTGTTAAAGTTACAGGTATAGCTTCTCCCCATGCACCTGATCCCCAAGTGCTTCGACCCCAGCCTGTGATATTAGCCATTTAAGGCTAGGCGATTCTTATAATCGCTGTAGAAGCTGCTGCTGCTGGGAATACAATAGTGAAATCTCCAGCGGTAGATGTTTTATCGCCACCAAAGTCAATTGTTGCTACTGATTTGTTACTGTCCGAGCTGTTGTAAATCATACAACCCCTAGCAGTTACAGTAGCAGTACCGAAAGTTAAATCAGAAAAGTCTGTAAAAGCTGTTGTTCCAGATGATGTTGGGTTTACATTAGTTAAATTCGCCCCACCTGAAGTGTAATTAGTACCAGACGCTTGTCCTGTAGTGGTGAAGGAAGTTGTGGTAGCTCCCAAAGTTGCTGAAGAAGTATATAAAGCAAGTTTAAAAGTGTCAGCTCCATTATCGAAATCATGATTTCCTTTTAAAAGTTCTTTTTTAAAACTTGTTGTTAGTGTTGATGTAATTGCCATAATTATAGTTTCCTAATTAAATCAGAGGCTTTTTTTAAACCCGCCTTATCTAATTGATTATTAATTGTAATCCTATCAGATTTTATAGCATTTTGCATATATTGTTCAATAACTTTTTCAATATTGTCTTTGAAGTCATTTATCTGTTTTTGCACTTCTTCTGGAGCGTCTTCACTTACCGCTATAATTCTTTCAACACATCTCTTCGCCCAAAAATCAACTGGGTGTCCACCTTCGTTTGTTGTATGAACTTCTATAATCCCTAACTCGGGTCCTGCTTTATAACTCATTACCATTTGTTGGGTTCTCCTACTTTATTTTTTTTAAGGTGTGTATCATTTCTGTCAACTAAAACAGGCTCTTGCTCTCTTTTAAATTGTTGCAACTGACTTCTTTTTTTAGCAATCAAAACTCCTTTCTCATCTGTAATAACAACCAAGGGATCTTCTAAACGATGATAGCCATAAAGTTTTTCATCTGCTGGGACTGATGTATCGAGCAATCCACTCGTATGAGCAACCTCAATCTCAATACCGTTAAACATTGCTTTGCTTAACCAAAATTCTACACAAGCTCTACCAGCTTCAGCAAAATGCAAATTGCCTTTATAACTAAAATCAATTCCAAACATTTTTATTTTTGCAACTTTGTTCCACACAGCAAAGGCAACCGCATAAGCAACAGTATTATTAAGATAATGAGATCCACATCCAGCTAAGACTTCATGAATTGGATATTCAACCAGGCCAGGACAACGATCATCTGGTTCACATGTATAAACCGGGCCTTCGTGTTCAGTAACAAGTTTAGACATGCTATCAGTTTGGCCTCCAGCATCATCGCTATCTAAAAATCTAGATGCGGGATCCATCATAAAAACTCTGTCATGAAATATAACAGAAGCTACCGCATTGATAGCCCATACTTCATCAAAGTGTGATCCGTGTGATTTTGCTAAATTATAATCAAACCAGCTTTTGCCCATTCCGACAATAGCCACAGTCTTACCTTCAAGCTTCTTGATTGGTTTCATTTTCTCTCTCCTTTATGTAACCGTTGTTCTAAGCGAATCGTATCTGTATTCGTCTCTCCTTCCTCGTGCTTCAGCTTTGTTTTTCAGCCTAGCCATTTCTTGTTGAAATCTGTTTTCGTACAATCCCATCATATCAGGATCACCTTTCATAAATGTATAAGCTTCTACTAAGCAGCCATACAATAATCCGTTTCTAGCATGATCAGACATCCAAGTTCCTGTTGTGTCAGTAACTAAAGAATTGGGTTTATACAAATAATGTAATTCAGTTGTGTAGTTTTGATCTGGCACTGGAGAGATAATTAAACTTGATTCTTCCAATCCAGTATTTAAATTTTTATCAAAGTCTCCGTAATACAGAGGCCTACCTCTTGCTGTTGAGTCTGTTGGATCTGGTGCATATTCCTGCATAAAGCTAGGATGTTTTTTATCAAGATAGTGATAATCACCATTGCTATCTATAACAGATAAAGAAAAAGATAATTCAAAATCATCCGGGGCTGTTAAAAATCTAGAACCAGCGCTCATAGATCCTTGAACATTTCTTCTAAAATAATCAAATTGAACTAGCTCAAATATTCTTTCTTCTGTGTTTTTAATTATGTCATCAAGAGTATTAACAAAAGTAGTTTCACTATTTTGTACATAATTTTGTATTAAAGTTTTTAATTCAGCTAACGTCATGATGTTGTAATTGTAACCTCTCCAACAGAGCCTGTCATTTCAGTAACTAAAAAATTTGTTCCAATAATGTCTGAATTAATATAATGAGATTCGTAAATGTTTGTATAAACAACTACTACATATCCTTCTCCAACCTCTTTATCTGTATTGGGTCTAGGCTCATATAAAGCTTCTGGATCCATTACATGAGGAAGTGGCTCTAACTGAGGCTGTTTAGGTTCCCAGCACTCTGGACAAGTCTTGAGACCATTCCATTCTTTTTTTAGCTGATTAAGGGGATACTCAAAAGCGCATCTATCGCATTGTGCTATTGCATACTTACCTGTAGCGTATGCCATGGTTAGAAGCCTGGTTTGTAAGGAGCTATTCTAAATGAAGCTCGATCTTCGTCCTGTGATAGAGCTCTTTCAAACTCTTCTTCGTACATTTGTTTTAACATGCCAACTCTGTCAGGAGCTTTTTTGATTGCAATGTAATATGCAAGTCCAGCCGCAAAACAAGGATAAAACCTAAAAGGCATGTCCATAGTGTTAGTCCCGGCATCAGCATCGTCCATTCTTACTAGCTTGTTAAAAACTAATACATCAGTAGAGTTTTCTGGGGATGGCCATATTTTTAAAATAGGAGTGGTAAGTTTATCTAGATAAAATTGAGAAGGCCTAGACTTGGTTGATTTGGTTGGAATGTTTAAATATTCACTTCTGCTAATCATAGACATCTGAAGGTCTAAATTAGTTCCATCAGTGTTTCTTCTTATTGAACAATCTAATATATCAATAACATTAGCATTTAGGGTGTAATCATTTTGACCTTCAGTAACAGTTTGCGTTGCCTGTTCTATCGTCCATTGATTAAGACCGCGGTTAGCCCATTCAGCAAGCATAAGATTAATAGACCGTCTTGCAGTTTTTAGATCATAACCAGTTCTAAGTTCCAGGCCGCATCTTTCAAATGCTTCCTCTACGAACTCAGCTACATTTGGTTCAAAGTCTGTTGATCCTGATAATGCCATTATTTTTTTTCTGCCATAATAAAAATGTAGCAGCACTTAACGCACTGCTACAAAAATTTAAGCAGCGTAGTCTTTAATCACAGTTAACACTATTACATACGAATCGCCACTTGTGTGACCGGTTGTAGTAAGAGCTATGTCTCCTGTTTTTCCACCTGCTGCTGCTGTATTTACCAGTCCGCCAAACTCTGTAAAGTCTTCTGAATCAGCATAGTTTTCGTTTAAGTCCCAGCAAATAGTATTAGTGGTTGCAACCCACAAAAGTTTTGCACTCATCCCAAAGGTTGAGTAAACAATTTTTGCAAGACGAACACCATTACATGCTTTGCCAAAGTTGTTAGGCTGTAAAGCACTAACATCTACTTTTACGACTGCTGACTCACCTGTACCATCAGATGTATTAGTCAACTGAATAATAGCAAGCCTATCACTGTCTAACAGAGTTGTTGAAGTTACTGCATCTGCCATAATTAGCTCCTAAAATTAAGCGTCAGCGTATGGTGTAACTATAGTTCCTGAACCAATTAATAATGAATTATGAACAAGATATGTAGCAGTATCAATAGCTGTACAGCTAACAATACTTCCCACGATTCCACCTTTAGTTGAACCATTCATTGTTATAACATCATTGGATGCACCTGGAACAAAAGCTTTCTTTGTACTATCATCGATAGCGATAAGAATTGCACCTTTGAATTTATCAGTTCCATCAGTTTTAATATCAAGATCAGTAGCTGCTGTTTCAATATAGAAATTAAAAGTAGCACCAATATTGTTTGTCTGATTAGGATCTGTAGGATCACTTGGTGTTGTTGATACGATTGAAGGCAAAGTAAATTTACCATCTGCATCGTTACACAACAAGATTTTTCCTGCGTGTGCATCTACTGTTAATGTAGTATCTGCGGTTAAAGAAACAGAGTTATTAACCCCTGCTGAAATAAATCCTGCCAAAGATTTGACTGGACCTGAAAAAGTTGATTTAGCCATTATTGTCTCCTAACTAAATATGTTGCCCCATCTTGGAGTAAGTCTGCCGAATCAGTTGGTGCAACGGGTTACTTCGGTTTAGATAACTATACTACTTTAGGGCTCTTGGGGGAAGTGTTCTTTTGATTCTAAAATTAATTCTCTAGAGTCAAACAAAGCTTGATACGACTCTTTAATTGCTGGATCCCGGCCAAACTCATCTAACATATCCTTGCCTACCATCTCTATAAGAGATTGAATAGTAATTAACCTACCTTGAATATCTTTTATTTTTTGTTTTGAATCTGCGGACATAACATTTATTCTATCGTTTTTTTGTCGGATGTCATATCCTTTAAGCCAGTTTGTAACATTGATTATTTTTTTTTGAAACTCTGGAAATGTTTCCCAATCCCTTATTTGATTAATGTCTCTACCACAGCCTCGACATATTTGATCAAAGGGAGCCATAGAGGTTGAGCACACCCCAATGCATGGAGAGTTGGCCAAGCTTATAGATTCGTGTAATCCTGTATTCATAAAACCTCACGGTCTTTTCTTGGATTATACACTTATTAACTAAAAATAAACAAACCTTTATATTAAATAAAAAAAAGGGAGCCGAAGCTCCCTTTACCAATGAAATTGGATTTATGCACCTTGTGATGCAAAGACACATCTTGGGTTTGAAAAACCAAAAGAATATCTTTCTCTAGCTTTGAATCTGACGTTGCCAGTATCAAAGTCACCTTCCATAGAAGTTGAAAGAGGAGATCTCTCGAAGTGTTTAAAACCATCAGGACAATCAGTCTTCAAATACCATGCATCATTGTCTGTTAAGAAATGGTTAACTGAATAACCTTCTGGGACCATTCCCATATTCTTAATAGCATTGATGTCATTGTCAGAAGTGCCAACTCTGCCAGGAGTGTTGAGCAATCTATCAGCCACAAATTGTAATTGTGGTGGAATGATCAACTTAGTTCCTTGTAGAGCAAGAATCATATTTTTATCATCAACAAAAGTTGAGATAGAAATGATTGCATCTTCTAATGAAGTCTCATTCAAGTCAGTATAAGTGCTTGGTCTGTTTGAGAAAGTACCGCCACCAGTTAATGGGTGAGATGTACTTACTAGAGCAACACCATCTCCGCCAGTATAACTGGATGAGAAAGCATTGTTCAACACAGAAGCAGCTTTTACTTGCTTGGTATGTGCCATAGATCTTGCTAGAGCCTTAGTATACCTAGCGCCTAATCTGTCATAGAGGTTATCTTCGATAGCTTCTTCAGTTAGTGCAAATGCTAACGCCACAGTCTCGTGAGAGTACCTTGCAGTATAGCCTTCTGAAGCGTTGTCGAATGCGACCCCGTTTCCTTCAGCTTTTACTTGTGCGTTACCGAAACCTACGATTAAGGTTTCTTCTTCAAATGCTCTATCTGATGACTCAGTGTCAAAGATTTCAGCATGCTCGTTTTCATAACGATTATACTCCATCCCAAACAAGGCGTTTAGACCAGGTTCTAGCTCTTTAGCTAATTGTGAACGATTAATAGCCATTATTTAAACTCCCGTTACTTGAGCATAGAAGTGCTCGTTAATTTTGACTATCATGTTAACGTTTGCTGATTGAGAACCAGTTCCTAAAGTATTATTCTCAGGATCTCCTGAAAACCCAACAATTCTAAGTTGAGCAGTAGTAGCAGCAGTAGTTCCACTAATTTCAACTCCAGACTGTCCGTCTACAGTTGAACCAGCAGTGTATACAATATCAGCATTGTTACCAATAACTGTTTGTACAACTGAACCAGTTGCAGCACTTTGTACTTCAAATAATGCATTAGGATCGTCAACAACGAAAGCCACCGCGTCTGATGAGACAGTGCCATTAGGCCAGTAAGAAGAATAAATTACTTCTCCACTAGAATTGGTATATCTGCATCCCCTAAAGACTCCCAGTAATTGATCACCAGCAGCAGCTACTAAAATAGTACCTGTACTTGCCATCTTAACTGGATCGCCTGAAAATATGTTTCCGCTTGCACCAGAAGCAATTGAGTATTCTGTAGTCCCTTCAGAGTTTACATTACTACCCAGTTTGCTATTAGGTTTTAAGCCGAAAGCAGCATCTTGGTTTGCCATAGTTATTTCCTAAATTAAATTTATTAAAGAGTTAACAAAGTTATCCTTTGTTGCCTCCGCCAAATGTTACCCTTGATTTCATATCTCTAGAGATAGGCATCGCGGGATTTTCTTCACGCATCAGGTCGTTCTCTACTGCATTCATTTGGTTGTCAGTTTGGCTAGCGAAATATTCATTACGCTGATCTGCGATTTCCTTTGGTATCTTGCACAGTATTAACCCACCAACACCAATAATTCCAGCATGTCGACCATCATCGACTATAGGCAAATCATGAAATCCGGGGAGTTCCTCTGGTCTAACTGGCTCGAATCCTTCACGAAATCTTTTTGAGACATTCGTTTTGTCATCTTGTCCAGCTACAGATTCTCTTACCCATCGATAAACGATTCCTTGAGATTTTGCAATTTCTACAGCTTCTTCTGGAAGCTCAAGAGCTGAAGGCATCTTCCAGGTTTTTGGCCTTTCAGATTTGCTTCTGGCTTCTGAGTCTCTAGGGACTCTGTCATCATTGCTATTTGCTCTCGTTACTTTCATCTCTTTCTTACTCATGATTTTTGTAGCCTCGCTTTTTGTATTGCGTAATCTTTAAATGACACTCCAAGCTTTTTGGCTAATGCCTGCTCGCTTGGCGTCAATTGAATACGATTTTGTTTGCGTCCAGTCGATGTATTGCGTGTGGCTGAAGCGACTGTTTGGACGTTTTTCTTCGCTTCCACGTTAAACTTGTGGGGTAATTCTTGTTTTACCCTCTTATCAATCTCACTATAATACTCATCTGAGTCAGTGTCAAAGCCTTCGTTCTCTAATTGCTTGTGAACAGCAAAGGCAACTGATGTTGCAACTTGGTCTTGTCCAAACCAAGTATTCTTTTGTGCCCACTCTCTAGCTTTAGGTGATGGCTCATTAAACTCTTCAGCTGGTTGAGTATATTGCTCTTGAGGTTGATTTTGCTGTTGTTCTAAATAAACAGCTTCTTGTGCTTCATACTGTTTTTGCGCTTGAGAGTATTGCTCAAGTCTAGCTTTATCAGTAGTAGCCAATGTTAAAGCTTCAGTAGCAGCAGCTATTGCTTCTGCATCTTGAGCTTCTGTTGCTTGCTTTAATGCTTGTTTTGCTAAAGTCATTTGAGATTCAACCCTATTGGTAAACTCATCGCTGTAACTATTAGAAAAAGTTTTTTGTTGCTGTCTTAATTTTTCGTTTTGATCTTTAAGATCTTTAGCGTATTGAACAGCCATCAACTCTCTTCTTTGAAATTCTTTGGCCTGAGCAACTGCTTTGTTAATTCTGTTTTGTGCTAGAGATGCTCTCTTCTCTACCTCAGATAAATCTTTTGCTTGTTCCTCTACTTTAGGAGAAACTTCAAAGTCTTCTTTAACCTCGTCTTCAGTTACAGGAGAAACTTCTTGAGAATCATCGCCCAATGAAACTTCAACAGCTTCATCGCTTACTTCTTCTTCAACGCGTCTTTTCTCAGGCACTGCTGCCTTTTCGATCTTTTCGTCTGTAATTTCTATGTCTAAATTTTCTGCTTCGTTTGCCATGCTTTACCTCTCTTATAAAGATTTAATATCATCAGGATCTAGAATTGTTCCAATGATGTCATCGTCATTAATGATTCTAACTTCATGGTCATCTTCTAATCTAAAACGAGAACCAGCATATCTACCAATTAACACCCAGTCTTTTTCTTGACACCAAGGTTTGTTCCCATATTTTTCTGTTTCTTTATAAGCTAAAGGACCAACCTTTAGAACGTAAGCAACCACTGTAGATAGAGACTCTCTATCCATGGTTTCTTTAACAAGCTGAATACCGCCTTCAGTGACGCCCTTACCTCTATAAGGTAGCACAAGAATACGCCATCCGCTTGGAGTTGGCATTCTGTCTAACAATGATTTACTGAGTAGTTTGGGGTCTAGAACTCTTGCTTCTTCTTTTACAAAAGCATGATCAAGTTCTGATGAGGCTTCTTCTTTTTCTTCTATATTTTCTGCGACTTTGTCATTCATCGATATCATCCATATGCAGCGTTTCTTTTAAATCATCTATGAGTGAGCGAACCGCCGATAACGCACCCATATGATATTTGTAATCTTCCATGGATTGTACATTCCCTGCTGAAAGACTGTCAACTAAATCCTGTTCTCTTTTGCGCAGAGTCTTAAAAAAATACTCCGCAAGTTTTACGCTGTCCATGGCTCTCTCCTGCCTATGTAGTGTTTATCTTAAATTAATGTTTCCAAAGTTTGGAATCATTGGTCTCCCGCCAACCACTGGTTTTGTAATTTCCGGCATTTCAAACTTAGGTAAGTTTGAAAAATCTATGCTTGGTATTGTAGGTATGTTAGGTCTAGGCATTACAGGTGCTTCTATTGGATCTCTAACTGGCATAGGCATTAATCTTGCTGGAGGAAGATCTCTAGGATTAGGCAAGAAACTATCGATTGGTTCTGGTTCACCCATTTCCATTCTGTCATTGTATTTACGCATGATGTCATCGTAGTCAAAGTTTGAGAAGTCAGGAAGGCCGCTAAAATCTAAGTCTCTTATAAAATCTGGTATCCCCGGAAAAGGACCGCCTGGTACAAAAGGATCAGGTTCAGGCATTGGAGTTGGTTCTGGTGTAGCCAACTGACCTTCAAGCTCTGCAATACGATCCATCATTTCTTGAAACCTAATATCTTGAGCGGCCCGCTCTTCAGCACGCTGTGCCATCTCAGCTTCTCTTATTGGAGCTTGAGTTGCTTCATACTGAGCTTGAAATTGTTGACCCATAGGGCTTTCCATTTGACGCATGAACTGTTGCCCAATTGGATCAGGCATTCTATCAGTTGGCATAAAAGCTTCTGTAGGTTGAGGTGGGGCATTGTAGCCTTGAGGAGTAAAATATGCCGGACCACCTACAACTGCTGTAGGTCTGCCTATGGGCATAGGCTCTGGTGGTAATGCCATTTGGCCAGGCGCTTGACCTAAGCCTTGGGAATAGCCAGGCACTTTAGAA
>Ga0208013_1001218_pt1 | contig 12357 bp, 18 predicted proteins | sample 16_taG_FD_184091 | JGI IMG/M metagenome (GOLD analysis project Ga0208013, IMG submission 184091) | Marine viral communities from the Subarctic Pacific Ocean - 16_ETSP_OMZ_AT15313 metaG (SPAdes) (version 2) | ecosystem: Environmental > Aquatic > Marine > Oceanic | place: Pacific Ocean | collected...
TTAAATTAGGAGATAAATTATGGAAAGTATCACAGAGCTTATAATGGAGTGGCTACCTGCTATTGGAGCGTTTTTAGTTCCGTATATTGGGTGGGCAACGCATAAAATTATCGTCAAAGTCTTTGGTACGCTGGATGCGTATGTAGAGAATAAATGGTTGGGTAAAGGGGTTGAGATTGCTAGACGAAGCGTATTAGCAACCCATCAAACTATTATTCAGGATCTACAGCGTAGAGCTAAGGATGGGGATTTAACGGCAAATGATTGGAAAGAGGGAACTGCTGAGGCGAAGAGGGAAGCAATTAAGATGTTTAAGGGATCTTTAAGGAATGCCCCGAAAGCAGTTAGGGAAGTTTTAGAGGGGGAAGCAGGAGAGATGATTGAATCTGCTGTGATTGAGGCGAAAGCGATTAATCTGATGGTAGGTCCAGTTATGGACCCCTTAAAAGGTCAGGTTTCAAAATAGATTGGAGCTTGGCCGAATGGAATGAAGTTAGCTTGAAGTATAAGAAAGGGAATCTTAACTTTGGAGCAGATTTTGGGAATGGTAAGCCGAGTTATGGGTTTAGTTACCATGTGAAGTTTTGACTTGGTCTAGTCTATCACTAGTGGTTTAGTCATTTTTCTCTTCCTCTGCAATGGCCTTTAGTCTCTCATCCATTTCTCTTTCCTCTTCGAAGTCATGATCCTCAACTTCTAGAAGGATATTGCCGTTTAAAACGGACACCGCTTCTATTTTTAGAAACGTTACGGAGCCGTCATGCTTGGTGAGACACACCTCGACAATCTGATCCCCAGAGTAGGATTTATCTACCATTTCCTTTATAAGGCCCTTAACATCTTTGTTCATGCCACCTCCTTAAAAACTTCCTTACCCATCACTCCGCTCCAGGATTCGCGTGGAATTCTAGGGGTTTATTCCATGTCTTCACATTTTAGGAATTGATTGAAAAGCTCCTTACCCATGAAGTTTTTTAAGTTTTTGGTTTGTTCTTGTGCAAGTTCGTAAGTCTTGAATGCTTTGCGGGAATCAGAGTTAAATCCAGTCTCCCCGCACCAATCTTCAAAGTTAGAATCTATTCCGTAAGAATCTGAGAGAAGGCAATTGAAGACAGTGTAGAGAGTAGGGGGTTTAGGTCTGTTTTTTTTTATCTCGATATCCAAACCCTTGTGAGAATTCTAGAGTAAAGGTTTTGGGGCTGTTTCCAGGTTTTGAGACCTTGAACACGATACTAATTTGTCGATGTGAAATTCAACCTTTCTGACTCTCATCTGAAAGGGCTTCTAACAATTCTGCTTTCCAACCCTTAATATTGAGGTCATGAACGGTTGGAACATGAATCCCGTCGACCCTGATTCTTTGATTCCAGGTGCGGTAACTCTTTACCGACACTTCTTTCCCCCTTATCGTGCCTACCCACCAATACCAGTCGTTGGCATTGATCCTTCTCTTGTTGTAGAACTTGATGAAGCTGTCCGCGGAATCGTAAGCATCCAGCATTTCATACACTTCTTCTTTCATGAGCTCCCTTTCGTAAAAAGGCCGGCTTCTATGGACCAATGGTCGGCCTTAAAATCTGGCATATTTGGATTTGAAAACATTGGGGTACATTTTATTTTAAAGCTATGTTCAGTAATAAAATATCTAATGTTATTCATCTTGTTGTTGCTTTCCCCATCGGGCAATCAAGAATGCATCACAGCGTCCATGATCTTTGAGGTGTTTAGCTAAAGTTGGTGCGAATCCTGGGTATTCTCGTCTAACGTAGAAGACAGATTTTTGTTTAGGATCTTTACCTTGTTTTCTGTCTTCCATAGAGAAGAGCCCTTTTTGCCACTTGATAGGTCTCACAACGGTAATTGGGATTTGGGCAAAAGCCCACATTTGTTTCCAGCCGTGGTAGCTCCCCCCTAATGAGAAGTTAGTTTTTGGAGGCCAGTATGGGTCGGCATTGAGTTGTTCAATAAAGACTCGTCGAATGTCGTATTGCTTAAGCATCGCTCTTGCCCAGATTCCTGCAGTGTAGTCGTCTTCATAATCATAGACTTCGATACTAAAATGGTTAGTGAGGAGGACTGCTGCCCCGGGGGAAGATTTACCTTTTCCAGGGTCTATGCCAATTACTGCTCTGGGTTTCATGATCTATTCCTATCTTTTAGTTGTCTTGTAAAGGTGAAGCAAATTGAGTGATGAGCTACCGGGGCCATGTGTCCTAGGTATGTCCCATTTCTTAGGTAGAAAAAGTAGAGTTGGAGGTGTCGGCTTATTTTTGTAATTGAGACTTTCATGGTTTACTTAAGGCCCAGTATTTTATATGAACAGTTGTGTAACACGCTTTACACTTTGTAGATATTTCATGAGTGGTTACTGGCCCTTTTTTTGAATTGCGGGGAATCTCCACTTTCCCTGTTGCTTGGCAATTACCACAGGTGTAGCCCATTTTTCCGATCATTAGTCTTCCTTTTGGAGAGTTTGGTACAACTTAATTTGATCTCGTAAGTTCAAAATAATTTTACAGAATATTCCCCCTGCGTTAGAAAGAAAAGTTAACCCTGAGGGACTAATTAAAAGCATTCCGTTTATGTGAGCGTTGATGGATTTCATTGGTCCCGCTTTTGATTCGTCAGGGGCGTATCCCATGTTCATTAAAATCTCATAGCAGGTGCGAACATAGATGTTCATCGTTGACCCAGACTTTTTAGAAAGTATTCCTCCGCACTCTCTTAGAGCAAGCAGAATTCGGTCCACTTCTCCAATTCCGAGGGTATTGATCCGGGAAGTGCTAGAAACGCTCGTATACTGGCTTATATTGAGCCATTTGAAGTCAAATGGGGGTACTTTTGTTGGGTCAAAGGACATCCATTCATAATTTTTAGTTGGAGGAATCAAAACATAGGACCTATCTGCTTTAAGATCTGCCCCTTTGTATCTGTCAAATCTTAGTAAAGTTTGAGCCCCAGACTCAGGCCATTTGTAGTATCTATGGAATCCCTTCCTAGTTTTTACCATGATCCCTGTCTCTGGGACTTGAGCTTTGATAAATTTTTCAGAGGCTTCAGTGTCGGTATCAACGACGATGTAACCTGTTAAGTTTCCCATAATTGCGGCGTAACCGCACCCTTCAGGGAAGACTCCTTTCCATTGCTCTGTTTGGTTTGCTTTCCACTTAACCATTGGGGCCTTGCTACTGGGCCGAATTGGTATGATATTCCATCCGAGAGCTTGTAATTCTTCAACCGAGGGCTGGAACATTTCGTAAATCTTTCGCGGCGCAATTCATTGCACTGGCGCAATAGTCACACATCCAACTTGGAATGGCGCAAGCTTCGTAGTCTCCTTTAAGAAGAGATTCTACTCCTTTTGCTTGGGTAGCAATCCATGACAAAGTGGCTCTGGCTAGATCATCGGTTAAGAACAAATCATAAAAATACAAGCCTGGGGTTTTAGTTCTGGTGAGTAGGTGGATTTCTCCGTGTCCTACGTTTTCTGCGATCATGTATGAGAGTAACTGCAGTCCCCAGCTTTCTTTCCAACCTTTTCGTTTGGAAGTCTTGATATCTAAAACAGCTTCTTCGGTTTTTATGAAGTCGATAAACCCTATATAAGGGAGGGCAATGGTGCCTTTGATGTCGAATTTTTTACAGATTGAGTTGAATTGGTCAGGCTCAATTATGATCTTTTTTTGGTAGGCAGAAGCCTCTTTCCAGCTACGAGGATGGCTTAGATAGCGTTCTGCATTTGCCATATCTTCTGTGGCAATTATTTTTTCTTGTTCTCGTTCTTCAATTGTTTCTGTGACTTCGAAGTCCATGGATTTAGCTACTGCTTCTTCGAAGTTGATTCCGAATTGAGCTGCATCTGACATGGGCTCTCTATCACCCTTGATGTACTTCCCATACCAAGATCGTTGGCAGGTAGCAAAAAGGTTTAGTGAGCTAAAGCTTAAGTGTTTGATTGGAAAATCAGTCATCTTTGTACCCTTCCCATGCGCCTGTTAAGCACATTTCTCCAATGGCTCCGTAATTACAGATATCTTGCCAAGTATCAATCATGCTTTCACATGATGTTTCTTTTGTTTTACCTTTACTCCAGAGATTGATCATTCGTTCGATTTTGTCGGACAATCTGACCATGACTCCATCGGCTCCGAATTTACTTATATTCATGGGGCCGTAGTCATGTTGTTTCTTGTCGAAGAGTTTAATGTTATTGAGGATAACTCTAATGAACCTTTTGGTGTGGGGTTCTACACATTCCAGGTGGCTGTGGATTAAGCTGATGAGTTCTTCTGTTTGCTGAATTGAAGGATCAGGTTTCGCGCATAGTCCTGATTCGTTTCTTGAGGGTCCTAAGCTTATTGATTCGACTGGGGTAGTTTTACGTTTTTTGGCGAAGGGGTCTTCGGGGAAACAGGGGTCAGTAGGAAAAGGGTCCATTATCTTTCACTCCAATTGTTAATAGATTTGAAGTCCATTCCTAAGTAGGGGAAACTGGGTTTCCATTCTTCTACCCAAGATTGAACTGTTTGATTGATTTTTTCATAGTTAGAACTTGGGTGTCTAGCTACGATGACTTCATCATGGACATTGAGCATTGGAACTCCATGAGTATTCCAAATCCTAGACATGAGCCTTTTAGTTAGTTGGGCTCCAGAGGACTGAACAATGCTGTTGATAGCAGTTCTAGCTACGGACTTTTGGATAGTAAGTGCTGCTCCTAATAGTGCAGACATTACTGCCCGTTTTATAGTCTGTTCACCCTTCTCTTCTCGTCGGACTACTTTGATTCCTTCGTAACCAATGAAAATGGCATCGAAAGCAGTATCATTAGATCTTGGTAGCCTCCAGAAGAAATCTGCTGTCTCTGCCTCAAAGTCCCATCTTCTTTGGTAGTTCAACTTATCAGTGATGGATCTTCTCATATAAGAGACAGAATCAGTTGTCCAATTTAGAGTATCTCCTGTGGTAAATTCTCGCTCCACGCTATCTTTGAATTCCCGGATTCCATGGTATCTCTCGTAGAATCCTTCGAGGAGTTCTTCTGCGAGAATTTCCGAGACATTAATCGTTTCTGCAATTTTAGGGGCTTCTGCCCCATACGCGGAACCAAAAACAACTCCCTTAGTTTCTCCCCGATATTGATCGACGATTCGAAAATCCTTTTCTGGAGTTTCGTTTTTTCGGATAGTTGCTGCTTCGTCATAAGAATACTTCCCCTTTAATTTTGGATGGATATCTATTGCAGTAGCAAGATGAATATCTTTTCCTTCTCTGAGGTCTTGTTGCATTTGTTCATCTTGGTAAATAATCGCCATTAAGCCGATTTCTAGTCCTGCGAAGTCTCCTCCACAGGAGGTGAGGATTGCTTTTCTGATTGGCGATTTCTTTCCAATTCCCTGCCAGTTGAAGCCCCCAGACCCAGCCATTCGCTGTGTCGCGGTTCCGATGACTCGGAAATTGGGATGACCTTTAGAATCAGCCGTTTGAAGAAGTTTGACGCACTGGTCATAGGTTTGCTTTGCAGTACCGTATTTAACCAGGATCTCAGCATCTGGGTCCCCCTTTTTAGCTAGTTTTTCTAAGACGTATTTGTCACAATTTTTTAATTTTAGTTTAGGATGCTTGAGTTGGAAGTACTTTAGTTTCTGTTGTGAAGAGTTTATCTCGAAAGGGAAGATGTTACAGGCACTGAATAAGTCTTCACAGTCTTTTTTGAGTTGCTCTAGTACGTTAGTATCTAAGTCAAACCCGTACTGGTATGTGAACCCTACTATGTGGGACATATCGTCGTTATAGTCAGGTTCTGGCCTTCCCAAGTCTACGTAAAGTTCTTGGATGTACTTAACGTCGTCTTCTGCGTACTTCCAGAAGTTTTTAGACCTTGGATCTCTTCCACTTAATACTTCTAAACATTCTGATCGTATTGGGCCATGAACTTCTGGCTGGAAGAACGGGTTATGAGATTGCTCAGTTCCTCTGTCAGGGATGGGCCAAACGTCATCAATCTGTTGAGTTTCATGCCCTTTGTACTTCATTAAGGTTTTTAACTTGAAATTAGACTGGACTGAGAAACTCAGGTTTTTGAAGTTAGGGTCGTCTTCCATGTCTTGATGGATAGACCCCTTTACTGTAACTTCATTTGGTAATTTTTCTTGTAGCAACTTTGTAACATATTCAGATAGATCTTTTGCGACTGGGGTTGGGATCTTTTTAAGTGCGGCAATAGCTCTCTCGCCTTCTCTTTGGAATGTAAATTTTCCAAGAGGATGTTTAAGTTTCGCATGGCCTTGAAGATCTAAAGTGTCGCATTTGAATCGGTAAGTTCTTGGAGTAGAGCCACTTCTGTAGAGTACTGAAATATCGAAAGGGATATTGTAAGCGGCTATGACGATATTTGGGTCGTCGATTCTCTCTAGGAATAGGTCCATTTCCCAAGGTTCATGCTGAGGTTGGAAAGTTTTAACTTCACCTTTCTCTCCTTCGGCATACTGAACTAGCATACAGGGGCCAGCAAGGCCTACCGTTTCAGTGTCTAAGAAAATGAGTTCCTTAGTCATTTGGTATGCCGAAGGAGAGAAAGGTGAAGTTAAAACTTTCCAACCTCATTTTTGCTCCTTGAATTTTTCGTAAAGTTTGTCAATGTCTAGCTTTTCTGAGTCCAAAGCGTCGATTTGTCGATGAGTATTGGCTTCGCTATCAAACCATTCGTATTCGTTTTCGTACACAAAGTTTTGGAGGTCTTCTAGGGTCATGTGTTCTATAACTGTATTTGCGTATTCAGTAGCTGCGAATACTAAGAATTCGGGGTTAGATAAGAGTTCTTTTCGTCTTAAAAGTTCTTCGTAAGGTATATCAGGCATTACCATTTCCTTCTCGGTATAATTCGAGTATCTCTGATAAGGATTCTCGGCTTTCTCCGTTTAAAAGTAAATATTCAACTTGGCTATCGAAACCGTCGTTGTTGATATCTGAAGCTTCTTCACTTTTCATATCTGCTACTCTATCGTCTAGGATTCCTTCTGGCATTTTGTCAGGCCAAATTTCTTCAGCTTGAATTTTAAGGAGTTCGATTGCTTGTTCGATGATGCTCATTTACCATTTCCTCCTTAGTAACTCTAGTATTTGATTTTCACTAAAGTTGATGTGTTTTGTTAATAGGTCTAATAGATGTTCATCGAAAGTATCCTGGCAACAGAGGTCATAGATAGTTACCCCTGCCCAGTTAGAATTTGGTCTTTCAATTCTTCCTACTGCTTGTTTTCTCATTACTGGAGAAAGACCATTAGATTCAAAGATTCCGATTCTGCAGACTTTGTGGAGGTTCATTCCTTCTGTGAGTTGTGCGGAACAGACCATAATTTTAGTTCGCCCTTCTTGGAATCTTCGTAGATCCGCACCAGTATCTCTCCCGTCTGCGACAATGACGGCAGGATCGTGGATAGCCAGTCCTTTCTCAAGTCTGCGTTGAGCTTCAATGTGAGTACTAAAAATGACAATCCCTTCATTTGGATTGTCTGCGATGAAATCTTTGATCCAGTTAAGTTTGATGTTGTTATCGTCATATACCTCTTTGTCATCGTCTGTATAAAAACCAGAGGTAAGTTGTCTACATTGAGCAATGGCTTTCGAGAACGACAGATCTGTATAAAGTCCCTCTCTTGCTTCAAGCCAGCTAACAGGGGGTTGTTCGAGGTGAATTTTAATAAAGTGGACGGATGGAATATGGGCTTGGATGTCACTTCGAGCCACTGTGTAAACGTAAGGCTCAATAAACTCTGCGACGGCTTCATCGTCCCACCCTTTTATGACCCAAGTTTTTTCTCTTCTTCCAGGTATCCAATCTAAAGTAGGAGCAATACCAAAGGTGTGCATTAACGGCCCTTTGTCTTGAGGTAGGGCCCCTGGATGCCCAGTGTTAATGTGACGCCAATCTGCTGCCCCCTCTGAAGAGGTAGGAGTGGCAGTCATACCTATAGCAAGTTTGCAAGAGTTTGCTAGTTTTTGGCAAGTCTTAGATCGTTGTGCTCTAGGGTTTTTTGTTCTCAAGTTTTCATCAAATATTACTGCCTTATACCCTAGATTTAAGTACTTCGAAACTGTCTCATGGGCATAGGTGATAAGGTGGGGGATTTCAAAACCCCATTTCTCAGCTTCTCTCCTCCATTGGTCATGTAGGTATTTAGGGGCAACAACTAACGACTTTGTGTTGGCTAGGTGTAACGCCCCTAAACCCATAATGGTCTTTCCTGCTCCCAGAGGAGCGATCAATGACTTGGAGTATTTCATGCCATTTTTTAAGAAAGTCTTAACTTCTTTGAAGAAATTGATTTGGTATGTCCGAAGGTGGGCTTTATCTTCGGGCGGTAAACTGGAGTTAATTCTGTGAAAACTGGGAAAATCCTTTTCTGTTTCAAAAGGTTCTTCAAATTGAATCTTAGGCCAAGGGCTTAGTTGGGCTCCGTTAATAAATCTTGCTGACCATTCTTCTAGGGGAACTAGCCAGCCGTAATGGCTCCCATTTCTTTTGGCGTATTTTGCTCCTAGTTTTAGTTTATCTGTGTCGCTTAGATATTGAGTGAACCAGTATCTCCCGGCAGGGATAAACTTTTTTTGGTAGTCAGTTAGAAGTTCAGGCCTAACTTCAATTGCTTTCCATTTTTTCATGGCAATAGAGGGAGTGGTAAGAAGGTCGGAGAGAAGCAGGACTTTCACCCACACCCCCTCCGACCCTTAAAACCACTAGATCAAAGTACTGGGAAATTATTCCCAGGCTCCCGCAGGAGCTTTATGTTTCCAAGCTTTAAGCAAAGTATCTTGCTTAATGATTTCTTGAGCAACCATTTCCAGACTTTCCCTAGGGATTCTGTCAAAAGTGTACTGAGTAAATCGTCTTGGATCATGGTAAGTAAAACCTGAAGTCTCTGACTTCTTCAAGTTCTCCTTGTGATTCTCGAGGTTAATTTGAACCAGTTTTTGCTGTGGGAATTTTGCATCTGGCAGGAATCCCCAGTACTTGTCAGCTAGGCCACAAGTCTCGAATTCAGCGATAGTTACTACATCATCAATGATAAGAGCTAGAAGGTATACCCTTCCCATTTTCACGGCTTGGTTACTCTCATCTTTCTTATGCTCTGCGTGTAGCCGTTCAAATTGTTCCATGCTCTCTTCTGTCTCGTAGGCTTTCACATACTTGACCTTACCCTTATCGTCTTTAATGGACTTACGGATCATTCGAAGGTTTTGAAGGACTGTAACCTGGTAGCCTTCCTCTAGGACTCTTGCGTTTCCGCCAGAGTAGAGGTGCATATGGTTATGGTTCTCCAAGGTTTGTTCAATGGCATGGTGCATTTTTAAATAAGGTAGTGCTTCGTCTGCAGCTTCTTCTGCGGTAATAAGCTCTCCGGTTAGAATCTCAGCAAGGGCAGAGTCTGTAGGGATCGAAACCCCGCCAAGCTCTATTAGCTCTGTTTGAGCTTCTACAACGGCGTTTGCTTGTTTGTTTTTTGCCATGTTTAATTGTTCCTTTGTTTGTAAGAGGTAGACTTATTTGTCGATAACAAAAACTGGCCTACCTGTTGAGTTTAAAATTTTATAGATATTTACGCGGTCCCCCTTTGTGAAGAAAATCATGCTGGTCTCTCGGTGGAATTTGAAAATGCCAAACCCCTTGGAGTCAACAATTCTATCTACCCCTCCAGGTACTCGGGAAGGTGGGTCTAAGCGTACATACCCCCCAGAATAGGAGACAGTCTTAATTATGCCTTTAGTAACTTGCAATTGAAGTTGAGCAAGGCGTTGTTCTTGGGCTTGTCTGTCTTCTGGGAGTCTCTCCCCGAAAGGGATGAGGTATTTCTCTTCTTTTTTAAACCCGAAGAGTGCAGGTTCGATGAAGACTGCTTCAGCAACCTTTTCCATGTTTGACTGTTCCTTTGTTTAAATGTTTGGCTGTTTAATGAGTGTTTCGCTGAAAGCCGCGAACTGCTATTATTTTACCATGTTTGTCCTTAATTGCCATCCCTTTTGAGGTGTCAGGAGAAATTAAATCTTTTCTCTCTGGGCAAGTATCTAGGACCATAGAGGACACTAGTAACAGGACGTTTTCTTGTTCTGGCGGAAGAGTAGTGTCTACCTTATCTAACTGTTTAATCTTGGTAGGGACTCCGTTGATTGGAGTTGTGTCCTCCATAGGGATATTGCATCTGACGCTCATCCCAGACTTAGGGAATATGCGGGTTTCACCGTTAAACTTAACAGTGACGTCATGCATGGTTAGATTAAGTATCTTGTACTCTTTTGTCATAATCTGGGAAAAACGATTATATCACTATTGGATACGTTGCAAGCCTTACAAGAGTTGCAGTTTATATCGTTAGTATAATATAAACACATTTTTCCGACAAGATTCGTGAATTTTTCCGTTTCGAGTTTCCTTTCCAAAACTTCTTTTTTAGGATGTTTGGAAAGTATCACAGGTTTCCAGCCTAAGTCGATAGCTAGTAAAGCTAACTTCTCAGACTCACAAGAAGCTCTGAGGAACTTACGGAGCCATTGGTTATGTGGCTGCTTCCAATAGTGAGTGTAGCCTATTGGTGTAAGTCCCTCATTCAACACTTCTTGGAGATCTAATTTAAGGCGATTTGCATCAACGGATTCGTGACCTGCGTCACCAATTGCTGATATTCGAACTATTTTAGAAGTAACGATTCTGTGAGAAAGAGCACTTTCGATCTTGTACCTCTTGGGGGAGGTCTTGTTTACTTTTTGAACTTGTCCTAATGCAAGGACTGTAGTCCCGTTATATGCATAACAAGAGGATCGGATTGGACATTTCTTACAGGTAAGTCTTGTCTTCTCTTTAGTTTCTCCTATCCAGGCAGTTGGTACGTCTCCGGTCTTTGGGTTCTTACTCCGTGCTGTCCACAAAATCTCTGATGTAGGTTTTGCGTTTAGCGTCGTAGTGCCATTGGTTTCCGTTGTTGTAGTCATCTGTGATTATTTCCCCGTCTTTGGGCTCATTTGGTAGGTCTTCTTTTGAAAAACCCGGTTTGTCTTGTGAAAGATGAGCCTTATTAGTCATTCTTGAGGTCCTTTCGGTAACTCGTTCTAGGAATTCCCGTAAAAAGTCCTACGGGGGGGGTTTTAAGTATACCCCGTAGGACTTTTAAACTGCTAGGGAAGGATGGGTTTTCGACCATATACCCGAAAGAAAGTATTCTCGGCTTCTTCCCAGAATGATTCATTGCTGAGAACTTCAGGGCGCTGGTAATACTCTAAAGAGCCACCTTCACCTAACAAGTTCTTTTCCGCTCGACCTTCAATGTAGGGTCTTGTGACTTTGAAGCCTTTTCCCGTACCTTGTCGAGTTAATGCAGAAAGTTGCTCGGTCTCTTGGATAGTTCGCAGTACTTGAAAGTCGGTCAGATGAACGACAGTTCGAATGCTAACGCTTACTGCGGGTTCAACTTCATCAATAACTTCTGCTTCTACTTCAGTGGTGCTTTGGGTTTGTTTTCCCATGGTTTTACTCCTTTTACTTGGTTATTCGTTCCAGCTTTATGACTCTATCGAAAAGAGCTACGGGCTTCCAAGTTTCTATCTCATTTAGGCAGTGGTTAACACTTTCTAATAAGGCAGTTTGTTTTCCCATTACTTGTTCTCCAAGAGTCCTGATGTTTAGGTTTTCAAGAATCATCTCTGCAATTCTTTTTTCTGAGGTGCTTTCTTGTGCCCAAAATCGGGTTAAAAATCTTTCTGAGATTTGGTCTGTCACTTCATCAGTATCGTAAGTGAGCTCTTCTGCTAGACTTTTATAGTCTATGCCGAGTTCTGAGTAGTCTATATCGAGGAAGTCGTAGTCAATTTGCTGTCCTAGGTCGTCATAGTCTAGATCCTCTGCCACTTTATTTATGATGCTATCTCTTAAAGAGTCGTTCTCCGCAAAGATGTTCCTAGCAGCGTCAGTTAGTAGATCTCCTGGGATAGCTAGGTCACTTGGCTGGATAGAAAGGTGCTTGGTGATCTCGCTGTAATCTAAAGTTGCTGAGAACCTATTGTAGTCTATCGGAATTGCTGAATAGTCGAGGTTGTTATTCTCAAAAGCTTCTAAAGCTTCTGAGAATTTTAATTCAAGTGAAGATTGTAGAGTTTTTAAGGTGCTAACCTGGTCCTTTAAATGCTGTTCTGAAGCTTTTAAAGCCTTCAAGGTTTTAGGAAGGGTGAGTAGGTTAATTAAAAAGTTAATCATGGTTTGGTGTTCTCCTCGCAGATTTTGCATTTTGTTCGTTTTGGTCTTTGCTTATAAGCCTTTTGGAAACAGCTAAAGCAAATTTGATAGCCAGATGGAACTGGGCCTTCGAT
>Ga0208013_1001222_pt1 | contig 12341 bp, 13 predicted proteins | sample 16_taG_FD_184091 | JGI IMG/M metagenome (GOLD analysis project Ga0208013, IMG submission 184091) | Marine viral communities from the Subarctic Pacific Ocean - 16_ETSP_OMZ_AT15313 metaG (SPAdes) (version 2) | ecosystem: Environmental > Aquatic > Marine > Oceanic | place: Pacific Ocean | collected...
TCCGGGGCCCACTTCAAGAATGGTTGTGGTCAACAGGCTCTGGTCGATGACATCTCCGCGAAAATCCCTGATCTGGATCCGGTCGCCAATGTTAAAGGACCCCGAGCCACCTTTCAGAAGAGAGCCGGTGATACACGAGATCAGCTCCTTGGTGGCGACTACAAAGGCCACGGCAATAGCCAGAATGGATAACGCCAGAGTGCGCAGCTGGTCCCCCCAGATAATTGCCAGCCCCAGCAGTATCAACAACAAAAAGCCGTTGCGCGTATTGGCCAGCAGGCGACCTTTCAGCTCCGGAGCCTTCACTTTGTGCCGAATAAAGCGTGCGGTGAGCGTCCTGAGAATAATGATGACCGTCAGCAAAAAACCGGTATTCACCAGCAGACCCGTCACCGAGTCTGAAAGGGTAAAGTTTTCGGCTAGAAGTGTTAGCTGATCGAACATACTTTTGCCAATGGGTTTGGGCCTCCTTGCAAAAAAGGGGCGGATTACAATAAAAATGGATGATGAATCGTCGCCAATAGTCGGGGCCTTTCCGCCCGACTATTAACGGTCCAGTGTCAGCCAGAATATAGTATGAATCCCTGCATGTATGCCAGATCCGGATACTCCGGACCAATGTTGAAGGGCGTTATGTTGGGGAAGATCAGGTTGCTTGCCAATTGCTACTTTCCAATATTGGAACAATCCCTTGGGATAGAGTAACTGTGGATAATCGAGCCTGAGCAAACGTCACCGTCTTCATGTCCGTTCAACCACGCCCTCAGAAACTCAATGCGGGCCAGTACAAGCCTGGATTCAAACCCGCTGGCACACATCGGGTAAACACTGCCGTATTGTAGGCGTTTATCCTCGAGCGGATATTTCAGCTCCATATTGGCTTTCACGCTCTCTTCCCATGCTTTTTGGGAAACGTCGAGTTTTGTCAAAAATCCAGGGCTTGATGATTTGTAAGCGTGCCTGATTTTTTCAAGCACGCCCTCAAGCGTGCGTCTCGCCGTTAGCAAATTGATACCTGCACACTGATTTATTTCTAACTGCGTTTGCGCGTTTGCCATGCATGAAGGTAGCTCGTCACTGTAAGTGTGAAATGCTATTAACAAAGCGGTAAGGCTAAATAAGAACCTCATTGCCCGGTTCTTCTCCTGAATATCATGTCGCCAGGCAGCCATACATATAGCGGGGGAACTACAATTTGTTTTGTTAGGGGTGGCTCACCTGAAACTGTTTCGGTCAACATCCTGTTGGTGAAGTTTTATTTCTTTAGGTAAGAAATCATTGTGTCAACATCACTACACTCGAATGGGTCATCCGGGCAATCATCCATCATCCCGGTTTCAGCAAAGAGTTGTTTTATTTCCCCATCAATTACGTGAGCGGAATAACGCCATGACACTTCACCCGGCCCTTTTTTAACCAGCATCCCCATCAGGCGAGTAAAATTTCCATGTGAATCAGGCAGCATTTTTACATGTTTAAGACCTAAATTCTTCGCCCACTGAAGCATGGTAAAGGGAGCGCTAACGCTCAGGCAGTATACGTCATCAACACCCAGTGATTTCAGTTCCTCATACTTGGCATCATAGTCAGGCAGATGATTGCGGGAGCTGGTTTCAGTAAATATAGCCGAGAGTGAAAATATAACGACATTTTTACCTGAAAATACCTCTTCCGTTGAAATATCCTTCCAGATAAATGGGCTTCTCCCGCCAACGCTTTCACCACGGACACGCGTTTTGAATATCACACTGGGTACTTTATTGCTCATAATTTGCCACTATTCCTAAGGTTTACGATTGGAAGAGGAAAGTCATTATCACGCTTACCGTGAGTTGTTTCCATCAATCTGAAAAAGTCACCCGAATGAAGGTTTGGCCACGCTCCGTGGAAATCAAGTGAGAGTGATCCTCGGTTGTCACCGGCTTCTTCAATTCATATCCAGTAGTAAAGGTCGTAATGTCCGCCTCGCCCACATTCTCTGTCAGCCTTAAAGTCTATCTCGGGATAAACGGTTTGGCCCAAAAAGGAGCGGTTGTTCGAAAGGATACTACAGATATCGGCTTCTACAGAACGCAGGATGCAGGGAGATTCTTTCCTGCAATCAGAGAAACGCCCTTGCTCTTTCATCACATTTTTTGCCCGCCAGCGTTGTTGCCAGTCCAGAGTAAACAGCAATACCAGGAGGCGAGAGTCGGTATTGCCAGCTTCATTATTCATGCCCGGAATTTTGGGTTTAGAGTTCAGAACAGGCAATGGGACGGTTGGTTAAAAAATAATCGTTACGACCCCTTTAATTTCGATAAATTACATTTTATCGTCTTCACGTTTCCGGTTTAGGAAAAAATCGTAGCGCTTATGAGCATCCGGATCATGAAGGTCTGTCTTTGACTGTATGCTACGAGCGAACTCTTCGATGTGATTTGCCGCTACCTCTGCATCATTAATCGGGATGACTTCTTTTTCAACAAAAGCCCTCAATCCGCCCCCCCTTTTCGGATTGATCACCAGATAGTCCGCTGTTTTTTCGGTACTGACGTACCAGCCGGGAAGGGCAACAACTGGGGTTACAGGATATTGTCGCCCCGTCTTTTTTAATAGATAGTTCCTAACATGCTGAGCGTGGCGTTTTGCTTGTTCAATTGGAGCTTGAGTCGCATTGTGGGGAAAGTAGATTTTGCCGCCAGAAACGCTTACTTTGCTCTGACGTTTTCCATCGTCATTGGCTGGTTTGCGGACGGCCTTTGTTTCAACCACAAAGATACCGCCTTTGGAGACAACCACATGGTCGATATTGCCGTATTGGTAGGGGATATCATGAAAAACCCAGGCCCCTTGGCGCATCAAAAAATTTAATTCCTGTCCTGTATAGACTTCGCCATCTAGACCCAATCGGAGCACCTGTGCCTCCTCGAACAGGGCGAGGAGTCTCTTGAGGCAAATCGCACCTAGTCCAATGACAATGACTGTCGTCACAACAAAAGCCGTAAAATCTAGCGTGCGATAAAAGGCAAAAAGCAGAATTGGGGAAAATGCGACGCCCAGATAAGGCCCAATTAGATCGTCTTTCAGTTCGTCGAGTTGCTGGCTAAGGGTGTAGCCAGGAGAACGTAAAAGCTTTTCCGTGAAAGGAGAGTATTTGTTCTTTTTCCGGGTTAAATAGACCCTATAGAACAGTACGCAAACTGCAATCGCTATACCGAGAAGTGGTACGAGAAAAGAAACTAGAGCTGACATCCCTGAAACCTTAATTATGTAAACGTTGGGGTCGGATAGGCCCTATTGGTTATTCTCCAGCGTCAGATAACAAGTTCTTGTTAGAATCATCCCTGACAGTCTCGAAGTGTGTATCTCGGTAGCAATTAAAGCAAATTGCTCGTTATTTCTTGGAGTTCTGTCAATAACTGTACTCAATATTGTGTCTACACTGAGTTGTTAGCGTGCAAGTCACACCAAACTTCTTCAGCTAACAACTCTAATAGCTCATCGTCATTTTGCTCTAAGTTAAATACTGCTGCATGTGACTTATTGTTATAGGTACTTCCATCTTTGATAAGCGTAGTCTTTGTGGGATAGCTTACGATTCTTACAGGTTTCTTTTGTTGATTTTCGTACAAAGCCTTTATTCGAGAGACATTGCCAACTGAAAAATGGCTTTTTGGTTTGACATTGTAGTATTTTCTGATTTCTCGAATCGAGTCATGTACGTTCTGTATATATGAGCCAGAAAAATGCTCAATCCTTGTTACTGACAGATAATTTTCGCCATCCCTAAGCTTGAATGCAGAACCCAAGACACCAAGCACATTATCTTCCATATCCTTACGTAATTTCGACCATGGAACATGTCTTAAAATATTATTGTCCCCTGGTAAGGTCTCGCTTTTTTTCAATGTCATTTACAAGTCAAACCATTGTTCGGGTGAGTATGGGGATAAATTATGTTTTAATCTACGCGAATCAGTCTCTCCCGCAGCGCTCTCTCTTTCCTCATCAATGTACTGACTTAGAACCCAGCGTACTTTGTCGCTCTTCTTAAACTCGATCGTTAATCTCGAGTTGTCCTTTGTCCATGCTCCAATCAAGTTTCCATCAACTGAAACCCCTAAACCCGGCCTCGCCTCTGGCTTCATATATGCCATAGTTCTTAAAAAAGTACTAAAAGAATCTAACGATACGGGTAAATCATCATCATCCCAGTTTTCAAAATCCATCAAGCTATCGAGTTGCTTGTAAAGGCCTAATCTCCAATCATCTTGGAGATGCATTGCAATTTGAGAAATTTTAATCTTACAGTCGGCCCTTGTTTCATATAACTTTTCTTCTAAGCTGTTATTTAAACGTGGGCTTCGGTTCAATAAGTTCTCAGCAAATCTATTCTTCTTTATTTCGGATACTTCGAGCGAAATTTTCTCCGAGTCTTCACCTGCAGTTATTGAATCACTGTATTCGTTTGGCTTTGTAGGTACTGCTAGTTGCAAGCTCATTTGAAGAACAACTCCCTTGTCTTAGCTGTAATACATTTTTCAAAAATACTATTTTTTAGATATCTTGCACTGCTTATTAGTTCGAAAAGAGTCTCATCTGCTAAAGGGGTGCCAATCATCGTATACAGGTCGATATCTAATAATAGTGAGGTATTGCTAATTAATGGTGATGGAAAAGCTCTTGAAGAAATATTGACCCTCCAATTATCGTCTAAGTTTTGCGTAACTCTTAGTAGGTAGTCGTTTATAGGGTGTTCGCTAAACTTAGGTGTTTTCGGTGCGAATTCAAGATAATCATCTAGGTCAATCTTGACATCTTCATATAATGGAATGTCAATTCTGTTGATATACCTTACACCTAGTCTTGATATTGATACTGTCCCAAGATTTTTTTTACATTTCTTCCATAATTTAACAAAGCTATCGTAAAGAGATTCCCATCCGGTGTATGGCGCTAATCGCGCAATCGCTATTGACGATGTCGAGATCATCACTTTGTCAAGTTGATCTTCTGATGCTAGCCAGTACCCTTTGTTCGTGGTGTTGATCTTAGAGTTTAAATTTAAACTATTTTTGTTCTGCTCTATAGCTAACTGGATATCATTTATGGTCTGCTCATGTGGGTGGTTAATCTTTAGCTTCCTAGCTAATTTTTCTACCTGGTCTGCAGTGATGCTTTTTTCAAACTTCACTTCAAAAACTGCTTCAGTAACAGGTGGTTGAGTGTAATCTGAATTAATTCCCACAAAGATACCTTAGCTTGAGATTCAACTTAAATTTGATGATATTACCACCCATCATCATTGAATTCTATGTTAGCTAAAAGAGGGTAGTCTACCATCAACGCGTTCTACATATAGAAAATAACAAAGAAGTATTAGCTCTAAGATTTTGATTTATATAGTGGGCCTGTTAGGACTCGAGACTAAGGGATTATGAGTGAAGTTTGTGGTGGTGGGGCAGTTATGGCGACCAGGGTACATAGTCGTCCACTATACATCTACTTTTGAAACGCTTGGCTTTTTGGGCGTGTGGTTAATATTTGTAACATGTTGATTTTTAAGTGCTACCAGAGGCCGGACTCGAACCGGCACGGAAGTTACCTTCCGAGGGATTTTAAGGCGCTTGCGTGTTATTTCTGTGGAGGGATTAGAGTCTTTTGACTTGTAAATGTCCAATCAAAAAAAGTAGCACATGAGTAGCACAATAAAAAATGGATTAAGCGATTATCACCTAACCCATTGATTTTATTGGTGGGCCTTGCTGGACTTGAACCAGCGACCAATCGATTATGAGTCGACTGCTCTAACCAACTGAGCTAAAGGCCCTTTGAGAGGCAAGGATAGCAGTGTCTGTGTCATTGCTGTCCAGGGTATTCGTTTCGTTATCTTGCTTCGCCGGGGTGGTGTTCTTGCCGCCCCGGCAGGTTATTTCAACGAGTTACTCGTCCAGGAAGCTGCGCAAGTGATCGGAGCGAGTGGGGTGCCGCAGTTTCCGCAGCGCTTTGGCTTCGATCTGTCGGATCCGCTCACGGGTCACATCAAATTGTTTGCCCACTTCTTCGAGGGTGTGGTCGGTATTCATGTCGATGCCAAACCGCATCCGCAAGACTTTGGCTTCCCGGGCTGTCAGGTTGTTGAGGACGTCACGGGTGGATTCGGTGAGACTTTCCGTGGTGGCGGAATCCACCGGGGACATGATGTTGGTGTCCTCGATAAAATCGCCCAGGTGGGAGTCTTCGTCATCGCCAATGGGTGTCTCCATGGAGATCGGTTCTTTGGCGATTTTCAGTACCTTGCGGATTTTGTCCTCGGGCATTTCCATTCTTTCGCCGAGTTCTTCCGGCGTGGGTTCGCGGCCCATTTCCTGCAGCATCTGCCGGGAGATACGATTGAGTTTATTGATGGTTTCAATCATATGCACCGGAATACGGATGGTGCGAGCCTGGTCGGCGATGGAGCGGGTGATGGCCTGCCGAATCCACCAGGTGGCATAGGTCGAGAATTTGTAGCCGCGACGGTATTCAAACTTGTCCACCGCCTTCATCAGGCCGATGTTGCCTTCCTGAATCAGGTCGAGGAACTGCAGGCCGCGGTTGGTGTATTTCTTGGCAATCGAAATCACCAGGCGCAGGTTGGCTTCCACCATTTCTTTTTTGGCGCGGCGGGCCTTGGCCTCGCCGATTGACATGCGGCGGTTGATGTCCTTGATCTGGCTGATGGTCAGGCCGGTTTTTTCTTCCAGCTGCATCAGTCGGCGCTGGGACCGCTGAATGTCCGGTTCTACCACGGCGATTGCAGCGGCATAGGGTTCCTTGCCTTTGGCCAGTCCGGTGGCCCAGCTTTCATCGGTTTCGTGGCCGGGAAACAGGCCGATAAAGTCGGTGCGCGGCATTTTTGCCTGGCGAATACAGAGCGCCATAACGGTGCGCTCTTCCGCACGAATAAGACTCAGGGCTTCGCGAACTGCCTCTGCCATGGGTTCGAATTGGCGGGGTGCCAGTTTCAGGAACTTAAAGTGCTCGCCCAGTGCAGACAGGTGCTGCTGGGTGCTTTTATGGGCCACGCCATAACGACTGATCGCCTTTTTGGCCTTGTTGTTCAACTGCCGCAGGGTGTCAAAACGCTCTTTGGCTTCGATGGGATCGAGACCCGTGTCTTCTGCCTCGTCTTCATCTTCGTCGTCCTCTTCCTTGTTTTTAGCCGCTTCGGCCTGGGCGAGGGCGGAGGGCACATGGTCCATCGGGTTCAGATAACCGATTAACACATCGCTGAGTTTGCGTTCCTCGGTTTCAATCAGGTCGTATTCAGCGAGAAGGTGATCTACAGCGGCGGGCCATTCGGCAAGGGCTGCCATGAGTTCCCGGACACCTTCCTCGATACGCTTGGCGATTTCTATTTCGCCTTCGCGAGTGAGCAGCTCCACCGAACCCATTTCACGCATGTACATACGAACCGGGTCGGTGGTGCGGTGTTGTTCGGTCTCGACAGCCGCCAGCGCTGCTGCGGCTTCGGCAGCGGCGATTTCATCGGTGGTGGAGTCACCGGAGGCGATCAGTAGCTGCTCGGCATCGGGTGCGGTTTCGTAAACGCTGATCCCCATGTCGTTGATCATCTGAATGATATCTTCTACCTGATCTGGATCGGAAATATCCTCAGGTAAATGGTCATTGACTTCGGCATAGGTCAAATAACCCTGTTCGCGTCCGCGGGCAATTAGTTCCTTGATCCGGGATTGATGCTGTGCGTTACCACTCATATACGATCTGCTGTCACGTTGGGGCAAAATAGGACGCCGGATTATACGGCAATAATCCGGCGCTGTCTTACCTGATTTTCGGTATAGCTGCAATTAGCCAGCTGTTGGTTATCTTGGCTTCGATTTTGCAAGGACTTGATTAAAAAGCGCTTTTACCTCATCTGTCCGTTGATCCGATGGCAGTTTCGACCAGGCATTATTCAGCTGCTTGAGGTCGTGGTCATCGACGGTTTCTCTTGTCGCCAGGAACTGAATCACCTGCAGTGGTTCAAGTTTCAGAATCGACTGGCGAAGTAGCTGATTCTGAATCTCCTGAAACTCTTTTTCATTGTCCCTGAGGCTGTTTGCCACGGGCCTGAGCAGATCGGTGGCGGCAATTTTGGCCAGTCGATCCGCTTGGGCGGGGTCATGCATTCCCCGCCAGTAACCCAGTATATGATTGAGGCTATACCCCGGGTTTTCAAGGATGAGTTCGACCAGTGGCACTAAAATATCCAATCCTTCGATATCGAGTTTGCGCAGGGTGTCCAAATCCGTGACCAATTTTGCCAATTCTGGATGGTTGGCCAGTAGGGCGATCAGCGTGTGCGCAGGCGGCATTTTGATTCGTTTCTGGTGGCCGGTCTGAACCGACTGGTCGCTGTTGCTGCGGGATGCAGGTTCTTCCTCCGGGTAAACGGGGTGGTCCCAATCCGGTTGTGGCGGCTGGTATACCGGTTTGTCTTGGGGTTCCTCCGGCTCCATGTAATCGCCCAGTGTGGCGATATCCAGACCAATTTTGTCGGCGACTGCCCTCAGCATCAGTTCGCGGAAGACGCCGCGCGGCATGCGTTTGATCATCGGCGCGGCCTGTTTCCACATCCTTGCCCGGTTATCGGGACTATCGGTGTTGAGGCCCAGCGCCATGGTCTCCATAAGAAACTCGGAGATAGGGGTGGCTGACTGCACGGTTTCAAGAAATTTATCTGGACCAATCTGTCGCACCGTAGAATCGGGGTCTTCGCCACTCTCCAGGAACATGAACCGTGCCGAGCGCCCGTCGATCATCAATGGCAGACAGGTATCCAGTGCCCGGCTGGCCGCACCGTTGCCAGCCGCGTCGCCGTCAAAACAGAACACCACTTCGGGTGTGTAGCGGAACAATTTTTCCAGGTGGTCGGTGGACGCTGAAGTGCCGAGTGTGGCGACCACATTGAAGATGCCGTGCTCAAAAAGCATGACTACGTCCATATACCCTTCTACCACGAGCATGAAGGGGATCTCACGCAGTTCCTTGTTCGCCTCGTAGAGACCGTAAAGCTCCCGGCCCTTGTGAAACAATGGTGTTTCAGGTGTGTTCAAATACTTGGGTTTTTCTTCCGTCAGGACGCGGCCACCAAAACCGATGGTACGACCGCGGATATCCCGGATAGGAAACATGATGCGGTGGCGGAAACGGTCGTAAACCTTGTGCTTCTCCATCTGGTCGATGACCATACCGCTCTCTTTCAGCAGTTTGATATCGTGATCAGTGTGACCCATGTGGTTGAGCATGTTGTCCCAGCCGGGTGGAGCAAAACCGAGGCCGAACTTGCGGGCGGTCTCTCCGGAAACGCCGCGGGACTTCAGATAATAAACGGCTTCAAAAGCGAAGTGATGGTGTCGCAGGGCGTTGCGGAAAAAACGGTCCGCCTGCTCAACGGTGTGATAGAGCGCCTTGCGTCGTTCGGTCGCCGCATCGCTGGGCCCGGCTTCGCGGGGAACGTCCAGACCAGTCTGTTTGGCGAGGGTTTCAACGGCTTCCGGAAATGAAATTCTGTCAAAATCCATGACAAAGCCAATGGCATTGCCACCGGCGCCGCAACCAAAACAGTAATAGAACTGTTTGTCCTGGCTTACTGTAAACGAAGGGGTTTTTTCATCGTGGAAGGGGCAGCGGGCTGAGTGGTTTTTACCGGATTTTCGCAGGTCAACCCGACTGCCGACGACATCTACAATATCGACGCGATCCAGCAGGTCGTCGATAAAGGTTTGTGGAATCTTGCCGGCCATAGAAAAATATCAGTGGTCAGTTAATAAACACTGGCCTGGCCGCAATACATGCATTTTTTATCCGTTGGCTGGCCAGAATGAGCTTTACAGCTTAGCGGCAATATTGATCCCTATCTAGCCTAATTTTGCCTTTACCAGGCCGCTAACAGCACCGACATCCGCTCTGCCCTGGATCTGGGGTTTGAGTATGGCCATGACTTTTCCCATATCACGCATGGACTCAGCACCGCTTTCTGCAATCGCGGCAGTGACCATGTCGGCCAGCTCTGCGTCGCTGAGCGGGGCGGGAAGAAATGCCTGAATGACCTCAATTTCTGCCTGTTCCTTTTCGGCCAGTTCAGGACGGTCGGCGTTTTCATACTGGGTGATGGAATCGCGGCGCTGTTTTACCATTTTGTCGAGCACCGCCAATACTCTGGCGTCGTCCAGCTCGATACGTTCGTCCACTTCAATGCGTTTCAGCTCCGACAGAATCAACCGGATTGCGCCCAGCCTTTCCTTGGCCTTGGCGCGCATGGCCTCTTTCATTGCCTCGGTAATCTGCTTTTTCAGGGTATGGCTCATGATCTGTTCCTCAAACGCAAAAAGCGCCGACATTGCGGCGCTTGATGGATAGCGATTCTGTTCTGCCTGATCGGAATCAGATCAGTACAGACGCTGGAATTTCTTTGTTTCGCGAGACTGCTTCTTGGCGTGGCGTTTTACTGCGGCAGCTGCCTTGCGCTTGCGCTCCCAAGTGGGCTTCTCAAAAAATTCACGGCGGCGCACTTCTGCCAGCACACCGGCTTTTTCACATGAGCGTTTGAAGCGGCGCAGAGCCACATCAAAGGGTTCGTTTTCTTTAATTCGAACGAAGGGCATGTAACCTCTATCCTGTTCTGTTCATTGGTCGTGTTGTACCCGATAAAAAGGTGCAACGTTCAAGGGCGCGTATTCTATACACTTCCCGCAATGGTTGCAAAACTTTATCTGGCCGCTGGTCGGATGGGCTAACTGCATGAATTGGCGACTTTTTTGGCGTATGATTGCGCGTTTCCGAACAGGGGATAAGCGGCGGTGCGAGTACTGGGAATAGAAACATCCTGTGATGAGACCGGTGTGGCTGTTTACGACAGTGAACGCGGCCTGCTGACCCACGTTCTGTACAGTCAGGTGGCCGTTCACGCAGAGTATGGCGGTGTCGTTCCCGAACTGGCTTCTCGAGACCATGTGCGAAAGCTGTTGCCGTTGATCAGACAGGTGATGGCTGAATCCAACCTGTCGGCCAACGACATCGACGGTGTAGCCTACACGGCTGGCCCCGGACTGATCGGCGCCCTGATGGTGGGTGCCAGTCTGGGACGCGCGCTGGCGTATGCCTGGCAGATACCAGCCATCGGTGTGCATCACATGGAAGGCCATTTGCTGGCCCCGATGCTGGAAAAAAATCCTCCTGACTTTCCTTTCGTGGCATTGCTGGTGTCCGGTGGCCATACTCAATTGATCGAGGTGCAGGCTATTGGCCAGTACCGGATTCTCGGCGAGTCTGTGGATGATGCGGCGGGTGAGGCTTTTGACAAGGCAGCGAAAATGCTCGATCTGGATTACCCGGGTGGGCCTGAAATCGCCAGGCTTGCCCTGCAGGGTGATGTGACACGGTTTCACTTCCCCCGCCCCATGACGGATCGCCCCGGGCTGGACTTCAGTTTCTCCGGACTGAAAACCTATACCCTGAACACCATTGCTGAACATAGAGGCGAGGATGTGTTGCCGGATCAGCAGACCATGGCCGATATCGCCTGTGCTTTTCAGGAGGCGGTGGTGGATACACTGGCGATCAAATGCCGCAGGGCGTTGGAGCAGACCGGTTTGACCACACTGGTGATTGCCGGGGGTGTCTCGGCCAATAGCCGTTTGCGTGAAAAACTGGGCGCCAGCCTTGCCAGGGTCAATGGCCGGGTTTTCTACGCCCGCCACGAATTTTGCACCGATAACGGTGCCATGATTGCCTATGCCGGGTGTTGCCGGCTGATGGCGGGGCAACAGGAGGACCTGGCTATTCGAGCGTTGCCGCGCTGGCCAATGGATACGCTGCCCGCGCTGGCTGTGGAGTGATATCGATGGATATTGTCTATATTCGGAACCTGTGCATTGCCACCATTATCGGCGTTTATGACTGGGAGCGGCAGGTGCGCCAGATCGTCAGTCTTGATCTGGAGATGGGTGCGGATATCAGCAGAGCCGCCGACACCGACGACATTCAGTACGCCCTCGATTACAAGGCCGTGGCAGACCGGCTGACTGCGTTTATCGGCGGCAGCGAATTTCAATTGCTGGAAACCATGGCGGAGCAGGTGGCGACGATTGTGCGGACGGAGTTTTCGGTGCCCTGGCTGCGTTTGCGTATCGGCAAGCCAGGCGCCATTGCCGAGGCAGATGACGTGGGTGTTTTGATTGAGCGGGGTGCACGCCACTGATGCAGGCACAGGTCTATCTCAGTCTTGGCAGTAATATTGATCGGGACCACTACATTGTGGCTGCGCTGGATGCCCTGGCGGATCAGTTTGGCGAGCTGGATATCTCCTCTGT
>Ga0208013_1001226_pt1 | contig 12304 bp, 15 predicted proteins | sample 16_taG_FD_184091 | JGI IMG/M metagenome (GOLD analysis project Ga0208013, IMG submission 184091) | Marine viral communities from the Subarctic Pacific Ocean - 16_ETSP_OMZ_AT15313 metaG (SPAdes) (version 2) | ecosystem: Environmental > Aquatic > Marine > Oceanic | place: Pacific Ocean | collected...
TACTGATTCCCATTGAAGCAGATGCCGCACCCCAGTCTTGACAATTAACATCAGGATAATTACCGCTCATAGTAACGGCTGTTCCTAGCCACTCGCCAATATCAACTCGTTCGTTTGAATCTACAAAAGCAAGATTTGAGTTCGTCAGAGTTCCGGTCACGTTGCCAAAGTCTACTCCTGCCTCTCCTGTAGCTGCAACGTCGAGCGTTCGTCCTGCCGTTGTTGCTTGTAATGGTCCTTCAGCAGAGGCTCCGTACATCGCGTCATACACAGCTTCTTCAACGACGTGCCAAGTCATCTTGACCAGCAAGGCACCTGATTCATGGACAGACAAAACAAGCTGTCCAACCGTGTTCGTATCAGTAGCATCGAACTCGCAGTGATACATTCCAATTTCGTCGTGAACACAAGCAGTCGCATCGTTCTTTGATGCCATGTTCTGTCCATTCTTTGATAGACGAACATCACTAGCACTAATCGTCAGTCCGATCTCTGCCGTGTTACCATCGGTGTCGTCAACGAATGGGCCGATCAAAACATCGACTGCGGTAGATTGTTTTAGGAACCCTTGAAAACTCATTAGTTGTTCCTCTGTCTATGATGGTGTGCAATTGGAACTGATAAACCACTTGCCACTTCTTCCAATTGCAAAACCGTTATTGACTTCTCATCAATTGTGGTTGTGCCAGATCCAACGGTACGATTGACCTGGAATGTTCTTTCGTAGCTTGTTGCGGCGAGAGTCTGAACCCTTACAACACCATGCGACCGTCGCCAATTACTCGCCCCCGGATGTTTGGCGTTTGAATACTTAAACGCTCCCGATCCATCTTCTTCTAATCTGACCCCACCCCCACCTGCATTGGTATTGTGCCCATAGATGCAGGTTCCAATAATCAGATGGTCACCTGCTGTTGGCGTAAACGTCACGCTGGTATCTGAGTCAACCCAAGTTGACGATGTTGCAGTTGTGGACGAGGTAGAATCATCGTGGGCCACCTCTGCCCCAGTGGGAAAATCATCAAGCCGCAAGGCAACAATCTTGGGCAGACTGCAATAGACGGTGCTTGAGCCGCTGGGCCTCCTTAGTTGTATCGTTATGGTCTTGCTGGACGCTGTTAGGTTTACTTTCGAGGAAAACAAAAAGGAGGTTCTATCGAAATCGTAGGGGCCAATAAACGCCGTCATTTTGGTGACGCCGTCAACTACAACTTTGCATTCAGTGTTGGCACCCCTCGCGTTCCACTGGGCAAGAATCAGATATTCACCCTCGCTGGGTGGGGTGAAAGTCAAGGTTTGGGCTGTAGAATATGACGAAGATGTGGTCGAAGTCTCGGAGATCGTTGTTACAAACTCATCGTTGGCTTCTAGTCGAAGTGCAACCAAAGATTGCTGGTCAATGTAGCATGTGCCCGTTGACCCGTATCGTGCAAAATAATTTGCCTGTGTATACGACGATGGCGAGGCACCTTCTTCGTGGATGTAAAAACCCGATTGGTTGACACGGTTGGCGGTGTGAAAATACTCAGAGCTTAAATAAGCACCGGCATCTGCATCACGAGGTGAAGAATCGGTAAAAGCCGATGGCCTGTTGCCGTAGCTTGTCGTTGATCGTCGCATCATAGACGAAGCAAAACAGATATAATCCCGATTCGCGTCTGGCGTAAATGTATGCGTCAGCGATGTTACATAACTGCCCGTTGTCGAATCTTCGGTTTCAGCTTCTGCTGAATAATACTGACGAGCAACCATTAGATTGGGTCCTCGATTTCTTCAAGACTTACAAGCAACCGAATCAAACGAAAGAGAATCTTGTTCTGTTGCTTCAGTACCAGTTTAACATGGTCAACTGACGCGATTGCCTCGACCTCGGCATCGGTCGGTACTGCATCAATTAGTGGTTTAATTATTGCCGCTAGTTTTTTGTTTGTGTACTCAGGGTCGGGCGTGTAGGACTCAACCAAGGCGTCGAGTTGTTCTTTCTCTGCCCTAGTTAAATCCCGAATCGTAAGCACGTCGAAGTCGCTAATTACCGGCGGGTTTTCTGGGTTTTTTGGGTCTGCCGTTCCTCGCCCATTTAATCCGTTAAGGATGCCGACAAAACCAAGGTGTTCTTCTATCTCTTCGAGTAAGAAAGAAGCACCCCAGTTGTTGTTGTATGTGTATTTAGGCACTATTTAGCCCTCCCCTTATCTTCGGGAAACCCCAAAGGACAAGTTGGTAGTAGACGACAAAGTCTTCCCTCGGATCTCCTTGATCCCGGTAGGACTCGACTTCAAATAGACTCGCCCGCCTGGGGGAATCTGGAGGAAGTCACCCGAGTTGTGTAGATTGGGACAGTAGATCTGGGCTGCGATAGTCTCAGAGATGGCGACTTCGAGGTAGACCTCAGAAGCTCCCGCAGCAAGAACAAAGAATGGTGCGACGTCTGACGTAGTGGTCAGTGCCGCTACCCCTGCTGATATATCAGCCATGGGATTTCTCCTAATATTAGGATTGTGTACAAAAAAACCCGCCTAGGAATCTAGACAGGCTTTCATTTTAGCACTAGGAAAGAGGGATGCTACAGGTGTTTTTTGCCTTCTTGGGGGTTAATAAACAGTGCGAGTCCCCGCTCTGATCGTAGATCAAGGCGTTCCCAGTCTCCTAAGAGCTTCTTGATTGTCTTCTGCTCCCCGGACCTCCTGGTATCGTGGATCAATACCAGAGGAGCTAATTGCATTGCAACCTTTGTAGTGTGATACCGGCTGCAGTGGATCAGTCCTTTTAGTCTGAGTCAGTTCTACGTGGACACTCACAAGTAAATATCTCCAATCACCATCCCTAAAGGTATCCCCACTAAACCACCAATAACTAATCCAATTAACAAAGTAAGTAGCATCTCATTTTTCCTCCGGGTTATCTGCTAAGGCGTGACACTCAAGGCAAAGGGGTTCAACGTCCATCCAATGCTCAAACTCGTCGCGGTTACTTCCCATGATCTTCCTCCAGGGCAGGTGGCGCGGGTACGGGCCTTCGCAGCTGCTCTTCGTCCTCGATCATATCCCGACAGCATCGCCCCACAGTGCGTGTTTCCTGGACTCCGGGATCATACCCAAAGTACAGCCCAGTAAGGTGATTAACGGGCTTGCCGCATATCTCGCAGCGTCGTTCTTCTGTCATTTTTTTTAGCTGTCCGTGCCTTCAAGTGACGAAAAGATTTCCTCAGGAAATGTCCACGTGGAGCGATTATAACGGCACGCAACGGATAATCCTAATAACCGGACATTTCCTGAGGAAATCTTTTCGTCACTTGAGACCCATTTCGCGACCCATTTGGAACGTCCAGAGCCACCGGATTGTGCGCCAAAATCGCCACATCAGGACATTTACCGAGACGCTCAATTCCAGCCTGGGGTGGCGCCGATAGCGGAAGTACGGAGGCAATTTGGACGCCTCGTAACTTAACCACGACGGAGTGTAAATCATGTGCCGAACCATCAGTCTCTTTAATCACAAAGGTGGTGTCGCTAAGTCGATGTCCACCGTCCACATTGCCAGCGAGCTTGGCAAACGTGGGAACCGCGTCCTGGTCGTTGATACCGACCTGCAAGGGGACGCCAGCAACTTCTTCTGCACCGAACCGCCAGAAGGCCTCACCTGGACCATGGCGGACATCATTCGGGACGAGCAGGACGTGCCTCTCGACGAACTGATCCGCGTTTCGCGACAACCCTTTGTCAAAATTGCTCCGGCAGACATTCGCATCGGGGCGGTCGAGAAAGTGGACGACTTCTATGATGACGACACTTCGCTCGTTATCAGGGACATGATCGAGGAAGTAGCCGACGACTTCGACTACGCCATCCTCGACTGCCCGCCACGGCCGTATCTAACCAGCTACGCCACACTCCTGGCCTCGGACCTGGCCGTACTCCCGATCGCCCCGTCGATCCACTGCTTCCGTGCCATTCCGCGGATGCGGCACGACATCGCACGAGCCCGAGGCACCAACCCTGGGCTACAGTTCTGTGCCTTCGCCTCCTTGTTCAAACGCACCAAGGTTTCCCGGCAGTTCGCGCAAGCGATCGCCAACGCGTTCAACGGCGACGAGCATGTGCTAAAGACCTCCATCCCCATCAAAGCGGCGATCGAGGAAGCCTACAACCTATCCATGGCGGTCACATCGGCGGACTTCACCGGACTCACGGGCGGACGCAAAGGTCGTCTTGAGGCCGCCCAGTTGTACATCTCCCTTGTTGATGAAATCCTAGAACGATTGGAGGTCTCCCATGCCCAAGCAGCCTAACATCGCTGCCGCTGTATCCAACGCCGTTGGGCTCTCCGCCCAGCCCACGCCACCCGCTACTGCTAGCAAAGACTCTCGCCGCCTGATCGGCCTCAAGAAGCCGACCAGGGCAGGGGGCCACTACACCCTGATGCTCGACCGCATCCAGCCACATAAGGGCCAGGTGCGGCAAAAAGGCCGAGAGGAGGTCGAAGACCTGGTAGACAGCTTCGATGAGCTGGGTATCCTCCAGCCGATCACCGTGATCTGGATGGGTGACGAGGCTGATCACTGGCGTATCCTCCTGGGCGAGCGTCGCTACCGTGCGGCACTGCAAGCCGGGTTGGATACCATCCCAGTCACCTTCGGGGCGGACGACGAGAAGGTCACACTCAAGCAACTCGCTGAGAACTACGCTCGCAAGCCAACGCACCCCGTGAATATCATCCAGGCGATCTCCAGCGAACTCGACAAGGGTCGCCAGGGTATCGAGATCTCCCGCGCCACCGGCATCCCCGCACCGCGGGTCTCTAAGGCCAAGCAGATGCTCAAGCTGCCCAAGCCTACGCTGGTGGCCGCTCTGGAGATAGCCAACCTCTCGATCGAGAAGCTCTACAGCCTGCGGGAACTCTCCCCCGAGAATCAGCTCAAGAGCCTCGACGGGACCTACACCAAGGCAGAGGTGAAAGAGGTCATCGAGGACGCGGCCAAGGCGACACGCTCGGATACGCCGCCGCGAGTCACCACAGCTCGGGGCTTCAAGCATTCCCGCAAGACCCGCAACGGAGCCCGAGTAACTATCAGCCTGGGCAAGGATGTTCTACCCACGCAGCAAGTGGACAAGATCATCGAAGCCCTGGCCGAAGAGCTGCAGTTGTTCCAGGACCAGGGTAAGAAAGCCTTGGAAGCTCCCAACAGCAAACCGCAGAAGGAGTTACCCGCAGCTGCGTAAGACGTTCCCGTAATGAAAACATGGACGTTTTCCTTACAAGACTTAGGAGGCCGCAGAGGTGTTCACCACACCTTTGGCGGCCTCTTTTTTTGCTAGCACCGCTTCTAGTGTACTAACCGGTACAGATCGCATAATCATCGCGTTTTGCGATTTACGCCCAGAAGGCTGCCAGCGCTACGCACATCTCTCGGAGATTATTGCCTGTGATCGCATTCACGCGTTCCCGGAGATTCCCGATCGACCGAGGAGATACATCGAGCCGGACCTGGATCTCCTTGTTCGTATAGAGCTGACCACGGAGAAGACAGTACTCTCGCTGTCTCTCGGACAACTGAGCATATTCCACAGGCACCCGGACGGCCATGCTAACAATCTCTCCCCCTATAGAGGCACACGGGAACAACCGCGTTAGCCAATACTGCACCTGGCCGTTTAACAAAAACAGCGCACCAAAACAGGGCACGTATGTCCCCTTGCCCGCAAGAAGATACGCATCCCGCACCTTGGCGGCCTCCTCAATGCCGAGAGCAAAAACCCACGGGTATGCCCCGTTTGCCGCAGAAGCATCAACCCCGGAGAGATATTGAGAGTACATCATTATCTGCCCGTCTCGCCGGTGTCTACCCACATGCTTCCTGCTCATTCGACTTCCCACTGTCTAGACATTTCCTGATAAAACCCACATACCTACCCCCACCAGCGCACATACCTACCCCCCACCAGCGACTGCCGGAACAACCGCAAGTTTGCCGACATCGCCCGTTGATTGCAGGCTACCGCCGGTTAAAATTACAGCTCCCGACTAGAGAATCCAGTTAAGCTAATATGCAGCCACTAAGGGAAATTGCAACTAACCCAAATTACTTTGCGGTAAATACCACCCCGGGGACCACCGCTAGGGAGAACGAAGCAGACAGAAGCGTGAGACAGGGGTACACCAACCGGCCGCCGATCGGCCACACTCACAACCCGTGCGACTGCACGGACAAACCCCGCTAGCATCGCTAGCAACTTAATTCCCAAAAATCAGCATATTGCTATTGGCACGATTGTGCCGATCAGCATAATCATGCCGCCTCTATAGGCGGTTAGGGATACCGGTATGGATACACAACAAGACAAACGGAATATGTTCGCAGAGGATACTGCGCACACCCCGGGCCAGTCCGGGCAGCGACTCGATGAGGGTCAGTCGCTGCCCGAGGCTGGACGGACCATCACCTCGCGAGAGGCGAAGTCCCTTACGCAGTATGTGCCCCTGCTTGTCGACATTTACAAAAACCCAGCCATCAAAGAGGCTGCCTACACGCTGGGGCTCTTACTCTTTCACCTCGATCGGGACGGCCTGACGACATTCAAGTCCACCGAGACCCTGGCGAAGATCGCCAAGAGATCCCCTAACACGATCAAAGCTCACCTCAAGACACTGCAGGCAGCTGGGCTCATAACCCGCAAGCGACAGAAGGGGCTGCGGGTGATCACACTCACCAAGCACAAGTCCGAGTTCCTCAACCTGAAGAAGCACAAGATCCTCCCGTTGCCGCACTACGCGATCGAGCCGTACGAACTCTCCTGGGGACCTGCAGTGACTCTCGCCGCTGTCCTGTATACAGGACAGCACTCCGCAAACCGCCCTGCGGAGCATTACCCGACCAACGAAGGCCTGGCAGAACTGACCGGCCTGACCGAGAGGGGAGTGCGGAAAGCCCTAAAGAAACTCGAAGACCTACGGCTTATTACCCGAGCAAAAGAACGCAATCGTGTGGAAACACTGCTGCTACACCCCCAGTTGGATAAGCCGGAACAAACCGTACCTAGACCAGAGGACCCGGAACATTTTGTACTTAGGGTCGTCACCCCGGAACAAACCATACTTGGACCGGGTGGCGCAAGTCCGATTGGTTCCCTGGAACAAACCGTACCTATTCCCCGGAACGAATTGCCCCCTAATAAAGAAGACTTAAATAACTCTAACCAACAACCAACCAACACAAGAGCTGGTGTGGTGGTTGGAGATATAGAAATTCCTCAAAGCCTGCAGCAGGCTGCAGGTAGATGGCTCAGGAACCACCGCTCCCGAGCCGACCTGCTTGGCCTCAACGACGTCAACGTGGTCATCGCGATCTACGTCTGCTGCAAATCGACCAGCTTCCCCGAGTTCAACGAGACCCGTGCCAAGCTCCTGGTCCGAGAGACCATCGCCGCCGCCAACGATAGCAATGCTACCAACTCGGCAGGGCGAGTCATCAGCAAAGTGCCGTCGGAGTTATTGGCCCGATTCCGAGAATTCCTGGCAGCCTGCAAATCCTTCTCATACGAACAGGCCGCACAAGCCGAAGATACCAACAGACGCCCGTGTCCCGAGTGCGGTACCGTTTATGACCCTGAGGCGTTCGACCACGAGGGGCTGGTAGATACCTGTTCGATCACATGCGACAAGCTCAATCAAGCCAAACAGCAACAGCAGGCACACCTGGCTCAGCAAAAACGGCAACAAGAGCGAGACGCATTCCTTCGATCCCACTCACCTGAAGAGAAGGCACGACGAGCCGCAGAGTGGGAGGAACAGCTGCAGAAGGCGGCTGCGGACGGGAACACCTGGGCCCAACAACGGGCACGTCGTAAACAGCAGGGAGCAGGTTAGTGCAGGCGAGACGGACTGCGTAGTCCAGGTGTGAGAAACAGTCTCGCCTGCACTATTTCGGCGGCTCCCGTGGCGGCCGTGTACGTAACTTCCGCCGATACTCCTTAGGCAGGAACTCCCGTTCGAGTATCTCGGGGTCATACTGGGTCCACGTCTCTCGGACTACCTTGGCCCGTATGCGACGTAACACGTCCCCATCGCGCCAAATCGTCTCATGCTCGCCTGTTCGCCAATTACGACGGGGAATCTGAGCGCTGTGCTTCAGCAGTCGCCACGCACGCACCTGGTAGCGATTATCGTAGGTGCACCAGTCGTAGAAGATGACCTGATCGAACACCAAACGGCCCTGATCGTCATAGAAGTGATTCACCTCAATGAGATCCACCTGGTCTACAGCAACCACGTCCTCTGCAGATGCCGTTCCAAATACCACCAATAAGACATACAGCATGGTCCCCACCCGCCTTGCTTAGTGAAATGCAGTCCGCGTTGCCATTCACGGTGTACGTGCATTGTACAGGGCAGGGGAGAGCTAATCAGGAGCAGCGGTTGGGCTAGTCAGCCTGGCAGGAACCGCCTCGCAATCCGTACAGCGAAGTGTTACCTGGCCCCGCTCAGTGTGCCGAACTATTCGGCATTGCCTAACAGTTCAACTGTCAAGCAATCCTTGTCGGTTCGCCGCAATAGTCGCAATAGTCGCAATACTCCCGGAACATCTTCGAGCCTGGAATGGGGGAACCTGGTGGGAGGCGATCAGCCATTTGGCACATCCTCCTCACTAGGTCGAATAGCCGCCAACTCGCGAGCCAGGGCCTGGGACACGGCCGTGATGGAGACCCTCCGATCGCCCGTCATCGCTCGCAGTTGGAATGGGTAGTAGCCAGGTATGTCCTGGGTCTGCACACTCAAGGACTTGTGGGCCGCGAAGCTCTTCACTTGCGACATCCAGTACAAAAAGTCGTCCTTGGTCCGAATGATCGTCGGACGTGGGAGATCCAACACGGGAGCCTCCCAATCACTTCCTTGCGTATTCATGTGGCCTCCTCCGGCCGTGTAAGCGAAGAACTCAAGAGTACAGGGTTCGCGCTTGATGTACAGCGTCGTCATGCCTCTTGGTAGTCGGGGTTCTCTTCTACAATGCCCTTGGGTTATACGGCTTGGCTGCCTCAACAGCCTTTCAATGTCTCAACGCCCTTTCACTGAAATAGGTGTCACAAGCGGTGAGGTGCGACACTAACCGGGAAAGTTCCTCGGTGTCTCAACGTCCTTTCACTGAAATAGGTGTCACAAGGAGGTGCAACGGCTGGATAGGATTTCGACATCGTCTCAACGCCCTTTCACTGAAATAGGTGTCACAAGGTGTACGCGTTCTCCAACAGCGTCGTATGGGGACCGTCTCAACGTCCTTTCACTGAAATAGGTGTCACAAGGGCGGCTCCATAAGTGGAGGTATCCTCGTCTCTTAAACCGCGTTGTGCGAACACCTCTGCAATTCCGCTGCAGAGACACTCGCGGTTGGCCCGGAGAAGGCCAGCACTATGCTGCATCTGACGACCCAGCAAGGACTTGCTTAATCTGCGAGAGGTTACCGGCATTGCCGATCCAATCCACCTCTCGCAGCCACGCAAGGACAGGTTCCGCATGGAACCATTCTCTATTGTTTTTGTTGTCTGTTCGGTGCTCCTGAAAATACGCATGAAAATGTTTCTCTCGAGCTACGAGCTTAGTCTTTGGTTGGTTGTCCACCGCCAGGACAACCAGGTCCTGGGGTGCGTCGGTCTCTCCGCCGTGCCGGCCCTTGTCCTTCCGCGCGGCGGCACCTATCGTTCGGCCGATCTTAATCCGGTGCGTACCTGGACAGTATTTGAAATATACGTGGGGCTTCTCGGCATCAGGCTCTTTCACGGTCATCGTGCGATCCACAACCTCAATCCCCGCGGCTTCACACTTGTACTGAATCTTCGCCTTCAGATCAAACCAGGGGAATTGTTTGTAATAACTCTTCACCGTAAAGTCCAACACGACAGTAGCCACCCGCTTACGTTTGGCGTGAGTTACCACCTGCGCAGACAACTCGTGCGCGGCAGATTTCAACCGCTGGCTCATCTTCACGCGGACCTGCTGTTGTACTCGTCGCAACCGCCGTCGATTTGATCCAGACTTACGATCCTGACGTAGCCGCTGCTGGCGACGATTCGCCTCAGCTTTCCAGGCACGCACGTGATCTGCGTTAATCACGAATGGCATCACAGTCCCTGGCTGTGTCAGTACCAACAAGGAATCCCGGCTAGTCGTTACAGCTAAGGTGCCCGCCAAGTCTTCGGCGGCTCGTACCGGGACTTCGCAGGCGATGCCGAGAATCGCCTTATTCTTCTTACCAAGCCAAATCTTAGAATCCCGTATACCTCCAGCAAGCACAACCTGCCGCAAACCCTGTATGGCGTGCCGATTATTCGACCCACCAGCCAGACGTAGGACCCAGCGAACTCCGCCCATCCGGAATGATGCCTGTAGCGTCTCTCCAGTGTCCTCCACACGGAACACCTTCTTCGACGCGCCGAGCAGCGGGTAAGGATGCTGGCGATAGCTCCTTGCGGATCGCCGGCCTACTCGCAGCTCCCAGCGTTCGGAAATGTATCGTTTCTCGACATCCCGAGCAATGTTGGCGGCGATTCCGGAATAGCCAGCTGGTTTGTCCAGCAGGGGGTAAGTGTACAGCTTCGGGGCCTTCGGCTTTGTCAAATCGTCCAACTGCAGACAAGCAGATACGGCCCCGTTAGCCAAACCTCTGGCAATATCCAAGGACTCTCGCAGTGTTCGATAGAACTCGGCCTTCGTCCCGCCCGTCACCACCTCAGCGACGGGAATTGTTATCGTTCTAATTGGCATAAGCCCAGCTCCGTCTTGTTAAGTAACCTCTCGGCTCAGTTCCTCTACCACCCCCAGTAGTCCTTACACAACTGCCAGGCGTGATTCCAACTCGGTGCCCCGAACAATATCGCTACCAGCACCAACACCCCCAGGAACAGCCAGACCCACGGCGGGTCGTGGTTCTTCTTCTTCTTCTTCTGCCCCAGCCTCCGCAAGTTCTCTTGGCGATCGCGTTCATTCTCAAAGAAGTCACGCACGTCTTGCTCATAACGCCAGTTGGGATGGTCCAGCATGAATTGCCCCTCCAGCTCTAGTTGTCGTCTTCGGTCATCCCCGCGGAGGGTCCTGCGGATGGTTGTCACCACGTAACGCTGAAAGGCCACCCACCTGGCCTGGCCTTCTGGACTGCGGAACTCAGTTCCCTCGGCGTCGCGGAGTGCGGCCACTCGGTCTTCTTGGACCCGTTTGCGAAACTCCCGGTAAATAGATTCACTCATGCTTCACCCAACCTCTCGATCGTAGGAGTCTCGTGCCAGTAGACGGGATAGCCACGTACTTGCTCGGGCATCAGCCGCCCAGCTCGTACATACTGTTCCTCCGTCAATTCCAGCAGGAATCCCGCCAGGTCATTTTCCGGCCACACAACCACCACGGGCATGTCCCCGCCCAGTACACCCGCCAGCAGCGTCGCGTACTCTTTGACGGTCGCGGCCGGCAGTTCCGGGTAGAGCTTCTGGATATGATCCTTTGAGTAGATCGCCACAGCTTTGGCAGCGATCTGGTTGGTCGACCTCTTGAAGTTCTTACCTAACATCTTGTCCATCTCCTGTATTTTCGTCATTCAGAATGTCCATCTCGATACGCTTGGACAGCCCGTGGATCGTCACACCCACCACATCACCGTTAGCCTGGGACTTGTGCAGTACGAACGGGCCCTTGCGGAGAGTGGCGTAAACGTCCGCACGCCACACGCACTCCAGGCTCCCGCTGTCCTGGCAGTAGTGGATCAGCGGTTGGAACTCGCCACCACTCCGTTGCTCGGGCGTGATCAGCCGGAACGGAATCACGTAATCCAGCGCGATCGCTTCGTTATAGCGGCGAAGCACCCACGGCACCTGGTCGAGCAGCTTATCGAGACTTTTCTCCATGTCGACGTCCATCACGTACGGTTCACTGCCGCAGCCGCCCATCAGATCCTGGATGGTCTTGCCGGACTTCGTGTACGGACGGTCACCCCAGTTACCGCTGGGGACGTCTGGTTTAGCTCGCGGCACAGTCCCGCCGGCATTGGCGTGGGCAAAGTCCTCTTTGTAGCCTGCAGCAATCCGATCGCCGTCGGTGATCACTGCCTTGTAGCCGTGCAGGCGGAAGACGTCCCCGAACGCAGGTCGCTGATCAAGGCCACCAGGGGTTATCCGCCGCGTGTTCGCTTTCCACGGTCGCATGTATCCCGCGTGACTCAGGAACGCGAACATCGGAATCCCGATGTAGTTGGCCTCGTGCTTGTGGAGTCTCTTGAACTGCTTGAATTGACTCGCAATGTTTTGCTTGGTAATCATCCGTGCCTCGC
>Ga0208013_1001229_pt1 | contig 12284 bp, 13 predicted proteins | sample 16_taG_FD_184091 | JGI IMG/M metagenome (GOLD analysis project Ga0208013, IMG submission 184091) | Marine viral communities from the Subarctic Pacific Ocean - 16_ETSP_OMZ_AT15313 metaG (SPAdes) (version 2) | ecosystem: Environmental > Aquatic > Marine > Oceanic | place: Pacific Ocean | collected...
TAGTGACGGGGCAACAGGTGTTGGAGCGGATGATAATATTGTTTTAACATTTTCTGAGGCTGTTGATGCAGAAAGTGGGAATATATTAATTAAAAAATCATCCGATGATTCAACCGTTGAGACCATCGATGTTACAGGTGGGTTGGTGTCTGGTTCTGGATCAACCACTATTACAATTAACCCCTCAAGCACACTAGATGAAGAAACTAGTTATTATATTACCATAGCTGCTACCGCCTTTGATGATGCTGACGGCACTTCTTATGCAGGTATCAGCGATTCTACCACACTTAACTTTACTACAGAAAATTCAACTACCGATCCATTAACGGATAAAGATGTTGTTGGATCAATTGAAGCACAAGCAGAAGCACCAAAGAGAATTTTGCAACATGTTAGAACTCCAGTAATTAATCGTATGGATTGGTTAAGACGACATAGAAAAGAAAATAATTTAACGAACCAAAATATTAAATTTCAATTTTCAAATGCAATGCTGGCATCATTATCAAAAGTTATCCCAGCATCCATTGATGTAAATGAAGTTTCAAAGTTATCTGATACTTGGTCACTTTGGAGTGAAGGTAGCATTAGTGTTGGTAAAATTGGTGATACATCATCATCTTCTTCAAAAGATATCGATAGTAACGGTATTACAATTGGAATGGATAAGAAAATTGATGAAAACAAAATGTATGGTTATGCTCTTCGCTTTGGTAGAGATGAAGTTGAAGTAGGAACATCAGGGACATCATTAGATACTAATTCATACAGTTTATCTCTTTATGGAACGTTTCCTCATGAGGATACAAAATTTATTGATACTGTTCTTGGAGTAAGTTCCCTTAAAACAGATCATGTTAGGAAAAGTGGGAGCAATACTTTAACTGGTGAAAGAAACGGTAGACAAGTTTTTGGCTCAATTAACTTTCGCACCACATATAATAAAGATAAATTTAACATAACACCAAATGGTAGGATTGATCTTGGTTATACCGAATTATCTGAATACAGCGAAATAGGAACAGATGCCCTTATTTATGATAAACAACAAATAGAAACAGGCATGGTATCTATTGGAATAAGATTAGATGATACTATTCAATTTAATCAAATAACATTTAAACCGAGTGGACTTTTAGAATATGGGGCAAACTTTAGCCCTTCTTCAGATGCTACTGTTTCTTATGTTTCAGACCCAAGTACGGATTATACCTTATCCATTGCTCATGAAGAAACACACAATATAAGAGCTGGTCTTGGATTTGATATTGTAACAGAAAACGGTTTAACGATAATGGCAAACTACGAAAGAGATCAAAGTGACAACTCTCATAGTGATACTTTATATTTAGGAATTAGTTATATTTCAAATAGAGAAACTGAATACGCTATGATTTTAGATAATGATAAAGCTTCTTTTGATTATAAAAAAAATTTAAATGGATTTGATATAAAAGTTAGCTCAAATTATAGTTTGATGAGTGAAATACAAGATTATGGTGCAAACTTAGAAATTTCAAACAAATTTTAGTAAAATGTAAATTATGAAAAAACTAGAAAATAACTATGATACTTGTACCACACACAGGTTAAAAAATTAATCTGTGTGCCTCTGTGTAAGGAATTTTTTTATTTTTTTCTTGAGATTGACACTAATTGTCTTTTTTGTGCTGGATTTAATTTACTATAAATATTTTCATATTTAGTTAATAATTTTTTTTGTGTAGGATTTGATGGGAAGCTTGACTTATCCATACCATTAAATTTTTTAATAGTTTCTTTAGGAGTAGGTGCATCATCTTCATACTTGTACATAATTTCTTCAATATATCTAACCGGTGTATCTCCATAATGCCTATAGATATCTTCATCTTCTGTTAATCTAAATCCATCTGGATGTTTTGGATCAACTGTAACTGCGCCTTTTATAGGTAAAATTTTTTTATTTTTTTGGGGGACTTTAGTAGGGCTATAATTAATTACCTGCTGTTGAATTGATGGCTCTTTAGGATATCCAGCTACTTTAGTTGAGCTTTCTTCAATACCAAAATTTTTTAATGCAGCTAACTTAGCTTTAGCTTTATCTTTGACAGTTTCTGCAACAATAATGTTTGCAGTAGACATACCCTCATATGGTCCTTTTCCAGCTTGCTTATTTTTTTGGACTTTTTTTAGAACATCTTTTTTAATAGCTTCATCTCCATATTCTTTTTCCATGTATTTTTTAAATTTTTCTTTTTCTAATTCTTTTTTAGTTTTAGTTGTTTTATAAAAATCAGGTTTAAATGTAATATGTGTGGTACCACTATCAAACTCACTTAATCTATCCGCAGCAGATTGCAGCGGTGTAGGTGTATCAGATACATTTAATCTTTTCATTACAGCGGCTTTTGCTTCTGCTTGTAGCCGCTCTTCTTCTGGATCTGCAACACTTGGATATAAAGATGTTATTCCTGTATCTTTAGTCATTCTTTTTCTCCGCAGCTTTAATTCTATTTATGTAGTCAGTTAAAGATTCATTCTCCATAACATCAATTTTTCTTACCCATGCATCTATTAGATCTCCATAATCTTCTGCTAAACTATTGCCTGTTACAGGACCGCCAGAATTTAACTTAATGGATCTAACAGGACTATCTCCTTTATCATTCATAAAATCTTTAAAGGTGCCTTTATTTTTTTTGCTCCAATCTTCAAATTGTTTTAGCAACATCTGCAGCTCCAGCTCTGCTTCTTCTGCAGCACTTTCACTAGCAATCTTCACATCATCTTTTAATGATGGAGAGCTGTATATTTCTTTTACTATTGTCATATCTACTCCTTGTTAATTTTACATCCGAGGAGCAATTAATTAAGCTAGTGTGCGCCAGCCATACATGATCGCTCAACCATGCAATAACCCCTCAGATATTTTATAAATATGTTAATTGTAGTCAGGTGTGAAATCTGGATCTAAACCAGATCCGGATTATTTTTTTCTAAAATTTTTTTATAATTTTTTTTGGATTCAAATTTGACGAGGCAAAGCCTGCAGATCAAACTAAAGTATGATCTCATTACGAACCTAATACAGGTAAGGAAAGGTCGTTTAATGGACTCCAGCAAGCTCAGGATTCACAATGGGACCTCTTGATGATGCGCAGGAACTTTACAGCTTGTCGTTAATCTGGTGGCTCCTATGGAGTTAATACGCAACATTAGCTCAAAAAAAATCTTAATGTTTTTAATATAACTAGAAGCGAAGCAGGAGCAGATGCGAAGCATCTGCGACTATCCAAAAACCTATGTTTTTGGATTCTAATAACAAATCTGTCGGTATGTGGTCGGTATATGAATGATAAAAAAAACTGAATCTTTTTTGCTTAAATGATGCTAGTATTTACTAGATGAAAAACATGTCATGGAGTGGAAAGTTAAAGTTGAATGATTACAAATCAATTGCTCTACCAACTGAGCTACAAGGGCGTAACCTAATTTGTAGGATTTTTAGTTTAATTAGTCAATTAAATCAATGCTTAAAAAACATTATAAGCGTTCGCTGCTTGTTAGCAGCTCACGCTGATTTAGCCACTTGTAGTGTGGCTGGGACAAATCTGTCGGTATGGAGTCGGTATGGGAATCTATTTCAGATCCAGATTTCTTTTGTGTGTTTTCATCCTGTAATAATCAAAACTAACGGAGTGGAAAACTATGAAGAAGAACTTAAAATTTACAAAAGCTGCACTTGAAAATATTAAACATACAGATGAGCTGCAGAAATACTATGACAAATCTTGTACGGGCCTATGTTGTTTTGTACAACCTCAACCATCATTAAATAAATCTTATTATGCACATTGGAGTGTGGTTACATATGACGCTGCAGGTAAACAAAAAAGATCAGGAAGATATAAGCGGATCTGTAGGGTAGGTCAGAAACCATTAGATGAAGTTAAAGCAGAAGTAATTACAAAACTTAAAATTTGGAAAGCTGGTAATATTACATCCAGCTCAATTAAAACTGTAGCAACACTTGTTAAGGAATATATCAGTTTTGGAGCAGGTGGTTTTAGAGTTAAAAATAAATCTAAAAAACTAAAATATAAAGCTGTAACAGCAGATGGTTATAAACAATTATTATCTACATATGTTTTAGCAAAAACTAAAAAGGTGCATTTAAAATCAATGCTTACAGCTCCCTTTAGAGTATCAGATAATTATTACTATAAGAAGCAGCTCGCAGAGCTACCTTTAGATAAATTAACAAAAAAAGATGTTGAGATTTGGCATAGTAGAATGGAGAGCATACCAAGCGCAGCTAATAGAGCATTAGCAACACTATCTGTTGTCTTTGAATGGGATGCAGATAGACAAATACCAACACATAAAGGCAGCAACCCATGTCTAAGAGTTACAAAATATGAGGAGCACAAAGATAAAAGATGGATAGATTCAAATGCTAAATTATTTGAGATTGTTAAATATTGTAGGGACCAGCAATATAGAGATCCACATTTTCTAACTTTTGTTTTATTGCTGCTGGAGTATGGAGAAAGAATATCTGACACACAGCGACTTGTTTGGAATAAACCAGATACAATGGCGGAGCAGTTAAAATGTAGTGGATGGATTGATTGGAGAAGAAAAGAAATTTATTTAAGAGATACAAAAAATAGAAAAGATGCTGCTCCTGAGATGACAGAAGAGTTAATGATGCAGCTAAAGAAGCTGCAGAATTTAGTTACAGATGCTAACACTAAAGCAAGCTGGGCTGTAGGTTCAAAGTGGATATTTCCTAGACCAACAGATCCATCTAAACCAATTAATGAATCTAGTTACAGATGCAAGTTAAGAGATTTTAATTTTAAATTTGGTATGGCAACTAGAAAACATATTAGAGGTACCGGAAAGCGGAAAGTATATAAATATAAAAACTTACTAACTTTGAAACACATGCGCAAGACGTATGTAACTATATATGGCCGTAAGATGGGGCTGGAAGCTGCCTCAATCAGAATGCGTCATAGCAGTTTGATAGTTACTAAAGAACATTATTTTAATGAAGATGCTGCAGCACTTAAAACTCATAAAAGTATTTATGATGTTGGAGATAATGTAGTTGCATTAAAAAAGGTAGGTAAAGATGCAGAGTAAAGATGTTGAATGGATATTAATAGAAGATAAACTAAAAAAGGAGTGGAAAAAACAAGATGCCTATAAAGAAGAAAAAAAAGAAGAAGATAAAAAAATTATCAACTTCAAAGATGCTGTATGCAGATTACAGAGCAGCAGCTGCAGATTTAGAAAATAAACCTAGAGGTTTTAATAAACTACTTACCATCATGGAAAAAGATGCTGGTAAAGGTTTAGAAAATTTAGACAAAGCATACTATGTAAATGTTTTTGATGAAGCTGGTAAAGTTAAAACATATAAACAGCTGCAACATTTTATAGATAGATTTATACCATCAATGACACCTGCAGATATTGCGTTAGCAGCATTAAACCATGCTAAGGATAAATGGAATGTTGTAAAAATATTAAATGATCCTGAACAAAAAGAATCTGTTATGAAATTATTAGATCATGTAGATAAAAATACTGCTGCAAAAACTTATGCATCTATTGAATTAGTAAAATTTGTTAGAGATACAGGTTACAAAAGACCAAAAGAAATAACTACCTTTAAAGGTCATATAACAATGTTTAAAGATTATTTTGGATTAAAGAGAAAAAAGAAAAAAGTAGCTCATTTTATAGATAAAGAATTTAAAATTGATAATTAAAATCTAATTTCATTTCAGATTTAACATTAGAATAAAATACTATAGAAAAAAGATGCTGTAGTTTCCACTCCAGCATTGAGGTGGCCTTGACATGTTTGGCTGCAGGGCCAATTAATCACTAGTGAGCCACCTCTCTAATCTATTTCAGATCCAGATTTCACATAAAGATACAGGTCCATTAAAAAGAGCCCATGTTCAATAAAGTAACAAGAGGAAGAGGCATGAAACCACAACTAAGAACCATTAAAGATGAAGATCTAAAAAAATTTTTAGAAAAAGATGGGCTGCTGTTTACGTCAAAGGATCTTGCAAAGATGCTTGGTGTTACAGAGGGTGCATTAAGAAAACAAAGATCTAAAAATAGATCAATCTTCAAATTTTCTAAATTGGGTGGCAGAATTTATTACCCAGCAGATGTAATTATGGAAACTATCCATAATAATCTGCAGCAAGGAAATTTAAGATAATGGAAAATGGGGCGGTGGCGCACACTAATTCTGATGTAGATACCAGAATTATATCAGAAATTTTTAAATGTAGAACAGATAAAACCTTACTATGGGATGGTTTTAAAAAAGATTCAAAAGGTAGAGATATTAAAAATCAATATTGGATTAATGCAGCTGTAGATTTTGTTTTACATACTAAAGGAATTAAAAAGCAAGGCGGCTGTTTAAATAGAGATGGTTATGCTAATTGCGCAGTAGTAGATGTTGATAAAGATATAGATGCTAAGCAAATTTGCAGAGAAGCATACAGAATAGATCCTTTAATAATCATGTTTAAATCTCCTAGTGGTAGATGGCATGCATGGAAATTTTACCACCAAGACCAAGATGTAAAAACAGTTATTAAAGATATCAAAAGAATAGAAAAAGAATTTATAAAACTCTATGGCAAAGATATTGATGTAGATAAGACTCAACCAACACCGGGTGGATTAACAGGTATAAATTTTCCATTTAGTAGTGATGAACAATATCCATATTCTCCACAAGGACATAGATTAAGTTGGAAGAAATTTTTATTTAAATATAGATTTCAGCATCATCCTTTAGTTGCCATTGCTGCAGGTTTAACTGAGCCCGGTAGACATAAAACACTTTGCCTTATCGCAGCTTATTTAGAAAAAAAAGATATGTTTCAACACTTAGATGAAGTTGTTGATGCTTTAGATGATTTTACTGACACAGCTTATGTGAATAGAATTAAAGAAAAAAAGATACATGCAAAATATGATGTAGGCCCTGATGCAATACAAGTTAGAATAGCTGAAATTGTAGGGCATGAAGAACCTATTATAAAAATTTACAATGAAGAAACAGGTAAGAATGAATCAATTGACTTTGAAGCAGATGCACAAGGTGTAACAGCAGCAGATGTTGAAGATCCACCAATACCAGAACCAGATCTAAAAGAAGTTATTGGTGAGTTAGAATTATTTGAACATACAGGTTTAGAAAAAATAAAACCTAGACCATGGTTGATAAGTGGATGGCTATTAGAAAAAGCTCTAACATTACTTGTAGGTCAACCGGGTGTGGGTAAGACAATGTTAATGCATATGATTGGTTATGCACTTGCAACCGGTAACCCTATTTTTGGTAAAGATATTTTAAAAAGAGGAAATGTTTTAATTGTTGCTGCAGAAGAAACACTTAATGAAATAGATATAAGATTAACTGCAGCTAAAATGAAGATGGGCAAAAATGATGGTAGATTTAATATCTACAAAAGAGGATTAGAACAAGATCTAAAACTAGTAAAATTTTCTAAAGATACTGCATTAAAAACTAAGCAATATAAGCAGCTGGAAAACAGTATTAAAAACAAGAATATTAAATATATTATCCTTGATCCTCTAATTAATTTTCAATCAGGTAATTACAATGAAAATGATAATCAGAATATGGATGCTTACGTTAAGCAATTCTTAATTCCATTAGCAGTAAACATGAAAGGCGCTGTAATTGCAGGCCATCACACCAATAAAATAAGCATGGTATCAACACAAGATAATGAGCTACTTGTAGATAATCAGAATGCTTTAATGGCAGCTAGGGGTGCATCATCATTAATTGGCGCTGCTAGATTTGTTTTGGCGCTGCAGCCAATGACTAAAAAATTGTGGGACTCACACTTTAAACAACACATAAAAGATGGATCTAACTTTGTTCATTATACAGGATTGATTGAAGCTAAATCAAACTACAACATGATAGCTGATGAGATTAGCTGGCTTAAAAAAGATACAATTCAAGTACCAACAGATGATGGTTTTACGGAGTCTACAGGTGTTTATGCAACAACAGATCTTAACAAAATAACTAAAGCTAAAAATAAACTAAAAGCTGCTGAAAATCTTGCATGGTGTAAATCACATGCTTTACCAACAGTACAAAAATTATTTAATATAGCTGGGGATGAAGCGGACCAGATAACATTAAATAGTGTGGTAGTGGAGCTGGTACCATTAGAAGATGATGCTGGAGATGATAATATTTCTGAATCTAAAATAAAAACAAGAATTAGAAGAAAATTAGAAAATGGTTTCGGTGGTAAAGTTGAAACAAAAGATGGGTTTCAAACTGAGGGTATTACTGCAGATGATGGTTATAATTATTGGTTAAAGAGGGATCATTCAAAAAGTGGATCTGCGAAAGTATTTATAACAAGATTTATTGACTTCAAAAAAAGGAATATGAATAGATGAGTTTCATAGTTTCAAATAGTTTCAATTTATATGAAACAATAAGTAGATTGCGGCTCTTTAAGTTGTTTCAATTACCAATGCTGCTTGCTGCTGAAACAGCTTTAAAAGAGCAGCCAATATCAGCTTGTTCCAGAGTTTCAGTAGTTTCTTTATTAATACATTTTGTAAATGAAACTGAAATTGTTTTAGGAAGCCGTCAAAGAGCCTGTGTTCCTATGCTTATTGGTAGACAGAATTCTACAATGCAGAGGGCAGCATGAATAAATCAACCAACAAACAACTAAGGAGTAACAATGAAACATGAAGCATATACAGATGGTAGAACAAACCAACAATATACAGCAACAATTAAAGTAACTAAGATTTATAAGATAGATTTTTTATCTCCGGACAATGAACGGGCTAAAGAAGATGCAGCAATTCTTGTTACAGAATCAGATTACGATAGAGAAGAATATAAGGATGAGAAAGCAGAATTAATAAAGCTATCTGAACCTAAACCAATGACACCACCATACTAAGGAGAAAACATGGCTATAAAAATATTTACCAGAACAAAACATCAAAATGTAAAAGATAAGTACATACCAAAAATGTATGGAGTTATTGAGGGGCCTGTCCATCACATGCTAAAACAATTTCCAAATGAATTTGCTTTTATAAGACACGAAAGCACAAGATCATTAAGACCAAGTAAAAAGGATAAAAATGACAAATAAAAATATAAAAATTGTTAAAGAATATCGTACACCACAAGAAAATGAATTTTTTTTTAATAATGATCCAAGAAGAACTGCTGGCCTAAAAGACCTGTTAGAATATTTAGAAAAAAATCATGATATTTATTTTGAAGATATATCTCATTGGCAAATACAGTCTGTAATTAAAGGGGATTATTACACCTCTAATAGCTGTGGATTAAGACTACTTAATCGGAAAAAGTATGAGTGAATTTAATAAGCAATTATCAGAGCTGTACCGGTCGCTCGCCACCAGCCAAAAGAATATTAAAGGAGATCCACACAAAGGAGATTCTATGGCAAACTTTAGAGGTAAAAAAGGTGTAAGTGATGTTGGTATACCACTATCTCCTAAAGCAGCTAAGAGAAAACAAAGTAACAGAGCCGGTTACCACTACCCACAACATCTACAAAATATTAATGAAAGACGAAGAAGAGATGCAATGCGTAGACATGGCATCACAAATATTGAAGATCCATTTAAACAAAATTTTAAAGCATCAACGCAGCCTGCAGAGCAAAGAAATTACAGCTCTACATGGCGACCGCCTATAGATGATGGGCCAAAGAAAAAGAAAACATATATTTATTATGATGAATACTCTGCTCCAACTGCAGCTGAGGAAGTAACTTATATCTGGGATGAACCAAGAAAAAAAAGATCTGGATATAAAGCTACAGGTAAATTTCCAAAGTTAGATGAAGCTATTGCATCATATAAAAAGAAATGAAAGGCAGTCTAAAACATCCTATAAAATCATATAATTTTAATTCAGCTTTCAATTAATATTAGAAAATAAGGCTTAATTAATTAGCTCAAACTAGAGCTAAACTAGTACCTAGAGAGATAAATTAAATGACATTAAATTGATCAATATAAGAAATTTAACCCAATATGAACAACTATTCTCTAATATATATTGTTTATTTATAGTGCAATTTTTTCATGAATTGATCTATATCAATTTAATTATGTATTTGATCTATATCAATTTCAAATATTTATGAATCGTAAAATTTTTTGCAAATCAGCAGTTTTAGCTTATTTTTTAGATCCATTTTTAAAAAAATAATAAAAGGAACATTTAAATATCAATCCTAAGCTGAAACTATTGATTGAATAAATAAAGGTTGCAAGAGTAATTTTTTATGAAAAAAAATGGTTTCACATTAATAGAACTCCTAGTCGTAGTAGCCATCATCGGTATTCTTGCTGCAGTAGGAGTGGTTGCTTATAATGGGTATACGACTGCTGGGAAAATAGCTGCTACAAAGGCACAATATAAAACTATAGTCCAACATCAGATAGGTGAGATAACTAAATGTCAATTAGGTATGATTGGTGGAATAGGTAATCCCGATTATTATCCTAGACCATGTCCTCTTAGAAATAGTGGTAGGTATGGCTCGGCCGGTGAATGGATAACTTCATTTGGTAACCAGTGTGGTAATCCAGGAGGAGCATATAAGGAATGGAAAAATCCCTACGATAATTCGGATCCCGTTTGCGAAGCCGATGGTGGTAGGTATGGTCCTAAACTTATTAATGATACTTATGTTGGAAATTTTCTTTATGAAGCAATAAGTGCCACAGAGATAAGACTAAGCACATGCTGGAAAACACCATGCAGTTCTCCTGAGAACAGGAAAGAAACAATCATTGATATTTCAGATTACTAGAAAGTGGTGCGGCACCTGCTATGTTAAAATCTAAAGGAATAACTATGGGTTTAACAGATATAATAGTTATTTTCTTTAAAAGATTTCTTAAAGTATCCAGTCTTCTTTTTATTATTCTAACACTATTATCATCTAAAGCTTTTACTGAAGATACATTTGTTACTGCTTATTCTACAAATTATAATAGTAGTAGTGTAACGGCTGCAGAATTTAATGCAGATGGGACCAAGATGTTTACTATAGATCATAATCTACAGAACATTCATGAATATTCATTAAGTACAGGTTTTGATCTCACTTCCACTATCGTTCTTGAAGAATCTTATAATGTAGGTACTGCGGTAAGTAACCTCGTCAGGGGATACGCATTGGCATTTAATTCGGATGGAACAAAGATGTTTTTTATTGATGCAAACGGCACTGAAACTATTCATGAATTTACATTAAGCACGGGCTTTGACCTCTCCACCGTCTCTTATGGAAATGTTTCGTTAGATATAAGTTCCAAAGTTAATGTCCCAAGCGGATTAGCATTTAATTCGGATGGAACGAAGATGATTGTTATGGATTATGCTGACCGGGATGCTCATACATATACATTAAGCACTGGCTTTGATCTCAGTTCCACTATCGCTCATGTTAATGAAACACGTTTTTCTGGGGATATAACTGGTGATACTATGCCGATGAATATAAAATTTAATTCGGATGGAACGAAGTTGTTTATTGCGGGTCGAGCTAGTGATGTAATTAGCGAATATACATTAAGCACAGGCTTTGACGTTTCCACCGCCTCTTATGTTGATAGAGCATATATATATGTTTCAGGTTTTGAGGACACTAACATTTCTGGATTATCATTTAATTCGGATGGAACGAAGATGTTTATTTCCGGTCAAAATACTGACTCAATTGCTGAGTTTTCATTAAGCTCGGCCTTTGATGTTAATGATGCACTAACTTTGTCTTCTTCTTCTCCTGCTGATGGGGCAACAGGTGTTGGAGCGGATGATAATATTGTTTTAACATTTTCTGAGGCTGTTGATGCAGAAAGTGGGAATATATTAATTAAAAAATCATCCGATGATTCAACCGTTGAGACCATCGATGTTACAGGTGGGTTGGTGTCTGGTTCTGGATCAACCACTATTACAATTAACCCCTCAAGCACACTAGATGAAGAAACTAGTTATTATATTACCATAGCTGCTACCGCCTTTGATGATGCTGACGGCACTTCTTATGCAGGTATCAGCGATTCTACCACACTTAACTTTACTACAGAAAATTCAACTACCGATCCATTAACGGATAAAGATGTTGTTGGATCAATTGAAGCACAAGCAGAAGCACCAAAGAGAATTTTGCAACATGTTAGAACTC
>Ga0208013_1001235_pt1 | contig 12253 bp, 13 predicted proteins | sample 16_taG_FD_184091 | JGI IMG/M metagenome (GOLD analysis project Ga0208013, IMG submission 184091) | Marine viral communities from the Subarctic Pacific Ocean - 16_ETSP_OMZ_AT15313 metaG (SPAdes) (version 2) | ecosystem: Environmental > Aquatic > Marine > Oceanic | place: Pacific Ocean | collected...
CAGAAGAGATTGAACTCAATCTTGAGACTGACAACAACTTCCTCGTAATCTCGCAGTGGGGACCCAGGAAGAATCTGGAAAACACAATCAAGTGGTTTGTTGAGAAATTCAAGGACGACGATACTGTGGGACTTGTCCTTAAGACAAACGTTGCCAGAGATTCAATCACAGATCGAGAGTTTACTGTGAAGCGCTTAGAGCAGTTTCTGAACACTGTACCGGATCGTAAGTGCAAAGTGTACCTTGTACACGGAGACCTCACTCCTGGGCAGCTCACGACGCTCTACACCCATCCTACGATGAAGGCTCTGATCAATATTGGTCACGGCGAAGGATATGGGCTCCCGCTCTTTGAAGCAGCGTACAATGGACTGCCCCTAATTACGACCACGTGGAGTGGTCAGATGGACTTCATCACAAAACCCAACAAGAAGGGCAAGAACGTCCCCCGCGTCGCAGCGGTCGACTATGATATTAAGCCGGTCCAGAAACAAGCTGTCTGGCCAGGAGTTATTCAAGAGGACGCAATGTGGGCGTACGCTCGCGAGACATCCTTTAAACGCGTTCTAGGCGAAGTTTTAGAAAAAGAAACTCACTACACCAAGGAAGCTGAGACACTTAAGAATCATATTCTTGAGAACTTCACTGAAGAGAAGATGTACAGAGAATTTGTAGACGCTGTATCGAGAGAGAACTCTGGACTGGTCCCACAACCAGTAGAGGGGATTAGTTTCTGCATCTCAACCAATGGTGCTAAGCCTGAGAAGACAAAAGTGGAAATTAAATCAATCCATAAAACTATGGCTAATGTTGAAATTCCTTATGAAATTATTGTCGCCGGAAACACCACACAGTTTACTGGAGCGGGGATAGTTAGCGTCCACACCCCGTCCGATGCTGAAAATGGCTTATTGGCAAAACTTCGCAACAATGCCGGAGAAATAGCAAACCATGATGTGCTGGTATTTGTGGATGATGACTTTATTTTCCCGGAAACATGGGCCGAAAGACTCATCCAATACTCACTAGAGGAAGGTTGGGAAGTGACTGCAAACAGAATATTACTACCCGACGGCGGAAGATTCTGGGATAGGGCGACCTTTAGTCCTCATAAACTGGTATCTTATGACCACACCATTCGTGATAAAGCCCTATATCAAACCGGAGGATTTTGGGTTATGAGAAAGAGCGTTTATGATAATCATAAATGGGATTCTACAATACCGATTAACTCTGAAAAGACCGGTCAACCAAATGAAGATATCGAAATGTCAATCAGGATGCATGCCAACAGAATATCTCTTTGCTTTGATAAAGATAATCTAGTGTGGCACGATGACGATTCATACACTGAATTTAGGGATCAAACTCTTAAAAAGCAAATAGTTATAGATAAGACAGGCTTTTCACATTTCCCAGACCCCAATATAGAATACAGGGAAGTAGTCAAAGGTGTTAGATGACTTATTCTCAATACTTAAAGAATAAGACAGTTGCACTTGTTGGGCCCGCGCCAACAATAAAAGAAGTTAAGGGCAATATTGATTTAATCAATTCTTGTGATGTGGTAGTCAGGATGAATAAGAGCCTCCCGGTCCACAAAGACCTTGCTGCCTTTGTGGGTACCAGGACCAACGTCCTCTATAACTGCTTGGATGAGGACCCGGAATCAGGGGGATATCTACACATACCCTTGCTGGCTCAAAAGTTGGACTGGCTAATTGGGGCATATCCAGCAAAACCTCCTTTTGTATCCAATATCCTGAAGTTTAAAAGCAGAAACAATGGAAGGATAAACTTTGATCTCTTTGATCTCCAGTATTATAATCATCTTGAAGAATGTATGGGTACTAGACCAAATACAGGAATCTTAGCCATCCTTGACTTATTAAACAAAGATATAAAATCTCTATACCTGACTGGATTTACATTCTTTAAAGGTGGCTACGCGAAAGAGTATCGTGATTACAACGAAGAGCAGGTTCTAAAAAGGATGGAGACCCACGGAAACCACACCCAAGAGCCACAATATAAATATGTCAAACGCTTGCTCCTGTCAGATCAAAGAGTTAAGTCCGACGAATTTTTACTTGATATATTGCAAAAAGAAAATCTATGAAAAATCTAAAAGTATTCATCAATACGTATAATAGACAGGGTTCTCTCAACAATACGCTAGAACGCCTGTTTGCGAGCGACTTTGCGAATGTAAAGAATACAGAAGTAGTGGTGATAAACAATCATTCTAATTTTTTCTTAAAAGACAAATTTAAAGAGAAAGTTACAGTGCTAAACAACCAAGCGAGGCCGGACTGGTCCCTTGGAAACTTATCGGAAAGTTGGAATCAGTGCCTACTGTTTGGGTTTAAGAACCTGTTGAATCCAGATGCAAAAATCGTCGCAACAATACAGGATGATTGTAGTCTGGCACCCACATGGTGCCAGAACTTATTTAAAATGCACGAAAAGTACGATTTTGTTTTTGGAAGCTTGGGAGATAACTTTGTCAGTTATACAGCCAACGCTGTGAGGAATATAGGTCTGTGGGATGAGAATTTTTGTGGCATACAATATAAAGAAGCGGACTACTGTATCAGAGCACTAATCTCATTAAAGGAAAAATCTATCATCAATGATAGGCTAGCCAACCTATATCACAATGAAGAAGATTGGCTGGAAGTTATCACGACAGAAGATTTAAATTATGTTAACAGAGGGGGACAAGTAGTTCGATTACCTGATGATCGTCACCATAACAACATAAAAGTTAGATGTACTTCTCATAGAGAAATCTTGTTAAACTATTTCAACTACAAATGGAAAGGAACTTGGAAGTCTGAGCCCACCAAGAATGGCTGGATATGCAACTGGAGTGAAGACTTTGCTTCGAACCCCCCAGAATTTCCAAAACACTTTACACAACACTTTAGATATTTCTATTTCGAAAAAGATATAAAAAATCTAAAGAATAAAGGATACTTGCTGTGATTAATTCGGTCGTCAAAAGAGAACACTTCTCATATTTAAATGAAGAATTGGACTATTTTAACCGTATCGTATTGGTTACAGAGATTTAAAATGAAATACATCACTTCACAATTTAAAGATGTTCATAAGAACGAAAGATGTTTCATAATCGGCAACGGACCTAGCCTAGCCCCTGCAGATCTAGATTTGATAAGTAACGAAAAATCTTTTGCTATGAATCGAATTGGACTCATATACGACAAGACAGAGTGGAGACCAGATTATTTTGTATGCCCAACGGGGAACTCAGTTCGACTAGATTGGTCTAAAGACATTATAAAAACAGTTGAAACAGGGATCCCATGTTGGTTTTGGGATACTCAACAAAACAAACAGATGTACGGCGCCTATCCGAATATTGTTTATTCTACCCTCCGCGGACATCACGAATCAGCGAATCCACTGAAAGATCCACCGATAGAGTGGTTTAGTTATGAACCTGACAAGTGGTTATCTAAATACGGAACATCACTTATAACGGCAGCTCAATTAGCTTTTTACATGGGCTTCAAAGAAATATATTTGCTAGGGTGCGATTTGGGATTTGGCTTAAACAATCATCATTTTGATTCTAACTACAATTTAGGCGGCCACATGAACAGGAACAAATTGGACGATACGATGACGAGTGCACACGTTCTAATCAGAAAGGCATCGCTGGAATCTGGAGTAAATGTGGTTAACTCCACAAGAGCTGGTTATCTGGAAGTACATCCGCGCGCGGCTTTAGAAGAGGTTATTAAATGAATAATATACACGGACACAATCTGCTGATAAAATATATGATGACAAATCATCATAACTTTTCTTCTAAAAATATAATAGAAGTCGGAACAACAAGAGAGAAGTTTAGTAATCAAAGCTCTACGGTAAAAATTTCAAAGGCATGCAATTCTCTGGGACTAGGATTTACGACAGTGGATATGGATCCGGAGAATACGGAAGTCGCTTCTAAAGATTTGCATAATGTAAATCCAAATCACCGAGCAGTTACAAGCAAAGGCGAGGACTTCTTGGGATCCTATAAAGGGCAGATATCTATGCTTTATCTGGACGCATTTGACACAGTGTTGGGAGTTAATCATCACTCAAGCAAGAGAAAAAAGAGTTATGAAGAAAATTTAAATTGCGATATAACAAATGAATTGTGTTGGAAGATGCATTTAGATTGTTGTTTGCACGCCGAAGACAAGATTGAATTGGGAGGCTTCATATGTATAGATGACATTTATAATGATGAAGATTACTTTGGAAAAGGAAAAACTGCAATACCATATCTTCTAGGTACTGGAAAGTATAATATAGTCGAGTACATGCCCGATGCTATTATACTCAAGAGAATTAAGTGAGAAATATTTTTATACCAATAAAAGAAAATTCAAATAGAGTTCCTAACAAAAACTTTCGCGCCTTTGGAAATAAGTCGTTATATGAACACACTCTAGATAAACTAACGGATTTTAACGTTTTTGTCGATACTGACAGCCCAACTCTAAGGGATACCATACTGCAGAGATATGAAAACATCTCGGTACACATGAGGAGTCCTCACTTGATCGGGGATGAAGTATCTGTTTGCGATATTATTACTGATGTAATCAGCTGTTATGGCATTAAAGGGCATCTCATGCAGCTGCATGTTACTTCTCCATTTTTAAGCAAAGACGTTCTTGACAAAGCTTTTGAAATCATCGCATCTGGCAATTATGATTCCGTCGTTGCGTGTAATCTAATACAGTCTAGGCTCTGGAGATACGACAATAATATCCCAACACCAGTGAATCACAATCCTGCAAAGTTAGAGCAAACTCAAGATTTAGTAACTCTTTATGAGGAAAATTCTGCATTCTACCTTCTAAGTGTTGAAGATTTTTTAAAAACAAATATGAGAGTTGGCACTAATCCTTATTTTTATAATTTGAAGTTCCCTCAAAACTTGGACATTGACACAGAGGATGATTGGGATCTGTGCTGCAAAGTTTTGGAGATTTTGAAATGAAGATTAATTTATGAAAAAAATATATTTCGTTCATGTTCCGAAAACTGCGGGAACTTTTATAAAGCATTGCTATGGAGACTATAAAGGATTTTACCCGAACGTCAGATCCGATAAACAACATAAATTTCCAGGCAAGGCTAAAAGGCTAGGAAATACTTGTGAGGCTTGGAGGAGAGAAAAAGATACAAATTATTTTCCTTCTTATTTAGATGATGAGAATTATCATCAAGCAGATTTTAGATTTTCAATTGTTAGAAGCCCATTTGATTGGCTGGTAAGTTACTATCACCACTCAAGCCGCTTCGACGATGGTTGGGCAAACGTTAACGATACGTCCGGTTTTAAGACATTTAAAGATTTTGTGATTGGCTTCTGTGGAATGAGAGACGAAGATTGGCATGTTCCAATTTTGTCTACTACGCCGTACGGACAGATCATTAATGATGGCAACTTGATGGTTGATAGATGGTTCAAGCAAGAAAGTTTGGAACAACTTCATAAATATTTTTCTGATAATTTTCACATGACACCTCGCAGCAGCCGCGGCCGCATACGCAAAAGCAGCAGAAGGAAAAATGATGATTATAGAATGTACTATGATACAGATATGATTAAGGCAGTCACAAACAAAATGAGTTTTGAACTAAAATATTTTGACTACAGGTTTTAAATTAATAACATGAAAATATTTATTCCTCTTAATGGTGCCGGACTACGGTTTACAGTTGCGGGACATACCGATCCCAAGCCCCTAATCCCTGTCTTGGGTAAACCAATGATCCTACGCGTGCTGGAGAGTTTGATCGTCGATGAAAAAGACGAAATCTACATCATCCATAACGAAAATATAAATAAATTTAATTTTCAAGATCTTATCTCACATTTCTATAAAAAATGCTCAGTTAAATATATATCTCTGCCTTTCTCTACAAGGGGTGCCGCAGAGACCGTATTATGTGGGCTAAATAATTTAGAAGACAATGATCTTAGTCAGCCAGTTATGCTAATTGACGGGGACACAATTTACAAAGATGATATTGTTGGGGAGTATAAGAAATCCTACGGAAACAAAATCTATTGGTTTGAAGACGATAGCGAGAAACCAATATATTCATATATTTCTCTAGACGAAAAAGGGAATGTAAGACAGATAAAAGAAAAGGAAAAGATATCTAACTGTGCCAATACTGGCGCCTACTGCTTTGAGTCAGCCTACATACTGAAAAAATACTGTATCAAAGCGTTGGATGAAAAGGAGTTGGCAAAAAACGAATTTTATATTTCTGGTATTTACAGGAAAATGCTTGCAGATCAGCTAGTAATCGGGAGCTGTAAAGTAGAAGAGTTCTACTGTGTGGGCACCCCAGAACAACTTCAGTTATTCACATCATTAAATCTAGACTTTGCGGATGAGAAAAAAAGATTTTGTTTTGATTTAGACAACACTCTTGTTTCTTACCCAAGAGAATGTGGAAATTATAAAACTGTCAAACCCATTTTGCCCAATATATCTTTATTGAAGTTTTTAAAAAGTTTGGGTCATACAATTATTATTTATACCGCAAGAAGAATGAGAACTCACGGGGGTAATATAGGCAAAGTGTCTGCTGATATAGCAAAAATTACGTTTGACACTTTGGAAAGGTATCAAATACCCTATGATGAGATCTACTTTGGAAAACCATACGCTCATTTTTATATTGATGATTGTGCCGTTAACACAAAGCAAGATATCCAAAAACAAATTGGATACTATAATTTTGAAATTCCAACAAGAGAATTTAATAGTATACAATTTTTTAAAGACTCAGTCATCAAGAGAGGCAAAATAGAAGGAGAGAGATTTTGGTATAGGAATATGCCAAACGAAGTCACTCACTTATTCCCAAAAATATTGAAAGAAACGAAAAATCAGATAGAGATAGAAAGAGTACATGGCGCGCCCCTGTCACATTTATATGTTAATAATTCACTAACCATTAATACGTTAAAGATAGTGTTAAACTCCCTAGGAGAAATTCATACCTCTAAGTTGCCTGAGGATAGGGTAAATATTTATGCAAATTACTCCGCGAAGCTACAAGAACGATACTCGCGTTATAACTACTCAAAGTTTTCCGGCTCCAACGAGATGTATGATGCACTGCAAAACTTCTTTGCCTCTTATCAGGCTGAGGATCGCGCGATTAGGGGAGTAGTCCATGGAGACCCAGTGTTTACAAATATGATTCTTCAAGATAACAACATTATTTTTATTGATATGAGGGGCAAACAAGGGTCGACGTACACAATTGTGGGCGACGTAAATTATGATTTAGCTAAAGTATATCAATCGATTGTAGGTTATGATTTTATATTACACAACAAAGGACACAATAAAGCTTATTTGGAAAATATGACAGAGAGCTTCGCGGCGATCATTGGCGACAACGAGAGGCTAGCAGATATTAAAAAAATCACAGCAAGTTTATTTTTTAGTTTGATACCCCTGCATGATAACGAAAATTGTAGTAAGTATTATAGCCTAGCTAAGACCATATTATGTGAGGCTGGATTAATATGATCTTTACCTGGCAACAAATACCTTCTCCCATTGTTACAGAAATACTCTGCAATACTGGATGTGACGGAGTTGTAATAGACACCGAGCACGGAGGGTTTAATGATGAAACCGTTATATCCAGCATTCAGGTTGCTACTCTAACTGGTAAGAAGTGCTTTGTACGCCTTACCGAAGTTAACAAAACTAAGATTAGATATTACTTAGATTCTGGTGCATCCGGATTGATTTTCTCAACAGTTGAGTCTTTAGAAGACGCAAAGAAGATTGTTGAATATTCGTGCTTTGCACCTCGCGGTAACCGAGGACTGGGGCTCGTACGGCAGAACATGTGGGGCACCGACGGCTTGTTAAGTTCCGACCCAGTGTTGATACCTCAGATTGAAACCAAACGCGGAGTTGAAAACCTGGAGGAGATCTCCTCATTGGGGTTTGACTATTATTTAATAGGTCCATATGACCTGTCTTTGAGCTTGGGAATCCCCGGGGAATTTGACAATAATGAGTTTAGTGTTTACATTAATAAAATAAGTGGTATAATATCTACTGAGAAGATGGCTGTGCACATCCCTTCAAATATTCCGAAAGAACTGCATAAGTATGAGGGGTATGGCTTGAAGTGCTTGGGGATGGATACGATTGCTTTATTAGAATATCACAATGAGATTACCACAAATACTTAATTTCGAAAATATTGACGAAAGATTCGTTGAACTAGTTCACAACAGGATCATTGATGACAAATAAATTATCAAACATTGTTGTTACGACATCTCCGTACGGGTCAAAAAATAGCGCCCCCCGAGAATTGTTGGAACGTCTGTGTCTAGACAATAATATGAAAGTCTCGTACAATGAAACGGGAAGAAAATACTCGCGGGAAGACCTCTTGCAAGTACTTCAGAATAAACGGCCTGAAATTATTGTCGCCGGAACTGAAGAATATGACGTCAGCGTTTTAGACATATGTCCAGATCTTAGGATGATAGCCAGGGTAGGAATTGGTCTAGATTCTGTTGATTTAGATGAATGTAAAAAGAGAGGAATATGTGTAACGTATACACCGGATGCTCCTACTAATGCAGTCGCAGAGTTAACAATAGGGCAAATAATATCATTACTAAGAAAAACATGGATTGTTGATTCTGAAATGAGGTCTGGAAATTGGGATCGATTTATTGGAAGAGAAATATCAAATTGCACGATTGGTATTATAGGCGCCGGACGAATAGGATGTGAAGTTATAAAGAAGTTATCATCATTATGCCCAAAAAGAATGTTATACACAGACACAGATCCATCTCGAGAAATATTTCCCGAATATGAATGGTCATCTAAAGATAGAATCTTAGAGGAATGCGATGTAATATCTCTTCATATTCCGCTAACTAAACACAATGTAAAGTACATCGGCACAAAAGAGTTATCAATTCTTAAGAAGGACGCATGTATTCTTAACACATCTAGAGGAGGCATCATTGATGAGGAAGCCTTATACAAGTGGCTATCAGAAAACAATGATGCATCGGCATCAATTGATGTTTTCGAAAAAGAACCCTATGACGGTGTTTTATTGTCTCTTTCCAATGTCTTAGCGACGCCTCATCTCGGAAGTTGTTCGAAAACAAGCCGACTAGCTATGGAATTAGACGCAGCAAAATCAGTCGACAATTATCTTAGATCTGAAAATTTGTCTCACAGGGTTGTATGATGAAAAAAGTAGTTGTTTTTGGCGGTGCCGGATTTCTGGGGAGATATACAGTAAGGAGACTTCTTGAGGAAAACAAATATGATGTGTATTCGTTTGATCAAGTCACCTCCCCGGATCTAAAAGAGAAATATTCAATAGTGGGAGATATTTTCAATAGAGAAGATGTCAAAAATGCTCTATCGGGAGCTGTCATGGTTTTCAATTATGCAGCCATTGCAGATATCGAAGAGTGTATTAATGATCCTGTCAAAGCAGTAGCGACAAACATCCTGGGAAATACAATCATTTTAGACGAGTGTGTAAAAGCAAAGGTCAGCAGATTTATCTTGGCTAGCAGTGTCTATTCTGAATCTGATTTAGGGGGTGTTTACCGTTCTACAAAAAATGTCTGTGAGTCTCTTACGAAAGACTATAAGAAATATTATGATCTAGACTACACGATATTAAGATACGGAACAATTTATGGTCCAGGCGCGAACAGAAATAATAGTGTCTATAGATTTTTAGATCAGGCTCTCGACGGAAAGATAGAATATCAGGGGACAGGTGATGAAAGGCGAGAATATATCCATGCATCAGACGCTGCAGATTTAACCATCAAGTCTCTAAGTTCGGAATATGAAAATAGATGTATGATATTAACCGGTGAAAGATCATTCAAAACATCAGGAATTTTATCAATTATATCTGAAATAATGAGTGATGATGTTGAGATTGTATACAACTATAGTGAAGATCATAGTTTGCTTTCGTCACATTATCAAACTACACCGTACAAATACGTGAAAGACCTTCCTAAAAAAATGATTGCATCGGAGTATACTGACATAGGTTTAGGGCTTATAGACTGTCTCAGCGAAATTAATGATAAGAGAATAGAGGAAAAAAATGATTGATGTTACACAGCTATATGAGCAAACAATTCTCTCAGATGAGTGGAAAGATATTGAAAAACTATTCGAGAGACACAGCGAAGTATACTTGGTATGCCATGGCGGAAATTTGTCGATTTGCCGACACATAGCTACAGATCTTACAAGGCTCACTGGAGGCAAGAAATTAATATGTGCCCCAGATACTGATACAGTTTCTATCTGGCATGGCGATTTTGATTATCAAAGGTGGCTGATAGAATGGCTCAGACCTCGACTTTCTAATTCGAATAAAATGCCGTTAGTCATCGGCGTGTCATCATCCGGAGCATCACCCGATGTTGATGCTGCCCTGATGTTTGCAGCATCAACCGGATGTGATACCTGTTACATTACATCTCAATCGGTCAACAATGAATGGGGTAGCATAGAAGTATCAACAGGTGCAACACATTATTATTCTTCTGAAGTGATGACCATCATGCTTTTTCATCGATTAATGAATGCCTCAGGGTTCGAATCACCAATGATAAAGACCGTCCCGAATGAACACCCCGCGAGCCCTCGTCTTCACTCTAATGACGACGAAACTTATCAAATCGGCATCGACTTCGATGGCGTGATTCATGAGTGCTCAAAAGGTTATTATGACGGAACAATTTATGATGATCCCATAGATGGCGCCCACACTGCCTTAAAAAATCTCTCCGAAAGATATACCGTGATAGTCTACACGTGCAAGGCAAAGTCCGATCGCGAACTCGTCAACGGTAAAACAGGCACGCAGTTAATTTGGGATTGGCTTAATAAGCACGATCTGGCCAAGTATATAAGCAACGTAACCGCTGAGAAGCCCCGCGCAGTTTGTTATATTGATGATAAGGGTATCCGCTTCGATAACTGGAAGAATTGCCTAGAGTCCCTCAAAGAACTTAAGGTACTATGATTTTAGTTACCGGGTACCGGGGATATATTGGCTCACGGCTTTATCAAGAATTAAAAAAATTAGGACATGATGTTTACGGATTAGATCTTAAAGAGGGCGAAGACATTATAGAGTGCCTACCCAACCTACCATGTGAGTATGTTTTTCACATGGCTGCACTACCTCGCGTCGAATATTCTGTTGCATCACCCTCATATACTTTGAAGCACAATGTTTATGCAACATCCATTCTATTAGAGTGGGCCGTCGAACATGGTGTAAAGAGGGTAATATTTTCATCATCCGCTGCAGCCGGCGCCTCACCGGGACCAAAGTCCCCATATGGACTGCACAAACTCATGAGCGAACTAGAATGCCAACTATACTCTGAGCTATATAATTTAGACGTAGTGTGTCTTCGTTATTTTAATGTATTTTCGGAGGATCAAAATTACGGAGGCTCATATTCGACAGTCATATGTGCCTGGAAAGAGATGCTAAAAACCGATCAACAGTTAAGAATAGATGGTGAAGGTACGCAGAGTAGAGACTTTATTCATGTTAATGATATTGTTGATGCTAATATTTTCTGTATGAATTGTTCTGAGAAATTTTCTAGACAGTATTATGATGTGGGAACGGGAGAAGCTATTTCACTAAATGAGATTAAAGAAATTGTTGAGTTCTATCACGAAGCGACATTCCTTAGATCACCTCCACGCCCGGGCGATATCACAGCTGCAAAAGCCGATATTAGTCAGTTAAAAAATATGGGATGGTCTGCTAAAATAGAACCATTACAAGCAATTAAGAATTGTTTCAAAGGAGAATAAAATGAAACTATCAAACCAAGCAGTCGGAGCCCTGATGATGGCTCTCCAGAAGTCACTAATGGAACAAAGTGACATTGTGCCTGTCTTAAAAGAGATGAACTTTCAAGTCGACGCAGCCGACAGTTCCCAAAGCACCCTTATGGTTACCAACCCACCAGTGGTCTCCCTCGCAGGAGTCGAACTGAATGACGACACGGGAGACAATGATTCTGGCGTCCTGGTCCCCGAGGGCTAGGATAGTGCCACGCTATCGATACCGCTGCAGCAAATGCGAAAAGGTTCAAATCCTTCAGCACCTGTCCACGGAAACAATAACTGATTGTGAC
>Ga0208013_1001236_pt1 | contig 12252 bp, 29 predicted proteins | sample 16_taG_FD_184091 | JGI IMG/M metagenome (GOLD analysis project Ga0208013, IMG submission 184091) | Marine viral communities from the Subarctic Pacific Ocean - 16_ETSP_OMZ_AT15313 metaG (SPAdes) (version 2) | ecosystem: Environmental > Aquatic > Marine > Oceanic | place: Pacific Ocean | collected...
ACACTATTGTCAACCCTCCCGGTGTACCAGTCCGTATAGTCCTCTCTCACGCCTTTGTAGCCAACAAAACAACCGTTGTCTAGGATGGGCATGTTGTTACGGACGAGGAAGGAAAACAGACTATCAACCGCCCAGCTTGATGGGTTTAGATTGTATAATCTATCAATGAATTTCATCAAGCCGACAACCGGCAGCCCCTTCCTTTGGAACCGTTGAATGGTCGCGGCAGCATCGTTGTTTAGCTCCCTGCCATCAAAGTAGACTACCCCATCTTCGAGTAGTACCTTCCCCTCAGTGTAGGTAGCCAGCTTAACCGCCTTAGCACCCTCGATATTCGAGAGTGTTTTGGCGATGCTGTACTCGACAGGCCCAAGGTGCAACTCCTCTTTGACCTTTTCATAAGAGGGGTGAGAGGGGTCGAAGTAGAACGTCTCCCCCTCCAATGGATAAAACAGAGAAACTTGTTGACCACTTAATGTTGGGATACAATTTAGCATTTTGCACTCTCCTGAGAATCTACTAACTTGATGTATTCGGATACAGCGTCGAACGTACGACTGCTTGGATAGCCTTTGCCTAGCAACGAGAACATAGGATACTTCTCGTTGACTCCCTCTTCCATCCCAGTGAGGTCTGTTAGGACTTCTGGGTCGAAGCGGTGATTAAACTGATACGCTGCGGTTTGCAACGTGATGACAGTGTCAGAGAACTTTTGTCTATTCTCATTGACTTCTAGTACGGCGTCGAAAAAATCTGACGCTGGACTGTCTTTGCCAAGGTTAAGCCCCTTAGCAAATTTTACCATTTCATCTAGCGACCGATAGTTGCTCGCCGTATGAACGTGATTGATAGCACCTTGCAGGTCTCGGTCCTTGACCGCAGCATCAATCTGAATAGTGGCCCACTCGTGGAACAACGTCCAGTTGTCGTCCTCGGCCAATTTCTTAGCCTTGGCTACAGTGATGCCGTAGACAGTTGGCACGTTAATGCCAGCGGTCTTGAGGTCTCGGACGTTCCTGACTACTCTTGCGGGATGACCAGTACCAACCACTTCGTAGTTGTTGATGACTACGTACACTCCACCCTCGTCAGTGTCAAGCTCACTCTGGTCCCACCAATCAGCCCTTCGCTGAACCCCGTAAGGGGCGTGAGAACCAGCGTTGAGGTCCAACGTACGAGCGGCAACTTTATTTCGCTCATAAGTTCTCTTTGGAGGGGCGGGAACATCGCTCACGTTGAACGTGTGTTCGTCGCCATACCCAATCGCGGCTTGAAAATTACTGAGTTCGCTATCGGTCCCACGGACCAAGTAAATCTTATCAGTCATATTCTCGTCACGGATTGCCCTCATGCAAGCAGAGAAACCACCCTTCTTAGTGTCGTACGTGACAAAGTGCATAGTCCTATCTCTTTCGAGATTAATCTCTTGCACATTATCCTTACGTAAGGGGTGGATTCTGCGAGACCAGCGTCCAGCCTTTCGGAACTCCCAGATTTCTAGACCGTCGATGCCCTTAATCTTATCAACCAAGACAGTGGTCTCGTGGATTGAGATACCGTTCCACTTAGCTGGCAACGAGCCTAGCACACTGTAGAGGAACTTGTACTCGCCATACTTCATTTCCTGATAAAGCAAACGTGCCGCCCAAAGGTTTTTACACGCCTTAAGTTTATCATTGATAATGTCAGTTAGTTCCTCAAGGATAGCTGACAGTCGTTGGCGAATAGCCTTGACCGTGTAAGGACGATACTGTAGAGCCTCACGACCGTATCCAAACAACACCTCTCCTGGCCCAAAGTCTAGCACTAGACCTTGGTCTAAGAGAATCTGGTAGTTGTTCTTAGCGTTCTTGCCGCCGTAGTAGTCGTCTGGGTCATACCCTTCGTCGCCAAAGAACGTGTGGTCGATTGGGTACTCAACCTGAGCCATTACAGCAAGAGACTCGTTACCCTCGCCTCGCAAGCCCCAACCTTTGCCCTCAAGGACAAACTCGTGCTCGTTGACTCCAACGTCGTCGTTGACTACGATGGGACGATACTTAAATGGTCGCAGAGCGACTCTGACTGCCTTCTTAAAGGCTAGAAAGTCCTTTTCTTTGACAGGAATAGAGACCTCAAACCCGTTGGGCTCGTCGGTCTTGAATGTTCCCTGCGGAATCAACTTGGGGTCGCCCTTGTCGTCCTTCGCATTGCAGTACACATGCTTCTCACCGTTGTGGTAAGATGTGGCAGTAAAAATGTCACTGTAAGCAAACGGAGACTTAGAGCCGATGCCCATACAACCAGTGATTGCACGACCGTTGACCTCATTGGTCTTGTTTTTGTCGGACGCACCAAATGTCTGATACATTTTGCGCATCTTTTCGTCGGACATACCAGTTCCAAAGTCCCGAATCTTAAGAACGGGGGAACTATAGGTAGGTAGAGTAATCTCTACAGGTCTCTCTTGTCCTGCCTCAGCATGACTATCGCTGGCGTTGTTACACAACTCACGAATGATAGCTCGTGGAGCATCCTTGTACGGACCATCGGCAAGCAAAGACATAAACTCTGCTGAGCCCGATACGTTGTAAGCGATTGGTTCGTCTGACCCGATGGTCGTAAAATTCCGATTACCTTGATTCAACTGCATTGTCATTCTCCTGGTCTGACAACCTAATTTCTGGGCAACCACCGTTGGTTGCTCCCTTGTATGTCTCTATTGTACCACGAGTCCAGATGGGGTCAACCCTCATTCTCGACTTTTGTCAATTTCTTTATCTATCTCAAAAATTACCGACAGGGGAATGTCGTACCGACTTCGTAGTGCCCTGATGATGGTGTGTAGGTCGTTGTTGGCCGCTATTGCACCTCTGTAAGACTCCTCGATAGCGTACAGTTGCTCCCATGTGGTCTTGGTTTCAATCTCTGGATAGTCGGCAGCGATGCTAAGGGCGATGCCTTTAATTCTATCAGCAAGTTTCGCCTTGTGTCTAGCTGCGTCGGTAGCGTCGTTTATTAGCTCTCTGATTCTCGCACTCATATCTTAACAGTCTCTCCGAGTGACAGGATTAATTTCTGTTGGTGAATTGCATTGCCTTCCTTGTTCCAAATCCTAAGCACGCCACCACCGTAGTATAGCTCGATACAATAAACTAAGTCGCCTGCTTTATGTAGGCCAATATCTACCTTCAACGTGCAGTTGTAGTATTGAATACTTTCTTCGCCGGTAAATTCGCCCTCTTCCCAACTAAATAGTTGTTCTTCCATAACTTGCCTTCCATTTCTTAAATGATACAATTAATTCCATCGTACCTTCGATGCCAAAGACTACGTCCAGTCTAAGACCTGGGTTTTTGCTTTCAAAATCTACGACCTTACCGATGTAAAATTCTTTGTTCGTACAGTCGTTGGATTGGTAGATGGCGACGATTTTGTAGTCGTCAGACTCTTGATGTATGTCGTCGCAAAATCTAAAAGTGTTTTTAGGTCTACTCATGCGACTCCCCTACGAGCTTCTGCCCCCAACACAAACAACAGAAGATAGCAGACGTTAGTACTAGCTGTACGACGTTGCCGATGCTAAGCCTCTCAAATGTGAAATACAAATTAGAGACAAGGGTGAAGCTAACACCACAAGCCAACGTCAGTACGCTCAGTGCGTTGTGTGCGAAAAATTTACCCGACATGTGCTTTTGCCCTTTCGGAGTACTCAGTCCAAATCTCTAAGTCAAATAACGCAGGAGTGGTGCCCTCTGGCACTCGACTAAGAAACTCCTGCTCCAACTCAAGGTATCGTCTACCACTCGGTCGGTTCTTTAATGTTTTTGGCAAATCAAACTCAACACCCTGGTGATGCAGCCACTTGAGAATGTGAGTGTCCAACGCTGCGTGCTGCACATTGTGCTGACTACACATAACGAAGAACCTCGCAGTTTTGTTGCCGATGCCGTGGATGGTCTCAAGCTGAGCCACCGTGACAGTGCGAAGGTCGAAACCAGATGCCATCAACTCGTGGATAGCTCGACCCTTCATCTTGTGAGGGGTGATGCCAAATTCTTTAAGAAGAATTGACAGTGCCAACTGACTACCGATGGTTGCCGTTTCCAGCGAGGAAAACGGGGTCCAGTCACCAGTCATGCGGTTCCATAAAGAATCTTTGACAAGTTTAAGCATCTTGTCAACGGCAGGTGCCATTCGGTCAGACGGTTTGCCGATTGCGGCAATACAGAAGATGGCTAGTTCTTCTAGCTCAGCGTCGGTCCAGTCCGTTCGGACGATGTTCTTTGGGTCAATCACTTGGTTTCTCCTGTGGGTAATTAAAATAAGAAGGTGCAGGGTAGCCTTATCCCCTGTTTTACGGGACGTTCTTTAACTTTTCCGCAACTTTCGTTGCTCTCCCGTAGCACTGACCTTCTCTCTTATGCCCCAATTGTACCACAACACCAGATGGAGTCAAGCTATCTGATGCCTTTTTTATCCAAATCTTTTCGGAGCTTATCCATTTCCATGTTCTGTATCAATCCGTACCCTTTGATGAACCCACCCACAAAGGGGGTCGTAAGGAACCCTAAAACGAATCCCAGTGCAATCATAGGGGATACTAAAATCACTAATAGAATTTTCATGCTGCTTCGTCCTTTAACTTATGATACAATTCAAATGCCTTCTCTTTGGTATCGCCGGGAAGGACGTTGACTTCGATGCCGTTGAATGAGAAGAAAACAACTACGTCATTTTCCTCAGCCAGTTCAGACGCATACTTACACGCCCACGATAGGTTTCTACCGTTCTGGACAAAAAATTCTTCTCGTCTCATTTAGTAGTTGCCCTATTTGCGTGTACCATAATACCAATAGCGTGCGTCCCAACGCTCTTACTATGAACAGGGTAAACGCTAGTACGTCCAAACACATCCCGAAGGTCGGCGGTCAATTTCTTAACAAGGTCAAAAACCCCGAATGTCCACTCGCTATTGGCACCTGGGAGTTTAATCGACAAGGTATGCTGACTACCTTCTTCCTTAATACCTCCGTAGATATTATACAAGTCGAGGCACATCTTATCCGCTAGTTTTTGACAGCTATCTTTTACTGTTTCCTCAAGATAGTCACGCACTTCAACCTCTACGGGACTACCAACGACTACCCTGTTTCTTGACTTGTCGTATCTTGCACTCATGCGATTTCTCCGTCTTTGTCTAGTGATAAATGGGACAATTCATCTAAGCAAATAAACTGTGTCCCGTCAACAACGTCTACTCTGTCCTGATGGAAGTGTCCATACACCCATAGCTTTGGCTGATGAACCTCAAACATATTCTGTAATAGATTTTGTGTGAGCGTGGTGAATGTGTCTGGTTCCAACCCGAAGTTCCGCAGAACCGCTGGATTACCAATTAATTTCGCAATAGAATTAGGGCAAGTGTGAGTCAACATAATATCGGGCTTAGCCTCTTCATACGCATCCAGAGCACGTCCTGCGTCTCTGTATGACAACTGTTCTTCCATCCACCATCCCGCCTGATTAGCCACTCGCCACTCGTAGTCGATTGAGTACGCCCCTCGGCAGTAGAAGAACTGCACACCGCCCACACTAGTCAGACCGTAGTCTCCTAAATTGTATGGGCAATCTTTAATAATGTCGTAGTTATCATGGTTCCCCCCAAAGAAGGCATGACAAAGCGGGTCGAGCTTATTCAGTTCGGAGTAGTCAAACCCCATATCACCTATCTGCACACTATGTTCAGCAGCACCAGCGACATTCAGGTAGTTTCGCCCTCTGTTTCTTTGGTGGTTGCTGCCACGACCGATGAAACCGTGAACGTCCCCGATGATGCGAAGATGGTCTTTCACTATGACTCCGATGTTCCAGAGGATATGTCGTGGGGTACGATACCCCGATGCTTCATTGTGATGGAGTTTATTCGCCCCCAATGTTCTTGGCGAATTTCCTGTGCTATGCTGGTAGCGTCTTGGAATGACATGGCTCGAATACTAACGTATTGGGCCTCGTCTGTATCTTCTGTAAGATATTCAATCTCATACTCGTTCATCGTCGGTTTTCCTCCCACCTAATAGAACCATCGAGGTAAGCAACCCACTCACCCTCGTCAGAAAAATCCCAGCCCTCTTTCTCACGTAGGTCTGCCAAGTCGGTGTATGTATTATCTAATACAGTATCCTCCTGGGTAAAACCTATCAGTCGTTCTAGCCTCTCGGCTTGTCGAACGGTTAAGGTCAGCACGACCTTATTTCTATTGACAACTTTAGCGGTACTCATGCGTCTGCTGCTCCTTGTTTGTTTCGTCTGTCTATGCTTCCATTGTACCACAGGTTGGGACGGGGTCAAGCCTCAAGTGCGTCAACTCTCTCACTCAACGAGAGCAAGTGGGCATATATCGCGGCCTCGCCAACCATTTTTGACTCAGCGTTAAGAACTTCGTTCTCGGTCGCCAGTGCCTTGTTCTTCCCCCGAAGCCTAGCGTTCTCGGCGTATGCCTCGATACGCAATCTCTCTGCCCTGTCTCTTAGGTCGGTGAGTATCTCTACCTTAGCCAACAGCTTGTCGTGCTCGTCAGCTATTTTCTCCAAGGTTCTCGCCGTGTCGTTTCGGAACTGCTGTTCGCTGTGAACCCTAAACCACTTGGCAACATTAAATAGTATTTGCGTGTTTGTTAATTGTTCCATAGATTTAAACCCCTATTGAATCCCTCAGTTCTCGTTCTCGGCTCTGTAAAGCCGCCAACATCCCACCCGTAGCATTAAGCCCACCAAGTCGTTGAAGTGTTTCTAATCCCAGCAGCACCTCGATTGCCTCCTCAGCGGACATAAAAATTTCTACGTCCAGCTTGTTTACCTTCTTAAATTCTGTGCGACTCATGTAAATTATCCTTTAGATTGTGATAGAAGCGTAGTCTATAACGCTATGAAATCGGAACAACCCCTCATTCCCCCTGTCGTTATACGTCCTGACAACGTCAAAAATACTAGGACGACTAACATCACAAGGGACGTACACACCGGAATAAGTGCCTTTTGCCCTGTCTACAGAGGTAACTCGAATAAGAAACGTCAAGTTACTATCTTTGACAAAATATAACTTACCTAGCTTAATCTGACTTTCCATGTGTTTCCCTTTGGTGATGGTACTTTTCAACGGTCAGCCCGTATTAGGGACTTCCTGTAACTCTGCTAGGAGTCAGTGTCGTTAATTCGTTGTTGATTTTCCCGATTGTGTCTTTGCTATAACTAGATTATAAGGTAATAACTGATGGAGTCAAGCCTAAACGCCCCAATGATTCTCATTTATTTCGTCTCTTACCCTACAACTCTCTACTGCCTCATCGACTACCTTCTGCTCATTGTCAGATAGCATCCTCTCGATAGTCACTTTAGATTTCTCAGAGATTTTAGCCCACATCTTATGGTGTTCAACGTGGAAGTCTTTCCAGGGGATGTCGCTCGCCATCCACTCTGTAGCGGCAATAAGGTGCTGCATAGTCACGTAGTGCGTATAGCAATCAGCAACTAAATCTTGTATTTCAATATCGCTATATGGTTCCTCTTCATCTATTTCGGGAATGTCTAATTCTACGATAACTTTAACTTTCATGTTATTCACCAACCCAATCAATAGTGGTAGTACTGATTTCCCAATATTTATACAAACACTTAATATCGTGGTCGGCATGAACTTGGGTCAATTCCCTGTATAGGCTATTTAGAGCACACCCCTTGGTATGCCCAATCAGCCCCCTAAGTCGAGCCTATCCTTCAAAATATCTTTCTACAATAAATTTCTCCACCTTGGGAGTTACTGCGGTGATTGTTGCCATGTTTCTACTTCCTCTTTTTATTGTGTTTTACTAACATTCGCCCCATCGCCTTGTCCCAGTCAACGTCCTTTGCATAGAACATAGACTCAGGACCGTCCATTTCAGCCTGAATACACTCAACAAGCTGTCCGAATCGCATATCTGGAACTAATTCCCATAAGCGATTTAACCTTGAGGTCATTAAACAGATTCGTCTTGGGTCTCTCATTCGGTTCGCTCCCAAGATGCGATGCTAAAGCCAAGATGACACCATCCGGTTTTATTGCTTAGTGCGTCCGCAATTTCTTCTACGTTTTCCACATCAACCGTTAATTCAGTTGGCAAGTCTACCGCTTCGCCGTCTGTATCCCATTTAATGTCTGTACATTGAATTTTCATTAGATTTAACCGTTCCTGCAATGTAAATTGTTTAAGATAATTCGTCTGGCTCGTGCTGCTCGATGATTGCTTCCTCCACATGCAGAGGTAAACCATCCCAATCAACAATATCAAACCCCTTCCCAAGATGCTGGAACCCATTAGGGTATGCGTAATCGTGTCCCGCATACAGCACTGTCTTGACTGCCCCAACGATTTTACCGTCTTGAACTGCTACAATCATAGTTAAACCTCCTCGTCAATACATGTTAGTGCAATTGAAAGAACAGTAATAGAACTGATAAACATTATACCTGTAAGCACACACAGCACTATTAGCGTTGGTTCAGTCGCCCAGTGTTGAGCGTCGAGAACAAAATTCAACCAAGCACACAGATACATTCCTGCGACAGTCAAGAGAAGACCAGACCCACCTAAAATCAATGCTTTAATCATAGCTTCGCTATCCTTTGCTTTTCCTGGTTAATACTACATTTTGTATTGGCGATTTTACGATTACAGAGATTGATTTCCTTAGAGCACAGAGAGCGAGATTCGCCTTTCTCACTCTGTGCCCATAGGAACATTAGTTCCTTTTCGAGCCTGTCGAGCCTATCCTTCAAAATATCTAACTCGGTCAGCATAACTCAACACCCTTTCGCGTAGTCGTTTTTGCCTGGGTCAATTTCAAGCTCAAGTCGGCTTATTCTGTCGTTTTTCTCTTTAAGTAAGTCAAGAGCAGTACCGTATGCTTCGTAAAGCCCAGACTTCAATTTGGCAATCTGAGCGTCTTTTTCCTTGATTAGCTCAATTAATTCTGCCTTAGTTAGTCTTTCCATCGTATTTCCTTTCATTTGTTTCTTTTACTCCATTATAGGGCTAATTGGGGTGGAGTCAAGCTGTAATCTCGGAAAGTCCTCGATTACCTGTTTGGAACTCGCTTTGCTCGTGCTCATGCCCGTCCTATATTCCCTTAATACCCTATAAAACAAGCACCATAACCATCATTAACCCCTATACCAATAACAAGGGCCAATAGCCCCTAGTCCCCACATTTACCCTCGTTGATACATATAATAGATTTTAGCGCTCAGAAACGCTCAAAACCACGCATAATAGCGCATTTTCGCTCAAAAAAAGCCGTTACACTCGTTTCGGTTTCATGCGGTTTGCTCGGTGTATGAATTGTTTCCATGGTTAAAACTACCAAAAAGGTTAATAATACGTCGAAAAAGGTGTTGAGGCAGAGAAAAGGGGAGACTACTTGTATAGGTACGTGGCGAAACCTAACCATTTATGAGGTTGTAGGGGCTATGTGGGACCACCTGATGGTTCATCATGGAGGGAATAGCCGTTTGGAAACATATGATTAATTTGGACGCCATGTTCGTCGTACACGTCAACGGGGGTTTTGGGCTTAGCCTCATCCTTAATCATTGTCTGAACCAACAGGGCAGAGCCACCCTGCCACTCACGAGGTACAACAGCCACTTTGCCTCTCAGCTTCCAGCCGAGCTTGAGGTGCTTGTTAACAGATTTGTCAAACACCTTTGTGTCAAAATGTGCCAGGGTTAAATATTCCATAAGATTACTCCTCCTCTTTAACCCATCGAAGACCATCGGACTCGTAGCCGCTACCGGCATCGACCCAGCGACCACCGCACTCGTAACCACCACGCCCCAGTTCCTTGCTCAGACGGTCGTACAGAGCGTCAGTAGGTGAACCACACCTAGCCTCGCCAAGTAGGGCCAATAGTACCAGTGCTTCATCGTCGTTTAGTTCCAGTTGCATCGTATCTCTCCTTGGGGTGTTGTCAAATTGACTACAGTTTGAAAAAAATCCGAACCATTTTCATGTATTTTGGGGGGTTTGTGGATTTTATAGCTTGCTATTTTGGGTTTGGTGCTTATATTAAGTCTATGACTTGTCATAGTCCACTTAAGAGTCAGTCACTAAAGAGTATTGTAGCAGAGTATGTGGCAGAGTCAAGGGTAGTAATGGAAATTATTTTCACAGAAATGGAGTAAGCGATGTTTAGTTCAACCAAAAGATTAAAAGCACTTTACATCCTATGCTCCTTTTCCCTGCCTCAACTCACTGTTGCAAAACTAATCTCCCAGCAATATTATAAGCCCTAATCGGGCTTGTTGCTCCCGCAACTGGGCATCCTGCACACTTGTCGCAAGGCAGCTATTTTGGGAATTTTTCAGTTAGTTGGTTGACTCCAGCGGGTTTGGGTGTATACTCTATATAGTGGCAAGGAGAGGCACGCTAACCATGCGTAGCACAGTAGTAAGCTCTTTCGCCGCTCTTATGGGTTGCCCAATGGAATGTGGCACATGGCCTTCTAAGCCGTTGTTGAGGGGTTCGATTCCTCTGTGACCTACTTAGCTTCCTCTTCCTCAGCGAGAGAACGGTGATTCACTTATAAACAGTGCCCCTTCTCCACGACCTGGGGAGAGTAAACACATTGTGGTGGGGCATAGTGCTCAACTGAGCCTCATAAGCTCGGCCCCCAGGTGCAAGTCCTGGCTCCACGACTCGGTCTATGACCGTCTACGTCATTTAAAGTCTACTGACAAAGCAGCTTTTCTGACACAAGCCTCTGCCTTTCTGGTGGGGGCTTTTTTCATATATGTCCAGAAACTCGCGTGCTTTCCCTCATCGGTCCCATCCGGCGGGTTTTGCTGGAACACTCCCCCGCTAGGTTAAATTTGTCCATAAAAAAACCCCAGCCGAAGCCAGGGTTTAAATCGCTTAGAAGTTTAGTCGAGGCTTAACTCCCCAATCTTCACGAATCGCCAAGAAGAATTATCCCACATACCACCGTCGTGGTTGCCGTCACTATCGAACAGACACATAGCCTGTGCCCCCGCTACGTCCTTTCCTTTTAAAAGAATAGACCCCACATAGCAACTCTTACTCCCAGTCCACACGCACTTAAGAACATCCATTGGTTTGAAGTCTCTGAGTGGCTTGCCCTCTCGTTCTGCCTCAACAAATTTAATCATAGACTTAACTCCCCAATCTTAAGGTACTTATACGACGCAGAGTGCCACACCGAGCCACAGGGCTGCCCTCTCTCATCAAACAAGCACTGACCACGCCCGTTACGACCAACAACTAGGATAGCCCCCTCAGACCCCATACCATAAACACACTTGATGATGTCGTTGACGCTAAATTCGTCTAGGTGTCTAGGGCTTTGGTCTGTCTCAATAAACTTAATCATGCAGATACTCCTAATACATCAATTGAAAATACGAATAGTCCCTTAGCCAACACGTCCTGAACCACTTGCCGCCTAGCAGCATGTTCTGACTCAGCCGCTATTGTTACCGTGACTAGCGTCATGGTTTGGATGTCCTTCTGACTATAGGAAGTAACATCGAGCCTAAAATCGCTCATGGATTTCTTCTCCGAGGTGGAATGTTATTGTCGATAAACAACAACAAAAATAAGAATAGGGCACCGACCATACCGGCAACACACCCTAACAACAATAAAGCTTCTTGTAACGCACTCATGGGCTTAGCCCTCCTGTTCCCCCATTATACCAGACTATGGGCTGGAGTCAACCCCTGACTATCTCACTATAAGACCTCAGCTAAAGACATACCAGACTACCATAGCAAGAGCCACCCAGATGAACCACTCATCCTCCTCCATCACCAGTGCTCCCCTATTAAATATTCCACCAAACGAGTAAGAGCAATAACCCCTACTGCACCTAGTAAGATGCCGAATAGAATAAGACCCATGTCATTCCCCTTTCTTCTGCCCCACCTAAAAAACTCGCGTGCTATCCTTCACTGACCCCACTCGCGTGGTTTAGATAGTACGACTCCCAGAAAACTCGCGTGCTAACCCTTATTGCTCCCCACCGGGGGTGTTTAGATATAACGATGCACACATCGGCCAAACCCGCCACGGTTTATTCTATTGGCGAATCGACGTAACTCTATACTGTCAAAGGACTTACGTATTATACCACGATGTCCAGCTCGGGTCAAGTCGTAACCTGTTGATATATAAGGACTTACAACTTCTAAAATTGAAATTGCCGTAAGTCGTTGCT
>Ga0208013_1001252_pt1 | contig 12158 bp, 9 predicted proteins | sample 16_taG_FD_184091 | JGI IMG/M metagenome (GOLD analysis project Ga0208013, IMG submission 184091) | Marine viral communities from the Subarctic Pacific Ocean - 16_ETSP_OMZ_AT15313 metaG (SPAdes) (version 2) | ecosystem: Environmental > Aquatic > Marine > Oceanic | place: Pacific Ocean | collected...
GATACATTTCAGACCCTGTTTATTCGCAGTGTGATTGGTCTGGCGATCATTTCTGTCATTATTTACCGGGTTGGTGGCAAGAAGCACTTCATCACACAGCGGCCAAAACTCCATATTGTAAGAAATCTGTTTCACTTTGGGGGTCAGTATGGCTGGTTTCTGGGTATTGGTCTGTTGCCGCTGGCACAGGTGTTTGCGCTGGAATTCACAGTACCCTTCTGGGTGGCCATTATTGCGGCGGTATTCCTGGGCGAGCAGCTGACGCGAAGGCGCATGTTGGCAGTGGCATTGGGGATTGCCGGTGTGGTGGTTATTCTCAAGCCGGGCATTGAGATGCTTGAGCTGGCCTCGTTGGTCGTGTTGGCCTCGGCGCTCAGTTTTTCATGTGCGTATGTGGCCACCAAATCGTTGTCTCGAAGCGAACATCCATTGACGGTCTTGTTCTATATGTGCCTGGTTCAGATGCCGGTCAGCCTTGTGCTGGCTTTGCCCAATTGGAGCCTGCCGCGTGCTCCAGAGCAATGGTGGTGGCTTTTTATTGTCGGGGTGACGGCGCTGACGGCCCACTTCTGTATAACCACAGCCATGAAAACATCGGATGCGGGTATCGTCGTGACGCTGGATTTTCTGCGTTTGCCGTTAATCGGATTAGTGGGCATTCTGTTTTATCGCGAGGCTTTTGATATGGTCCTGTTGTTGGGGGCGGGCTTGATGCTTGCGGGCAATCTGATCAATATTTACCGGCCCAGAAAGCAGCGGGCGCTGTTGGTTGATACCGTGGCTGCCGATAAAGAATAATGATACTTCAACGGCGATTGATAACCAGTGAGATAGCGTATGACTAAAATGTTGAGTGGTACCCGCTTCAGTGCCTTGATTCTGGGCGTGGCAATGATCGCAGGGTTGACCTCACTGGGTTACCTACTGGGCAATGCGCTTATTCAATTCAAGGAATACGAGCGAAGCGTCAATGTTAAGGGGCTTTCCGAGCGGGAATATCCTGCAGATGTGGTTATCTGGCCGATAGTGTTTGCTGAAGCGAGCAATGATCTGGAGCAGCTTTACAACTCAATTGAGGACAGTAGCGGCAAAATCCGCCAGTTTCTGCTGGATAGCGGGTTGGAGGCCAGCGAGGTCAGTGTCTCTTTGCCGGCAATTACCGATAAGTCAGCCCGGGAATACGACAGTGGTACCCGCGCTGAATTCCGGTTCACTGCCAACCAGACGGTGACTATTTATTCTTCCCGGGTGGATCAGGTCAGGTCTTTGATGGCCTCCCTTTCTGAGTTGGGAAAGCAGGGTATCGTATTTACCGGGGGGAACTATCAGAGCCGCCCCGAGTTTCTTTTTACCCGGTTAAACGAGGTGAAACCGGCGATGATCGAGGAGGCCACCCGTGAGGCACGTCAGGTGGCGGAAAAATTTGCAGAAGATTCACAGAGCGAGCTGGGCAAAATCAAGCGCGCGTCACAGGGACAGTTCAGTATCTCGCCAAGAGATACCAACAATCCTCACATCATGAAAGTCAGGGTGGTGTCTACTATCGAGTACTACTTGTCGGACTGATTGCTGACGCCTTTGGCGTGCATTAGAGAGTGCATTGGCGTGCTGTTTAAGCCAGTTCCCTAGGGGGCCTTGTCGATCGTGCAGGGTTTGTCGAAAGTGCAGGTATTGCCGATAGCAGTTTGCGGCTGTAGTCGTGCCCGGGATTGGCAAACAGGGTCTCGGTCTCGGCAATTTCCACCAGTTCGCCGTGATGCATCACGGCGATGCGATCGGCGATATAGCGCACCACAGACAGGTCGTGGGAAATAAACAGCATGGTCAGGTTGTGTTTCTCCACCAGTGCCAGGATCAAGGCCAGTATTTGCGCCTGAATCGTCACGTCCAGCGCCGAAACCGGTTCATCAGCGATAATCAATTCCGGTTTGGTGGCGATGGCCCGGCCAATCGCGATGCGCTGCCGTTGGCCCCCTGAAAACTCGTGGGGGTATTTGCGAATTGCCGCTCTGGCCAGTCCCACATCGTCCATCAGTGCCAATACCTGTGCCGTTACCGTTTTTCGGGTTGCCAGGCCGTGGTAGAGCAGCGGTTCTGCGAGGCAGTCAAAGACGGTCATGCGAGGGTTAAGGGATGCGTAGGGGTCCTGAAAAATCATCTGCATCCGGCGGCGCAGTGGAGTCATTCGTTTCTGCCGGAGGCCCACCAGATCCGTGCCATCAAATATCACACTGCCACGGGTCACCGGTACCAGCTGCAATATGGATCTGCCCAGTGTCGATTTGCCGGATCCGGACTCACCCACCAGCCCGAGAATTTCACCGCGCTGAATAGTCAGGGATACCTCGTTTACAGCTTTTTTGTCCGCTTTCTGTCGACTCAGCCAGCCGCCGCTGTTATTCGGGAAACAGGTGGTTAAACGGTCAAGTACCAACAGCGGTTGCTCGCAAAACTGAGGCAGATTCGGTTTGCTGCCCGACGGAATCGATGCCAGTAATGTCCTGGTATAGCCTGAACGGGGTTTCTGGAAAATATCGTTGACCGGCCCTGTCTCAACGATTCTGCCTTCCTTCATCACGGCCACCCGGTCCGCCAGACCGGCCACGACAGCCAGGTCGTGGCTGATAAAAATGACGGCGATATTGCGCCGCTTTTGCAGTGCCTTGATCAGGGAGAGGATCTGGGCCTGTATGGTCACATCGAGCGCGGTGGTCGGTTCATCACAGATCAGCAGTTTCGGTTCGGCAATCATCGCCATCGCGATCATTACCCGTTGGCGCATCCCTCCCGAGAATTCGTGCGGGTAGCTGTGAATACGCGTTTCAGGGTCGGCAATACCCACTTCATCGAGCATCGTTACAGCGCGTTTCAGGGCCTGCTGACGGTTCAGGTTTCGATGGTATAAGAGTGGTTCAATCAGCTGTTCGCCCACAGTCAGGTAGGGGTTTAGCGATGTCATGGGATCCTGAAAAATGATTCCGATTTCGTTGCCTCTGATCCGGCGCAGAGTGTCCGGTTGCATGCTCAGCAAGTCACGGCCTTCAAACAGTGCAATCCCCGACTCAATTTTTCCCGGTGGTTGGGGTATCAAGTTCAGCAGGCTGTAACAGGTCACTGATTTGCCTGAGCCGGATTCACCCACGATGGCCAGTATTTCCCCTTGATCCACGGAAAAACTGACACCGTCCACAGCCTTCATTACCCCCGCACGGGTGTGGAAATGGACGTTCAGGTTATCAACATTTAAAAGTGTCATATTATTTTATAAATCATAAAGTTGCAGGTTTATATTGATAAATCAATTTAACTGTTTTCTGCTCTGCTAATCCTTTGATGCTTTGGGGTCCAGGGCATCCCGCAGGCCATCACCGAGGAAGTTGAGTGCGAAGAGGGTGATGGATAATGCCAGCCCCGGGAATATCAACAGCCAGGGGTATTCCTCCATGCTCTCGACACCGTGGGAAATCAGTAATCCCCAGGAGCTCTGGGGTGGTTGGATGCCCAGCCCGAGAAAACTGAGGAAGGCTTCCAGCAGCATCACATTGGGAATGGTCAGGGTGGTGTAGACAATGACCGGGCCCAGTGTATTCGGGATCAGGTGTCGGCGAATGATGATCCAGCGGGACAGGCCCATCGAAAAAGCCGCCTCAATAAATTCCTGATGGCGAAGATTCTGTACCTGCCCCCGGACTATGCGCGCCATGGTGAGCCATTCCACCGCACCAATCGCCAGGAACAGCAACAGAATATTGCGGCCGAATACCACCATAAGCAGCACAATGAAAATCATAAAGGGCAGGGCATAGAGAATATCTACCAACCGCATCATCACAGCATCCACGCGTCCGCCTGCATAGCCGGCCACGGTACCCCAGAGCACACCGATGACCAGCGCTACACCGGTGGCAACAAAGCCCACCAGTAGAGAGACGCGACTGCCGTACATGATGCGGGTCAGCATATCCCGGCCAAAGATATCCGTGCCCAGCCAGTGTGCTGCCGACGGCGGTGAGGCCCCCAGTTGCAGGTCTTGCTGCTCATAGCCGTAGGGGGCTATCCAGGGTGTCAGCAGTGCGATGACACAGAAGAAGGCTATGACAGCGAGGCCAAACAGGGCCAGGTGATTTTTGCACAAGCGTATCCAGCCATCACGCCAAAGCGATGAGCCTTGTTCCTGAGTCAAGGTGGCTGAATGGGGGTTTTCCATCAGCGGGACCTGCTCAGTTGGTGACGCATTTTTGGATTGATCCATACAGTAATAATGTCGGCCAGCAAATTAAACAGGACGATAAGCGTCGCGAAAAAGACCGTTGTGCCGAGAATCATGGTGTAGTCACGGTTGAAGGCCGCCTGCACATAAAACCGACCGAGCCCGGGGATCTGGAAGATGGTTTCCACCACAAAGGAACCGCTCAGCAGCCCCGCGAACGCCGGTCCGAGAAAGGCCACCACGGGTATCAGTCCGCCGCGCAGGGCGTGTTTCAGTACCACGACCCGTTCTGGCAGACCTTTGGCCCGGGCGGTGCGAATATAGTCCTGGGACATGACCTCCAGCATGCCGCCGCGACTCAGTCTGGCAATATAGGCGGCGTAACCGGTACCGAGGGTAATCGCCGGCAATATCTTGTCACCGGCGAGCTCGCCCCAACCGGATACTGGCAGCCATTCCAGCCAGATCCCAAAGACCAGCACCAGCAACGGCCCCATCAGAAAAGAGGGCATGCAGATACCCAGCATGGCCGCCGACATGGGCAGGTAATCCTGGGGGGTATTGGGTCGCAGTGCCGCTATCACACCGGCACAGACACCGATCAGGAGAGCGACCAACATGGCATAAAATGCCAGTTCAGCGGTGATGGGCAACCCTCCTGCGATCAACTCGTTGACAGTCCGGCCCGGATAGCGGAAGGAGGGCCCGAATTCACCCCGGGCCAGGTCCCCCAGGTAGCTCAGGTATTGTTGCCAGATTGGCTGGTCGAGCCGGTATTGAGCCTCTAGCGCCCTGACCACTTCCGGCGGCACCGCTTTTTCCGCGCTGAACGGGCCGCCCGGCGCGCATCTCACCAACAGGAAAGTGGCAGTAATAACCACCAGTAATACCGGAATCGCCTGTAATAACCGACTCAGAATAAAGCGCAGCATCAGTCTGGCAGCGCTTTAGTGGGATCAAGGGACAGATTTTTGTACAGGGTGTAGTCGAGTATATTCGGTTCAAGACCTTTAAGTGCGGGATGCACCAGGCTTTTGCTGGTATAGATGTGAATCGGAATAATCGGCATGGCCTCCAGTAATGTTGCTTCCGCCTCACGCATCAGTCGATAGCGTTGCTCGCGCGCCTCTGCCCTCGGCGCTTCCTCCAGTATCAGCTGGTCGAAGCGGGCACTGGACCAGCCGGTGCGATTATTACCGCCGTGAGTTGTCCACATGTCGAGAAAAGTGTTGGGATCCACGTAATCACCAATCCAGCCGGCCCGGGCAATGCCATAGTTTCCGTTGTCCACCGAGTTAAGAAACACCTTCCAGTCCTGGTTGTGGAGACTCACCTTGATACCCAGCTCCTTGTACCACATCTGTTGGATAGCCACGGCAATTTTATGGTGTCCCTCTGAAGTGTTGAACAGCAACTCGGTAACCGGAAAACCGTCGCCACCGGGGTAACCCGCTTCCGCCAGCAGTACCCGCGCCCGTTCGGGGTCATAGGCAAAGCCATCGGGGGCGGTATAGCCCAGCGTATCCGGCGGCGTAAAGGTGTAGGCTGGCAGCTCATCGCCCTTCGTGACCTGCCGGACAATCGCTTCCCTGTCGATACTCATGGCCAGCGCCCGGCGAACCCGTTTGTCGCTGAGGTGTGGCACCTCGGTATTGATGCGATAGAAATAATTGCCGAGATACGGATGGGTGTGCAGCAGTTCGGGATGCTCCCGCCGATAGACCGCCAGTTTATCGATCGGCACGGTGGCAGTGCGGTGCAGTTGGCCGGAGCGAAACATCCGCTCCTCGGTGGTGATGTTTTCCGTGGGGTAGAAATGGATGGCATTAAGCGACACGTTTTCAGCATCCCAATAGTGGGGATTTTTTTCCACCACTACACGTTTGAACAGCTGCCATCCGGTCAGGGAGAAAGGGCCGTTGCCGACAAAATTGCCGGGCCTGGTCCAGAGGCTGCCGCGTTGGTCGGGCGGGCCAAATTTTTCAATGGTGGCGCGGTGCAGTGGAAAGTAACTGTAGTGATCGAGCAATTGCAGGAAGTAGGGCGTTGGATTGGCAAGCTCAACTTCCAGTGTATGGTCGTCGACAACATTGATGCCCACATCAGAAAAATCACTTACCTCCTGTCTGAAATACGCCTCCGCATTTTTGATGGCAAACAGCATATAGGCATATTGATTGCCGAGCGAGGGCTGCAGTGCTCGCCACCAGGACCAGGCAAAATCTCCGGCTGTGACAGGGTCACCGTTTGACCAGCGCGCGTCATCGCGCAGGTGAAATCTGTAGTGCTTGCCATCGGCGCTGATCTCCCAATGGGTCGCCACACCGGGAACAGGTTCCAGTGTTGAGGGATCTTTCAGCACCAGCCCTTCGAGGAGGGCCGTGAGGATATTGTGCTCGGGAACCCCCGTGACAATATGCGGGTCCAGCTCCTGGGGATCAGTGCCATTGCCGAGGTGCAGTATCCCCTGTCGGTTGCCACTGGCGGTATTGCTCTCCCCCTGACCACAGGCCATTACCAACAGGCTGAGCAGGAGGCTGGCAGAGGCCATTTTCAGGAACGGCATAGCTTGCTCGATACGTAATAGGAGACTGGCTATGTTAGGCAAGGACGGCATTGAGTGCCAGCCCCCGATCGTGGTTGAAATAGCGGTTCCGAAGGACCATAATGCCCACCCTTCGGGAGTTCTGTACAAGACTCCGATTCTTTATGGTGACCTCTGCCGGTCCCCTCGCAATGATCAGCTGTGAACCCCGCCAGGCCCGGAAGGGAGCAACGGTAGCAGTGACATCGTGTGCCGTGGTGTGGCTGGCAGGGGAAGCCACCAGTTTATTCTCAATTACCGGTTAACCAGAAAGCTCGGCGCAGACTCGCGAACCGGGCCTGTCTTTTGCCGAAAAAATAAATCCCCAACTACCACCCGAGCATCTGGAGAAGCGACCATGCTCAGATTGTAGCCGGGGACCAGTCGTGTCATACGTGCTTTGCCCTGTTATCTATGCGGCATCGACATTCAGGGTCTCGTTGATCAGTTTGTTAAGCTCCGGTATGCAGGAGCCACAGTTGGTACCGCAGTTAAGTTGTTCTCCCAGTGCTTTTGTGGAATTTGCCCCATCGACAATGGCTGCCAGAATCTGTTTTTCGCCGACTTCAAAACAGGCGCATATCAATTTGCCCCGGTCGGGCTGGTTCATGTCGATCCCCGCCAGCAATTGCCACGGAGAAGATGTTATCTCCCGGCTGAGTAATCCCTGTAACCAGCTTGATGCCGGCATCAGTGACAGACTGTGATGACTGAAGATGGCCATTTGTACCAATGCGCCTTCGTAGCAGATAAAACGCTCGTCCCTTTGTTCGGTGTCGGCGTATTGGGCGCAGTTGCCGGTATACCCCTGCTGTCTGATAAAGGCTTGCCAGTCAAAGCCCTCCGCGGCAGCAAACCGGTAACAATAGCCCTTGTTATCCGTTAGTGGCGTCATTGACCAATCGATGAATTCGTCGCATTCCAGGGGCTCCCTGCTGACCACCATTGCCCAAACCGGTGTCGCCACTTTTTTCAGTGCGGCGGGGGTAAATTTGAATTCGGGTTGCCCGGATACGGGATCGGTCAATGGGGCAATCACCGAGCAAACACGAGCCTGACGGGCGAACTGGTCATTCCAGTGAATCGGCATAAACAGCTGATTTTTCCCCATGCCTTCATCCAGCATCACGCCGACCCGGACGGCCCCATACGCGGTGCGTACCTCTGCCAGATCTCCATCGTAAAGTTCATTTGTACGGGCTGTTTCGGGGTGCACCAGGACAAAGGGTGCATCGAGATGATTGAGCAATCGTTGGGCGCGGGCGGTGCGCGTCATGGTGTGCCACTGGTCGCGGATTCTTCCGGTATTGAGCGCGTACGGGTAGGCGGCATTGAGGGACTGAACCGGCAGGCGGGGCGCAATGGCAATAAACCGGGCTTTGCCGGATGCCGTCACGAACCCACCCTCACTGAACAGGCGCGTTGTTCCCGCGGGAGATTCTGCCGTAATGGGCCATTGGATGGGTGAGAGATCATTGTATTGTTGTTCAGACAGTTCGCTGAGGCCGCTGATGTTGAAAATGCGCTTGCCGTTGTTTCTGAAGCCACTCAGTGCCGCATGTTCAACAAACACATCCCGCGGCGACCGGTAGGAAAACGCCTCAGAAAAGCCCAGTCTTTGTGCGACCTGGGAGATGATCCACCAGTCGTCCTTTGCTTCACCTGCGGGTTTTATCAGTGCTCGCTGTCTTGAGATGCGGCGCTCGGAGTTTGTGACGGTGCCGTTTTTCTCACCCCAACCGGTAGCTGGCAGCAAAATATCGGCGGTGGCGGTCGTGTCTGTGGCTGCCACGCAGTCGGAGACAATCACGGTGTCACACTGCTGTAGGGCCCCTCTGACACGATCGGCATCCGGCATGCTGACCACCGGATTGGTCGCCATAATCCAGATTGCCTTAATCCTACCATCGGCGACGGCATCAAACAGGTCTACCGCTTTCATGCCCGGCTGCTGACAGAGTTGGTCGGTGGCCCAGAAGTCGGCCACGGTCCGCAAGTCCTCGGGGTTATAGTCCATATGGGCAGCCAGCTGGTTGGCCAGACCGCCCACCTCCCGACCACCCATGGCATTGGGCTGCCCGGTAATCGAGAACGGGCCTGCGCCGACTTTGCCGACTCTTCCGGTAGCAAGGTGACAATTGATAATGGCATTGCCCTTGTCGGTGCCGGAGGAGGATTGGTTGATCCCCTGTGAGTAGAAGGTAATGGTTTTATCCGTTTCGGCGAACCACTGGTAAAAGGTTTCCAGTACGTCCGTTTCAAGCCCGACCAGGCGGGCCGTTTCTGCAAAAGAGATGGCATTGGCGGCTGCCAGCGCCTCCCGATAGCCTTCCGTGTGCTGCGCTATATACTCAGAACAGCTGGCCTCCGTTTGCTGCAACCATGCCAGTAAACCGACAAACAGATAGCCATCGGCACCGGGGCTGATCGGCAAATGGAGATCGGCGAGATCACAGCTGGCCGTGCGGCGTGGGTCGATAACCACCACCCGCATGGCGGGGTTTCGTTTTTTGGCGGCAGCCATCCGGCGGTAGAGTACCGGATGGGTCCAGGCGGCATTAGAGCCAACCAGAATCAGCAAATCGCAGTGATCCAGGTCTTCGTAACTGCAGGGCACCGCATCGGCACCAAAAGCCCGCTTGTAACTGGCAACGGCAGATGACATACAGAGCCGGGAGTTGGTATCGACATTGGCGGTACCCAGAAAGCCCTTGGCCAGTTTGTTGGCCACGTAGTAGTCCTCGGTGAGCAGTTGTCCGGACAGGTAGAAGGCGATGGCGCCGGGGCCGTGCTGCTCACGAACCTCGCTCAGTCGCTGAGCCACTGTATTGAGGGCGGTGTCCCAGTCGACCCGCTGACCGTTGACAGACGGGTAGAGCAGCCGACCGTGATTTCCCATGGTTTCGTGGAGCGCTGACCCTTTTACACAGAGGGCACCGTAATTGGCGGGGTGGGTTTTGTCGCCGGATACGGCGATGATACTGTCGTCCCGTAACTTTGCAGAAACACCACAGCCAACCCCGCAGTAGGGGCAGGTGGTTTCCAGGTTGGGGGTTGATGCACTCATGAAAATCTGCCGGTTCCGAGCATCGCCTAGGGGGTGAACACCACTTGACTGTCCACCAGTTCAATGGCGTAGGTGGGCACTGTCACGTCCTCGTTTTCCAGGCACTGGCCAGTGGTTAGATCATAGTGCTGTTTGTAGAGCGGAAGCGACCACCAGTCGACCTTGTACATCGCCGACCACACCTCTGGACAGTACGTTGGCCTTGCCGATGGGATCCCAGTTGCCAATGGCATAGACCTGAGGCGCTTCATCGGGCAGGTAAAAAACTGCCACCTGCTGGCCGTCGATCAGCGCACAGATGCCGGAATTGGGTATCAGGTCTTCCTGTTGGCAGATCACCAGCGGTTGTTCAGATACTCTGTTTTCTGCGGTATTCATCAATAAAGCCTCATTACGCCGATTTGGCCAACAGTTGGTCGGTTTCCTCTTCGGTGGCCGGCCGCGGCTGACCACGCTCCTGCACGAACACAACCCGTTCATCCGCCGCATCAGCGTTGACGAACTGGCGGAAGCGTTTGAGTTTTTCCGGGTCCTCAATGGTGGTTTTCCACTCGCACTGGTAGGTGCCGACAATGCTGTTCATCTGTTCCTCCAGTTCGGCACAGATCCCAAGTTTGTCGTGGATCACCACCTCCTTCAGATAGTCGAGACCACCTTCCAGATTGTCCAGCCACACTGAGGTGCGTTGCAGACGGTCGGCTGTGCGCACATAAAACATCAGGAAACGGTCGATGTACCTGATCAGGGTTTCGTCATCCAGGTCCGTGGCGAACAGGTCGGCGTGACGGGGCTTCATGCCGCCATTGCCGCACAGGTAGAGGTTCCAGCCGTGCTCGGTGGCAATTACGCCAAAGTCCTTGGACTGGGCCTCGGCGCACTCCCGGGTGCAGCCGGAAACCGCCGACTTGATCTTGTGGGGGGAGCGAAGGCCCTTATAGCGGTCCTCGATATAGATGGCCATGCTGACGCTGTCCTGTACCCCGTAGCGGCACCAGGTGCTACCGACGCAGGACTTCACCGTGCGCAGGGCCTTGCCATAGGCGTGGCCGGTTTCAAAACCGGCGTCGATCAGTTCTTTCCAGATGTCCGGCAACTGATCCACTCTGGCGCCAAACAGATCGATCCGCTGGCCGCCGGTAATCTTGGTGTAGAGGTTGTATTTTTTGCCCACCTCGCCGAGCACAATCAGTTTGTCCGGGGTGATCTCGCCACCCGGCACCCGCGGCACCACAGAATAGGTACCGTTCTTTTGCATATTGGCCAGAAAGGTGTCGTTGGTGTCCTGCAGGCCCACATGCTTTTCTTCGAGAATGTAGTCATTCCAGAGGGAAGCGAGGATGGAGGCCACTGTCGGTTTGCAGATCTCGCAGCCGCGACCGCTGCCGTGGTGCTTGATGAGATCCTCGAAGGATTTGATGGACTCCACTTTGATAATGTGGAACAGCTCCTGGCGGGTGAATTCGAAGTGCTCACAGATGGACTTGTTCACTTCCATGCCGCGGGCAGCCATTTCATCGTCCACAATGTTTTTCAGCAGCGCGGCACAGCCGCCACAGCCGGTGCTGGCGGCGGTGCAGGACTTCACATCCGCCAGCGAGCAGCAGCCGCCGTCGATGGCGCTGATGATGTCGCCCTTGCTGACATTGTGGCAGGAGCAGATCGTCGCCGTGGCGGGCAGGGCCGCCGCGCCGAGCGGTGGTGCGCCACCCTCGCTGGCGGGCAGAATCATGGTTTCAGGGTTGGCGGGCAGCTCGATGCCATTGAGGTAATACTGCAGCAGGGTGTCGTAGTCGGAGCAGTCACCCACCAGCACCGCGCCCAGAGCGGTCTTGCCGTCTGCACTGACAATCAGGCGTTTGTAGACTTCCTCGCGCTCGTCACTGAAGGTATAGGCGATGGCACCCGGAGTTTTGCCGTGGGAGTCGCCGATGGAACCCACATCGACACCCAGCAGTTTCAGCTTGGTGCTCATGTCGGCGCCCTGAAAAGCACTGTGTTCGCCGGTCAACTGGCTGATAGCCACCTCCGCCATGCGGTAGCCGGGGGCCACCAGACCGAAAATCATGCCGCCATACAGGGCACATTCACCGATCGCAAAAATGTCCGAATCACTGGTGCGACAGTGATAGTCGATGGTAATACCACCGCGCGGTCCCACCTCCAGTCCGCAATCTCTGGCCAGCTGGTCCGAGGGGCGAATTCCAGCGGAGAACACGATCACATCGGTAGCGAGGGTTTCACCGTCGGCAAAGTTCATCACCAGGCGGGTGTCCTTGCCATCCGTTTCCTCAATGGTC
>Ga0208013_1001254_pt1 | contig 12150 bp, 20 predicted proteins | sample 16_taG_FD_184091 | JGI IMG/M metagenome (GOLD analysis project Ga0208013, IMG submission 184091) | Marine viral communities from the Subarctic Pacific Ocean - 16_ETSP_OMZ_AT15313 metaG (SPAdes) (version 2) | ecosystem: Environmental > Aquatic > Marine > Oceanic | place: Pacific Ocean | collected...
TACATAAAAACTTACTGTCACTTATCTGCCTTGTTATCTAGTTTGTCTTCGATACGGTTAAGAGTATCTTTAATGTCAGCTAAAGCTATTTGAAAATCATCGCGTCTAAGATATACGTTAGGTATGTTACGCTCTATCTGCTGAATGTCTAATCTTAACCTACTAATAGCATCCCATACAGCCCTTAGATACCAGCCGACAAAGATAGATATTAGGGCAAAGGTTGCGTTAAATAAATCTTGAAATTCCATGTAATAACTACCTCGGAAGTAATGCTTTTAGTTCTTCTTGGTTAGATGCATTGTCCATAGCAACTTGTAATACTTCATCTTCTTCACGTATAACTTGACGAGAAGCCTCAGCAGCCTCAGCCTCTGTGGGGATAGTAGCTTTAATATCTAGTGGTGCAAACTTTTCACTACGTACTGCCCTGCGTACACCATGAGCAATCTCTTTAGCTTTATTCATATTTGTTTTAATCATTTTTTGATTTCCTTTTAAGAGGGTTTATCTAAATATACAAGAACTTATGTATTCAGCATCCCTATAAGCGCCATCTTGCCTTTCAATACTAATATAATAGCTTGAAGAATCATTCCGTCTTGCGTGTGCTATTCTTGTGTCTCCTTCTGTAGCATCTTGTGCTGTTGCTAAAGTAGCATAGTTATTATCAGTCATACTGGTTGTTAAGTTTACTGTATACAGCCCTGTTCCTCTATCCGTAATAGAACTTACATTACCACTATCCCTAATAATTATAGAACCAACAGCATAAAAGTTTACCCAAGAACGACAAGCATATACTGGAGCAGAACCACTAGCATTAAACAGTGTTAAAGCATCTGAGTCTGTATAAAAACCAGTCCCGGTATCAAAGTTATCACTTCCTCTAAGCGTACTAGCCATTATTTAAAACTGTTAGAAACAGCCCCCACACCATTAGCACTACCAATGTTAGAATCTACTTCCCAAGCATCCCTAAAGGTACGGTCAGATGGTACTGTGTCAGCATCTACTATCCAGTATTCAACACCAGAAGGTACATCTTTAGCTGCTATCTCTTCAACAGTGTGCTCTTTTAAAGCGTCATCAGATGGTACAATAATTGCAACACCACCTTCAGTTGTTCTGTAAATAATTCTTCTACTCATTTTTTTGTTTTCCTTTATCTAAAGACTGTTGTCAATATTGTTAAATTACTCATTTTATTAGTCTCCGAAACACGCCACATAAACATCTGAAGTGTCTCTGCCAGAGCCGGTACTGGTGGCGTTACCGACCTTGACACTTGATGTTGTTGTTGGAGAAGAAGAAGATAGCGCCAGTCCTACGTCACCACCTACAGTAATCCTGCTAATGCCGACTGCTGCAAAGTCAGCGCTTGAAAATGGGACTGTTACGTTTACTGTATAACTTCCTGTTCCTCTATCTGTAATACTAGAAACATTATACGAATTACGTATAGCTACAGTGCCAGTGCCATCAAAGTTTACCCATGCTTTACATAATTGTGTGTCTTGATTCGTAAGTGTGTCTACTGTTAAATTACTCATTAGATGCCTCCAAAAATAGCTACACTTGCTGTAATAGGGTCTACGTCAGTATTGGTAGTACCCGCTTGATATTGACCCACAGTAACCCCTATAGATGATGTCGTTATTTCTCCACTTTTAGGTTTTGCTATGTTAGGATTACCATCGTCTTGAAATGACATTGCATAAGAATAGTTTGCATTTGAAAAGGTATTTGTGAAATTAACTGTATAATCTCCAGTTCCGTTATCAGTAATAGAACTTACATTGCCACTATCTCCAATAGTTACTGTGCCCGCACCATTAAAGTTTACCCAAGCAGTACACGGAAAATACTCTCTAGTACCTGCTTTATTCTTTATTGTATCTACCTTTAATGTACTCATTAAATTACCACCCAATTTGAGCCTGTTGGAACTGTAACTGTAATGCCTGTGTTAATAGTAATATCGCCTGTAGACATTGCATTTTTACCACTTGTTATTGTATAATCAGTCGTCACAACTTGGTCGTTCTCTACAAAGACAGCATCAGTACCTCCACCTGTAGCACCACCTCCACCACCACTTGTAACATCATCCCAAGAAGTAACAGTACCATCAGTAGTTAAAAACTTACCAGCGTTTCCAGTTTGACTGGGCGTATAACTAGCAGCAGTTACTGCACTGGCTGCAGCAGCAGTAGCTGAGTTAGCTGCGTTTGTCGCAGATGTACCAGCATTGGTTGCCGATGTAGCTGCATTTGTTGCACTTGTAGTTGCACTGGAAGCTGATGAACTTGCACTAGTAGCACTAGAAGCTGCATTGGTTTCCGATGTGCTGGCATTAGATGCGCTTGTAGAAGCCTCAGAAGCCTTTGTAGTAGCCGTTGATGCACTACCCGCTGCACTACTAGCACTGGAGGATGCAGAACTGGCAGAGGAGCTTGCAGACGTTGCTGAAGTTGCCGCATTGGTTTCACTTGTACTGGCATTGGATGCTGAAGTAGAAGCATTGCTTGCTGCTGTTGATGCAGTTGATGCACTACTAGATGCACTTGTAGCAGAAGTTGATGCACTTGTTGCACTGTTTCCTGCACTAGTTTCGCTGGTGGCTGCATTGGTAGCTGATGTAGAGGCTTCCCCAGCCTTAGTAGTTGCTATTCCAGCCTGTGTAGTTGCTGTACTTGCCGAACTACTTGCTGATGTAGCAGATGCACTAGCATTAGTCTCTGCTGTTTCTGCACTAGCTTGTGCTGTCTCTGCTGCTGTCTGTGCAGTCTGTGCTGCCGTTGCAGAAGTTGACGCATTAGACGCTGATGTAGAAGCACTGGTAGCAGACGTAGCTGCATTAGTTTCTGAAGTTGCTGCATTAGTTTCGCTAGTAGCAGCATCACTAGCTGAGGAACTTGCATTGGTCTCTGAGGTACTAGCATTAGATTCAGAAGTAGCAGCATTACTAGCACTTGTTGCAGCGTTAGATGCAGAAGTAGCTGCTTCATTTTTATGTTGGTTAGCATCTTGTACTAACTCTGTTACTTCGTTTATGGTAGCGTCAGAAGTAGCGTCTCCTGAACCACCTGAACCTCTGTATATACTCAAAGCAAGTCTCCTAAATATTCTGTATGTATGTGTAGATTAAAAGAATAAATACAGGGGGCAATTAAGCCCCCCATACCGTTAGTGCTTACTAAGCTGGAACAGCTACAACAAGTGCAGACTCAGGTCGTAAAACCTGTGTACCGTAAAGAGTGTCAGAAGTAAACAAGTTACTTAAGTACTCTTGCTTGTATTGAGTTTGTGAACGTACGCCCATTTGCTCTGCAAATACCATTGCATCTTTATGACCAATGATAGCACCTTTAGTATCAACAGCTGAAGCTGTGTTAGCAGCAGCAGTTTCAATTACAGGACAGTTAGAACTAACGTAAACATCAATACCGTACAAAGTACCGATTTGACCATTCATAACACCACGACCATCTACGAAGTCGCTAGAGTTGTAACGGTCAATACCCATGATAGTTTGACGAACACTAGGTGGGATTACAATAAAACGACCTTCCATAGGAGTATCGTTATCATCTAGTTGCTTGATAAGTTCACGGAAAGCTAAATCAGTGAATACATCAGTAGCAGCAACAGTATCTTCTGCGTAAGCAGCAATACCGTTAGCAGCATCTACATAGAAGCTGTTGCTATGAGTCCAGTCAGAACCATCACCATCACCTAGTGATTTACCTAAATCAAACAAATCATCATCAACTTGTTTTGCTAAAGCGTAACCAGCATCATCTGTGTAGAATTTACGCATAGAAGCTAGTGCTTGTACATCAGTAATATCTTCGATTAAACGAGAGTATTCGTAATGTTTGTTGACGGTGACTTGTACTTCTGATTCTGTAGCAGCAATCAAAGTTACTTGAGACTCTGCACCTTTAGCAGAAGCAGAACCACGGGTAGGTTTAGGGATATGTAAAGTATCACCTTTCTTACCAGACATTGGCATTTTATTTACCAAGTTAGCAAGTACCAAGTTAGATTTATAAGCAGCTACAATCTCATCACTCCATAACTCTGGAATGAAAGTTGCGCCAGTTGTGTTTGTTACATGATTTGAACCAAGTGCCATTATATTTTACCTTTATAAAAATTTAAGATTATCGCACCCTACCTTCTGAATATGCCAATGTTAATTCATCAGACAATTCTAAGTAGCGTGCAGGATTAGTTTGCATTAAGTTAATAATATCAGACCGCCGATAGATTTTCTTAGATTTACTTTCTCCAGTTCCTTTAGCAGAGCCAGAAGAAGCAGCCTTACGCTGTTGCCCTCTATCTTTTTCAACAACTTCCTGTGCTTTTGTAGATGCCTGGGTTCGTTCTTTCCAAGTAGAAAGAAGTTCATCTGCTGCATCAAAGTCAAAGTTACTGTCAGCGCGTTGTAAAAGTTCTGTCCTTACTTTAGAAGCCTTAATCCAATTTAGGAACTCTTCCGATGTAGCAGTTTCCATAAAGTTAGGATGTGCTTGTTCCAATCTATTCATAGAATCTCTACGAGCCATATCTATCTTCATCTGTTTAATTTCTTGAATATCAGAATTAGATGATATAGATTGTTCAATAGCTTCTTTAGGTTTTTCAAAGAAATCAATCTCTTCAACCTTAGCTTGTTTTTCGTGGGTATTGTTGTCGAGGTTTGTTTTAATGAAGTCGTCTACAACCTTACGAAGTTCTCCTACTTCTGAACTTTGTCTACCAACTAGCTTTTCAGCTTCTTGATGCATCTGTACAATTTCTGCTACAGACTTATCTTTATATTTATCTGGTAGGCTATCTTCTTCTTTAGGTTGCTCTTCTACTACTTGTTCTTGTTCAAGGTTGTCCTCTACGGATTCTTGCTCTTCAAACGTAGAAAGCTCTTCGCCTTCTTGTAGATTTTCTTCGTTAAATTCCTCTGGTGTATCTAGTATTGTTGCCATTATATTATAAACTCCGTACTCTTAAATAAGTATTGTGGAAAATTAAAAAGTTATTTCTTAGCGGCTTTCGAGTGTTCTCTTGCCCACTTCATAGTTGCACCCGGATAGTCTCCAGATACAGCATCTAATACAAAAGAACATTTAGAAATTACCCGCATTGCATCTTGGTCACATTCAGGACACTTTATAGTCTGTGTTTCAGAATCTATAAAGCGTTCAGTAATATGTCCGTTTGAGCATTTAAAGTCATAGATTCTATTCGCCATTAACGGCTTCCCTCTCGCCAATTAGAATAGAGTCGTACGCTGCCCTGACCATATCTTCCATGTTGATTAAAGTATTTAAAACGTAAAGTTGTCCTTGTGTTTGATACAAAGTCTTTTCATCTGCAATAGCTTCAATCTGGAAGTTATCCTTATCTACTTGAACTTGCTCCATAAGCTGTGACCAGCCATCTGTGTTAAATAAGTCAAAGTAGTTTTCGTAATGTTTTACATTTTCTGGTGTCATACATTCTCCCAATAGGTGTATGTGTAATTAAGTTTATTTTTTAGCTGTAGCCTTTTTTGTTACTGGTTTAGGTTTATTAGCTTTTTCTAAATCTGAAATACGCTTGTCTATCGCTTGCAGGATGTTGTTGATTTCTATCAGCACCCCATCAAGTTCTTGCTTAGTTACCATTAGGTCTCCTCATTTGCATTTCAACAATATCTTCTTTTACTTTTAACTCTTGCTGCTTCAAGCTAAGTTCTGCCATCTTGACAGCTTGCGCAAACTCATCAGGTGGTAGGGTCTTAGCAATAGCATCAATACGGTCAGTCTCTTCAGCTACAGGTAGCAACTGTGTCTCAACATTGTTTTGTTGTACTCGACTTTGTATCTCTGCATTTTGTAATTGAATTTGTTGCAAGTTAGCCTTAGCAATCTCAAGTTCAAACTGCTTACGAATAACCTCTTCTTGTTGTGCTTCTGGGTTTGGTTGGTTAGCTTGCTCGATACCTGCAAGGATTTGTTCCCGTTTAGTAAGGTTCATAGACTCAACAATAGATTGAACTAGGAAGCTGTACATAGGGCTTTCTGCTGGCATAGTTTGGAGGAGTTGTACTAGTTGTGTTACCTCATACTCACGAGCAATGATGCCGAGAGAACTAGAAGCTATAAACTTACGGTCTTGTGCTTTGTAAAGTTGTGGGTCAAACTGCATATAACGATGTGCAGCTTTAGTAACGAATGGGATTAGGAAGTTATCTTGGAAGTTAAGCAGTGTACGCTTGTGACGCTTGATAATCGCACCTAAAGACATGGAGATACCAGCAGCAGTTGCCTCACCGTTCATAGCGTTCTGCATACCAGCAGTATCTACTGCACCTGTGGCTTGTTGTACCATGTTTTGTAGCTGTGCGCCTTGTGTAAAGGTGATATTATCTACAGCACCAAACTTAAATGGCTGTAATATCTCTGCTGGATTACCGTTAGTAAGCAGTGTTTTACCCGGACGTATCTCAAACTGAGAGCCTCTAGGCATACGACTAGCATCTACTGCCATCATAGGGTGTACAGTAAGTGCAAGAGCGTCTATACGCGCACGTAACTCTGTATCTAAGGCTTTTTGGCTGTTGTAACCCTTCTCACAGATGCCACGACCCCAGAATTTACTAGGTACTGCATCCCATTTGAACGCTACAATAGGTCTATCTTGCATCATAAACGGGTTAGCTACCACTTTTAGCAGTGTATCTCCGTTAGCAATCACTACCATAGCTTCAATATAGCCAGATTCTTTCTCTTCTGTCTCACCTAGTGCTACAGCAATCTCATCTTCTTCTAGTTCTTCACCTTCTGCCTCATCAAACAGGGCTTTAGGAACTAATCCGTAGTAACGAGTAAGACGAACCCTATCATCTACGTTTACTGTAATGTCTTGGTCAGGTTCAAGGTCATCATCTGCAGCAATAGTCTCTACAACTACGTCACGATAGACTTCCTTCTCAATATCCATCTCTACTTGGTGTAGTGGTACGTACATATCTACTGCACAACCCAATGCCTCTTCTATAGATGTAGCTAAAGGGTCAATAAGGAAGTTTTGTGGCATGATAGGACGTAGCTTAACTAAGAATCTATCACGCTCTAAAACACCTACAGCTTGCATCTGCCCATCTGGGGTAGGTTGCATAGCTGGTACACTTTCTTTGGTCTCTTCAATGTAGACTTCACCAATACCAGTACCGTAGATAGCAGCATTAAGTAAACATTCTGAAACACAAGTTCTAGCTTTAGCGAAGGTCATGTCCTCAGCTAGTTGATTCTTTAAAAACTCTATGTCCTGAGAGCCTGTAGGATCTTGCATATCGTCTTTAATATCGAACCAGCTACCTCTACCAAAGGTTGCCTCTTCTACCTCAGCTACAGACGATTCTACTGCTTGCTGTAGTGCAGGTGTAATGATACGAGAGCGTTCAGTTTGTCTTAGGCTATCTTCCTTAGACCAGATACCACGCCATAATCTGTAATACTCTTCATGTGATACACGATAGTTATCGTCATAGTGGTCACGCCACCCTTCACATTTATCCATAACCCATTGCTCTAGGGTAATGTTGTTCAATAGGTTATCTTCATTTTCCATACATTAATATCCTGCAATAGGGTCTATAAATTCAAATTCATCTTCATACTCTATATCATACGAGTAACTAACTTTAGCTAGTTGGTCTATGTACGCTAGGGAGTCGATAAGGTCATCGTGAACTAGGGGGTTGGGGAACTGGAATAATTCATCTAGGAACTCTGCGTTCCATTCTCCAGTGTTGAGAGTGATAGCACCATTTTCAAACCTACCTTGTAAGCCCCAAATGACCCTATCTACTTTTCTTTTGTTGCCGTGTGTTAGTTCTTCTACACGAAAGAACTTTTGTCTAGACTTTTGTAAGTCCATAAGATAGGGGAGTACAGCGTTCTTTAACGCCCCCTTCTCAATACCAACAGAGATAGGTTCATACTTTAGTACAGTTTTGAATATCTTCTCTGCTGTCTTTTTAACATCCCACCTGCCGTAGACTAACTCCTCTACGTACCACCCTTCTTCATTTACTTTAACAACGCTAATAGCCGTTTGGTCAAGTTTCTTAGCTTTTGATGTATTAGCTTTAGATACGTCTGCAAAACCAGCCAAGTCAATAGAAATGTAATAGTCCCCAATTTCTGGAGCTTCTTCACTAAACTTAATCCACTCTTCTTTGAATAGTTCACTACCTTGTGCCTCAAACGATGCCATGAACTCCTGCCTAAACGCAAAGGAACTCATAGTCTTTTTAGCAGCTTCTATCTCTTCTTCTGCTAGTAGGGGATTGTCATACGAAGTAAAGTGCCAAGACTCTAGTGTAGGGTCATCCCCTAACTCAGCTTGTTTAAACAACTCATAGAAGTGGTTACGACCCATAGGAGTACCGATAAACAAAGCACTACCACGTTGGTCAGCTAGGGCAGGACGAAGGATTTGGTCAAACACCGCTGGTTTCATATCAGCGTATTCATCCAGTACTAAGAACTTAAGAGACACACCACGCATAGTCTCTGGTCTATCTGCACCTTTCAAGCTAATGGTAGCCCCATTAACCAATGTAATCTGTAGGTTGTTAATATGACTAGACTTGATTACTGGATGTCCTAACTCTAATAGAGTAGTCCACATAATATCTCTTGCTTGCCCTTGTGTGGGGGCTACGTAGAAAACATGACCCTTCTCTAGCTGTAGAGCATTTACGATAAGTAGCCAAGCAGCTAGTCTGGATTTACCAGTACGTCTACCAGCAGCTACTATCTTAAATCTAGTTTCACTATTCCAAACATCTTGTTGCCAAGGGAGTAGTTTAATACTGAGGTCGTTACTCATGTAACTGTAGACTCAAACCCTGTGATGTTTAAATTTACTACTTGTTCTGGAACAATTAGATTACGAAACCACTGTTCCCTTTTCTTTTCAGCTTCCTTTGGAGAGCCTTTCCAGTGCCATTTAATCCATGCCTCATCAGGACTAATAGCACCACTAACTAAATCATTTAACTTTGTTTCTGGTGCTTCACTTTTATCAGCCAAGAAAATAATGTCTTGAGTATCTTCTGACAACAAAGAGAAGTCAGGATCTTGTTGAGATAATACTTTTCTGTCTGATTCTGGTAGGTCTTTTATTGAAAAGTTATTTTTCTTTAAAAACGATTTAAGTCTATTTGTTGCTGTTTTATTTGTTGCAGAGCCTTTAGACGTTTCGTATTGATACTTACCCCTACCAATTCCTTTTGGAGAATCTCCTTGGGTTCTAGTAGGAATGTTATTAGATTCTATTTGCCCAACAGAGTTACGCCAGTTTTCAAAGACACTAATTTGATCAGGATTCCAATTTCTTTTCCCTGCTTCTTTAGCTAATAAAGTATAGTAATCAGCCATTATCGTTATCTATAACCTCTCCGTCTATTATATTCTCTACCTCAGTAACACCCGAAATAGTTATGTTAATGCTAGGTTTGTCCCCACCACCCGTACTAGCATCAAACGAAGATAGTGGCATAAGTCTATCTACTAGAAGTTTCCAAGCAGCAGCTTGATGTTTATGCTCATCATCTAGAGCAGCATCTAGTATAGTATCTAAAACCTTACGAGACTTGGGGGACGCTAGAAGCCTAGCCTTGTACTCATCCATTATAGCTTTATCACCCGGAGGTCTACCGGGAGGTCTAGCTCCTTTCTTCTTGGACTGTACTAATGCTTTAGGTGGTCTACCCCTCTTCTTAGGGACTTTAACTTCTTTCTTTCTTTGTTCCGAGTAATCAGACAATACTACCCCCTTAAGGATATTGTGCTTAGTAAATTTCCCCAGTAGATATAATAATTACTAATAATTAAACCTAACTGGGTAATATACCTTAGAAAGGTGGTATTATATCATAAATCATTTAGTTTGTCAAGCATTAATTTATAAGCTACTGTAATTATTATACATTTAGTTTACAGTACTAGTAAATTTCCTAGAATCTGCGCAAGGTGTTATCTTTCTTCCTTTTCTTATAATATTTAATTAGATAACTTTAGGTTTATATTTCAATACGTTACGATATAATTCCACTCGTCTAGTTTTTTATAGATAGATATGCAAAAATCCCCTTTTCAATTTCACCCTTTTTTGTATCTGGGGTGGTACTATATAGTGGCGCTACGCCCAGGCTCCCCCCCGCCCTTTATTTATCCACAGGGTTATACATAAGTTATCCACAAGTTATCCACAGAGTTATCCACAGGAAAACCAGGTTTTTACATAAGCTATTTATTGGTGTAATGTCATTGAGAAAGTTTGACAGTGAGAGTTGAGAGTGGTCCATCATTGGGTATATTTATTAGGGTTATTTCGACCTTATATTATTAGGTAAAATCCGTCGCTGATTTAGGTATCTTATGGTCTGTCAACAATTATTTTGCTCTGTAAGTTATTGAAAACACTAACAATCTAAAATTAATTGAAAATAGTTGTTGTATTCTGTTTTTGGCTATGGGATAGTGTTTTCCAAGCCAACGAGATTGGCGGATTAAATTAACTTATATAGGATAAAATAAAATGAAAATTAATAAAATCAATACAGTATATAATCTTATTAAGACAAGCTATGCTGCGGGCGTTTCAGCATCTAATACAGCAAAGCTAGTCAAACACACCACCGACGACTGGGAACCCAGCGAAGTTTTAGATTATGTTTCTTTTGTGTCTATAGAAGCAAAAAATTGGTGGGGTGAAAAAGAGCATAAGTTTGTCAAACGTGTCTTGGTATCATTAGAAAACTTATACCAAAACCAGTAGCCACAACAAACGGGCAAGGAAGCCCACCAACTAACCGGAGAAATAAAATGTATTATGAATCTGCTGAAAACCACATCATAACCAAGAAACGTGCAATTGAAGAATTAGCGAAACATGGCATTGATGATACTACCGAGTTTTTTGACGATCTAGGAAACATGGCTACATACCAAGCTCAAACAGTCTTAGAATGGCTAGGCTACTAAACATAATCAACAAAAGGATAAACTACAATGATTAATGAACTAAAACTAACAAACCATACAGCAACGGGTAAACTTGCGGGTTTCAAGTCCCTCAATACAAGCGTTGAGAAAAACGCCTATTGCTCTAAGATGAGGGCAAAAGATTCCATATGTCAAAGCTGTTATGCTGCCAACATGGAAAAGGCATACAAAGGTTTAAGAACTAACATCCAATCGAACAGTGATATGCTTTCAAGCCGTATATTAGAGACTTATGAGTTGCCTAGGATTAACGAGTTAGCTTTTAGATTCCATAGTACGGGTGAATTAATTAATGAAACCCATTTGATAAACTTTATCAACATAGCCCTTGATAATCCACGTACACGTTTTGTATTATGGACAAAGCGCAACGATATAGTGCAAAAGACATTAGCAAAACGTAGCTTGCCTGACAATTTTAAGCTAATTTTTTCTAATGCCAAGATAGATAGTAAAGATATCAAGCCGCCAAAACATTTCATAAAAGTTTTTAGCGTGTATAGTAAGAAAAACCCTACAGATGCAACTATCAACTGTCACTCAAAATGTCAAGACTGTATGTTGTGTTATAGTGATAACGACATTTCTAATATCAGAGAGTTGATCAAATAGTAAAACAACCAACCAAAAGGGAAAAATTAAAATGATAAATACAGTAGAAGATCAACTTACAGAGATCATGGCGCGTTATAATGACCTTTATGTTAAAGAAGAATACAAGATCACTGATGAAAACACTTTTTTACAGTGGTTTTTAGGTGAGGCGGAGTATGTTGATGAGAACTTTGAAATATGCTTTGTTGAGATTCCAAGACATGAAGCAAGATGCGAACACGCTGAGATATTCGAGGTGTTTCTGAATGAAGAAGAAACAGCCGAACTTTGTGAAGAATATTTTCGACGTTAATATGGAGACTAAAAATGAGATATTTATATTTAGTTACAATCACGGGCGTGGTGTTATACGCTCTATATTCAAGCCTAGTGGGTTATATTGAATTGCCTATAGTAGGTATAAATCAAGAGGGTAAATGCGCTTATATCGAAACCTATGGCGTAAGAGATTATACTTGTGATATGATAC
>Ga0208013_1001258_pt1 | contig 12116 bp, 18 predicted proteins | sample 16_taG_FD_184091 | JGI IMG/M metagenome (GOLD analysis project Ga0208013, IMG submission 184091) | Marine viral communities from the Subarctic Pacific Ocean - 16_ETSP_OMZ_AT15313 metaG (SPAdes) (version 2) | ecosystem: Environmental > Aquatic > Marine > Oceanic | place: Pacific Ocean | collected...
AGTTACAGTAGAGGACAGAGACATCGACGACTTCCTATCCAGCCTTCCTTTTGAGGAGTCCATTGATGAAGGTAAATAAGCTTGAAGGAATTAGGAACTTTAAGAATTTTCTTTTCCTTACTCATAAGTATCTTCGTCTACCTAATCCTACGAAGTTCCAATACCAACTGTGTGATGACCTCACAAGTGGTGATGACAGGCTTCTGATTGAGGCGTTTCGTCTTGCTAGTAAGTCGCACATTGCGTCTATCTGGTGCTTATGGTTATTGTATTGGGACAACGAACTAAAGATTCTGATTGTCTCAGCGACCAACAAACGAGCAGCCAACTTCGTACGATTCTCCAAATCCACGATTGCCTTGTGTCCCTTTATGGCCCATATGAGAGCGTCTAAGGAGCAACGTGACGAGGCTACATCATTTGACGTGGAAGGCTGCTTGCCCTCACACACGCCTTCCCTGTGTGCCAAGTCCATCCTTAGTCAGATTACTGGTGACAGGGCGCACGTTATCATCTGTGACGATGTGGAATCTAGCGTGAACTCGCTAAATAACGAAGGTCGAACAAAGCTTTTGGAGCTTTCTACTGAGGTCGAGAACATTATTCATGAAAATGGAACCATCTTGTGGCTAGGTACTCCCCAGACTGCTTCAAGTATTTATAATTCACTGCCTGATAAGGGGTATCTTTTGAAGAAGTACCCTTGGTTTAAGAAAGATGGTAGTCGTAATGAGGTTGAACGCTTCTCTGATGACAACATCGCTAAGCGTAGAAAGTCCATGGGCGAATCTAAGTTCCAATTGCACTGGATGCTTAACACAGACCTAGCTGACCAGGATAAGTTCCCATTGAAGCTGGCAGACCTATTGGTGGACAGTACCTTTACTCGTACAAAGGTTAAGGAAGAATATAAACGCTCTGAGACTCCACACACTATCCAAATCCCAGAAGCTAAGGGTAAAGATAGAGTATATACCTGTGGTTCTTATGGGTACACAGTCCCAATGACTCGCGTAGTTCTCGCACTAGACCCTAGTGGTGGTGGTGATGAGTTCGCTTGGACAGTAGCAGGTACTAGGAATGGTTATGTCTTCGCACTAGCTAATGGCGCTTGGGATACAGGATTGAACAGGAATGTTGTCAGGGATATCCAGGCACTAATCAAGAAGTTTGCTGTGAATCAGATTGTTCTTGAGACAAACTATGGAGGAGACACGCTAATTCAACTGCTGAAACCTAATGTCGCAGTACCTATCATCCCCATTAAGAACACCAAGATTAAGGAACACAGGATTATTGGTACGCTAGAGCCTCTACTTAACCAGAGGAAGTTGGTTGTCACAGATACCTTCCTACAGGATACAAAGATGATTGGACAGTTCTGCAATATCACCTACGACAAAGGTTCTTTAAAAGAAGACGACAGAATCGACTCCTTGGAAATGGCTGTAAGTGCCTTGAATGAAAACCTTAACATTAATCTTCAAGCCATTAAGAACGCAGAGCATGAACACAGGTTACAGAAAGAATTGGATAGCATGTCAGGTGGCTCTGGTAACAGAAACTGGATAAATGGTTAGATTAAAAGCACGTAAACGTAACAGGCGACACTATAAATAAAAAGAAGGCCACACAAATTAATGTATGACCTTCTCTCATGAAAAAAATCTTAACTTACTTTAGGAAGATGGGTTAGGATTCCCATAGTCCTCCTGGTACTTGTTGAAAAGCTGTCTCGCGTGTTCTAGGAACTCTCCAGGTTTGTAGTTAGGGGCCTCAGTGAGTGCAGAGATAGGCTGCATACTTTTTGGCCTAGGAGGTAATTCTCCTTTAAGCATGGCCTCTATCCCTGCCTTCGTGTTCTGCACACTCTCTTCCCATAACTTTAAACGCTTCTTGAAATTGTCTTGACACATATTATGAAATCCCTACTACCTGATTAAGTATACTGTGTGCCTTTGGTAATGAAACTTCTTTAAACTCTCTTTTAATAAAGTCGTCGTATTCTTGAATGGTCGTGTTAACTCCATCTTCTCCCAGAATACTTTCGACTGCTTCTGTGAAAGGCTCGTCATAGCCTAACGCCTCAAGAAGCTGCGAGGTTACATCAATATCCTTTCTGTGGTTATTGACGAATTTGATTGTCTCCACGTTGAGGTCGCTCATGGTGGAGGTGGTAAGTTGTTGTGTTTTGTTCATGCTACTATAATAGCTCCTCCCCCAGCTACTGTGTCAACTTTCTTCGCAGTTTCTTGGATTTCCTCAGTTTCTGAGTTCAGTTCTTGTAGTTGCTCCAAGATGTCCAAGGCCTCATCCATAGATGCTTCGTGAGAGCCATCCTCAGCGTGTATAACGTGCGTACGCAAGGTATCTGTCGTACCAGCCATGTAGCCTCCATAGTAGCTTAGAGTGGCTAGGGTGAGGGTGAGTAGCGTGATGATGATTATCTCGCTAGAGGTCTTTAGTAGGTTGTTCTTCATGTTCCTAATTATATATACTGTGCTCATTCAGTCAAAAACACCTAATTTTCAGATTTCTTTTTACTTTCCAAAAATATGTGCGATTTGACGTTACTGTGAAGTATGATACCATAATGGCTGGTTCAGAGGGTAGAAGTCCTTCACAGGCATAAACACATGTTATTACACAGAACTTTTGGGAATCCAAAATAAAATGTAGAAATAAGCGTTTATGAATCCACTTCTCCCTATATAATAGTAATAGCGAGACGAAGAACGCGCCATACTGCTTGGGTCTTCAACGTCTAGATGAACTTGGGAAGGACTCCTACGAGTTGTTCATCACCCTTAAGCGACTGAACATAGATTACTGTGTAAAGAGCTGAGGTAACATCCCCTGCCTTTGCTGTGAACTGGATTACTGGTTCATGGCAGATAAATAATGGGTAGGGGAAGGTTATCTTAGCTCTTGAACATAGTTCAGTAGAGCCTCCTTCACTACGCCTTAATCAGATAAATCATAAACATGAACATCACTAACTTAAAGAAAATACAAGACCTGGACAAGCTACGAGATAGGATTGAACCACTAAAGAAGGAAGCAAGATTCTTTTCCTCACGTGTAGCTAAGTCTACCACAGGAAGCAAGAAGAACAAAGGCTACACAAGGAAGCTTGAGGAGACTATGGAGAAGCTGCGTTACATCAACACACAAGTACCAGTAGCGAAGCTAGAGCACACCACTTACCCAGTCATAATCAAGATGACACGCGAATCAGGGTATTCAGCCAGGGCGCTTGGTGTTTCAGCAAGACAGCTCAGAGAGCACGAAGTTGCAGAAGGAGCTTGTGAGCTACTGAGCGTAGAGGTGAAGGAAATGGTAGCCAAAGGTGATTCCCCAGAACAGATTAAGAACTATGTGGAGGCTGAATACTACAATGCTTAAGACCTGCAAACACTGTAAAGAAGAAAAACCCTTAGATGAGTTTTACAAACACCCACGTACAGCAGACAAACGAGACCACAGATGTAAAGTTTGTGCTAGCGCCTACAGTAAGAAAAAGAACAAACAGCCCAGAATGGAAGGAGGGCCACCTTCAGAAAGGGTACACCAACTAAGAAAGTATGGACTCACTCCACAAACCTACGAAGACTTGCGTATTGCCCAGGACTACAGATGCGCTTGCTGTGGCATCCACCAAGATGACCTAACGAGAAGGCTGTCAGTAGACCACTGCCATACGACAGGTGTAGTGCGAGGGCTTTTATGTCAGTCCTGTAATATGGGTATTGGTAAGTTAGGAGATACCCTTGCTGGCGTGATGCGAGCAGTAGAGTATCTAAAATAAACTGATTTTTGTGATTCAGTAATGGTGTAAGTCGAGTATATCTTTATGCAGACACATGACAACACTCCTTCACCCTTGGATGGTATGGAATAGAAAGGACATCAGCACTTAAGCAGGTGTCCTTTTTTATTTATTTTTTTATTTTCCTGAGAATATTAGCACATTAGACATGTTATCCTCCCTATATATAATAGAAGAGGAAAACATGGCTTACATCAGGAACTCATCCACGAACAAAATTAAAGGACGACAGGCAGAAATAGCCTTCGCCAAGCAGTTTAAGTACTGTATCATCAGGGAATCAACTGAACAAGAGGACATCAAACAGCACTGGGACTACCTTATTAGATGTAATAATGGTGTTGAACGTAAGGTAGATGTCAAGACTGGCAACATCAGGGATTCCATTCTAAGGTGCGAAGTCACTAATAGAATGGGCAGGAAAGGCTGGGTAAAGGGACTAGCTGACTACATAGCCTATGAGCAGGAAGACTACTGGCTCTTCGTAAAGCGCGAGGAGCTGGAAGCTCTCATCAAAAAGAACTACAGAAAAAATAACTTAGGTTACTGGAATGACCCTTACAAGGGTTGGCATCAGCATGGAAGCAAGGCAATAATGACCTTTGTCCCACTCTCAGATGTAACGACAGCAGTACAAGTAAAGAAATGACTACAGAACTATCAGACGACGAAAAGAAGCTAATGCAACTGGGCCAAGCAAGGTTCATGCAGAGGTTGGAATCCCTACAGAAGGTAGGAAGGGCTTCGTCTACCACCTTTGGTACTCGCCTGATTAGTAGTGCTCTCCCAGGAGTTGATAAGGTTCTGAAACAAAACCTCGCCTACACTAGGCTAAAGCCTATTATTTCTACTGAGCTGATGTCCTTTATTGGCCTCTCTGTGGTGATTAACGAGCTACAACCTGACACTAAGTTCAACACGCTTGCCCACTCTATAGGAAAGGCCATCGTTACTGAGTGCCATGCCAAGGAGTTTAAACTTCCTAAGAACCTGTCTCGCCAAAAGCTTGAGGCTGCTCTTAAAAAGCACAATCCTACCAAGTACAAGAAATCTGACATACTTAGGATGGGTGCTATTACTCTCCTAGCAATTGAAGCCAAGACCAACCTGCTGATTATGGGCAAGATGAATATTGGGGCCAGAGAGTTCAGGATTGTCTCTCCCAGCCAAGACTTCCTACGCTACTACGATGTTTACGTAAGAGAGAACGAGTTCCTATCGCCCTTAAAACGTCCAATCACAGTATTCCCTATCCAGTACGACGCTGACCTCCTGGGAGGATATGCTTTTGACGTAATAAAAGGGCGCTGTGGCTTGAAGTACAAAGAAAGACTACAGCTAGAGCGAACACAAGAGCATGGAGACATCGAAAGAATCAGAACTGTTATGAACTCCACACAGTCTGTGCCTTATGAGATTGACTCTGCTGTATTAGATGTAGCCTGGGAGCTGTACACAAGCGATAAAGCAGTGGCAGGACTCCCTGAGATGCAAGTAGACCTACCAAAGCCACCTAAGAACCAGACCAAAGAAGAGGAACTGGTCTTTATGAAGCACTGGAGGCAGGTTAAGGCTGCTAATAACTCCTTGATTGGTAAAAGGTTCAACGCTGCTAGGACTTTAATGTTGGCGCGTGAGTTCGTAGACGAAGACCACATCTACTTCCCAGTCTACCTAGATTTCAGAGGAAGAATCTACTACTCAGGTGATTATCTCCAACCACAAGGAGCAGACCTAGCCAAGTCATTACTCCTGTTCAAATCTAAGAAGGTCATCGAGAATGATTTCTTTTATTTTGTACATGGAGCCAACTGCCTGGGTTACAGTTCTGAAAGCTACCAAGACAGGTACAACCATATCGCCAAGAGAAAGGACGATATCAAGGCCATCGCACGTAACCCTATTAAGCATCAAGACTTGTGGGTAAATGCTGAGGAGCCTTTCGCATATCTGGCATTTGCTTTAGATTGCGCTAAGTACCTGGAAGACCCAGAGAACTACGAGTCAGGCCTAAGATGCTCTGCTGATGCAAGCTCTAGTGGTCTACAAATCCTAAGCCTTCTCCTAAGAGATGAGGAAGGGTGCAAGAGAACCAACGTATTACCTACTCCTGGCAAGGATAAGCCTTCTGACATCTACATGGAGTGCGTAGCCATTCTGGTAGATATCCTCAAGGTAGATGCAGCTTCTGATTCAGAGGTAAAGCCTCTTGCTCAGTACTGGTTGAAGTTCTTCGAAGGAAAGAATTTAAGAAACCTAGTCAAAAGAATCCTGATGACCACTGTTTATAGCCTAAGTGCATATGGCCTAAGGACTTACGTACAGGAATGGGTCAACGATAACAGACCTTCCTCCAACGTAGATACTTTCAAAGAGGACACATATCTGTCGAGAAGGGTAAACGAAGCTGTGAATTCCACTGTGAAGGGAGCAAGAGAAGGCATGGACTACATCAAAGATGTGACAAAGCAGCTTGCCAACAGTAATAAATACTTGGAGCTACTGATGCCTAATGGATTCTTTTTCAGAAACGCCTACAAGAAGACCAAAGCAAGGAACATCGTAACCAAGACACAGGGACACATATACTACACCTCCTACGTGGTATCAGGAATGCAGATGGTAAAGCCAAAAGCTATCGCTGCCTCAGTTCCTAACCTAATACACGCCTTAGACGCTTGTATCCTGTACGATGTGGTAGAATCAGTACCAAAATCCCTACCTTTCAGCCTTGTTCACGACTCTGTATTTTTCAGGGCTGGGGATGTAGACATCTTCTACGAGCAGGTAAGAGACTCCATCCAGAAGATATTCACCCCAAACCTCTTAGAGGGCTTTAAAGATTACTCTGAGCAAAGGACAAAGGTAATTCTCCCAGATGTTCCACCACTAGGAACTATCAACTTCGACGATATCGCAGATAGCGATTACATTTACCACTAAGGACAATGAAAATAGACCTGAGAGTAAAAATAAAAGCAGCCCCTAGACCAAGGTTTAGTAGACATGCTTACACACCCACCAACTACAAGGAATACAAAGCTGAGATTAGAGAGCAAGCCAAACTACAATGGGACATAATGCCCATGGAATGCCCTTTAACGCTAAGTATTGTCCTGTACACGAAGGGAAAGAGGCTTGGAGACCTAGATAACTACGCTAAGGGCGTACTAGATGCACTTCAAGGCATTGTATTTCTCGATGATATCCAAGTGTGTGAGCTTCACACCAAGCATATCCAAGGTAAGGAAGACAAGATTGAGGTCTTTATTGACCCAGCAAATGTATTGGCGACTACGTACAAGAAGCTCGCTAGGAAAAGCAAATGAACACCAATGACAACACACACGCATATGTTGAGGTCGTCCAGTTTTACACTGACGAAATCAAGTACCACCAGATGCTCATAAAGGAGCTACAAAGCCTTTTGGCAGAAACCCTAGTAGGCAACCTGCAAGGATTAGATAACGACTCAGACTACCACAACTACGACGTTGGGGGAACCCCTGACTGGTGGGGAGTACAAGACGCAGTAAACGAGATTGAAGATGACGAAAAAACAAAGTAAACATCCTGAATGGAACTACGAGAAGGAGTATAGAATAGACTATATCCACTATGTAGCTCTAAAGAACTACCTAGCCAACACAAACCAAGGCAATGAAGACTGGAAATCCTTATGCCCAAAGATGTTAGAGCAAATGGAAGCCCATAAGAAAGGAGTTGAGGCCCAAGAAAGCCCTAACTTCGCCACATTAGAGATTAAATTGGTGGGGAATAAGGTAGACCACCCACAAGATTTCATAGTAATTCTGAGAGGAAGAACAAGTGGATAAGAAAGGAATATCAGAAGGAGACGCTTCGAATGTGTGATATCCTGATTTCTGTTACTCAGTGGAATAACTTTTGCGCTAAGTTTCCTAAAGGTAATGAACCTACAAGAGAAGAGTACCCTCAGTACGAGATTGTCCCAGACTCTTATTTCAAGGAGCACACCTATGACCAAGAAGGAACCCTACGTAATAATGTAGAAGCCCTAGAGGATGGTATTACCCATCTGGCAGAATATTTAAAAGCGCAAGAAACAGCAGAAAGAGTAGACGCTGTACACGTAGAAGGAGTAGATGGAGAACTAGATGAATCCTACCAGATAAAGAAGTACGTACTACAGAATACCCAGAACACACGTATCACCCTAGTAGTGGAGACCAGAGATTAATGACCAAGAACAAACTACCAACAGTTAGTAAAGAACTACTAAAACACCTTGACCAACAGATTCCACCTAAGGACTATAAGCCAGATGCTACCATTGAAGAAGTGATGTTCTATAGTGGTAAGAGAGCTTTGATTGCATACTTAAGGACAATCAATGAGAGAAAAGATTAGTTTTATTTTTTTTAAGGACTGTCATTGAGAGAAAAGATTAGTTTTATTTTTGTAAGGACTGTCATATTGGCAGGTAGACTATCATATTGGCAGGTTTAGAGGATACATCTCGCACCCTAACTAGGGTCATTTTACGACTACCAGGGTAGTTATAATAATTATGAAACTTTTCTCATAAAGATGAAACACACCTACATTGCACCCAATTGGAGCTAAAAATGAAAAATAAAAACATAAACGATGGCAATCTGTCAAAAGTACTTAGAGGTTCTCGTAAGAGTGTCTCTGGTTGGAGGGTAGTCTAATCACTGGCGCAGAACTTCCAGCATGGGTTATACCTACCCTATTAGGTGCTCAGATTGGTACACAAGTCCACCAAGGACATGTAGCAGCTCGTCAAGGTCGTAAGCAGGCTAGAGATGCTAGAGCTGAACGTCTTAGAGTCCAACGTAAAGAAAAGGCTAAGGCTGCTTTACTTAAACAAGGGGTTCAAGAACAGGCCACAGAGCTTGCTACTCAAAATGCCCTCTCTGACTCTGGAGGTGTTCCTCTTAGCGTTAAGAAGAGACTAACAATTGGTGGCTCAGGAGCTAATGTCTGAGAAATACCCAGGCTATAATGCTTACATGTTTGCGTGGTGCAAAACTACTAACAGAATGGAAATATCATGGGATTGTTAAGGAGGAAGGAGAGGAAGCTGGTACGAAGGGCGCACCAAGCTGCTGTCAAAACTGTGGAGCGCCTGACCCCACGTCAGAGGTCTATATTTGATTTATATTATCAGCGTCCTCAAGGTGAGCCTAAGCTTACTACAAAATGGTCAGAAGAACGTGCCAAGTACGAGAAGGTCCCCTCTGGTGAATACGAACCTGTTAACCCTAAGGTAAAGACCAAGGCCATTAATGATGCCATACACTTGATGAATGAAAGGATTAAGAAAGGTCAGATAGCTGGCAAACAGCTTGAAGAGTTAGGCCCACGTCCTGAAAAGGCACAGGCAAGAAAATTAAAGATTTCTGAACAGCCTGTAGGTAGCCAGAATGTAAGTGCAGCAGGTGGCAGATATGTCGATAAAAAGAGGTCGAATGCATTAAGAATTCGTGGGGGTTTGAATAAGTAATGTCAAAAAGATACAACCAATTAGACGCTGAACGTCAAGTCTTCCTAGAGAGAGCTAGAGAAGCATCAAAACTAACACTTCCTATGGTGATTAGAGACCAAGGTCACACGTATGCTACTACATATGAAGTACCTTACCAGTCAGTAGGAAGTCGTGGCATCAGTGCACTAAGCTCTAACCTACTATTGTCATTATTCCCAGCAGGTGTCCCTTTCTTTAGGTTGCTTGTTTCTGAATCTGACTTCGAAGAGTTTGGAGAAGAAGCTGACCAGATTCAATCAGAAGTAAATGATAGTCTGTCCAATATTGAACGTACTGTACTGGAAGAGATTGAGGGTAAGAACCTAAGGTCTACTATCTTCGAAGCTCTCAAGAACCTACTAATATCTGGCAACTCTCTTGTTTATGTCCAAGAAGATGGCAATATCAGGAACTACACCTTAGAAGACTATGTGGTTAACAGAGATGTCTCAGGTGATGTAACTGATATCATCATCAAGGAGTCTATTTCCCAGAGAATTTTAAAAACTTTGGACATAGCTGAGTCATTACCATCTGATATTAACGATATTGATGGAGAAGAAGGTAAAGACAAGGATGTTGACCTGTATACGTGTATTGAGTTGCAGGAGGATGGAACTTATGCAGTATGGCAAGAGATTAAAGGTGAGAAAATACCTGATACAGATGAAATTTATGAAAAAGGCGACCTCCCTTGGTTGGCTCTACGCTTAACAAGTGTTACTGGAGAGTCTTATGGTCGTGGTTATGTAGAAGGTATTATAGGTGACTTGAAGAGCTTAGAAGGATTAAGTAAAGCTATCTTTGAGGCTGCTGCAATTAGTGCCAAGACAATATTCTTTGTTAATCCAGGAACTACTACACGTGCTAAGGACGTATCAGAAGCAGCTAATGGAGATGTTATTAATGGTGATTCTAATGATGTTTCTGTTCTGAATGTAGGTAAAGGAGGAGACCTTACTGTAGCTCTTAGAGCTGCTGAGATGATTGAACAAAGATTATCTTTTTCTTTCAACCTACTCGACGCAACACTCCCAACTAAGGGACAGACCACTGCTTACGAAGTATCTCAGATTGTTAATAGCCTTGAGAAAGTACTAGCAGGTGTGTATGCCATGCTTAGTTCTGAGTTTATGCAACCTTTAGTTGGGCTTATTATTAAGCGCCTGGAGCAAGAGGAGAAGGTTCCTGCTATCCCAGAACAAGTAAAACTGATTATTTCTACAGGACTTACAGCACTTGGACGTAGTTCTGACATTGAGAGACTAATGCAATTCAGTCAGATAGGTGCACAGATATCTCCAGAAGGCTATGCAGCTCTAGTAGACCAAGAGAAACTAATGCGAGACCTTGAAGCAGCTATTGGAGTAGATGTATTGAAGTCACCAGAGACACTACAGGCTGAACAAGAAGCATTTAGAAAGCAGCAAGAGGATGAACAACAACGTATCCTTGCTGAACAGGCACTACAAAATGGTGCTATATCCCCTGAACAGGAACAACAATAATGACTGAAAATACACATGGAAGTTTTGGAGGCTCCCTACGAGAGTCTGTAAGCATCACATCAGATGAGAATGGAGTAGTATCAGAAGATAACACTCAACCCTCTGAACCACAGGCAGAAGCCCCTGTAGAAGAAACTAAAATTTTAGGTAAGTTTGAATCTCAAGCAGACCTGGAGAAGGCTTATCAAGAATTAGAATCTAAATTAGGTAAATCAAATGAACAAGGACGAAATGAAGAAGATACGAGTGACTCAGAGGGAGAATTCTCAGAAGAGTCAGAAGAGACCAAACTCCCCTCTGACGAGGTTGATGAGTCTAGTGAAGAGGACGTGGAAAACACTGAGGAGTTGGATGAGTCTGATGAGTCAGTTTCTGATGAGAAGGTAACACCTAAGTCCCAGGTTGATGGAGCATTTAAAGCTCTAGCAGAAGCTGGAGAGATGACTGATGAGGTTAAAGAGCAGTTCGAAGCTGTTGGTATCTCAGAAGAGCTTGTTGGCCAGTTTAGAGAGCTTGTAGAGTTCAAAGCTGAGGTCGAGTATAAAGAACAAGTAGGTATTGCTGGTGGTAAAGACCAGTACGCTGCAATGCTTGTTTGGGCTAAAGAGAATCTCACTGACTCAGAAGTATCTACATTTGATGCTACTATTGATACAGGTGTAAGCGATGATATCAAGTCTGCGATTAAGAACTTGAAGGCACGTATGGACACCACAGGAAAGAAAAAATCTAATCTCGTTAAAGCAGATAAGGTCGCTAAAGGACGCTCTGTATATGAGAACGAAGCAGCTTTCCACAAAGACCAAGCAGATGAGCGTTGGTCCACAGACCCTAACTATAGAGAACTAGTTATGGCCAAACTTTCTCGTTCTAAATTCAATAAGTAATGGATTACGAGAACACATTTTACTCAGAAGGTAGGCTAATGGGAAGCTACCTCATTTGGAGTGAGGGGATTGGGAGTTCGAATCTTCCCTTTCTGAGTAATCAAATCAATTTCATTGACCCAAACGAAGAAGGTGCGCTGGATTCGTCTTCCAGGATAATCTATGAAGGAGAAACTAAACTTAATCGTGAAGAGCGAGAGCTTTTTACACAAACGTGCATTGAATTGCACACACAAAATTAATCCTGGAGGATTTAATAATGAATTTTAATAAACTAACTGGAGGTAGCTTCTAATGGCGCTCTCTCCTATTCTCACTGTCGCTGACTTCCTAACTGTTTATGGAGGGGAAGTCATCAAGGC
>Ga0208013_1001259_pt1 | contig 12116 bp, 12 predicted proteins | sample 16_taG_FD_184091 | JGI IMG/M metagenome (GOLD analysis project Ga0208013, IMG submission 184091) | Marine viral communities from the Subarctic Pacific Ocean - 16_ETSP_OMZ_AT15313 metaG (SPAdes) (version 2) | ecosystem: Environmental > Aquatic > Marine > Oceanic | place: Pacific Ocean | collected...
TTCCTTGGCGCCACCTCCGCCCGCAAAGAATGCGGTATCAAGGTCCCACGCGGACAAAAAGCAAAAGAGGTCGTCTTGCAGTTTGTGCTTGACAACGTACCCGAGTTTGATGTAGAATATACAAAGTTCGGTAATCCTCGTCCTGGATATGGGGATCGTGCCGACAGCTACGTTATAGCAAGGGCAGGCTGGATTCGTGAGAGACAAGAAACTAAAGATACTGACTGAGATTCTTGGGCGACCTTACAAAGCCCGAGAAGAACTCCTATTCCATTGCCCCTATTGTAAGCACCATAAAAGAAAGTTCTCCGTCAATCTGGAGAAGAACGCATTCAAGTGTTGGGTGTGTGATACACGCGGCAAGAATATCTTCCGCGTTATCCGCCGTTTTGGCGAGCACCGACACAAGGCGCTGTGGGGCGATTTAACGGGCGAGATTGAGTTCGACAGGCTGGAAGACCTGTTTGGCACCGAAGAGCCCGTAAAAGAGACCCTGGAGCTTCCTGAGGGATTTGTGAGCCTTGCCAACAAGGATGTTCCCCCCACCGGCTTCGCTGCCCGCAACTATCTGAGAAAAAGAGGCATCCACAAACAAGATATTGTTTGGTGGAAGATGGGCTATTGTTGCTCTGGAGATTATGAGGGAAGAATAATCATTCCATCCTTTGACGAAGACGGTGATCTGAACTATTTTATATCACGGTCCTATGACAAAGCTTTTTATCCGAAGTACAAAAACCCTCCAGCAAGCAAGAATATTGTATTTAACGATTTGTTTGTGGATTGGAGTTCGAACATTATATTGGTCGAAGGGGTATTTGATGCGATTATTGCTGGCCGTAACTCGGTCCCTATCCTTGGCTCTACTCTAAACGAACACTCGCTTTTGCTCCGCAGGATCGTGAAAGAGGATGCCGGTGTCTATATCGCCCTCGATCCGGACGCAACAAAGAAAGAGCTGGAGATTATAAAGACTTTATTGAATTTTGATATCGAAGTTTGGAAGGTCGACATCGGCGATAACGAGGATGTGGGCTCGATGAATAAGGAGCAATTTCAGAAATGCCTGGAAAATGCGACGCTTATCACTCCAGACAACTATTTATTGTTGACGCTTGCAATGTCAATATGAAGAATGAAAGAGAATTACTCACATCTACTAGCCGAGTTCAAATTGCTGATCCGGCAAGAAATGTGGAAACGACAACTCATTCGAGAAGCTAAAGATACGTTCGGAAAAAGGAAGAAGCCAAATGAAGATAAGCAAAACAAGACTTAAAGAGATTATCAAGGAAGAGCTAAGCAGTTTAGGAGAAGGCGACTCTGCCGATCGTAAATGGGCATCCAATCCAAATAACCCTGAATTTGAAGGCGACGAGTCAAGTCAGGACGCAGAAGTAAGACTACAGCAAGTAGTCGCCTCCTTGGGCGCCGGCGAAGACTTTGTGCACAAGATCCGCGATGCTATCGCCGAGGCTGCAGCCACTCAAACTCGGGCTCGAGCCCTAGAACTTATGGTAGATGCTCTGGAGATGCTGTCTAGACAGCTGTCTCCTATGCAAGAGGGTCACGATTATGAGGGTGAGGAGGATGACGCGTTCCTCGACGCGAACGAGCGCGCTAGCGAAGACGCCAAAGCCGACGCTGCAGCCGGTCGCTCGATAGAAGATGAGGGTTCCCAGTCCCAGCGCATCGAGGTCGACCGACGACATCAGCACATCTACGACAGAGCGTATAAAGCTGCCCGCGAGAAAGAAGAGCGTTTCGTCGGGGTCAGTCCGAATAAAATCGCCCAGCAACGGCGGCAGTTGAAGCACGGCTTTGAGAAGTGGAGAAAGTGATGAAAATTACCAAAACAAGACTAAAAGAGATTATTAGAGAAGAGCTTGCTCGCGAAGGCAAGCGAACACGTATGTCGATGCCCGCTCTATCCGATGACGATTACCACCAAGGCAAGCGAACACGTATGTCGATGCCCGCTCTATCCGACGATGACTTCGAACCTGACCTTCCCAAATGGGAGGGGGAACCCTTCGGCGAGTATGACCTTGATGCAGAGAACGAGAAAGGCGGATTGGGAGACCTCCAGTCGGACGAAAAGTTCACCGGCGGCTCCCCCGAAGAGCGGCTGCTCATACTTATGAAAGCAAGAAAAGTTCTTGCGGCTATGAGCAAAGAAAAGTTGACAGCACTCAGTAAGAGCTTGGATGCCGAGCAGGTTGCTGTGCTTCGCCATATCCTCGCCAACCCGATGTATAAGGATTAAAAAAATGAAGATTTCAAAAACAAAACTACGACAGATTATCAAGGAAGAGTTGGGAACTCTGCGGGAGGAAGACCCAGCAGAGGAAACAGCGCTTAACAGCCCAAGTGAGGCTGGGAGGCAATGGGAGGCAGCTAAGATGAATCTCACCACCGCCGCCACCGCCGCGCTAGAAGACGGGTTGAGCCCCCGCGACATCCGTAATGCTATAGAGGAAATCCTAAGTTCCGCCCCAGACGAAGGTCCCCGGTTCGTATCTACCGGACCTTGGGCGCCCGAGAAACTACAAGAAGAAGGGCGAACCGATCAGGGCTGGCTAGATGCTCTAAAGCAAAAGTATGGTCGCAAAGCAGCCCATTTCACAGTGAACGATATTCAAAAACTGCACCCCTCCTATAAGGGGAGCTTAAGAGACATCGCTCAGGGCCTAGGCATAAGATAATAAAAGTCAAAATAATCCTTGACACCACCTACACATCCTGTATACTAGTATCATAGACTAGGGGATAACTACGTGTATAAGATCGCGCATATTGCGGACACGCATATAAAAAATTTAAAGTTTCATTACGAGTATAAGATTGTTTTCGAGCAATTATACGAAACACTACGAAAAGAAAACGTAGACTACATCGTACACTGCGGCGACATCGCCCACACCAAGACACAGATTTCACCAGAGTTCGTTGAGCTTTGCTCCGACTTCTTCGCAAATCTAGCCAAGATCGCACCAACTTACATCATCTTGGGCAACCACGACGGCAACCTAAAGAACAGTACCCGTCAGGACGCGCTGTCGCCCATTGTGAAGGCTCTAGACCTACCGGACCTACATCTGCTCAAGAACGCCGGCGAAACCGTCGTAGAGCCGGATCTCGCGCTCAACGTGCTTTCTGTATTTGACGAGGATAACTGGGTTGCCCCGAGCGATCCCTCCCGCATCAACATCGCACTTTATCACGGCGCCGTATCTGGAGTTAAGACCGACACTGGCTGGGTGATGGATCACGGCGACCACGACATTGGCGTCTTCGCTGGTCACGACTACGCACTACTTGGCGATATTCATAAGACAAATCAAATCCTCGACACCGAAGGACGCGTGAGGTATTGCGGCAGTACCGTTCAGCAGAATCACGGCGAGACCAATGACAAGGGCTTCTTGATCTGGGAGATCGAAGACAAGACCACCTTCAGTGTAAAGCATTACATCCTCCGCAACCCTAAACCCTTTATGACGATTGAACTCACACCAAAGGGTCGGATGCCAAGGGGTACCAAAATTCCCGTAGGAGCGCGCCTGCGTCTTGTAAGTAACAATAACTTGCCTCTTGATGTTATGCGCAAGGCTGTGGGAGTGGCCAAGCACCGGTTCAAGCCCGAGAGTATCACTTTCTTAAATCGTGCCTCCGGTGAGACAGGTACGGTTGATGTTGGTGCGGGATTTAAGATCGAAAACCTCCGTGACAAAGGAGTACAGGAAGATCTTATTCGAGAATACCTAGTAGATTATGAGCCCGATGAGCAAATGCTTGACAGGGTTTTTGAATTGAACCGCAAGTACAACTCAAAGATTGAGGAAACTGAAGAAATCGCGCGCAACATTAACTGGAACATTAACCGGTTTGAATGGGACAACCTGTTCAATTACGGTGAGGGAAACACGCTAGACTTCACGAATCTTAATGGTATTGTCGGTATTTTTGGCAAGAACTATTCAGGAAAGTCTAGTGTTATTGACGGGCTTCTCTATACAATGTTTAATACGACATCAAAGAACGAGCGTAAAAACTACAATATTATCAACCAACATAAGGAGAACTGCCGCGGCTCCGTAGAGCTTCAAGTTGGCGACAAAACCTATACTATTGAAAGAACATCAGAGAAGTATGTGAAAAAACTAAAGGGCGAAGTCACAAATGAGGCTCGCACCTTCTTGGACTTTAATGGAGCCGACCCGATTCTGGGCGAAACAAAGAGTATGAATGGCACAACCCGGAACGAAACGGATGCCCACATTCGAAAGCGCTTCGGTACCATCGAAGACTTCTTACTTACTTCTATGTCCAGCCAACTCGATAGTCTGTCATTCATCAAGGAAGGATCAACACGCCGAAAGGAGATCCTCGCTAAGTTCTTAGATTTAGACATCTTTGAGAAAAAGTTTAATCTAGCAAAAGAAGACGGCGCCGAGCTTAAAGCCCTTATTCGCCGGCTCGGAGACGTAGACTATAAAATAGACATCGCTGTTGCAGAAATACAACTCTCAGAAGCCTCAAGTGATCTGGGTTCGGCGAAGATTAGGTGCACCAAGCTGAGGCAAGAGTTAGTAGAACTTGAACTAGAATCTGCCAACCTCACAACACAGATCGATTCTCTACCAGACGAGCGTCTGGATATCAAGAGACTTCTTGAGTCCAGAATATCCCTCGGAGAGAAGATCGATAGCACCCTGATCAATATTTCCGAACTTAAACAAGAGAACCTGGAATTCGACGCGCAACTAAAAGAATATGATGATTTCTTGACAACCATAGACATCGAGGAACTTTTATCGAAGAAGAGAGAGTACGACGAATTCAAAGACAAATACGACCGAACTGTTGCACGCGCCCGCTTGATGGATAATAACTACAAGTCCTTGAGCAAGAAATTAGAACTTCTAGATGAGGTTCCTTGCGGAGACTCGTTCCCTACCTGCCGATTCATCAGAGATGCACATGTGGCGCAGAAAGAGCTTCCAGCCTTAAAGATGGACATTGTCAGCGAAATAGACGATGCCAAAAACCACAAAGCAAAAATAGTCTCTGTTGATTCAGCCGAAATGATAGAGGTTATTGATCGCTACAACAAAACAATTATAAAGAAGAACAATATCGAAATCGAAAAGCGAGACAACAAGGTTTCCATTGAGGTTTTGTACGCCAAGATCAGAACCAACAAGGGTCTCCTTAAAACGGTTCTAGAGAAGATCGATCTGTATGAAGAAAAGAAGGAATTGATTCAGAATATCGAGAATCTACTCGCAACTCGGGATCACGCCTCTGTCCGGATAGAGAAGAAGAGAGGCACAATCCTCACACTAGAAAAGACGATTAATCAACATCATCGACAGATCGGATCGCTTGAGCAAAAGGTTGAAGACTTGCATGCGAGGAAGTCCGCCCAGCAGGAGATCGAAACTGAATACGCCGCTTATGATTTGTTTATGCGATGTATGCACTCTAATGGTATCGCGTACGATATCATCAAGAAGCGCCTCCCAGTAATCAACGAAGAGATTGCCAAGATTTTATCAAATATAGTCGACTTTGAAGTATATTTCCAAGAAGACGGACGCAAGCTGGATGTCTTACTTAAGCACCCCAAGCATGAACCTCGCCCCATTGAGATGGGATCCGGCGCCGAAAAGACTATTGGCGCCATGGGAGTGCGACTAGCGTTGCTTTCCATATCATCACTACCAAAGGGTAATATTTTCATCCTCGACGAACCGGGCACCGCCCTCGACGCTGAGAATATGGAAGGATTTATTCGGATGTTACAGATGATCAAGATGTATTTTAAGACAGTGATTTTGATTTCTCACGTTGATTCCCTTAAAGATATAGTTGATACCGAGATAACGATTGATAAGGTTAGAGGCTTTGCGTGCGTAAATCAGTGATTAGATGCGTAGATCATACCCAAACGATTGTTGGAAATAGTTTTGCATAGCCAATAGCTTCGTAAGACCATCGCCGTTAAACCATACCCATACCACAAGGGTTCCAATCTGAGAGATCTTTTCTAGCGTGTGCTTGATATCCTCTTCAACCCATTCGATATGCTTCCCCGTAGGATCATCAACATCAATACCCAAGTCAAGTGCAATGACGTATAAAAGATACCAGTTGCCATCCTTATATGCGGACTGTGCTTCCTTAAATACCTTCTCTAACTTCTGAATCTCGTGTGCGGACAGTCCTCTAGCCTCGGTTTTGTCAGGATGACAGAGGTCAGCAATATCGTGGAAGAGTTTTCTTAAATCAGAAGATTTTATAGAAGGAGGGACAGATTCTTCCTCACCTTCCTCTTTGTCCACCGGGTCGGTCGATAGCATCTCTTCACTCTCCGGAAGACCACAGACCTCATCCTCTGATTCGTCACCAGAGATATCAGACTCTCGTCGATTCGCCTGTGCTTCCATTCTTTTCTTTTTGGCATCGTTGATCTTCTTCTTATCTTCCTCACAGAGCCCATTGAAGATCTCATCAACTTTGGCGAAAAACTCCCTCTTGGCGTCGGAGATAAGCTCCTCATGGTACTCAAGATCAGCATGAACAAACTCTGCTTTTTTCAGCGATTTTTTAAACTTAAGTTTAACTTGTTTCGACATAGGGCTCTCCTGATTCTAATTAGTGTGCGAGGAACGTAAATATGAGACACATAGTAGATAAAGGATTACAGAAGTTAATATCCAGAAAACTATTGGCTTGGACGACTGCAACAAGCCTTTTAATGTTTTCTGATTTAGCATCGGGCGACTGGGTTATAATCACCTGTGTTTATATCGGCGGACAGACTGTCATCGATGCAGTGGCCAAGCTAAAGGGGTATAAATGATGACGCTGATAAGATTGAAAACGGGAGCCAAGAAAGCTTACTTATGGGCTAAGAAGTGCTGGTGGGTAATCGTCCTGGGCTTGGGCGTCATTGTAGCATTTCTTTTATATGCGCTCACGCGCAATGGCGCCTATGTTGCGGGACTCCTGGACCTCATGGAATCGCGGCGGGACTCTCACGACCAAGAAATGGAAACGCTAGCGCATATTCACAACACAGAGATCGCAGAGAAGAATATGAGACTGAAAGAGCACCTGCGCCGAAGATCAGAAATAGAAGAGGATTTTAAAAAGCGCGGCATTGATATGGATAAAGAAAAAGAGGCAGAACTTAAAAGAATCGTCGATGAGAGTTATAATGACCCAGAGAAGCTTGCTAGAGAGTTAGCTAAAGCGTTTGGAATGGAAAATGGTTAAGAAGTTATTATCAATATATTTGGCAGTATTTTTAAGTACCCCTGTGATAGCCCACTCTGAGGAGAGCGAAACGTTCCCAGACTACACCGTCCTCCCCGTTGAGGCTGGAGATACAGTGCCATTTGAGGGGGTCTTGCTATCACTCGACGCCGCTGCAAAAATCCTCACAGACAAGACGTTCGCCGAAGCCGAGTGTTCCCTCCGAGTTGAATACGAATTAAAGATCCAGCAGGAAAAATATGAACTTTTACTTTCATATAAAGATACAGAGCTGACATCTTGGAAAGACAAGCACGAGGCAATGATGATCCTCAAGACTGCTGAGAATGATAGATTATATGATCTGGTGACGAAGAACAAGCCAGGAACTGCTCCCTTTATGGTAGCCCTCGGCTTTGGAATTGGAACCCTTGCGTCGCTTGGTATCTTTGCACTATCAACGGAGATCGTCACACAGTGAGCGACAAACAAGAATATATCGCCAAACTTGAGCAGGCAATATCACAGAAGTACGGGGACACTACAATCAACAATCCCAAGCGCTTTTGGAATGAAGACAAAGAAAAGGAATACATTAGCCAGTCGCAAGAGGAGCAACGTAAGTTTGCCAAACTGGCTGAATCCCAAGACAAAGTAGAACAAGACGGATTTTTAATAAACAAAAAACTACTTACTAGAGATCATAATAGGACTTGTCCTGTTTGCAGCAAATATTCTTTTCGTTGCCGCGATGATTTGTATATGAATAAATTTGAAGCTTGCTTCGGATGTTATATACAATATATCGAAGGACGAGAAGAAAGATGGACAAGCGGCTGGCGACCCAACGAGGAAGAATAACATGGCAACAGTATACGAAATCATTCAGGGAATTAATCAGGCAGCTGCGAATGGCGCCTGGGATGGTGCTCACGAAGAGTCCCTCCAAGCTGACGGCAAAGCCCGTGATGCTGGACTCAAGCGCCAGGACGGTCATTATATTAACGACCGCCGCGTAATGGATGGCTTTGGGGTTCAGTTCCATGGACCTATTCTACGTGTTACGTACCAAGCAGAGACAAGAATCAAAGAAGTCCAAGACAACGGTTTTGAAGGCAGCATCGAAGGCCAGATTCAGGAGATCGTCAAGTTCCTGAAGAAAGAATACAAAGCTATCACGGGCAACTCTCTTACACTGACGAAGGAGGGTGACTCCAACATCCTGGTTCAGCGTATATCCAACTACCGCACGGACGTACAGGCGCATTGCGACTATCGTATCGGCGGATTGACGGACACTGTAGAGGTTAATGGAGGCACGGACGAAGAGCGCCTCGATTCAGCAATTCGTGATTTTCTTTCAATGGGGAGAGACAAAGCCAAGAAGCCTTCTAATGTGAAGATCTAACTATGGCAGCTCTTACTAAGAAAGAGATATTAAAAGAAATCGTAAAGGCTGGTAAAGACCCGGTATATTTTACTACAAGCTATTGCCGCATCTCTCATCCCCAGAAGGGGCTCATCCCCTTTAAAGCTTTTGATTATCAAAAAGATCTTCTTGTAGATTTTAATGATTATCGCTTCAATATAATCCTCAAAGCACGACAGCTTGGCATCTCCACAATCACGGCTGCCTACGTAGCATGGCTAATGCTCTTTCATCGCGACAAGAATATCCTTGTTGTGGCAACAAAACTGCAGACTGCCACAAACTTAGTTAAAAAAGTCAAAGCGATAATCAAGAACTTGCCCGATTGGATGAGAATCTCGGACATCACTATCGATAACCGTACCTCTTTCGAACTAGGCAATGGATCCCAGATTAAAAGCTCGTCGACCTCCGGCGACGCCGGACGTTCTGAGGCGTTGTCTTTATTAATAATTGATGAGGCTGCCCACGTTGAACGCTTGGATGAACTGTGGACCGCTCTGTACCCCACACTATCAACAGGTGGTCGCTGCATCGCTCTCTCCACACCCAACGGTGTCGGCAACTGGTTCCACCAAAACTGTGTTGAAGCTGAGAACAGAACCAACGACTTTCATATGACTACTCTGTTTTGGGACGTACACCCCGCCCGCGACAAGAAATGGTTTGAAAAAGAAACCAAGAACATGTCCAAGCGACAGATCGCCCAAGAGCTTGAGTGCAACTTCAATGTCTCAGGCGAGACAGTCATTCATCCAGACGACATACAATGGTACCTTGAAAAATCAATTGCTCCGGAGTATCGCACAGGATTTGATAGGAACTATTGGATCTGGGAGAAGCATAATCCAGAAAAATCATATTTAATCGTAGCTGATGTTGCGCGAGGCGACGGCAAAGATAATAGTGCTTTCCATATTATTCAACTTGATGATATGTGCCAAGTGGCTGAATATATCGGAAAGCCAACTCCAGACGACTTCGCTGACATCTTATATAATGTGGCATCCGAATACAACAACCCTATGGTTGTGATAGAAAACAACAATATTGGTTTCGCAGTACTTAAAAAACTCCAAGATAAAGAGTATCCTAACTTATACTATTCTACTAAAGGAGACCACCAATATATCGATCCCGTAACCGCGCAATGGCAATCTAATGCAATCCCGGGATTTACAACTTCTTCTAAGACTCGACCTTTGATTGTTGCCAAGATGGAAGAGTTCATGAGAAACAAACTAATTACTATCAACTCTAATCGCCTGTTATCCGAAATGAAAACATTTATTTGGCATGCCGGAAGACCGCAGGCGATGAGAAGTTATAACGATGATTTGGTTATGTCGTTTGCTATTGGATGTTGGGTGAGAGACACTGTGATTATCGAAAGTCAAAAAAGTATAGAATATAGCAAGAGTTTCATTGGCGGCATTTCTTGTGCCTCCACTAGTATCTCTACAACAATCCCGGGACAGACTGGGCACAAAGTTACAAAGGAAAACCAGAGGGTTGGTGAGGCACTCTCGTTCAACGAACAATACTCTGGTTTAATAAAGGGCTAAAAAATGGCTAACAATAATGAGAAAAACCCACGCAATCCCGCGTCACCCTTATTTAAGAGATTAACCCGTCTCCTATCGGGCCCGATTGTTAACTACCGCACGCAGGTAGCACGACAAGATCGACGCAACAATCTCGATAAGTATCGCTTCCGATTCCGTTCTATGAGCGGACAGGAGTTTAAGCGCTCAGACAACAACTATTCCCAGAATTACAACATGATGACGTCGGCTGCATTCCGCAGCCAGAACCGTGCAGAACGCTACATCGACTTTGAGCAGATGGAGTACATGCCGGAGATCGCATCAGCACTTGATATCTATGCAGATGAAATGACGACCTCCAATGAGTACGACCGCCTCCTTAACATTGATTGTATGAACCACGAGATTAAGACCATTCTTGAGTCGCTCTTTTACGATGCTCTCAACATTGAGTTTAACTGTTTCGGTTGGGCGCGCTCCATGTGTAAGTACGGCGACTTCTTCCTCTACCTCGACATCGACGAGAAGCTAGGCATCACATCAGTAATTGGTATGCCCAACAACGAGGTCGAAAGACTGGAAGGACAAGACGAGTCGAACCCAAACTACGTTCAGTACCAGTGGAACGGCGCCGGCATGACCTTCGAAAACTGGCAGGTTGCCCACTTCCGCATCCTGGGTAACGACCGATACTCTCCATATGGTACCTCGGTCCTTGACCCCGCACGCCGTATTTGGCGCCAGCTTGTTCTGCTTGAGGACGCGATGATTGCGTACCGAGTCGTCCGCGCCCCGGAACGCCGCATCTTCCAGATTGATGTTGGGAATATTCCTCCGCAGGATGTACCCCAGTACATGGAGAAAGTCAAGACTGAGATGAAGCGCAACCAACTGGTCGATGCTAACACTGGTCGCGTTGACTTGCGTTATAACCCCCTCTCTCTTGAAGAGGATTACTTCATTCCAATGCGCGGCGGCGTCGGCTCCGACATTAAATCATTGCAGGGAGCATCGAGCCTTAATGATATTGACGACGTTAAATATCTCCGTGACAAATTATTCGCCGCCATTAAAATCCCACAAGCATACCTGACAAATCTAGAAGGCGGCACAGAAGATAAAACAACTTTAGCCCAGAAGGACATCCGCTTCGCCCGCACAATCACCAGACTGCAGCGCTCGATAGTAGCAGAGTTAGAAAAGATGGCCATTGTCCATCTCTATACCTTGGGCTATCGCGGACAAGATCTATTATCATTTAAGATTACGCTCAACAATCCGTCACGACTGGCGGAACTGCAGCAGCTTGAGTACATGAAAACTAAGTTCGACACAGCCACCGGAGTTCCCGAAGGCGTGTATAGCAAACGTTGGGTTGCCAGAAACATCCTCGGCATGAGCGACACTGAATTCCTCCGCAACCAGAGAGAGACGTTCTACGACCGCAAGTACCAGCAGGAACTTGAGGGACTAGCCGAAGAAGGCGCCATGGAAGCTGCCGGTGGCGGTATGGGCGACCTGGGAGGTGAAGGCGACCTGGGAGATTTAGGTGACCTAGGCGGTGAAGGAGAGCTGGACCTCGGTGGTGAAGATCTCGGCGGTGGAGACCTCGGCGGTGAAGGCGACGACTCGGCTCTCTTGGCAACGCCCGGACGCCGCGAAGACAATCCAAAGAAAAACCGACACCAAGGCGCTAAGCATATTCCGGTCAAAGTAGACAAACGACGCGGCAGCGCCGCCAGATATTCTGGCGGTCCAATGCGCCGCGAAATGAGAAACACGGCAATCCCGGAGGCTCCGGTCTCTCGAACCACTCGGTCCAAACTTCCTGGTGCCCTTGGGATGCCAGACTTTAAATCGCTTGTCGGTCTAGAGGA
>Ga0208013_1001261_pt1 | contig 12110 bp, 9 predicted proteins | sample 16_taG_FD_184091 | JGI IMG/M metagenome (GOLD analysis project Ga0208013, IMG submission 184091) | Marine viral communities from the Subarctic Pacific Ocean - 16_ETSP_OMZ_AT15313 metaG (SPAdes) (version 2) | ecosystem: Environmental > Aquatic > Marine > Oceanic | place: Pacific Ocean | collected...
CCGCAAGAAGTCAGCACGATCACTGGACTCATTGTCGCCAACAGCACGTAACTTTTCAATTTCTTCGATAAGTTCATTTTTATTTTTGTTGTGTTTTTCTGTGATTTCAAAAAACGCGAGTTTGTTCCTCAAGGCGAGATACAACTCAATGCTTTTTAAGATAGATTTAACCAGAGACATTACTTTGTTCGTTTTTTACTACTAAAAATCTCCTTTTCCCCATCATCCTCTATGACTTTCACTGAGCCAGATACATATTTGGCGCAATTAATTGCTTCGTCCTTTAAAAGGTACGAGTGATGATATTTCTTTTTTTTATCGTATACTCGATATTTTACTAATTCTTGATTCATTATGGTTTGAATTCTAAAGTTATGTTCGCTACAAATGTCTTATCGTCAGAGATCATTCCTTCAATTAAACACTTACCCTCTCGCAAGGAAATGCGCTTTCCGTCAAAAAGATACTTCTGTTCATCAATACTGATTTGAGTAACACAAACATTTTTACCTGATTCCACGTTGATTATATCATAATCTACAATTTTGTCTTGCAGATGCTTACTGAGATCATTTGTGCCTACTACTTTAAGGTGTTTTTTCATCTTTTCTGTATTATACCATAGGACAGTTTGGTCCTTATTATTTAATATTATAGCTCTTTTATCGTATCTATCTATCCATTTTTTATAAAAATCGACTTTAAATGTCCTTCTAATCTCAGACTTAAAGTATTTGCCATTCTTTTGTCGAACGTGGTCTAATATCGCATAAAAAGCTTTTATTTTGGTTGAATTGGAGCCGCGCCTATTACTAAATAAAAACTGTATATGATTATAAGTTTCACGCTCTTTTAAAAAGACGTAACAAATATCGTCGCAGTAGTAAATCTCACAATCGCTACAGAACTCGTTAAAGTACCTTTTAGCTGCTGCTACCCTCATAGTTCTAGATCCAGAACAAAAAGCGTTATAAGGCTTAGATCTCAAACAGAAGTCGAGAAAGTCATCCCAAGCCTCTTCTTTGTGGATTAATTGTTTAATTATCATTTCTACAGGTTATAATAGTGTAAAATGTGTAATATTAAACATGGCGGTTGAAGGAAAAAATGAAGCAGCAAGAAGTTTATTAGATTTGCAGCCAACTGCAATTCTAGAACTATATAGGTTGTATCCAGATACGGTGGATTCACCATCTACCTTCTTGAGCTTTCATGGGGGTTCTGTTTTCGGTGAAAATGTAATTTGGCAAGGTGTGCAATACATGCCGATCCCTGTAGAAGCTGAAGGCTTCGGGGTGTTTGGGGATGGGTCTTTACCAAGGCCCAAGATTAAAGTCGCTAACAAGAACAAGATTGTTACCTATTTTTTAGCTAAATATAAAGATTTTAAAAATGCCAAAGTACTTAGGAAAAAAGTTTTTGTAAAACATTTAGATGATGTGAATTTTGAGGGAGACAACCCTTTTGGTTTAGCGAACTCTGATTCTGAAATTTCAGAAGAGAAGTATTACATAGGTCAGAAAGTACAAGAAAACAAATCTTTTGTTGAGTTTGAATTAAATTTGCCCTTAGATCTAGATAACTTCGATGTAAATAATAGAACTGTAAATGCCAAATATTGTTATTGGCAGTATAGGGGGTTAGGATGTCGATATGATGGTTTACCAGTAGAGCGGGAAGATGGATCGGCTTTCACTGACACTAATAATAATCTTATAACCTTAAATACTAACGAGGAATTTAATTTTGAAAATCGATTTTATCAACCCGATTCTGGTTATTCTGTTGGTGAATCCGTTTTTATTGAAGATAAATCAATTATTTTAGATAGAAATGACCTTGGTGAACCTCTATTCCATAGAACTTGGTACGTATGCTCACAAACCGCTTCGGGCGATCATCCAGAAGGCAACCCCTCATTTTGGCAAAAAGATGGCTGTAATAAAAAGATAGAGGCTTGTCAAAAGCGTTTTTCTAGTAAGAGTTTAGTAAAAAAATTCATTGGAGAAGAGGAGGCAACATCTGACTATTTAAATTTACACAGAACGGGTGCAGCTTCGCTCGCTACAACTGATGCGAATGTGACAGGGGTTTTTACTGGAGACTCTTGGACTTTATCAATGTGGGTTCGCGGCGAAGAACAATACTATTCAGGGGGATACATCTACCCAGCCTTCGTAGAAAACTGGTATAACCCCGTTGTTTTCGCAACTCACGAATTACCAAGAACAGATTACGATTTTACCCCAGAGATAGACAGTACGTTTGGCGATGATAATACTTTAGTTAGAGCGAATTTACATTTTTCAAGCTACGTAGATGAAGATCAAGGTATCTACTTAGATTTAGCCACACCCACAGAAGATGGCGCAAAAAACAAATTATCAAGAGTCCCAAGTAAAATAGCATCTAAAGATAAGTTCCATTGTCTTGTTTTTAGAAAAGATTTTGATCCAGTAAACAATAAGTCAACAATAGATATTTTGGTCAATCCTCAAAAAAATCAATATGGGGATACTGTTTACTCCAGCAAAACAAAAATAAATATTGATAACGGTACGGCTGGAGTAGATCTTTTTTCGTTATTCTCTGACAAAACAGGCGATTTGCATGAAGTAACTTCTTTTGGGGGCGATATAGCCCAAGCTTGCCTTTGGTCAGGCAGACTTAATGACGATGAAGCTTGTCACATAGGGTCTACAAATTCAGTGTCCGATTTAGAAGTGTTTTTAACTGATGATGGTTTACAAAAAGCGACTCGTAATTACTGCGATTATGTCCCTCTAAGATACAATGAGGCTACTGGGTATTTAGCACCGCTTACAGGTTCGAATAGGCTTTGTTTTTGGTATGATATGGAGACAGGGTTAAGTTCTAGTAAGTTTATACTTCAAGACGAGTCTCATAATGGTTACGATATGACGGGTTTTGGAATGACAGGAGAATTTGAAAAACGCACGATAGAATATAAAAAAGGTAAATTTTTAGAGTTCGTCCCCAACCAAAATGCTCAATTTAAACTCCCCTTTGGGGGGTTCCCCGGGACAGATGGATTCGATTATAGATCTCAAGGATCTCAAAACAATATATAAATATGAAAGACGCTTTACAATTGATAGTTGATGAGTCAGAATCTAACCCTTTTATAGAAATATGTGGTTTTTTAGGGTTCGATAGAAAAAAAGAAACTTATGTAGTTCAGAATGAAAAAAATGTGTCCCAAGACCCTTCAGAGTATTTCATGATTGATCCTCTTAATTATTTAATTTTTAAAGAGAAGTATGATTTATTAGCGGTTTACCATAGCCACATCAATGCAGATGCTGAACCATCAGAGTTTGACGTAAAAATGTCAAATAATTGCTGTATACCATTTTTAATATATAGTATTGAAACTAAAAAATTCAATCTTTATGAGCCGCAAAACTTAGAAACAGATGTAGATATATATAACAGGTTTAAGGAGGATTATGACAACTATTAGATTACATGGGATTTTAGCTCAAAAGTACGGCGAGACGTTCAAAATGGACATTAGTAAGCCTAGAGATGTTATTAGAGCTATTGACGCTAATAGGGGTGGTTTTAGAAAAACTGTAGTGGATTTACAAAAAGAAGGTTTCTCATACGAAATTTTAGTTAATAAAAAAAGACTTAATAAAAATGAGTTTTTAAATAGTAAAAAACCACAAGAGATAGATTTTGTGCCTTTTATTGTTGGAGCTGGTATTCACTTATTAGTAGCTGTAGTTGTAGCAGTGGTTTCAGCTGCAATCCAGTATGCTTTATTGGACCCCGGCACTATTGAGGGAGGAACAAGCACCGTAGGTGGAGATTCCAATTCAATGATGTTTGCCAGTAGCCAAATTAATCTTACCGCTCAAGGCTCCCCTCTTCCTATTGGTTACGGTAGGTTAAAAGTTGGGTCAAGCGTGGTTCAAGCTTCAGTTAAGTCGCTTCCACAGACGGCGGATTCTCTTGAGAGCATGACTAATAACCCTTTTGAAACCAGCTACAATGAAGGCATTGACATTTTTGACTCAAAACGGAAATCATGAATCATTTATCTAGAAAGAAAAAACTATATGGGGCAGGTAAGAAAAAGCCTAAAGTAAAACCTGCTGTCCTGCTTCCCCCTAAAATAGGAGAGTTTCAATTCGAATCTTCTTTCAGTTATGTTGAAACTTTAGATTTAATATCGGATGGGCCAATTGAGGGTTTAGTAGATAACAAAGGGGATCTTTTATTTAAAAACGAGCTGTCTAGAGGTGTTTATCTTGATGAGACTCCAGTTTCTGTATCCGCAGGTACAAAAGAAGAGCCTGAACATAGGCGAGACCTAAAAAATGATACGAGCGTTTCCACAGATATACAAACTTTTGAAAACTTAAGAACAAAAGGGCCTAATGTTTCTGAGACAACAAGAATTATTCCGGGATTCTGGGGTGCTCCAACTGGGCGGGAGATCACCATAAGATTTTTAGATCTGATTGAAGGGGTAAGTACGCCGCTGCTTCTTGGCCTTGGTGGGGTTAAATTTGTAGACGGGCCTGATGCTGATGGATTTAGTGATGATTTCGGTGAGGTAGAAAGGTATATTAACTCCACCACCAGAGAATTTGTATATAGCTTTAGTTTCGCGTTACAACGAGAGCTAAAGACCAAGGATGAAAACTACTTTGTGATATTCATGAACAAGGATACAGTAAATAATTCTGATTTATTTGTATGCCTGACTAAGTTTGGGGATGAAGATTTTAGGAATAGTAATCGGCGGTTTGAGAAGAATGACGGACTCCTTACTTGCGCTAATAAGATCATTAAAGATAAGTTCAATCTCCCCGGAGTAGCCCCTAACATGCGTAAGCAAGAGCCTTCGTCAGCGCACATATTAACTCAGATTTTAGAAGCTTACGATAGTTATGGCCCGACTCCTGACGGAGGTCCAGCTTCGAACCCTTTTATGAGAAGGCTTATAATGCATAAACTACAAAAGGTGTTTACAAATCTTTCTGTAGGAGACGGCGAAGTTTTTAACGAAGATGTGGTGGAAAGAGGTGAGGTCACAGCGAAAGAATTGATTCGTGATCTTTTAGAGGTAATCTGGAGAGCTGGTTACATGATTATGTACCTTCCAGATAGGGATATATTACATGGTATAGGAGAGCCACAATTCACAGACCCAACGGAGGTTTCTGTTATACCTACCGAGTCTAACGGCGAATATTCAGAGCTGTATGCCCAAAGAGAATACGCAGATTTGTTGATTCCGATCTGTGATGCGGATGGTAAGCTCGACCAAAACGCTGATATACTAGGGGCCGCATTTATAATTTTCAGGATTCCGTGGTCGCCAAGTGTATCGATTTGGGGAGATCCTGCGTCTTTCGATTTTGGTGATTCGCTATCAAAACTAAAAAAGATTAAAAAGTTAACGGTGGCTCAAGTACGACAAAACACTGATATTAGTGATTTTAAATATAATTATAATAATGTTTTAATTGAATCTAGAAACGGGGAAGAGTCTCAAGAACCATTTAAATTTTTTAATAAAATTTATATTGATAAAGCTATAAACAAGGCGATTTATGGGCCTTATAGATCGGTTGGTCAAGTTCAAAGGATAGATCCTGAATTTCAGAACAAAGCCAGTTTAAAGATAATAGGGCCAGTGACATTAGGTTTTGATAATGATGGGGAGGGTACTTTAGGAGATGTCCGTGCTCGAAGAGGAAGACCATTTCGAGGTAATGACGGGCTTCCTATCGGGGAAGGCAGTAATGATAATCAGCGTATAACTAGTAAAGATTACACTTCATGGAGCGAGGATGGAAATACATACGGTCTAGATGAGGCAGAGTCGCCATCAGTTTATTACGTCAATAACCCAAATGTCTCTGAAGTTTTTGTTACATTAAGAGTGGATTCTCTTTCTGATACAGCGGAAACACTCTTAGCTGGAAGCAATGATAACGATGATTCGTTTAAGGCTGGAGACAAATTGCCAGCTGTTTTGAACATTCAGATTGAAGTGGGTAAAGTTACCTCCGAAGGATTACAGCAACCAACATTAACAAAAAATTATAGGATTGCAGCTCTTATAGAAGGAACAACCCTTATTGATATAGGTAACCCAGATAACACAAACAGACCCAATGAAACTAAATCTATTGCTGAACTTAATGACGTAAAAAATTTTTTAGGATATCAGGAATTCAAGGGAGGCGCTGACTTAGCTACGCCATTCCCACTGCCAAGAGTCAATGACTACTCAGCAAACAATTCTTACTCCTCCCCAGAAAAAAGGTATGTTAAAGTAAGAAAGTTATCAACGGAGACGTTTTCAGTCTTAATATCTAAGAATGTATCGGTTCAAAAAGTAACGGAGATTATTCCTGTTAATTTAACTTATCCATTTTCCGCTATCGTAGGGACAAAGATTGATTCCAAAAGCTTTGCTCGCTTACCATCAAGATCTTTCGATGCTAGATTAAAATTAATTCAAATTCCATCAAACTATTACCCAACTGAAGAATTCCACAGAAGAAAAGATAAAAGGTATTATGATACTAAGTCTGAATTCGAAAATGCTTCAGCAGAAAAGAAATCTATATATGAAGGAGACTGGAATGGGCGATTTAAAATGGGTTGGACTGACAATCCAGCTTGGATTCTATACGATCTTCTCACAAATACTCGATACGGTTTAGGCAGATATTTAGAGGAGAATGACATTAATAAATGGGAACTTTACAAGATTGGCAGATTCTGTGATGCTGTAGATTCAAATGGCGACTTTGAAGGTGTACCAGATGGCAGGGGCGGTTTAGAACCTAGATACTCTTGCAATATAATGCTCAATAGTAATGAAAAAGTTTTTGATTCTGTACAGCTCATATCAAAATTATTTAGGGGGCAAACTTTCTTTAGAGCTTCAGAAGTCTCATTCGTTGATGAAAGAATAAAATCTCCCATAGCTACATTTAGCAATAACAACGTAAAAGACGGAGCATTTAATTATTCTAACCTAAGAAGGGATCAACAATTCAACACCGCCGAGGTCTCCTATTTAGATAGATTTGAAAACTTCACTCCGAAAGTTGAAGTTGTTGAGAATGAGGAGGATATTAGAAGCAGGGGTGTATTTAAAAAGAGGATCGATGGTTTGGGTGTGACATCTAGAGCTATGGCCAGAAGAATTGGCCAACATTTAATTTACAGGACCATTCAAGAAAATCAAAGGGTAGCATTCATTTCTGGTTTAGAAGCTTTACTGTGTCAGCCCGGGGATCTTATTATTATTGACGACGACTTAAAAAACGAAAAATCTAACTTCGGTAAGGTTCTTAGTGTTGATGTAGACAATCAATATATTCAATTAAGTGGTCCATTTTATTCTGACTCTATGGAGGGGACATTAACCGTATATAATCCCACAGGAGAAAACTCAATCGAAAATCTGAGCGATATCGCTCTAACAAAAAGAAGCAGAACAAATACTTTTACTATTACTGGTTCACCTGCACCTTCGTTTGACATTTATACTGGATTGTATAATTTTTCAAAATATAGAGATGGTTATATAGATTCTAATATAGAAGAATTAAGTACATTTTCTGAGTATGCTTTGTATACAGGCACTGGAGATAACATGTTATACTTCGGGACGGGTTATACAGGTTGGACATTCGCGACGGGCCTTGAAGAATCAAATAGAGGCTTTGTGGCTAAATCAACAGGTATTCAGAGTCTGGCTCAATTAAATACTGGATTTATTTCGTCTTATAATAATGGTGTGCCTGATAAAAGAGGAGGAACAGATCTTGATATTTCAGGTCAAATCAGTGGTGACCTCAATGAACTTGAAATTAGGGGTATCCTAGAGTCAGAAATAGCTCAAAATTCACAACCTCACATTGCAACTTTTAATGTTGTAACAGCTGGTGTTGGTGATGGATTCGGTTTTGCAAGCGGGGTAGATAATCCTGACGTTTTACCATTCATCAAGTTAGGTAGCCCATATAGATTTGATCTAAAAGATGGGGATAACACCTTATATAAGATTGACGCGATTAAAGAAAACAACCCTAATGAATATTTAGTATCTGCGGCTAAGTTTGATACTGGCAAGTTTTCGTTGATTGAAAATGATATATCCTTAGATAGAAAAGAAAATACATACGACTTTAATGTAGCGACTCAGATTGGTGACACAATTTTCAAGAACTTGAGTGCGCCATCAGGTTTATCTCTTATTACTGGTGAAGGTACAGAAACATCCACTTTCTTTATAAGTGGAGATTGGTCTGGGTCAGCAGAAGATGTAAGTTATGAAGTGGTTCTAAGTCGCCCTAATGGTGGGAGATTCTCAGTTAATGTGCCAGACAAATACATTAAGTTTGATAATTTAAGCTCTATAGGAAACTACGCTTTAAGTGTAAAGGCTATTGGGTCTTCTGTAGGGATGACAAAAACCTCAGATTCGGAATTCTCAACCGAAAGAATATTCGTCCTTTACCAAGAGTTAGAAGAATTCGACAGATCTTTTATAACAAATATAACATTTAACTAAATGCCTTTATACGAATTTCAGCCATCTTTTACTGTCGATCAAACGGATTTAAGTTTGACATCTACAGGTAGTGGAGTACACCTTAACAAAGCTGTTACTGTCGATTTAGGCATCTTAGATAGGGTTAGTGGAACTGTAGGGAGTAACAGAGACTTTTTGTCAAATGCTTATGTTAATAATATTAATGTAGATATTCTTAACATTGATGGAACTGTTAAATATCAAGATTTCCTTACTGATTACAAGTCTAATGCGTTTACCATAACAGAGTATGACAATATCAATACCTTTGGTCGATACACGAAGGATTTTGGCGTAAGAGCTACTGTTTCGGACAGTACGCAGACTCATACCTCTGAATTTTATCTTTATGGTAATGCGCTTGAATTTAGTGGTATAACAATTAGAGATTCAACAGGTACGACCTCTCATACTGGATCTCAAAGCAGTAAGACGGCTGTAAATGCGACTGGTCAGACTGGGATTTTAACTAGTACTATCACATTCAATAATGATAAACTTTACACATCTTTTGACAAAGTAGACATTTACAGTTCTACTGGATCGGATGAGTTCGTTAATCAGATCGGCCTCACCCCAGTTTTTTCGCGTAGCCTAAATAACGCGCCTATTCAATCATTTAATATTACAGAGGGTATATTACCTCCCGATACTGGTATATATCTCCACTTTGTTCCCTATAGTCAGGTTGGCCAAGGTGAAGCTTGGACCGTTGGCCCATATACTTTTAAAAATAATCCTATAGCCTCTAACCCTTATATCACCGAAGTCACCAGCGGTGACATTACGGGAGCTTTAGGTTTTACACCTTCTGACTCATCCTCATCTGGGGGAGTCAGAACGGTTACCGCTGGCGGTAATACCCTTGATTCTAGTGAGACGTTAGCGTTTACAGCAGGTTCGAATATACAAATTACGGAATCTTCTGGTGAGGTTACGATTGCGTCACCCTCTGGCGTAGCATCAGATGATGTTAACTTTATAGTAAAACTTACTCAGGCTGAGTATGATGCCATAACTCCAGATTCTAATACTTTATATTTTATTAGTGATGAATCAACTAATTCTCCAGTTGTTAACCCTATAAAAACTGTTACGAGCAACTACACTATCACAGATACAGACCATACAGTTTTAGTTAACGGTTCAGCATCAACGGACATTACATTACCTTCAGCCGTAAATAATAGTAATTATGTTTATAATATTAAAAACCTCACAACAGAAGCTGTAAATATAAGTAGCACAGTCGGCTTAATTGATCTAAGTAGCTCTGAAACCATCAACTCAAGATTTCAATCTTTGACTGTACAATCTGATGGTTCAAATTGGTATATAATCTAAAAGATATGGGAATAAGATTTGGCAACACCCCGATAAGAAATGTAGTTTTAGAGCGTAGCTCTATAGCTAGAACTCCTAAAGCTACACCTTGGGTAAGGAATCCTAGATGGTTAGATATGCCTACAATAGCATCTAACGAAAGTAGGTTTACTGCTTTAGTAGCTATAAGTAGCGAATTTAAAAATCAATTTGTTTTCCATTTTAATACAACTAGTGGAAATTATACAGTTGATTGGGGTGATGGTAATACAGACACATATAGCGATAACGCTGAAGCGGAACATACATATAATTATTCTGATTTAAATGCTAATACTGAATTTACAAGTAAGAAGGATGGCAGGACATATAGGCAAGCTTTGATATCTGTCACGCCTCAAGCTGGACAAGGATTCACAAGTTTTGATTTGGTCGAAGATCCACCTAATAATGTACATCCTTACGCTAACCCAAGAATGTATTTAGATATTGTTTTTGGTTCTCCGAATTTAACACATATTTCATCAATAAGTAGTCATGGCGGTAATCTTTGCAAATATCTTGAGCATGTAAAGATAGTTAACTTTAGTGATAGCATGACTAGTTTTAATAATGTTTTTTATTCGATGTATTGCTTAAAAAGTATTGAAATTGATAGAAGTACATCAAATATTTCTCAATGGGTTTCTACATTCTACGCTTGTTATGGATTAGAAGAAATACCCGAATTAGATTTTAGTGGAGCGACAAATCTATATAACACATTTAGTAACTGCTTAAAACTTATCAAAATACCAGCTTCTATTAGTAATGCAGCGCCTACCAGCATGAGAAACGCATTCTACTTTTGCAATTCGTTACAAAAGATTCCCATGATGGACACTAGCAATTCAACTAGTTTCTCTCAAACCTTTATGTATTGTAGAAATTTAAGATTTATTCCCCCTTTAGATACATCAAGCGGAACAGATTTTTATAGAATGTTTTTTCATTGCTCATCTTTAGAGGAAATCCCTAAAACTTTAGATACTTCTTCTACCAATCAAGCTGATAGCAACCCTATGTATCAGATGTTTTATGCTTGTTATAAAATACAAACTATACCAAAATTAACAAATGTTGTTGGCGATGTTCGAAGTATGTTTGGTAGCTGCATTTCTTTAAAAAGAATACCTGAGATTGATTTTTCTAATGTCACGAATACCGTGGCTATGTTTAGTACTTGTCTTAGTTTAGAAAGTCTTCCAGCTTTAAATATAACAGGGTCTACAAACACATATCAAATGTTTTATAATTGCCATAGTTTAAAATCTATTGATAGTCTCCCCACCAATTCAAGCACTGATTTTTATATTATGTTTTATAATTGTTATAATTTAACTCGATTGCCAGATGATTTCACTACTGTAAGTGCGAGCGACTCTGATGCCTTTGAAAGATTCCTTAGTTACACTTATAACTTAACTGAAATTACAGAGGGAACATGTAGTGGTTTTGGGAACGCAGGAGTTACAGACTATCAGGAAGCATTTGAGGCCACATACTTCAAAGAACTTCCAGATAGTTTTACAGGAATAAATAATAACGCTGACAATATAACAAGAATGCCAGAGATGTTTAATTCTGCGTTTGGACTAAAACATATCCCTACTATTGACGCATCAAATGTTTCTTCGTCAACTACAAATACTTTTTATAATGCGTACTGTTTAGAGTCTGGAGGCATACTTTCAGGTATAACACAGAATGTAAGTTATCGTAGAACCAATATGGATAGAGAGGCTATGACAGCAGTATTTAGCGGTTTAGGAAACGCTAGTAAAACTATAAATATTAATGAAACCCCAGCTGAAGGCAATCTTACAGACCAAGATAAAGCAATAGCAACAAACAAAGGGTGGACGATTGCAACATAATGGAAGAAGAATATTACACAGAAGGATTTTATAAGTATGATAGCGGAGATCTTTTATTCGCTGGTAAAGCCGTCTTCAACAAAGACTTTACTTTATTAAAAGAAGAAAAAGATAACTACAATTATCCTGTAGACGGCTGGAGCTGGTTTGATACATTACAACAAGCTTGTGACGCATTCAATCTAGATATTAACGATTACACACAACAAGAGGAGGAACCACATGTCATTTAAACCAATACCAAATTTAGATGGAACTCAGGCCAATTTTACAGGCGG
>Ga0208013_1001263_pt1 | contig 12091 bp, 28 predicted proteins | sample 16_taG_FD_184091 | JGI IMG/M metagenome (GOLD analysis project Ga0208013, IMG submission 184091) | Marine viral communities from the Subarctic Pacific Ocean - 16_ETSP_OMZ_AT15313 metaG (SPAdes) (version 2) | ecosystem: Environmental > Aquatic > Marine > Oceanic | place: Pacific Ocean | collected...
AATATACACTTATTGTAAATCGAATGTTAATACTAATAACTTTAGATAATATAAATGTAACTAATTAAAACTTAATAACTTAAATAAATAAATAAATAATAACTTAAAATTAAAAACTATGTCAAACTTAAATTTAAAGAGATTCGTCGTGAGAAAGTCTCTAATCGGTAAAAATACAACTATAAATGTTGAATTTGTAAATGGTAAAAAAGTAACTTATAATCATGATGAAGTATATGAAATCATGAAAGATAAATTAACATTATTACCTTGTTGGTTAAAATACAACAATTACACTTCAAGTACTAATGTACCAATGGTTGTAAGAGAAGTGTGTGAAGTACAGTAACATACTAACTCTAATTAATATTTTGGAACGAGGAAGAGTTCGATTCTCTTCATATTAACTAATATATAAATAAATAAATTATGAAAAGAAGATTTCAACATTATGTTATTCTAGTAATAACTAAAACTGTACTAATTGGATTATCTTCATTATTCGTCTTTGGATGGATAAGTGTAGTATATCACTTAATGTTTAACTCACCAACTATAACTTTTGGTGGATGGTAAGAAGTTATTACAGTAAAATACAACAAAGATTTGTAAGTAGAGATGATTACTTTGATGAATTATTGTTTTCTACAATACAAGAACCTTTTAATAAACCTATAAAATATGAAGAAGATGGAATTTAAAGATGAATTTTATAAAAAACTTGGTGAAGAAGCAATTATCGCTAAACTTCAACAAATTGATGAGTTTGAAGCAAACTTCAGACCAAATACTCATAGTATCGCTATGAAAAAATGGTGTACTGACTATGAATATCGTGAAAGAGAATGGAGATTTCGTCAAGGAATAGCGAAATTAAATGAAAATCAATTAAAATCGAATATTAATACGAATTAGTATTGATAATATAATAAACAAAATATGAATAAATTAAAAACCTACTTCTTATCTTTATTTTTATTACCTATAATAATGGGAATAAATATAGATTTAGAAGCAAAACAATGCAAAGGAACAACGAAGAAAAATGTAAGATGTAAGAATAAGACACTACATGATACTCAACTTTGCCACTATCACAGAAAATAATGAATTGGAGAGAAGAAAAACAAGCGTTAGAAGACGCTTTCGCAAGAAGATTACTCGTAGAATATAATATTCGCGAAGTAACTACACAAAGACAAGCTAAAAATGGCACAAGAGAATTTGAATTTCCTGTACCTTCTTGGCATTATTATAAAAATGGAATAAGATATAACTCTGAAAGAAGATTAAGATTAGCTTGTTTTAAGACAGGTTATGTAAGAAATCAAAATTCTTGCTCATCTAATTATCAACTTAATAAACAATATAAGCAAAATATTAGATATACTCTTCTAGATGGTAATAAATTAATAACTATTAAAGGTATGATAATAGCAAGAGAAAAAATATATAGTGGAATGGCAAGATTAAATTACATGCTAGAATTCTACAAAAGAAATCACTTAGAAAAAAATCAAAAACCAAGAAAATAAACTATGAATAGAATTAAATTAACAAGTAAAACAACACTTAAATTAAATGATGTTAGATATAAAGGATATGAATTAGGTGATTTACCACCTAAATTTGCTTATATCTATGATGAAAATAAAGAAACTTTTGGAATAGATGAATGGTTTAACTTTAAAGGATTAACATGGATAAAAGAATAAGGAGATTATTTAATAATTTTGGAATTGCTATGTTATTCTTTTTATTAGGTACATATTATACCTATTATAAAATAGACCAGCGATTATGGAATGAAACAATAAATAAAGCATGGGATATAGAAGCGAGAGCATTAAATTACCCCAAGAAATCTTGTTATAACTGGCAAGATCTAGAAATAATAATATTTGGAGAAATACAAGAATAATATGGATAGTAGAAAGAAATACGAAGAAATGAAAGAAGATTATATTGACAAAGAAGCAACTGAGCTTTGTGGTCAAATAGAAAGACAATTAGAAAGAATAGTAACATTTGATGATGGAATGTTAGATGATAAAACTTTCAATGAAATTAAATCATATGCCATTAAACTTTTAAAAGAATGGCACTTGTAGGATAGAATACTAGTAGGTTAATTAGGATTTGAGCACTACCATTAAATTGGCAAGAGGATAATCACATAACTGAATAAAACTATCTTACTGGATAACTAGGTATGGTTGCGATTACCGGGTAGTAAGACTCAGCGGGAGTATTCCTTAGAGCAACCGATCGTGGTGCGCATACTACTGACGAGTAAAGAGGTTCGATTCCTCTTCTAGTTACTAAATAGGTGTGGATGCGAGTGTGGCATTGTAACTCGACCCAAAAACATACGAGCACACCTTACCGGCTTAACAGTAAATCGACGTCTCGGCTTCCTTGAGGTATCAGTTGTACAAAGCCAGTCGTAGTGAAAGCCGGTAAAATATTACGAAATATAATACGAATAAAAACAGATAATAATAATAAACAAATGACAACACTACTAGCACAACTAAGACCAGAAATCGTTGAAGCTCTTGAAAAAGGTAGAGATAAATATGATTATCCTATAACAGAGTTATATAAAAGTTTAGATAATAAATATTTATATAGTGAATTAAGTGTAGGAGAAATGAGAGATTTAATTCTATGGGCAGACATAGATGAGAGAACTTGGGATTATGTTGATTGGAAATTTGGTGTAAAACTATTTAAAGACTAATGAAAGATATATTTAAAGACTTATCTATAACAAAACTAGATAAATATAAAGAAAACTTGATGTTAATTGATGATGAAGTGTACTCTTATCATACAAATGTAGCATCAATAGAAGGAAATGAATTAAAGCAACATGGTTGGTGGAGTGTAACTACTCAAAAACATATTAACTATGTAGCTAAAGAACTTAACTTAAAATTAATTAAATGAAAACGCTTACTGAAGAACTAATCCAAGAGAGATTAGAAGACAAAGGCTGGTCTGTGCCTCATGAAACAGACCAAGAGGATAAAATCTCAAAACTTAAACATGAGTATGAATTCTCTATTGTAAACGATTGGCAAAATTGTGACGCTTATTTTTATAGCGACACAACTACTGACGGCTATGAAGTATGGATAGCAACAGAAAGAGAAGATAGAATAAATATAAATGAAGATGTATACTATTATCAAAGTCAATGGTTTGAAAAGCTAGCTGACTACTTAAGAGATGGTTGTATGGTTTATATAGATTCTTATAGCCAAGACGAATATGAATTTGAAGAAATTATAGAAGCTATGTATGAAGAATTATATATGGAAATACATGGAGAAGTAGAAGATGAATTAAGAGAAGAAGGATATGTAGATGAGGATTTTAATGCTTCTAAATCTGAATAAAAAATAAAAGAGGCATTGATGCACCTCTCTGAACAAAATAGAGTTTGAAGCTAGTCATGAAAAATAGGCTATTTGATGGATTCTCTTGGAAGGGCAGGTTCAAAGCAGATGTAAGTCCTCAGTGTTAACTGAACTGGTGAGGGATCGTTATGAACTCAGGAATGTTAACAATAGAGACAGTGGCATACAGGTCACGTTAGGGCGGAGAAGGCTTAATGCTTATTATCCCGCACAAAACAGAAAACGGTATAAATGATAATACTAGTAACTACCTGTTCCGAAACACTGTCTCATATGGGCGTGAAATGGTTAGTGCAAGCTGTGATCTCTATGAGACATCCAGTAGCAAACGCAGGTTCGATTCCTGCCACGTCCACTATTGCGGGGTGGAGCAGTTTGGTCAGCTCGCAGGGCTCATAACCCTGAGGTCGTAGGTTCAAATCCTACTCCCGCATCTAAATTAAATAAATTATGGGAACAAGAAGTTTAACAAGAGTTATACCTAGACAAGAGGGTATAGCTTATGATAAAGGACATAAACATGGGGAATTAGCTTATGTAAACATGTATCGTCACTATGACGGTTATCCTGAAGGACATGGACTAGACTTAGCACATTACTTAAAGGATTTTAAAATAATAAATGGATTGGGTGAAGGAGCTAGTATAGATACTCACGCTAATGGAGCGGGATGTCTCGCTGCACAAATGGTGAAATCATTTAAAACTGATGTGGGATATATTAATTTATATCCTACTGATAATGATAGTGGATGGGAAGATTTTATTTATACTTTATTTCCTAAAGAAGGAGAACCTGTATATATAGCTATTTATAAGGTATATACTAAAGAGTGTATATTTGTAGGGACACCACAGGACCTAATAGATAAATATACCCCAAAAGAATCATAGATAAATATTTCATATTTATAAATATAATTATATAATCACATGTATAAAAAAAGAATTACAGAGTTTATAAAATTCTTATTAATATGGATAAGTCAACAGCTCGCTATTCCTTTCTGGATAGTGGGCCATATCCATTTATCAATACATAGTTTTCATGACCTATATGAAATTTTAAGTAGTATAGGCATGAATATTATTGTAGCAATAGGATTTTGGATAGATTATAAAGAATCGAATTATAATACGAATAAAAACGGATAATATGACTGATAACGAAATTAAAAAATTAGCTAAATTAGTAGCAGAAGAGATGTTTAAACTAATAGAAATTAAACAACTTGATGAGATATTTATGGATAATTTAAATGATCCATATGAATTACTAATAGCAGAGCTAGCAAGACTCATGACATTAATGACTTCATATGAAGAGTCAGAACAATATGAGAAAGCAGCGATTATTAAAAATAAAATAGATAGATTACAAAAACAAATAGAAAAATTATGATAAAACCAATGCTAGCACATAAGCTAGATGAAAGCAGAATAGATTGGGCTAAACCAGTATATATGCAACCAAAACTAGATGGCGTCCGCTGTCTATTTACCAAAGATGGTGCGTTTTCTCGCACAGGTAAACAATTTATGAATGTAAAACATATAGAGAAAATGTTAAAACCTTTCTTTAAAGCTTGTCCTTGGACTATATTAGATGGTGAGTTATATAATCATGAACTAAAAAATGATTTTGAAAAGATCATATCATTAGTTAGAAAACAAAAACCAACAGACGAGGATAGATCTGAGGCACATAAAATGATACAATATCATGTATACGATTATATACATGAAGGAAATGAAGGTGGATTATCTTATTCTAATAGATTAGATAACTTAACTACTTCCGATATATATTGTTGGAGTGTACAATATGTAGAAACTAAAAGAGTAGCAACACCAGCTATGTCTAAAGTTATTCATCAAGAAAATCTAGATAAAGGATATGAAGGTTCTATACTAAGAACAGATACTCCATACAAACATGGAAGATCTTTCGGATTGATGAAATTTAAAGACTTTAGTGATACTGAAGCAACTATTGTAAACTATGAAGAAGGTAAAGGAAAAAGAACTGGAACTTTAGGTAAGTTTATAATGCAAGATGATGATGGAAATATATTTGGATGTCCTCCTGGAAAAGGATATACTTATGGAGATCTTAAGTGTATGTTAAAAAATATACACCAATATATGGGGCAAAGAGCAACTTTTACGTATTTCCAAAGAACAAAAGCGGGTAGTTATAGACACCCATTATTTAAAACACTAAGAAATTATGAGTAAATGTAAAATTTGCGGCTATTATGAAGATTTAATAGCTTGGCACTATGAAGAATGTCCTTTATTGGAAGAAAAACTAAAAGAAAATGAGTAAATGTGAATTTTGTGGTAGTACATCATTAGTATACCACTATTATATATGCGACTCTAAATGTGAAGAATGTGGAGAGTGGCAGGAAGGAGAAAAATATGAGTAAATTAATATGGCAATTATACAACGACAATATGATATCCGAAGAGGTGGCGGGGATCTTATTAGACAAACTTTATGACCGTCTCAATAATAAAAGATACAAATGATAGATTTTACAACAGAACAATGGCAAATGGTAATAATGTTGCTAGTAGTGGTAGGAATTTGTTATATGATTTTATATAAATTTGATATAGATGAGTAGAAAGAAAATATATGAACACTTCATTTCAACTGATTGGAATGGAATTGGAACAAAAATAAAGAATCTAAGAAAGAAACCACAAAGAAAGAAAAATGAAAAAATATAATATTAAAAATTATATTCGCTATAAAGAAGATTTAAAAGAATCTATAAAATTACTTCCAGATTATGGAACTGATTATCACAAATATAGCAGACAAGAACTTATCGTTAAATTTTCTCCATTAGTAGAAGCAATGGCAAGAAAATTTTCTACTGCAGATCAAGCTTCAGGTATATTAAGTATACTTGATTTAATCCAAGAAGGAAGCTCTGGTTTAATCAAAGCAGTAGATAGATTAGAATGGGAAACTTTAAATAAATCTGAAGACAAAGAAAAGACTATTAAAGCTTTCTTTAGTAAAAGAATAAAAGGAACTATACGAAGAAATATAGATAGATTAAGAGGAAACATAAGAATACCTGAACACAAGCTGAATGAAATGAGAAATAGTAAAGACAAGAAGATGGTAGAAATGTTTTTTAATAGTATATTTTTAAGTATTGACGTACAAGTTAATGATGAAAACTTATTTAACGAAATACCTGATAAATCAGAACCTTATAATATTCAATTAATGAATATTTATTTACAAGGTTTAATGAGAAAATATCTTAATATAAATGAATATGAGGTGTTAAGATTATCTTATGGGCTTGATTGTGAACCACACTCAGCCAAAGAAATAGCAAAGAAATTAAAGATAGAAGGAACAGGAAATTATGTAAGAGTTTCTGAACTTAAAAGACAAGCAGTTCAAACCTTGATAGACAACGTCGATCACTCACAAGTGCTTGATTATCTGTAGGTTAGAAATGTAAATTAATTAAATAATATGTAATTATAATAATATGACCATTAACGAAAAATTATCACAAATTCAGACAAGATTTAAATCGAAGAAGAGTAGATTTAATTCATTCGGTAAGTATTACTTCAGGTCAGCCGAAGACATTCTCGAAGCAACTAAACCCTTTATTAAGGAGCTAGACGTTACAGTAGTAATAAATGAAGAATTAGTAGATTCTTCTGTTATTAGAACTACAGCGACTATAACTGACGGTAAAGAAACAATTAATGCTACCGCGGTAGTAGGAGTTGATTTAGATCAGAAAGGTATGCAAATGCCTCAACGATTTGGAGCTGCATCGAGTTACGCGAAGAAATACGCATTAGGAAATTTATTCCTAATTGATGATACTCAAGATAGTGACGCAACTAACACTCACGATAAAAACAGTATAACTGGTAGACAATTAGCTCAAGCTAAGGACTATATTAAGTCGGGTGGAAAAATAGATGCTATCAAAAAGAAGTATCAATTAACTCCTTCACAAGAGAAGGAACTTAAAACTCTCTAATGAAAAAAGAAGATGTAATTAAGAAGTTACGAAATGATGAACATTACTATGGAGACTTTGGTAAAAAGTATCTTAGTAATTCAGATATTAGTACTTTACTTACAAATCCTTTAGCTTTAGGTAAGGCATCAGAAATGAGACCTGCATTCTTAGTCGGTGGATATTTTCACACGGCTATACTAGAACCAGATAAACTGAAGAAGTATCGAGTGATATCTTCAACGACTAGGAATACTAAAGTATATAAAGAGATGTCTGGTGGTGAACTATGTTTATTACAACACGAAGTAGATCAAATAGAATTAATGACAGATAAAATGTTATCTAATATAGTTTGTAAATCAATGATACGTGATGATAATACAGAGTATGAGACACCAGCAATTAAAGAGATTGAGGGGGAAATGTGGAAAGGAAAAGCAGATATAATAAATCATAGTGAAAAGTTAGTAATCGATTTGAAGACGACAGCTGACATAACTAAATTTAAATGGTCTGCTTCTAAATACAATTACGACTCTCAAGCTTATATTTACAGTGAATTATTTGGTTATGAAATGATTTTTATTGTAATAGATAAAAACACTCATCAACTAGGTATATTCGACTGCTCAGACGAATTTTATGCGAAAGGGAAAGACAAGGTCCAACGAGCAGTGGAGGCTTATAGATTATTTTATAAGCAAGAAGGTTTTGACCCAAAGCAGTATTTTATTAATAAAACACTTTAATCAAATGGCAAGAACAAGAAAGAAAATCTGTAGCGTAACAGGATTAGAAACTTCTGTAAACAATTTTTACACAAATCAAAATCATGTTAAAGCTGTAGATAATTTTAGAAGAACTACAGGAGCTAATAAAGAGCAACTGCAGCGAATGTTTAACCAAATTAATCAATACGTATAATATGGCAGGAATAGTAAAAGGGAGTATTAACCTTAACATGATACCTAAAGATAAAATTATCCAAGGTAAGAAAGGTAAGTACATACCAGTATCAATAACTGTTAACGATGAAGAAGACCAATTCGGAAACTTTGGTCCTATCATAGTTGATCAAACTAAAGAAGAAAGAGAAGCTAAAGCTCCTAAGACTTATTTAGGTAATGTAAGAGTTGTATGGAGTAACGGGACGTTCCCATCTCCAGGTAGCTTTGACGGCAAACCTAAAGCTAAGCCAGTACAAGCAGCAGCTAAAGAAGATGATTTACCATTTTAAATTAAATTAAATGCAGACAACAGAGATTAATGGATTTTTGATTGATACATTCAATCAATACAGCCTAGAGAGTGGAAAGAAACAAGGAATTTGTCCTTTATGCTCTCATACTAGGAAACCCAAGAATAAGAAACTTAAATGTGCTTCTTATGATTGGGAACGTGGTCTCGGAACTTGTCACAATTGTAATTCGTCTTTTCAACTTCATACCTTTCAGCGTAAAGGAAGTAGTAATAAAGACTATATTAAACCACCATTAACAAAGTATTCTCCAATTAAGGATAAAGTTGAACAATGGTTTAATGATAGAGGTATAACTCAAGGGACTTTGGACGATCTTAAAGTCGGTCAAGGTCCTGAGTATATGCCACAAACTGGCAAGCAAGAGAATACTATCCAGTTTAATTATGTAATGGGTAATGAACTCGTTAATATTAAATATAGAGATGGTAGAAAGAATTTTAAATTATATAAAGGAGCAGAAAAAGTATTCTATAATATTAATAGTATTATAGGACATAAAGATTGTATTATAACTGAAGGAGAAATGGATGTGTTAGCATTACATGAGGCTGGAATTACTAATGCTATATCAGTTCCTAACGGTGCTACATTGCATCATAACAACTTAGATTATCTAGATAATTGTATAGATTATTTTGATGATAAAGAAAAAATAATATTAGCAGTAGACACAGATGAACCTGGATTAGCATTAAGAGCTGAATTAGTTAGAAGACTAGGAGCTGAAGTTTGTTATCTAGTTGATTTTGATGAATGTAAAGACGCTAATGAATATCTAATACAACATGGCAAAGAAAAACTTAAAGAAACAATTGCACGAGCACGAGCATATCCACTGGAAAACGTTACAACATTTAAAGACATCGAGGGAGACGTCAAAGACTTCGTTACGAACGGATTCAAACCAGGATTCCAAATCGGTTTGGAAAACTTTGACCGAATATTTTCAACGTATACATCCCAGTTTATTACTGTTACTGGCATACCTAGCTCTGGTAAGTCTGATTTTGTTGATCAAATGGTTGTAGGTTATAATGCAAATTATAACTGGAAGACCGCATTTGCTTCACCAGAAAATGCACCGAATTATTTACATGCTCATAAGTTAATGAGAAAAGTTTGGGGTAATATGCCTCAACGTGAAGATATAGGTGGTGCTAAATGGAATGAAGTAGCTGATCACGTAAATGATAATTTCTTCTTTATTGATATGGAGAAATATACACTAGAATCAGTACTGAGAAAAGGAGCAGAACTAGTTAAACGTAAAGGAATTAAATGTTTAGTTATCGACCCTTTTAATAAAGTTAGAGACAAGAACGCGAGTTCATTAGATGTTAATATTTATACAATGGAATATCTTACAAAGATAGAAAGCTTTGCTAAGAAATATGATGTGTTAGTTTTTATAGTAGCCCATCCTACTAAAATGTATAAAAATAGTGATGGCAAAATTGAAGAACCAAATATGTATAACATTAAAGGAGGTGGAGAATGGTATGATGCAAGTTATCATGGCCTGCTTATACATCGTGATTACGAAGCTAAAAACACTAAAGTTAAAGTACTTAAAGTTAAGTTCCAAAACTTAGGAGATAATGGAGCAGAATGTTTCTTTACATGGGAACCGAAGTCAGGTAGATTTGTACCTGATCAAGCTTCGATTGCTCAAGAAGAACCAATGCCATGGGAATAGATGCCAAGAATAAAGAAGAACAAAATGGGTTATTATATGCCTACTACGGAGGAGACGGTAGCATATCGATGGTGCATAAACAACGGAATATATATATCCCCGTTTGCCAATGGAGAAGGAGGGTGGTATATAGAGATTAAATTAAATAACAAAGTTAGTAGATCTCCTGATGCATATGGTGCAGTAACCATATGGATTAAGCTCTACGAATTTTATAAATATTATTATAATAAATATGCGAACAAAGTTTAGAAACGCAGATGAAGCTTATAATTATTTTTTAGATAAAATAATTCAAGACGGTATATCGTTTGGAGATACTAAGGCTTTATTTAATGTCGGTTTTACATTAGAAAAACCTGAAGAGAATTATATAGTAAATGAAGAACGTGATTGGAAATTACGTTATGCAGAAGCTGAATGGGAATGGTATTTATCAGGTAATCCTAGTATACACAAGTTAAAAGAAATATACGGAAAAATACCTCCAATTTGGTGTCACATGGCTGATAGTAATGGATTAGTAAGATCTAATTATGGTTGGCAATGGAATAGAAATGACCAGATAGATTATGTAGTAGCAAAACTTAGGAATGTAAAAGATACTAGACATGCTGCAATAAGTATTTATGACGCAAAAGAATGGAGATCGTATCGCAAAGATACACCTTGTACTTATGCTGTTCAGTTCACAATACTTAATAATAGACTAAATATGGCCGTTCTAATGCGTTCTAATGATCTCTGGTACGGTTTCTGCAATGATCAGTATCAATTCAGTAGATTACAACAAATGATTGCAGAGAGATTAAAAATTGAAATTGGTAATTATTACCATTACGCACACAATTTACACCTATATAATGACAAATTATGACATATCACATTTACCACATACCAGGAAGAAAAATAGGAGTAACCCAAAACCTGGAAGCTCGAGTACATACGCAACAAGGCTATGGACCAGACGAGTATGAAGTGTTAGCAACTAGTGATGATATAGATGCTATATCAGAATTAGAACTACAACTTCAAAAAGAATATGGTTACAAAGTAGACAGAGAATTATATAAAAATTTAAAAACCAAAAGTATGAAAATAAACGTAACAGAACAAACCACTACGTTCCCATACCCAGTAAGTAAACTTAAAGGTAACTTAATGGATAATAAAGGATTTCAGTGGGAAACAAGTCACGGTCTTTTTGTTCTTAATTCAAAATCAATTCAATGGATAATTAACCACGTGCAAACGTCTATGTATAACGATAACAGATGTTATGTATACAATAAAGCATTTGCTAAATGGTTTGAAAGTCCAGAGTTATTTGAAGAACCAACAATTAATGAAGACGCAAGTGTATTTGATAAGATTAGATCATGGGCTCAAGATAGAGGACTTTATAGTCAAGGTAATGCTAATACTCAATATATAAAGCTTCAAGAAGAAGCTGGTGAACTAGCTAAAGCTTTATTAGAAGACAATCAACCAGAAGTTATAGATGCTATTGGAGACATGGTTGTTGTATTGACAAACCTAGCACATATGTATGGTTGGAAAATTGAACGATGTATTGATATTGCTTATGATGTTATTAGGAAACGAACAGGAAAAATGATTAACGGAACATTTGTAAAAGATGAATAAATATACAGTAAAAACAGACGATAGAATCGTACAACAAGTAATCGAA
>Ga0208013_1001265_pt1 | contig 12083 bp, 10 predicted proteins | sample 16_taG_FD_184091 | JGI IMG/M metagenome (GOLD analysis project Ga0208013, IMG submission 184091) | Marine viral communities from the Subarctic Pacific Ocean - 16_ETSP_OMZ_AT15313 metaG (SPAdes) (version 2) | ecosystem: Environmental > Aquatic > Marine > Oceanic | place: Pacific Ocean | collected...
GCTGATTTATACAGTCTTTGAGCGGTTGGGGAACGAAGAAATGTTTTACTAAACTTAGGATTAAAACCTAGTTTAGGCTCAAACATTGCAAAAGAAGTAACGGCGTAAGAATCTAGCTGCTCCTCTAAAACCTGTCTTGTGAGCCCTATTTCACCGTCTTTATCTCCCAGCATTTCTTTTGGGAACTCGTTTAAAATTCTAGTGGTCAATGCGTCAATTCCTTTCCGTGCTTTTATGGCCGCATTTCTAAGTTGTTTTGTAGGTAAATCTTTCGCTGCTGTAGTGGTTGCGACACTGCCCGATGCAAGATCACGAAGATCCCTTATTCCTTGTTCGTATTCCGTAGCCTCTTGTTCATTGGCAACTACTGCCGTGCTTCTTGCTGCTTCAAGTCTTTCTATTTCTTTTTGAACAGCATACTTTTCTTCTTTGGACAGCTCTACATACGTTCCTGTTTTTTTAAGAAAAGAGCGAACTAGGTTGCGTATTCTTTGTTCTTCTTGCAGGTATTTTTTATTTTTAAACACCCCAAATGTTTTAGGAACCGCTTCGATCGCTGCTTTTATAATTGCTACCTCTACATCTGAAGCTATTTCTTTAGCTACTTGGTCGTGTAGCCTTAAACGAGCTTCTGTGGCTTTTTGTTTTGTGGTAGACACTAAACCCATTTTTCCCATAGGTCTAAATAAAGAAGAAATCCAACCTTTGCCCGATGTTAAAAACCCTCTTTGGTCAGCGGGTCTTGTGCTTCCCACAAGACGCAAACTCGTTAATTCAATATCAGCTATTTTTGTCAGAGGATCTATTACAAGTTCCTCAATTGTTTTGCCTTCATAGGACGAAAACTCTTGTTGAGTTACTCCTTTTCCTGCTTTGGTTGCTACCAATCTTCCTAGTTTTCCCACCGCCGCTATCTCCGCATCAGACAAAGGCTGCTCTTTGTCAAAGATTGCTCTTGACACAAGGTTGTCAAAGTCTTTGTCTTCTAACAATTCTCGTTGAAAATAAATAGTCCCTTTTTCTGTGCCGTCTATGTTGTAAAGAGTGGCTGCTGCACCATACGCGTTTCCCTGTTCGGAAATTTCTCGGAGCGTGTGTGGGGTAATTTTAATTCCTTTTTGTTCTTCTCCAGCTATTTTTTCTGTAGGTTGTACATTAACTACTTCAGGTCGAATAACCTTTTCTTTTTTTAACCTTTGGTTTTCCAAAACCATCATTCTGCCAGCAAGCACAGAGGCTAATCCTGACTTAGTGTTATACGCTGCCTTAATACTTCCAGGTCTTCCTCGTAATCCAATACTTTTTCCAAGCAAATCTTCAACCGCTCTTTGTAGTTCGTCTTTGGTGTACTTGGACGAAAGATTTTCAATGTAGTTTCTGTATCCGCCTCTTCCTTCTAAGGAAGACCAAATAGGTCCGCTGGTTGCTTCTCTGTGAAGCAGTCCCGCAGACGTGTAAGCTAAGGCCTTTCTCGCTTGTCCCCATTGTCCAGTCATCTCTGGATTGTTATACATCTCGGACTCAAAAGCCGGAGGCAAAAAGCTGTAGTCTCCTTGCTTTTCCGCCCAGTATATGAAGTTGTCCCAGGTTTTTTCTGGGGTCGCTCCTTCAAACTCTTTTTGTACATAGTCAAACAGGTCTTGCCCTGACATTTCGTCAAATATTTTTGACTGTTGATTGAACCTGTCTTCAAACGTAAGCTCACTTAATAAATCTCCCTGCATTTCTGCAAAGGCTATTTCTTGCTGAGCATCGGTTATGTATTTTTCTTTGACCTTATTAAACATAGCTTCCGCGTTGTCTCCTGGTAAAACAGTGACATCAATTACTTCTGCTATTTTTTTAAGAGCGTCAGTGTTTATACCGGTGTAGTCCTTTTCTTTTATTTCTTGCTCTAGTCGTTTTCTTATAATAGGAAGCTCGTCTGCTATTTGTTCTATTTCTTCGTCAACGTTTCTTGACATAAGCTCAAGATGCTTTTCTTTCATAATCACATCCAAGAGCTGAGAATCGGCAGCCATATTTAAAATTTCTTCTGATTTTTCTTCCCAGTTTTTTCTGGCTTCTTCCCTTTCTTGTTTGCTCGTAGCTCTGCTGTGTCGTCCTCGAACACCTGAAGCTAAGGCAGGAGCCTCAAAAGCAAGTTCTCCAGCAATTCCTCTAGCTACTCCCGTCGTAGGGTCCATGTTGGGATCAATGTATTCTTTAACCAAAAGGTTTCCTGTAACAGTGTCACCTGTTTCTGCTCCGGCTTGAAGCATGGCTTGAATAATGGATCTTTTTAAAGGCTCTACTGCTCTTCCGACCAAGGCCAAAGGAACGGTTGCAGCGTTGATAATGCCGCTGAGACCTGATTTTTTAAGCGCGTAGTTTTCTGCCCCTTCTTTATCGTCCGGGGTTTTTTCTAAATATTCGTAGTAAGCATTACCAAACTCTTGAGCAAAAACAGCCCCACCACCGCCTAACATGGCACCAACAATCGCGCCATAAGGACCAAAATACATTCCAGCAGTTCCCCCTGCCGCAGCTCCTGCTAGAAAAGGAACCGACCCTGGAACAGCTTCACCTATGGTTGCTGCCCACCATTTAGGGTCTGTTAGGTTTTTAAACTGCTCAACACCTTCTTCGCCGTACCTAGCCCTATAAATCTCTTCTTCCGCGATAGCTCTTTTTTCTTCAATGGTTTTTTCTTTTTCAGCGACTGCCTCTTCGTCTCCGCGTGCTTCAGCTCTGTACAAGGCTGTTTGACCAAATGAAATTTGTCTTCCTGTACGACCTTTTAACCAGCTTTTTGAGAAAATCTCTCCAAACCCTTTTTCTTCATCAGAGTCAGTTTCTTCTTCGGGGATAACTTGTTGCAGCGCTTGTTTGGCTTCGTATTCCTCTATTCGCCTTAGTTGCTCTTCAGTGTAAGGCATGGTTTATTACCCTTCATCATTCGGCAAATTAAGAAATTCCGCAACAATAATACGGGAATTAGACAAAGGATCCCATTCTTGACCAGCGTTTATTGCCTCCATTCTCTTCATACTAACAAAATCAGAAAAGTTAATAGGACGTCCGTCTAAGTTTTTTACCGTAGCAAGGCTAGCATCAACCTCTTCAACAAGGCCTTGATGACCGCCTTGGGCTAAATGAACAGGAACATAAGTAGATGGGTCCGAAGCCATTCCTTTTCCTGCGGCGTCTACGGCTTGTTTGTATATTTTTTCTGGATCAAGGATAGCATCTTCTTGGTCAAAAATGCCCTCTTGCAGTGCCGCTGTCCATTTGGAATCTTTCCCTGTGCCTCTGGTGCCGTATCTGTTTTGTCCGTATTGAATTACATCAAGCTCGTCAGACAGAGCTTTGTCCATGGCTCCGGCTTGTGCGGCTTTGCTGGCGTTGTATTGTGTAGCAAAACCTAAAATTCCTCCCTGCTTAGTTGGGGGAGCATAAGCTTGCTTTGCCAGTTTTTTTCGCTCATTAATGATTTCATTGACTCTTGTCATCATGGCAGTGTTGTCTACTCCTGCGTCAGCAGCTGTGCCACCTGCCCGTGCAGCCAAACTCATTTTCATAGCATTGTCTTTTTCTTCGGAGGACATAAGTTCCCAGGCTTCCCAAGGAAAAGGAATACCGTATTTTTCAAGATCGGCTTTGGTTTTAACTAGCCCGCCTAACTGCATTTCAGGGGCAGTTACCATGTTTTGAATTTCAGCAACAAAATCAGGGGTTAAAAGCTCTTCGTCTGGGTGTACTTCGGTAATGTCAAACTCTCTTTTAAGTTTATCAAGCGCGTTTGAATAAGCGACACTTATGCCTTTTAGATACTTTTCTATTTGTGCCATGTCTTTGGTTTTAGTAACAAAGCTTCCTATTTGGTCGTAGAACTCTTGTTTAAGCATCCCCAAGGCATCTTCAAAGCTCGTAGGTCCTTGGTCCATCGCCATTTCATCTTGGACCATGGGCATTTCTGTGTCTTTAATCTGCTCTAGGGAAGGGTTGGTCGTGCTCGCCAAGTTATTAAGAGCCATGTTGATGTCTTGATCGCCTTCTTCAAACAACTGTGTCGGCATTATTGGATCGCCGGTCAAGCCGCCATAGAGATAACCAGGCCACGGTACAGCTCCGCCTCTTTGCATATCAACGGCGGAAGAAAACATGTTTCTTTTCTTCCAGTCCATCAGCCCATCATTCCAAACATTCGCATTAGATCAAACACACCACCGCCAGCTTGAGTGCCAAAAGTAGTGCTGGACCCTCGTGGCAGCATACCACTCATCAAACTTTTCCAATTGGTCATTCGGTTCATAGGTTCTTGTGCCATTCTGTTTGCAGCGTCGTATTGAGAGCCATACATTTGATTTTGTATGCCACGTCCTGCTTGTCCAAATTTGTCAAAAGCGTTTATTTGATTTGCTAGTCCTCGTTGTCCGGTCATTCCTAGATTGGCCATGTTAGTTCCCATTTGACCCATGCCTTGTCCAAGGTTGCCATATTGTCCAGCCATACTGGTAATGCCTTGTCCGAAGTTTCCAAGTTGCCCGCCAAGCGCTCCAAGTCCTTGACCAAATTGTCCAATATTGGATCCCAATGTACCTAGTCCTTGACCCGCTTGTTGTGCTGCTTGTTGTGCTTGTTGATATCCTTGTTGTCTTAAACCACCAACCGCTTGAGTCATTCCACGGCCGAAGGCTTTTTCTCTTTCTTGTTCCATTAATCTTCCACGAGAACCGCCAAAAGCGCCAGACGAAACTGCACGGGCTCTGTCAGACTGCCCTTGTTGGGCGTTTTGTTGGTTCATTTGGTCTATGGTTGATTGAACCACTTGATCTTCATAGGGGTTATAAAACTGTTGTGCCGCTCCTGGTGCAAACATATCAGCGGCTCGACCTGTCATCCCTGCTGCTTGTCCATACATACCCGTACCTTGTCCTACAAGACCCGCACCTTGTCCATAAAATTGTTGGGCCATAGGCAATGCACCAACGCCTTGTTGTTGAGCGCCATAACCGCCTTGCATCATATTACCGCCTTGTTGTATATAAGGCGTAAAGCCTCCAAGACCCCCAGCAAGAGACCTTGCCTGCATTTCATAAGGATCAAGCCCTGCATATTGTCTGACCGGAATCGGCGTAGGCTGTTTCGCCATAGCCGCTGCGGATTCTAAATACCCACGACGCATTGCTCCTGCATAAGGCTCGTCATATTGAGCAACTGTTGATGGATCGGCGTAACTAGCCATAATAAGCGCCTCCGTTACCCATGTTGTTAATTTGTTCTAGTGTTTCAATGCCAACAGCGTCCACCGCAGGTTTTTGAATAACAAATTCCCCTGGCTCTAGTTTAGCAAAAGTAATATCCCCTGGTCGTACATCACCACCGTGCATCATTCCTGGAACCGAACCCCGCCTTTGTCCCGAACCCCGCCTTTGTTTAAAGCTTCGCATCATTTCTTGATAGCCGTCTCGTAGTGCGCCGAAAGAATCTGAAGCTAAAGGGGCCGCTGAATCAATACCATATTTAGCATTTTGATTATACAGTCTTGCTCCTTCCGTATATTTTTCAAAAGAAGGGTTTTCAAAAAACCCGACTTGAGATAAATAAGGGGAAATCGCAATGTTGTCTATTGCTTCGGCCACCGTGCCGCCTATTCGTTGTGAAAAACTAGTGGTTTTTGCTGGATCTGTGCTCCCACCGTACATCATCCCTGGAACTTCTGGGGGAGGAGGTGGAGAGGGAGGCCCCATATTTGCATACCCTACTCCTGGCATTAATGCAGGAGTTAAATTAGTAGGTTGATAGTCTTGGTAGTTAAAGGCTGGTCCTCCATAAGCTTCTCCGCCAATAGGAACAGTTCCTTCTGCACTAGGTTCGTCTTTCAGCAAAGATTTCATGGCCAGGAAAGATAGTAACGGATTGCCGCCCATTAGACTGCCGAGACCGCCTTCCCCTGCTTCGCCGCCACCGCCGCCAAATATTCCACCGCCGCCTTGTCCACCAAGGCCTAATATAGCACCAAGTATTCCAGCACCGCCTTCGCCGCCCCCTAAAATATTTCCGCCCAAAGGACCGCCTCCTGAGCCTATAAGAGTATTACGGATTGCTGGCCACCAGCCGCCGCCAAGGGGACCTGTTTCCGGCAATCCCAAGGGATTGTCGGAGTCCCAATCCAATTCGCTTGGATCATCGTAATCGTAAACGCTGCCGTCGCCAATCTTATCAGGGATATCTAAAAGATCAAAAATGCTAAAGTCCATATCGTCTCCCTCGTAGACGCTGCCGTCGCCAAGCATATCAGGGATATTAGAAAAATCTATGTGAAAAGGATCATCAGTCGCTATCCCTGTAGAAAGATCAATATAGTCGTTTATATCAAAGCCCATATCGTCTCCCTGATAGACGCTGCCGTCGCCAATCATATCAGGGGTATCAAAGTCAATGTAAAAGGGGTCGTCTTCTGGGATAGAATACGAATCATCCTCCGCTGCCTCTACGTCTCCAAAAAAAAGGTCGCTAAAGTTGTCTAACCAGCCCATGTCTGTCTCCGTTATTGTGTATAGCTATTTCCATTTTATTCTAACATGAATTTTTGTTAATGTTTATTTCTTCCGCTAGGATCTCGATGTGATCTTCTTTATTTACGACCCCTTGATAGAAAGCAGAGTTGTCTTTTTTGTTTTTTTCCCACTGATCACTTAAAAACTGTTGCGTCTGTAAAGTAATACCGGGTAGAAAACTAGCGAAATAACGCAGTTCCTGCTTCCAATCTTCCATATTATCCTTATATTGAACAATCAGCAAATCAGTGTCGCTCTCTTTTTTTGCTGTGCCTTTCGCTTGGCTACCAATTAACCAAATAAACTGTGCTTTGTCTTTTAATCGTTTTTTATCTGCTTTTATTTTTTGCAGCAAAAGATCAAGACTGTATTTGTTATCCCGAAGTGTCATAATTCTCATCTCCAAAAAAAGAGCCTGGGGACGTTCCTTCAGCGGCCATTAACTGATGAACACTTGGAAGAAAACGTCCTCGCAAAGACGCACCAGGAAGATCAATCCCTGCTAAACCACTTAGAAGAGGAGGCGCCTCAGACTGAGAGGCAGCAAAAGGATCATAAAAATCCCGTCTATCACCAGGACCAGAGGGTAACAAGGGAGCCGCTTCTTTTTTAGTGTCTTCTTCGTCTTTCTTCCGGGCAAAGAGCTCTCTTAATTTCGGTCCTAGTGTTCCACCCATTATTCCTGTGCCTTCTTCTTTATCTCTTCCTCCACCAAAAAGATTTCTTATTCTTGGCCCTAGTGTTCCGCCCATTATTCCAGGACCAAACTCTTTCATTGCTTCATCGTGTGTTCTTGTTCCAAACATCTTAGAGGCTAAATTTGCAAACTGTGGACCAAGCCCTTGTCCCAAAGCACCTTTTTCTCCGGCTATTCTAGGCTGTACTTTATTCATCAGCCAGCCAAGACCGGCTATTTGTGGAAAGAATTTAGCGAATTTCATTCTACCTGCCACTCTGGGATCGAATAGTCCTCGCATAATTTTTGAACTCATTGGGGCGCCTGAGTTCATAATACCTAAACCCAAAGGCCCTCCTTGGTTTTGTAATAACATTCCCCACGGACCAACTTTTTTAAACAAAGATTGTATACCTGCTCGTTGTCCTAAGCCTTTACCAAGTCCCGTAAGTCCTTGGTCCTTGAACATTTTAGCCATCATAACTTTTTGTCTAAGCCTGGGATCAGACATAATACGAGCTTTAAGCATGGATTTGGCAAAGTCTTTAGCAAAAGTGTCTTGAGTAACACCGCCTCCAGACTGATACCCCTTGTACCCAGAAGCATACGCAGCTCTCGCTTGTTTAGCAGCTTGAGCTTTGGTCGGATAAACCTTTCCAGATTTACCCCATCTGTATCCTCCATTGACTTCTTGTATAGGCATTATAAAGAAATAGTTGTTGCGCCGTTTGTCGACACGGTTAAAGTTCCAACAGCACCGGTAGCTTCCAGTCCTACCTCGGTTCTAGTTGATAGGTCCTGCCATTTATTGCCGGTGTAAACTTGTAAAACGCCTTTAGACGTATTCCAAATAACATCCCCAGCAGCGTACTGGTTCTTGTTTAGGGTGCTATCATTATATTGTGGGGTTGCTGTTGGGTCAAATCTTCCAAGATTTATCTCTAAAACTCGGACCATTCTGTTGTAAAGTTCAGGCTCAACAGAACCAATGGCTGTCGGCAGTCTAGTTTCTAATAATTTAGCCACTATCTTCTGCCATCAGGCCTAATATCTAACCGCGTATCTCCCAATCGCCAACCAACACCTGTTCTTGTTCCCGCAGAACCGTCATCATCGGATTCTATTCTAAGAACAGCTTGTCTTGCTCTTATTCTTGTGTTCAATTTAGTGGTGGTGCTGGTCACTGTTTGCGTGGTATCAGTAGACAGGCTTTCTCCTGGAAAGTTTCTTGACTTCATTACAAAGTTAATTGTTTGGTCGCTACCACCGTCCCCTGTAAATTTAACATCCGGTATGACATTTCTTACGAATGATATAAACTCACCTTCGTCTATATCAAAATCACTTGATTCAATATACACATTGTCCATGGGCGATCCGTCATCGTCATTTCCTGTTTCATGCTTGTACAAATAACTATTATAAGTTGCCCTTGGATAAGAAGTAATATCTTGATCTATCCAAGCGTACCGGGTTAATTGACCAATACTCCAGGTTTGTTCTTGATAGTTGTAGACGACATAACGATCAATTTCCGTAGTGTCTTCCGAAGGATAAAACCATCCCACTTCATTAAACTGTTTGTTAAGAAAACCAAAGACTTTATACGCTTGGCCTACATTAAAATTACTGAAAACATAATAATGCACAGAGCAAGGCACAGCCGAGACACTTCCGTCATAGGAATAAAACCCTTTTTGGTCCATCCAAAACACACCCAAAGGCGTATTAACAGCTGCTTTAGGACCAACTAATCCAACACCTTGATTAACCAAATTAACGCCAAACGTATATGGAGGGCCGACAAACTGCATACTGTATAAAGAGCTGTCTGTCCAAATTAAAGTTTCTTCTCTTGAAGAAAGACCACCGACTATTTCTGAGCCAGATGAAAGTGTTAAAGAACCCGATGTGTTACTTGATTTTGGCTCCCACTCAGCCGCGTTCTCCTGGTCACTCCAGCAAACAAATAAAGGATCTATCGACCCTGTTCTAGCTGTTCCTCCTGCATTTAAAGGATCTGCTCCCAGGCAGATAACATGTCTATCTTTTTCTGAGACCATGACTTGCAGCGCTTTTGTTGGAGTCAAATTAGCTCCTGAAAGAGCCGACAAAGCAACGGCTCTGGTACTTGTTCCAGAAGAAGAGTCCCAATAATAAATACCTCCGTATCTAGGTCCTATTAATAAGTCTTCGCCAAAGTTATCGTGCGTCCACAGTCTTAATTGGTTAGTATCAGACAGAGCAGTTACAGTTCCCCAAGTGCCATCACTCCACGGGCTTGCGCCCCAACCTGTGCTAGAAACATAATCATCTAGTCCGACATTAATTTGATAAGCACCAACAACGCTGCTTCCACCATTACCGCTATCACTACTATTAGCTGTAACTGTATCACCGTCAGTGTCTTTAGCTTCAATGGTGTAACTATTAGCATTAACAATAGTAGCAATTTGATATTCCTGATTAAGAACATCAGCAGTAATTAAACCGCCCAGAGTAGCGGCACCGCTAAAAGTAACAAAGTCGTTTTTCACAGCTCCATGTGCGGTGTCAGCTACGGTAATTGTAGCGTCCCCGTCAGAGGCAGAAAAAGTTACATCTCCGGCCGAAGTTGTGGCTCTAATAGGCGTTACATCATAATAACTATTACCTTCATTCACATAGTATTTTAAAGTTGTCCCTAGTCCAAGGTATCGAGTAGACTCCAAATCCACCCAACTATGCAGTGCACGAGCTGTGCCTAGATAAGTATTAACATTGTCTTTGGTCCAACCTCCTATTTTCTCTGGCCTGCCTTGACGAAAACGTACCAAATTGGCGTCATACCAACCGCCTTCGTTACTGTAATCAGTTCCTTCTCGGTTTATCCCTGGTCTAAAATTGTATTTACTGTATGGCACTATTCTTTTTCCTCTTCTTCGTCTAACTCCCTATAATACCCTACAACATGAAGGATTTGTTCTATGTATCGGGTAATTTCGCCCATTGTCATGCTTAAATTCTCATAACCTTGAGAAGTTAGACCATAATACGCTACTCTTGGCTCTTCTCCAGCCTCAATTGCGTTTAAGTATTCCTGCATCACATCAGGAGAAAGTATTCTCCACTCAATTGCAGCAGATTCAATAGCTTCTGGCAATGGTGGATGATAAATCGGCGCTCTTTTTGCCACGCTAACCACTTCCACAGGCTTAACTTGTGGTTGTCTGTCTGCCAATTCACCTAAAAGTGAATATGTGCCACACCCGTTAATTAGTAGTAATGGTATTATCAGCAGCTTTTTCATCAAATTGATCTGGATGGGTTATTGTAGTCAAGTTCTCAACCACTCTTGCCGAAGCCTTATTAACTTTACCTTGCAATAATCCAGGCTTAGCTAGAGCCATGCCTTCAAGATTGTGTTTAGCAAACTTATTTCTTAAGTTTGTTACTTGCGCTTGGCTTGCAGAGTATTGGGAGTTCAGATTTTGAATCTGAGCTTGGGTCTTTTTTGCCGATTCAAGAGCTTTTACGATCTGTTCATTTTGCTCTTGAACAGTTCTTTCAAGCACCGCTTGATTATTAATAGCGGTTTGTAGCTCAACTTTTGCTTTGTCTAGTTTAGTAAAAACAATAGCATTAATAGAAACAGACACAAACAAAAGCCCCGCCAATACTAAGGCTAGCTTCATTCTTTTTCGCCTTTAAAGCTTTTAGAAGAACCGCTGGTCCCTGCGTAAAGCCCAAACCATGCTGCTCCCGCGCCCACAACGATTGAGATTAGCCCAGATTGTTCAAAGGAAGGCTCAGCTAAATCCATAAACCAGAACGTTGTGAAGTACAATAAGTACATGTAAACAGATAAAAACACCCTTGGAAAGATTCTCCAGCTATCAACGGCCTGTGCCACAAAAATAACTTTTTGAAAAGGGTTGTTGTTTTTAACATCCTCTAACTCCCTTATCTTGTCTTTAAGTTCACCTATTTCTTGTACCATCGCCATGAACTTATTAAGGTCCATTTCAACCTCATTTCGGTCCATGTCTCCACCAAATCTGCCGCTAGGATAATGTTGATCGTTCATAATTCACCTATATTGTATATACATCCAAGGCATCAGCCTTGCCTTTAACGTTAATTGTTGATATTAAGTTTAACTTAAATTTTGTAAATTGAGCAGTATTTTTGCCTATGAGCAAATCCACACCCACCTCTTTGGTTGCCGATTCAAGTCGTGCCGCCGTATTTACCGCGTCTCCAATAGCAGTGTAGTCAAAACGTGATTCACTTCCCATGTTTCCTATGACCGCTTTCCCTGTATTAATGCCTATGCCGATGGCAACTGAGGGTATTCCTTTCTTTTTAAACTCTTTATTTAGGTCTTCCATGTTCTTGATAATATCTAATGCACAATCAATTGCTCTTGTTTCGTGGTCCAGTTGATCTAAAGGCGCATTAAATATCGCCATCATTGCGTCCCCAATATACTTATCCACCATACCTTCATGTTTTTGTACGGCTTTTTGTTGTGCAGTCAGTGCTTTATTCATAATATAAGTGACATCTTCTGGTGGAAGAGTCTCGGAAAGAGAGGTAAACCCTCTAACGTCTGTGAACAAAAACGTAGCGTATTTCTTTTCACCACCTAGTTTCAAGGACTCAGGGTTGTCTTGTAGTTTTTTCACCTGACGCGGATCAAGGTAGTGTTCAAATTGTTTTTTAATTTGTTGTCTAAGTTTATATTGTTCTCTGAACCTTAAATAGAAGGCCACTGTAGCAGTAATGAACTGAGAAACTAGAGTCCAGGTAAAGTCTAATAAGAGCCCACTGGACTTTATAAAATAAGCTTCAGTATAGATTGTGCCAATCATTACCATTAGCCC